>Ga0214472_10001929_pt1 | contig 22513 bp, 18 predicted proteins | sample RVTome_6_FD_207662 | JGI IMG/M metagenome (GOLD analysis project Ga0214472, IMG submission 207662) | Soil microbial communities from uranium-contaminated site in the Upper Colorado River Basin, Wyoming, United States - RVT140D175 | ecosystem: Environmental > Terrestrial > Soil > Contaminated >...
AACTCATGTAGAGCCTCTCCCTCCAGGAAGACTTCCGTTTTAACCTGGTCTTTTTCTATTTTGAGGTATTCGACCCGCAGCACCGGTTGTGTGGCAAGCATGGCATAAAAAGGCAATTGAATGGCTTCACCGGATTCCGTTTCATGCCTAGATGGTGGAATTCCTGTTTTGTAGTCGATGATGCCCAGGCCGGTATCATTTTTATCGATCCGGTCCAAGCGGCCTTTGATGGCAAAATTATTCGCGAATTTGTCATTGATAATGGTGGTTTCAACGGCGGCCACGTGCCATTCGTTTTCACGTTCTATTTGCCAGTCAATATACGCAGGAATCGCAGCCAACCATCGTTTTAACCAGCCTCTGTGGATTACGTTATCTTCCAGGTCGCGTGCGAACTCCGCGTGGGATATGGCCGTGAGTTTCTTGACTGCGGCTGCGCGTGTTTGACTTGATATTGGTTGCGTGAATGCATCCGGCGATTTATGTGTGGTGCCGTGGAATAGCTGAAGGATTTTATGAATACGCTCTCCATAATCGGATTTTTCCATGGCTTCGCGTATTGCTTCCAATGACTTGAGGCCCAGGCAGTGGTATGCATAAAACTGGTATGGGCAATCCATCATGTGTTGATACATGGTAGCGGACAGCGTGCGGGGAAATAAATCACCCGGTACGATAGGCGTGGGATAGGATTTTTGTTCCGGCAGCGATTGAGATTCCGTATTGTGAATATAAGCGCCGGGATGTCTGACCAGTGCTCCCAGATCGTTATCATGAAGTTTTTTCTTATATGCAATTTCATGAAAGGCCTGTAGCGTTGCTACCCATGGGCTGGGTACCAAAGGTTCTCCGCTTTGAGTACGATGCAGTGATATCAGAATGGCGGGGGCACACTCGAGTAAACGGCGAAAATGATAAAACTGCTGGATAATGAATTCGCTGGTGGGAGGCAAGCCGAGATCATGGCGTACGGTATCGTTAAAAAAGGGATTATTTCTTTTTGGTCCGGGGAGGTGCGCATCGATCGCGCCGGCGATGATGACGGCATCGAATCGATACAAGTTACTCTGGGCCAGGTTTAATAATAAGACCTTTCCCGGTTGTTGCGCCGGACTGAAATTCGATTGTTCCAGTGTCCGCCCCAGCCATATTCGGAAATCATTCCATGAGATGCGTAAATTTCTTCCCTCAAGTGCATGCCGCATCAGTTGTAATTCATGCAATATCCGGTTTCCGGCCTCGTCATTTGAAAAGCTTTCGCGAATCCCCAAACGTTGCAGGCTTGTTGTTAAAGCATCCAATATATCAGCCGGCATAATATCTTGAGCATGAATAAATGCTTGCAGTGGTTGTGCCGCATATTCGAGTAGATCGAGCAGTTCAGCGACCTGGTCTTTTTTCTCCGCCGGCCAGGGCAGGCGTTCACGGCGGTATACCAAGTGTTGCCGGTAACGATCCAATCCACGGGCAATGTTTTCATGCAGGATGATATCCTGTTCGAGCCGGTAGACGGTTTCAAGGCGGGAATCAAGTCCTTCGTTGGGCAGTATGTAAGGTGATTTTAGAAAATCCAGCAGCGGTTGATGATCAAAGTCTTCTTCTACTGTCTCCAGCCACCGCTCCAGTACAGATGCGGCACTCGTAGTCGATAATGCCCATCCGGCCGGATCCTGCAGACTTATATCAGCACGTTCCAGTAATGCCCTGAGGCGGCGGGCCAGTTTGCGGTCTTCGGTGATAATGCCGATGTGATCCTTTCCTTCGAGCCACCAGCGGCGTATTTGTATATCGACGGCATTGGCTTCCTGTTCCGCATCGTATGCCTCGAATACATGAATACGGCCGGTGATCGGGCTATCCGGGTAAGCAGTGGCAAATTGCCGGGCACGTTGTGCGAGATGACCATTGAAACCGGCAGGTGCATAGACAACATCGAGAAATTCGGAATAAGCGTCATGCGGCGAGTGAATTATTTGCGGGAGATCATGAAAGGATCCTATTAACCTGCGGATGACGGCCGACGGATGATATTCATCCGCGGGTAACGGGATGTCATAATCGCCTTGAATAATCAGGATCAATTGTTTCTTGTTCATTAGGTGCCGGACCCACTCAATTTCAGACGGTACCAGTGCATAATAGCCCGCCAGATAGAAAATATTTCCGGGTGAAAGTGTATCCAGGCTTACGGTGAGTTTCGCGGCATATGCGGCATGGCTGTCTATCAACCCTTCTTCAAGTTGCTGTTCATGCCAGGCGCGCCAGAGAGTATGGATCAGGGTTGCTTCGCGGGTGAATGCTGAAATGGCAACGGAATTCAGGCCGTAGCTTTTATCAAGTTTACGAATAAGATCATCAAGACTGTCAGGTAATTCAACACAATGCAATGTCAACTCATCGAACAGGCTGATCAGGCAATTGGCCAGGTACCATGGGTTGCTTTCGCCAAAAAGTGCTGAGTGCTGATAGAGCGATTCAATGAGCATCAGTTCGCGTGCCTGGGCACTCATTACGGGTTTATTTAATGGGGTCGTATTTTCTACCCAGGATCTTAATGTGCTGATGGTTGGGCCGAGCAGGGCGGCCATTCCTGCGTCCCGGGCTGCCTGCGAGAGTTGTTGGCGTAAACGCCGGGCGATCAGCAAGTCCGGAGTCAGGATTATAACCTGGCTTAAATCAGGTAGCTGTTGCGCATGTCGCTCGAATATCAATCGAGTAAGATGCGCAAGCGGATCGCCTGCATTTGAAACTACATGGATAGGATTCTCGGTTGTTCGTGGCAGTGAAGCGTGTTCAGCGTTCAAGATATTTGAGTTTATCCTTTACCTCGGCCCACTCATCGGCGTCAGGCGGTGCATCTTTCTTTTCGGTAATCACCGGCCAGATTTTTGTCAATTCGGCGTTCAATTGGATAAACTGCGCCTGTTCTTCCGGTACGTCATCTTCCGCATGGATCGCCTCGACCGGACATTCCGGCTCGCATAATGTACAGTCAATGCATTCGTCAGGATCGATGACCAGAAAATTCGGCCCTTCGTGAAAGCAGTCAACGGGGCATACTTCTACGCAATCGGTATATTTACACTTAATGCATTCATCGGTTACCACAAATGTCATGGAGGTCTCCTGTTTATTAATTTTCTATATATATAGTAATCGGTATCCATTTGCGATGCGAGTATCGGCGTGAACGTCTATAATTATGGGGCATCGGCAAGTGCTTTCAACCGGTATAGTGTCTCCAGTGCCTGGCGGGGAGTAAGCTCGTCAGGATTTAAAGATGATATGACGTCGATTACGGGATGCGGTTCATGAGGATGAAATAAGGTAATTTGCTGTTCCGGCTCTGCATGTGATTGTTGTGACGCATTTTCTTCGAGCTGAATCAGGCGCAGCTTGGCGCGTGCGATAACCTTTTTGGGGATTCCCGCCAGCGCCGCTACCTGCAAGCCGTAACTCTGATTGGCGGGACCCTCCTGGACTGCGTGCAGGAACACTATTCCGTCACCATGTTCCACCGCATCGAGATGAACGTTGGCAATGCCCGGAATCGATTCGGGCAAGATGGTCAGTTCAAAATAATGCGTGGCGAACAAGGTAAATGCGCGGATTTCTGTCGCCAAATGGACGGCACATTCCCAGGCCAGCGATAATCCGTCGAAGGTGCTGGTCCCGCGGCCGATTTCGTCCATTAATATGAGACTATTCCGGCTGGCGTTATTCAGAATGTTTGCGGTCTCGGTCATTTCGACCATAAAGGTCGAGCGCCCGCTTGCCAACTCATCGGATGCGCCTATGCGTGTAAATATTCTGTCAATGGGTCCGATCACGGCATGCAGCGCGGGCACGTAGCTTCCTGTATAGGCAAGAATCATTATCAGCGCGGTTTGACGCATGTAGGTGGATTTGCCGCCCATATTGGGACCGGTGATGATCAACATGCGGTGTTCATCATCAAGATAAATATCATTGGCAACAAAGGGTGTATCCAATACCTGTTCGACGACCAGATGTCGTCCTTGTTTAATGTTGATCCCCGGTGTATTAACGAGTTCGGGGGCGGACAGGTCCAGGGTGGCGGCGCGTTCGGTAAAATTAATCAATACATCGAGTTCAGCAAGTCCTGCCGCCGTTGATTGCAAGCCGGCAAGATGAAGCAATAATTTTTCCAGCAATTCATCATAGAGTATTTTCTCGCGTGCCAACGCCCGTTCACGCGCGCTTAACGCCTTTTCTTCAAAGGACTTGAGTTCGGGAGTAACGTAACGTTCCGCACCCTTTAGTGTTTGGCGGCGAATATAATCATCAGGCACTTTATCTGACTGGGCGCGGCTTACTTCAATATAATAACCATGGACACGGTTATAACTGACTCTTAGTGTATTGATGGCGGTGCGCTTGCGTTCGCGCTGCTCCAGGTCAATCAGATATTGTCCCGCGTTTTGACTCAGGGCACGCAATTCATCGAGTTCGACATCGTAACCGGCGGCAATCACGCCGCCATCACGTATTAAAACGGGCGGTGTTTCGATAATGGCATCAGATAACAACTCGCAAAGCTCTGGATATTGGCTGATTTGTTTGATCAGTGAGCAAAGTAATTCTGAATCCAGGTCTTTGGTGGCATTGTACAATGAGGGGAGCATGCCCAGGCCGTCACGTAACATGGCGAGATCGCGTGGCCGCGCCGATTTCAGCGCTATGCGGGATAAACAGCGTTCTACATCTCCGATGCCGCGTAACAGATGATGAATGATCTCATGGTTACGGTTTTCCAGGATTACGCTGATCGCATGTTGGCGTTGCCGTAATATTTTCTGATCGCGCAAGGGGCGATGTATCCATCGTCTCAGGAGCCGGCTGCCCATTGCCGTGGCTGTTCTATCCATGATCCAAAACAGAGTATTCTCATTGCCGCCGTCAAGACTGGTGTCGAGTTCAAGATTACGCCGGCTGGCGGCATCGATGATGACGGCATCATCCTGTGATTCTATATGAATGCTGCGTATGTGATGCAGGCATGTGCGTTGAGTTTCGCGGGCATATTGAAGCAGGCATCCTGCTGCAGAAATGGCGGCGGTAAGATCTTCGCAACCAAATCCTTTAAGATCTTTCGTGCCGAATTGAGACGCAAGAAGGCGGTTGGCGGTTTCCGGCTCAAAGTGCCAGGGAGGCATTCTACGTACACTGCGGCGTTTGTCCAGTTCCACAATATTTTTGTCGTCTTCGCTGATGAGTAATTCCGCGGGGTGAATCCTTTCCAGTTCGTCATACAGGGATTGCCAATTTTTAACTTCCTGAACGGTGAGGCGGCCACTCGACATATCCACGGTGGCTATGCCGATGACATTGTGCTGCGCATGTATTGCCGTCAGTAGATTATCATGGCGTTCATTCAGCAGGGCTTCGTCGGTGACAGTGCCAGGAGTAATAATCCGGATAACTTTACGTTCAACCGGACCTTTGCTTTTCGCCGGATCTCCTGTTTGTTCGCAGATCGCGGCTGATTCACCCAGGCCGACCAGCTTTGCAAGATAGGTATCAACTGAATGATACGGCACGCCTGCCATCGGAATAGGTTCTCCTGCGGATTGTCCACGCGCCGTCAGGGTAATGTCCAGCAGGCGCGAGGCCTTTTGGGCATCGTCATAAAATAACTCATAAAAATCGCCCATGCGGTAAAATAACAACATGTCCGGATATTCCGCCTTGATGCGCAGATATTGCTGCATCATCGGTGTATGTTGTTGCGAGACGATGTTGACGACTGAATTCAATTTGTCACAATACTCAGGTTAATCAGTTTGTTTTACATTGAGGCCGGATTTTAATACCGGCAATGATCAAAAAAACGCGATGTATCTTGACGAAACTCTGAATAAGTCATCCCCGGCATAAATCAGCGGGGTTCTTATTCTATGGGTGTATCAGGATCATTTCCCCATTCCGACCATGAGCCCGGATAGCCTTTAACGCGCGGATAGCCTAAATATTTAAGGACAATATAGCTATGTGCCGAGCGCGTGTGGGTTTGGCAATAGGTGATGATCTCATTGTCCGGCGTAATACCCTTGCCGGCATATAATGATAATAATTCACTATTCGATTTAAGACGTAAGTTGCGTTGTTGATCAATGGCGCGGGCCCATTCAAGATTGATGGCGCCGGGGATATGTCCGCCGCGCTGGGCGCGCTTATCGGTCCCTTCATATTCACCGGGCGTCCTGGCGTCGACGAGTGTTACTGACGGGCTGTCAAGATGAGATAAAATATAATCTTTATCGGCACTCGCTGAAGTATTTGTGTATTTCACCGAATAATCAGACGGTGAAATATCTTCGCGTTGATTGCTTACGGGATGGTTTTCATTTATCCAAGCTTGAAGGCCGCCGTTTAAGAGCGAGAAATATTTGTGTCCCGCCGCATCGAGCGTCCAAAGCAAGCGGCATGCCTTACTGCCGCCTTCGTCGTCATAGGCAATCACATGACTGTTCGCCGAGATACCGATGGACGATAAAACCTTGCTCAATTCGCTTACGTCCGGTAGTAGTCCCATTACAGGAGGATGGTTGGCGGTGATTTTCGAATAATCAAGGTGTGCGGCTCCCGGGATATGATTGCGCGCGTATACAGGTGCTCTTGATAGATCGACAATCACGATCTCATCGGCATCGATATTACTTTCGAGCTCATAAGGATCGGCTACCAAGGGTAATAAAGGCTCACTCATTTTTGCTCCTGTTTGCGTTATTAAAACATATCTTAAGGAACCTCCGGCTCATGCAGGGGTTCTTGCAATATACAATAAATGGGAGGGCACAGCGAAGGGTCCGGCCGCCATCTTTCAATCTGTTGCAAGGTTGAAAGATGTAGAAAAGCAATCCTAAAGCATAAGTGGCTGTATGAATTTAAAGATTCGACCGCCACTAAAAATCAGGTTATTTTTGCTTTTCGTTTCTGAATAATGTCCGGGATGACATCTCCAGAGATTCCCTAATAGTGCCACCGCACAGTAGAAAGATTACCTGAAAGTGAGTTGAATGCAATATGTGATTTTCCCTATTGGAGGTACGAGTTATGGGGCATTGCATACGGAAGGTGCATGGATGCCGGGATATGTGAATTCGGCCGCCATATATTGATGTCATGTGGTTATTTTTTTTGAAAGGGTAAAACTTGAGATTTAGCGGACTTTAAATGTCTTTTATGCGGGTTACCGGCATTGTAGCAGTGTTGATGTCCAGATATGTATGGCGGCTCAATTGCAAGTATTTCACAGGTGTAGGTGCTTGCCCTGATGCCGATCATGCTTGCGAGTTCTTCCATGCTGCCCATTATATCACGCATGTCCATTTCCTGGGGCTTGGTTCCGTAGATGACAGTATTTGTGGCTAGTGTTTTTTTCATAATTGATCCTCACTGACCATATTTCGGATCAAAACTTAAAAACTTGAAGATATATTGTTCAGTCTCTTATTGTTAACGTTATTTTTTAAGGTTGGACGTTAATAAGGGTTGTATGTTTTGGAGAATCGCTTTGAAGACTTTCGGATTTCCGGCAACAATATTGCCGGTTTCCAGGAATTCATGGCCGCCACTAAAATCGCTGATGAGGCCGCCGGCTTCCTGGATCAATAATACGCCCGCGGCCATATCCCAAGGTTTGAGGCCGATTTCCCAAAATCCGTCAAGACGTCCCGCGGCGACGTAGGCAAGATCAAGAGAAGCGGCTCCGGCCCGGCGAATACCCGCAGTCTGCAAGTGAATGGCTTTAAACATGGCGAGATACGCGTCCAGGTGTTGAGGATGCTTGAAAGGGAATCCCGTACCTATCAATGTGCCCTCAAGCTCTTTCGCCTTGCTGACGCGTATGCGTCTTTCATTTAGGAATGCGCCGCTGCCAAGCGTTGCGGTAAAGAGTTCTTGACGCAGCGGATCATAGATGACGGCTTGTTCGATTTTCTTCTTGTGCCGGAGTGCGATAGAAACGGCAAACTGCGGGAAACCATGCAGAAAATTGGTAGTACCATCAAGCGGATCAATGATCCACTGATATTCGGTACCGGCATGTTCTCCACCCTCTTCTGCCAGAATTCCGTGATCAGGGAAGGCCCTGCGTAAGACATTGATAATTTCCGACTCTGCCTGACGGTCCACCTCGCTGACGAAGTCATTATAACCTTTAACGGTAATATTCAGGCTGTCGACTTGATGAACGTAACGCACAATGACATTGCCTGCATTGCGTGCGGCACGTATGGCTATATTGAGTGTGGGGTGCATGATTTAAGTATAAAGTGTTAAATTAGGTTTTAGTGGCAAGTGTCAAGATTAATGTATACCGGTAGAAATAACCAACTAAATCCCGCGCCGTATTGTCATCCAGCTTCATTATAGATTTTAAATCATGTGTAATATATAACTTGCTACTTGTAGCTTGTCACTTGCGACTTGATATTAAATCCATGTTATCGAACATACGGTTTGTACTGATTAATACCTCTCATCCGGGTAATATTGGCGCGGTCGCAAGGGCCATGAAGAATATGTCACTGCATGACCTTCATCTAGTAACCCCGAAGAACTTTCCGAATGCCGACGCCACGGCCCGGGCATCGGGTGCCGATGATATATTGGCCAATGCCAAGGTTCATCAATCACTGGATGCCGCAATTTCAGAATGCAGTCTTGTTATCGGGACGAGTGCGCGCCTGCGCAGTATTGCCTGGCCTCAGTTGGATCCACGCCAGTGTGCCGAACAGGTGTTATCCGCAAGCAGGCATCAAAAGGTAGCAATCCTGTTTGGCCGTGAGCATTCCGGTTTGACGAATTTGGAGCTGGATCATTGCCATTATCTGGTACGGATTCCAACCGATCCGGATTTCTCGTCGCTTAATGTTGCATCGGCCGCACAGATCATTTCGTATGAACTGCGGGTAGCCAGTCAATACCCGTCATCCGATACACCGACATCAATGGAACAATTAACGACGGTGGAGGAAACGGAGTTGTTTTATACTGAATTGGAGAATGTGCTGGTTGAGATCGAATTTCTGAACCCGGAAAGTCCGAAACACCGGAAACGCTTGATGCGGCGCCTGCGCCGTTTATTTAATCGCATACGTTTGAACAGGAATGAAATGAATATCCTGCGCGGTATCTTGACGGCGATTCGCGGCAGGAGAGGTATTTAAATGATGCAATTTTGATGTAGCATGTGATAAATCAACCCGCCGGTTGTAATATGTTCATGTATCACCATTATCTAGGGAACCCCTGATTTATTCGGAGGTTCCTGCGATACGGGGAAGAGCGCAAGCGCAGGGTGCTATCGCCATTTTTTGATCTTGCAAGAGATTGAAAAATGTAGCAAGGTAAAAACACGTTTTTTGCCTTGCGTCGCTGAATAATGTCAGGGATGAATGATTCAGAGTTTCCCTAAATTAACAATTTTTAGCAAGGAATTGACAATGTTTGAAAGAATACGTGAAGACATCCAGTGTGTATTTGAACGCGATCCAGCGGCGCGCAACACCTTTGATGTTCTGACAAATTATCCGGGCGTGCACGCCTTGCTTGTTCACCGCTTGAGCCATGCCATATGGAATACAGGCTTAAAGTGGCCGGCACGTTTTATATCGACATTTTCCCGCTGGTTGACGGGTATCGAGATACATCCAGCCGCGAGGATCGGCCGACGTTTTTTTATTGACCATGGCATGGGTGTGGTGATCGGGGAGACCGCGGAGATTGGCGAGGATTGCACCTTGTATCATGGAGTGACACTGGGTGGAACCAGTTGGGAAAAGGGTAAACGTCATCCGACGTTAAAAAATAATGTTGTAGTCGGTGCCGGCGCCAAGGTATTGGGGCCTGTCACGGTGGGTGAGGGAGGGCGTGTGGGTTCAAACGCAGTGGTGACAAAAGATGTCCCGCCGGGGGCTACGGTAATCGGCGTGCCGGCACATGTGGCGCGACCTGCCAGGACCGAAGACGAGAAAAAACGCCGTGCCTTTGCGAAAAAAATCGGGTTTGATGCCTATGGCACAACCCAGGATACTGAAGATCCGGTCACTATAGCCGTCAATTGTATGCTTGATCATATTCACGCCCTGGACAGCGCGATGGAAAATATACGTCAGGCGTGCAAAAAACTGGGGGTTGAGGTGGAAGCGACACCGTTACCAGAACTTGATATATATAATATTGATTCTGAAGATAAAAATATCAGCAAAGCGGAGGCCGGATCAGGTAACGATGCGGATAGCAAAGGATAATCTTGACTAAATTACTCAACTAAGTAGAATAGGTATTACCTTACAAATTACATGGGCAGGATTAAACGATGAAATTAACTACCAAAGGCAGATACGCAGTTACCGCAATGCTCGATTTGGCTCTACATGCCAAAGAGGGCCCGGTACCCTTAGCAGATATTTCCCAGCGCCAGGGAATTTCCTTGTCATATCTCGAGCAACTTTTCGCAAAACTTCGCAAACAAGGTCTGGTCGACAGTGCACGTGGTCCGGGTGGTGGCTATCGCTTGAGCCGTGCATCCAGTGATATCGCCATCGCCGATGTCATAACGGCCATTGATGAGAAGGTCGATGCGACTCGTTGTGGCGGGGCGGCGGATTGTCAGGACGGTGAGCCTTGTCTGACCCACGAACTATGGACTGACCTGAGTGACCAGCTTTATCATTTCTTGAGTAATATCAGTCTTGGAAATTTGGTTGAACGGCGCGGTGTCCAAAATGTCGCTGCACGCCAGGATAGCCGGCAAAAAGGTCAGAATTATGTGCCTTTGGTTGCCGCCGATTCCGTACGTTAATCATTTCCCCACTTAGTCAAGGCAGGATAAAGGATGCCGGTTTATCTGGACCATAATGCTACCACGCCCATCGATAAAGATGTGCTTGACGCAATGATGCCGTTTTTACAGGATTATCATGGCAATCCAGCAAGTGTGCACGGTTATGGCCGCAAGGCCCGTACAGCACTCGATCAGGCCCGCGAGCAGGTTGCCGCACTCGTCAGGGTACATCCAAGTCAGGTGATTTTTACCAGTGGTGGTACGGAGTCGAACAATCTGGCGATAAAAGGGATGATGAATGCTAATAAGAATCGTGCCATTGCCATCAGTGAGATCGAGCATAGCTCGTTAATTGCGCCTGCCCAGGCCATGCAGAAGCATGATTGGGAACTTGATCTCATCAAGGCTGATCACCTGGGACAGGTATTACCTTCCGCCGTGGAGGATGTGATTCGTGACGAGACGTGTTTGGTGTCTGTCATGATGGCAAACAATGAAACCGGGGTTATTCAGGATATAGCGGCGATCAGCGATATGGCGCGTGCCCATGACATAATCGTTCATAGCGATGCAGTGCAGGCTGCGGGAAAAATCGAGATAGATTTTGAATCTACAGGCGCCCATATGATAAGTCTTTCCGCGCACAAATTGTATGGACCAAAGGGCGCAGGTGCATTGATAGTGGATAAATCACTGGAGCTGGAACCGTTAATTCACGGTATAGGACATGAAATGGGTATGCGTGGCGGTACTGAAAACGTGGCGGGTATTGTGGGTTTTGGCAAGGCGGCAGAATTGGCGGTCAAAAACCTTGATGCGCGTACATCCCATTTGCTTGAGTTGCGGCATGCGCTGGAGAATGGTTTGCATGGTCTCGAAGACGTAACCATTATTGCAGAACACACAAAGAGATTACCCAATACCATAAGTTTGCTGGTGCCGGGTATAGAAGGTGAAACGCTGTTGATGAATCTGGATCGTGCGGGCATTGCCGTGTCGAGTGGATCAGCCTGTGCCAGCGGCAGTATAAATCCCAGCCACGTGTTGTTGGCAATGGGAATCGATCGTGAATCGGCACGTTGTGCCATACGCGTCAGCCTGGGAAAAGACAATACATTTGCTGATGTCGATATCTTTTTGACCGGGTTGCAACAGGAGCTGACAAATATCCAGACCCTGGAATTACGGGCCTGGGCATCATAACGGGTTATAGACCATGAAATTACCGATTTATCTGGATTATTCTGCGACAACACCGGTGGATCCGCGGGTCGCCAAGGTGATGATGAGTTGTCTGACCCTCGAAGGCGATTTTGGCAATCCGGCATCGCGTTCGCATTCCTTCGGGTGGAATGCAGAGGCGCTTGTCGAAAAGGCGCGCAGGCAGGTTGCTGACCTGGTCAATGCCGATCCCAAGGAAATCGTATGGACATCCGGCGCCACCGAATCGGATAACCTGGCGCTTAAAGGCGTGGCGCATTTCTATCAAAAAAAGGGCAAACATATTGTCACATGTAAAACCGAACATAAGGCCGTCCTCGATTCCTGCCGCCAGCTTGAACGGGAAGGGTTCGAGGTTACATATCTGGACCCGGAACCGTCCGGACTAATCGATCTGGGTAAACTTGAATCAGCATTGAGAGCCGACACTATTCTGGTATCCATTATGCACGTGAATAATGAAATCGGGGTCGTGCAGGATATCGAGGCGATAGGTGAATTGACCCGTTCACGCGGGATCCTGTTTCATTGCGATGCTGCTCAGAGCGCAGGCAAGGTGGAAATCGATCTTCAGCGTATGAAAGTTGATTTAATGTCCTTCTCTGCGCACAAGATTTATGGGCCCAAAGGGATCGGTGCGCTTTATGTGCGGCGCCAGCCGCGTGTCAGGCTTGAGGCCCAAATGCATGGAGGCGGTCATGAGCGGGGCATGCGTTCGGGTACCTTGCCTACCCATCAAATCGTTGGCATGGGCGAGGCCTTCAGAATCGCCAAGGAAGAAATGATCGAAGAGAATGCGCGTATTCTGAAACTGCGCAATCGCTTATGGGAAGGTATCAAGGACATTGAGGAAGTGTATATCAATGGCGATATGGAACATCATGTGGCCGGTAATCTCAATGTCAGCTTTAACTTTGTCGAAGGTGAATCGTTGATCATGGCGCTGAAAGATATGGCGGTTTCATCGGGTTCCGCCTGTACTTCGGCCAGTCTTGAACCTTCCTATGTGCTGCGTGCGCTGGGCAGGAATGATGAACTGGCCCACAGTTCGATCCGGTTCACGATCGGGCGGTTTACTACCGAAGAAGACATTGATTATACGATTAAATTAATTCGCAAGAATATCGATAAACTTAGAGCGCTATCGCCATTGTGGGAAATGTATAAAGAGGGTGTCGATCTGTCACAGGTCCAGTGGGCGGCGCATTAATAAAACATACAATTTGATTATTTAGTTGCATAAAGTTAAGGAGAAACAGGTTATGGCATACAGTAACAAAGTATTGGATCACTATGAGAATCCGCGAAATGTCGGCTCATTTGATAAAGATGATACATCGGTCGGTACCGGCATGGTGGGAGCGCCCGCCTGCGGAGATGTGATGAAACTGCAAATCAAGGTGAATAAGGACGGCGTAATAGAGGATGCCAGATTCAAGACCTATGGTTGCGGGTCGGCTATCGCATCAAGTTCATTATTGACAGAATGGGTGAAGGGCAGGACGCTGGATGAGGCGCGCCAGATAAAGAACACTCAGATTGTTGAAGAGCTTGCATTGCCGCCGGTTAAGATCCACTGCTCTGTTTTGGCGGAAGATGCGATTAAGGCCGCTATCAGTGACTATAATAAAAAGCACACTATTGTTACCGATGTTGACGCGAAGAAAACAGACGCAGCGTAAATATCTGATTAAAGAATTATCAGCAGGAAACTACATGAGTATTACAGTGACAGAGGCTGCCAGCAAGCATATCAAGAATTACATTGCCAATCGCGGCAAGGGAATCGGATTGCGCGTTGGCGTGAAAACGACCGGATGTTCGGGGATGGGTTATGTGCTTGAGGTTTCTGACAAGATCGAGCCCGGGGATTACGTGTTCGAGGACCGGGGGGTTAAAATTATTATCGATCCGAAAAGTTTGCTCTATCTTGATGGCACTGAGCTTGATTATACGCGAGAGGGCATCAATGAGGGGTTCAAATTCAATAACCCGAATGTGAAAGATACCTGCGGCTGCGGCGAAAGTTTCAGTGTCTGAATACACTTGTTAAAGTGTATGCAGTCACCCTTATCAAAAGATTATTTCGATTTATTCGGTCTGCCCGTCTCATACCGTATCGATAGTGACAAGCTGGCGCAACGGTATCGTGAACTCCAACATACGATTCACCCGGATAGATACACGACTGCCTCTGATCAGGAACGCAGATTATCACTGCAATTAACGGCACAAGTGAATGAAGCATTTCAGACATTGAAGGATCCCATTTTGCGGGCCAGATATCTGCTTGATTTACGTGATGCAAATCCCTCTCAACGTGATATTGCCATGAATCCGGAGTTTTTAAGTGAACAAATAGAATTGCGGGAGCGGTTATCCGGTATTAGCGATAACCAGAACCCGCAGGGTAAATTAATTCAAATGCGCAATGAAATTGAAGATCGTAGTACCGATTTGCAAAAAAGATTTGGCCGGCAATTTGATATCGGAACAGAGGATGCATTGAAATCTGCCGGTATGCTGTATCTTGAAATGCAATTTATCGGGAAGCTGCAACAGGAGGTTAACGATCTCGAAATGGAACTGAGTGTACAGTGATGCCGGAGTCGGGTGAATAATGGCTTTATTGCAGATAAGCGAACCGGGAGAATCGCAACAGCAGACACAGCAGCGCCGCGCGGCGGGAATAGACCTGGGCACGACTAATTCTTTAGTGGCGACCATGTTGAATGGTGCCGCGCAAACAATCCCGGACAGGCAGGGTAGGTATCTGCTTCCATCAGTGGTGCGTTACACATCCGGTGATGCGCCGATTGTCGGACATGATGCTAAAGACTCGGCCTTTGAGGACCCGCTAAATACGCTTGCTTCCGTCAAGCGATTCATGGGGCGGGGGTTGGCGGATATTCAAAAGGCCGTTAAAAATTTGCCCTGCGAATTTGTGAATACCGATAGCGGCATACCGCGTATACATACGGTCGCAAAAGATGTAAGTGCCGTTGAAGTCTCCGCGGAAATTCTCAAGGTGTTAAAGGGCCGTGCTGAGAAGTGCCTGGGGGGTGATCTTTATGGCGCGGTGATCACCGTGCCGGCCTACTTTGATGACGCACAACGGCAGGCTACAAAAGATGCGGCACGTCTGGCCGGCATCAGAGTATTACGCTTGCTGAATGAACCGACAGCTGCCGCAGTAGCCTATGGCCTCGATCATAAGGCGGAAGGTGTACATGCGGTATACGATCTGGGTGGAGGTACGTTTGACATTTCAATACTGCGGTTTAGCAAAGGTGTATTTGAGGTGCTGGCGACTGCGGGCGATACTGCCTTGGGCGGGGATGATATGGATAAATCCATAGCAGAATGGATAATACAGGAAGCGGGACTAAGTTATGACATAAGTCCTAAAATATTACGCCGTATCATGCATGATGCTACCAAGGCAAAGGAAGCACTGACAGATACCGATAGTGTTGCTCTCGATATTCAACGGCCGGACGGTACGCATTGGCACGGAACGCTGACAACAGAGAAATTAGGTGAGCTGATTGATCCATTGATTAAAAAGACACTGATGCCTTGTCAGAGGGTATTGGCTGATGCCGCAATTTCAAAAGAAGACATCAAGGATGTCGTGATGGTTGGTGGCGTTACCCGTATTCCCAGGGTACGGGAGCTGGTGAGCCATTTTTTTGATTGCCGGTTACTGGAGGGGATTGATCCTGACAAGGCCGTTGCCATTGGCGCTGCGATACAGGCGGATATCCTCGCAGGTAATAGACCTGATAATGAGATGTTGCTGCTGGATGTGATTCCATTGTCGCTGGGAATTGAAACCATGGGGGGGCTGGTGGAAAAGATCATACCGCGTAATACATCCATTCCGATCCTGAAGACACAGGAATTTACGACATATAAGGATGGCCAGACTGCTATGATGATACATGTGGTGCAGGGAGAGCGTGAGCTTGTCACAGACTGCCGTTCTCTTGCCCGTTTCGAGCTTCGTGGAATACCGGCGATGACGGCAGGTGTGGCACGTATTCAGGTGACCTATCAAGTGGATGCCGATGGCCTGTTGAGCGTATCGGCGCGGGAACTTACCAGTGGGGTGGAGAGTAGCATCGAAATAAAACCTTCATATGGATTAACAGATCTTGAAATTGAACGCATGTTGCGCGATTCCTTGTCGTATGCTCAGGATGATATTGACAGCAGGCAGCTCAGGGAACAACAGGTTGAGGCCGTACGTATCATCGAGGCAGTGACGGCGGCCCTTGCTGAAGATGGTGCAGGCCTGCTTGATGAACAGCAGCGGCGTGACATTGAAATTGCACTTGACGTTGTAAAGAAAGTGCAACAAGACAAGGATCATAGAGCTATCAAACGTGCCATTGAAAAATTGGAAAGGGTAAGCGCCGATTTTGCAGCGCACCGGATGAATGCCGCCATCAAGCGTGCATTGGCCGGGCATAAACTGGAAGAATTTTCGAACTAGTTACCCATGCCGAAGGTGATTTTTCTACCTCATGAGGAGATTTGTCCGCAGGGAGCGGTTCTCCAGGCTGAGCCTGGTATCAGCATCTGTGATCTGGCCCTTAAAAACGGCATTGAAATAGAACATGCCTGTGAAAAGTCCTGTGCCTGTACGACCTGTCATGTGTATGTTCGTGAGGGGCTTGATTCTCTCGATCCGTCTTCCGAGAATGAGGATGACATGCTGGACAAGGCCTGGGGATTGGAGCCCGATTCACGCTTGAGTTGTCAGGCCATTGTAAATGGCGAAGATCTGGTGATCGAAATACCACGATACACGATTAATCTGGTTTCAGAAAAACACTAGGCAACAACGCCGGAGGCTAATATGGGATTAAAATGGGTAGACTCACTGGAAATCGCCATTGCGCTGGAAGAAGCTCATTCGGAGGTAGACCCGAAATACATCCTTTTTACGGATCTCTATAATTGGATATTAGCGCTGGAAGATTTTGATGACGATCCCGGCCGCTGTGGAGAGAAGATTCTCGAGGCCGTTCAGATGGCCTGGATCGCAGAACGCAGCTAATTTTCCTAAATTTCCCTCCCTCTAAACCCCCTAAAATAAGCGGATTACGCTACTGGAGCGCAATCCCAACCTTATTATTGTCCTCCAAGTTCCCGCCCAGATCCATTAAACCATTAAATTTAATCCAGATATCAATATCTAAGTTGCTAATTCTGTAAAGATTCCTGGCTTACTGCCGATATATTAAGTACGTGAAATTAAAACATTTTCACGTCACCGAATGCGTGAGGGAATGCATATCTGCCGGGTGACCGGCCCAAACGTATATGCAAACCGGTGTTTTTAGTGTGGATCCCAATTAATCGATTCATAACAAAGAATGAATATACAAATAAACAAACTCGGCTTTTTGATCATTCTGGGAGTCTTATCAGGGATGTTAGGTGGTTGTTTAAATAATGGTTCAGAAAATGCCTCGTCCGGTCCTCAGATTTCTGAGATTCGGTTATCCGCATTGGGCGCTACTATCACCGGGTTGAGTGCGACACTGGAGATTACCGGTATAGGGACATATCCCATGACGGTCAACGCCGATGACACGGTGTCCACCACGGTAGCAGGTATCACTCCCGGCTTACGTACCTTTACGGTGACCTACTATGCACAGAGTGTGATACTGGCCAGGGTTTCAAGAATTGCCAATGTGGTTGCCGGGCAAAATATCGCCATCACTTTTACACCCCAGGAACTCGATAGAAACTTTGACGATGACTTCGATGGCTGGGTGAATCTCGCAGAAGTGCTGTGGGGCAGTGAACCCTTGCTTGCGACATCAAATCCACCCAGTGAATCACCACAATTTGCCCTGAGTTCTTTAGGAGGCCAAACAGAGTCCATGTCCTACATATTGCAGGATACCTTGGCCGAAGGCATTAGTTCGGGTGACAGCACGAGTTTGAATTATGCATTAGCGGGTGGTTTTCAGGCCTATCACTAATAGGATTTGACCAGACTATGTATAACACAAGGCTCTCAATTCCATTCAAGCTATTTTGTGTGTGTGCATTACTGGCAGTCAATATCGCCGCCAGTCAGACGGCTGATGCCCAAGTGCCATCGATGGTCAATTATCAAGGCAAGATTGAAATGACGGGTGTTCCCTATAACGGTCCGGGATATTTCAAGTTTTCATTAATCGATAATACCAGCTCGCCTGCAGTCAATTACTGGACCAATGACGGCAGTATTGTTGCTGCAGGTACAGCACCTGCAGGTGCCGTGTCACTACCCGTGACGTTGGGACTCTTCACCGTGAGATTGGGGGATACCAATCTCGGTAACATGACAAGTCTTGCCACATCGGTGTTTGCAAACTCAACGATGTATTTACGGGTATGGTTCAGTGCCGATGGTATGGTCTTCGAGCAACTTGTCCCGGACCGTCAACTGGCCAGCGCGCCCTTTGCGATGCGGGCCGAGACGGCCAATAGGGTAGAAGGCACCGATGTAGTTTCTACAAGCGAAATTACCGATAACACCATTACGAATGCCGATATCAGTGCCTCGGCATCGATATCGGCCAGCAAGATCGACACCACTTCCGCAACGAATTTAGTCAGCAAGATCATCGCCGGATCCGGCGTCAGTTTAAGTCCAGTCACAGGAGTCGGGGATGTCACGATCACCGTTACCGGCAGCGGGGCAGCCTCCGATGTGGTGTGCACCAATTGTGTCGAATCATCGGATATTACCGATGGCACCATTACTACAGGCGATCTGGCCTTTGATCCCATCGAAGAGACCGAGCTGGACACGAAGGCGGAACTTGAAGCGCAATTGACGGATGTCAGTGATATTGCCATGGCCGATGGCGATGTGTTTAGCGGGGCGCATGACTTTGGCGGGGCCACCAGTCTGGAGATACCCAATTCTGCGGCGCCAGTGACCGATGCCGCAGGCGAGATCGCCTTAGACACATCAATCACCGATCATCAGCCACTGCTGCAATACTTCGATGGCACCAAGAACATGAGCGTGATTGCCATCGACACCGCAGAGCTACCGGCACTGGATAACGAGATCATCAAATACGATGCTGCGACCGACAAGTTTGTTTTGGAGGCCGATGCCGGCGGGGGCGGCAGCGGGGACGTGACCGATGTCGGTGATTGTACGACCGGCGAGTGTTTTACCTCGGCGGCCACCAATCCCGGGGCCTTATACTTTGAAGGCACGACGAATGACGGCATTGAAGTGATTCTGCAGGCAGCGGATGCGACGGTGTCCGACAAGACCATCACGCTGCCGGATGCCACGGGGACGGTGACGGTGAGTGCCAGTGCGCCATTGGCCTTGTCAGTCGCAGGCGATGTGAGTCTGGGGACTGTGGATATCTCGGATAATACCAATCTGGCGGTGAGTGCGCCGATCACACGTACCGATGACACCATTGGCATCACGCAACATGCCGGGACGGATGTGACGGCGGACCTGGAAGAAGAAGGGCAGATCAATACGACCGCTGTGACAGGCGATGCGACGGTGGCGACGGGTCAGGTGTTGCGCTCAACGGGTGCGAATGCGGCGGCATGGGGGGCACTGGATCTGGCCGATACCGATGCAGTAACCAATTCCTTGCCCGTTGCCAATGGTGGAACTGGCGCAGCCAACGCAGCCGATGCACGGACTAATCTCGGTGCCGCGGCGAGTGGTGCCAACAGTGATATCACCAGTCTGGCGAGCTTATCGACGGCCTTGTCGGTGGCCCAGGGTGGAACGGGATCGACGACCGCCGCCGGGGCACGTACCAGTCTGGGTGCGGCGGCCAGTGGTGCGAATGCGGACATCACCTCAACAACAGCCTTGACCAGTATCACGCGCGCGACCGGCGGGGCATTTAATATCAATATCGGCAGTGCGGCGGGCGATGACTTTGCCGTGGATACCGACAAGCTGGTGGTCGAAGGTGACACGGGAAATGTCGGAATTGGTACTGCGACTCCAAATAATATATTAGATGTATTCGGCGTATCACCACCAAATTCTGAACGTACATTTACTGATGGGAATTCATCTCGCACTGTTCTAAGTTTACGTCGTAGTAATTCAAGTGGGGCTGGAGCAGATAATATTGGTGCACATATCGATATTTGGGCAGAAACCGAAACAGATGGTACGAATGCACCAATAGCCCAGTTTAAAGCAATTGCCACTGATGCGACTGCAGGTACAATTGATAGCGATGTTTATATTTTACCTTATGCAAACAGTATTATTGTGCCAGAAGCATTAGTGGTCAAATCGACAGGTGATGTGGGTATTGGTACTGCAGCACCGAATTCTAGTCTACATATCACACCGGCGACTGCTGCAGCATTACAGATAGATCCATTCAACACAGGTGCGGGAAACACCGGCGAGATACGCTGGCTGGAACTGGCAGCGGGCGGAACGAATTATATAGGCTTCAAGGCGCCGGATGCGCTGGCCGGGGATGTCATCTGGACCTTGCCGAATGCCGATGGCACAAACGGCCAGGTGTTAAAGACCGATGGTGCAGGAATCCTGACATGGGCGGCGGACTCAACCGGTGGTACGCCAAGCTTTGATACAGTAGCGACCGGGACCAACACCACGGCGACGATGACAGTGGGTACCGGAGGGACATTAACGACGAGCGGTAGCGGAGTGCTCGATGCCAACCAGTTTAAGGGTAACGCGACGGTGGCGGTGGCCGATGGCGGCACCGGGGGCACGACGGCCAGTGCAGCGCGGACCAATTTAGGACTGGCTATAGATTCGGATGTCCAAGGCTATGATGCGGGACTTGCCAGTATTGCCGGGCTGACGACCGCAGCGGATAAGATGATCTACACGACGGGTGCGGATACCTATGCGGTGATCGACCTGTCAGCATTTGCCCGCAGCGTACTGGATGATGCGAACGCCGGGGCGGCGAGAACGACCTTAGGAGCAGCGGCGAGTGGTGCCAACAGTGATATCACCAGTCTGGCGAGCTTATCGACGGCCTTGTCGGTGGCCCAGGGTGGAACGGGATCGACGACCGCCGCCGGGGCACGTACCAGTCTGGGTGCCGCAGCGAGTGGTGCGAATGGTGATATTACAGGGCTGAGTGCATTAACAAGTCTGAAAATCCCTGCGTCTACAGCACCCTCTTTAACTGTCGATGGCCAGGTTGGTTTGGAGACCGATGCCGATGCTGTAAATATCCAGGCAGGCAGTAATACCGTAGGTGGAATTCCGGCTAATACTGTTGTAGCCCTGCCGTTAGTCCAGCAAAAAGATATTACATTACTGGAACCGGATCAGATTCAGACCGTCAGTGATGCGATTCCTTTTTTCACCGTTGATGCATACAACTATCCCAATGGAATCACAATAACGGCAATTCGGTTGGCAACCGATGCCAGTTCATCGTTAACTATCAATGTTGAAGAATGGACATCGCCGACGGATGGCTCACCTGCGACAGTTGACAGTATTGCCACGAGTGCGAGTTCCGAAGTGACGGAAACGACGATCACTGATGCATCCATCGCGGCGGGCAGTTACGTATTCCTTGATCTGGATACCACGGATGTCAATTGGGCCAAGGTGACTATTTGGTATTATGTCAACGACTAAAAGGATTTATTAATCGAAACATGGATCAATGGAAGAAGAATAACCAGGATGATGAACTGCACGTTTACAAAAATTCAGGATGAGACTTTTTATATACCATCCAGGTTGATCTTGTTTGCAGGGTTTTTTCTGGCCCTGTTTCTTTATGCACATCAAGCCCATAGTGACATCTATGGTACGAATGATTGCGACAATATCCTGGATACTGAATCCTCGGATTTTACCTGTACGGGAGATCTTACAGTCGACAGCGGATCTGTGTTGACCCTGCAGGGAGACATCACATTAACCGTTAATGGCACGCTCACTGTGACAGGGTCCGGTTCCAGAATCGATGCCGATGCTGCCAATACCTTTGTCACTATCGACGCAGATACCTTAACAGTAGATAGCGGTGCGATTATCAGTGCCGATGCCTTTGGCTGTCCGGCCACACAGAGTTACGAGCATACGTCCTCGGGGTGTGCGGACAAGGGGACGACATCACCGACGGTGGGATATGGCGAAGGGGCGGATGACGCGAGCAGCTATGGGGGTGGCGGTGGCGGTGGTTACGGCGGTGCCGGCGGTGCGGGCAATCTTGGCGGTGCGGGCGGCAACACCTATGGCGATACGACGCTGACGACGATCATGCTGGGCAGCGGGGGCGGAACGAATACGATTGGCGGCGGGACAGGAGGCGCGGGTGGCGGGGCGCTGAAGCTGACGGTCAGCGGGACCTTGACGAATGACGGGACGATCCGGGCCAACGGGGCGGATGGTGCGGACGATTCACGTTATGAAGGCGGTGGCGGCAGTGGCGGCAGTATCCATATCAGCGCGGCGACATT
>Ga0214472_10001931_pt1 | contig 22512 bp, 11 predicted proteins | sample RVTome_6_FD_207662 | JGI IMG/M metagenome (GOLD analysis project Ga0214472, IMG submission 207662) | Soil microbial communities from uranium-contaminated site in the Upper Colorado River Basin, Wyoming, United States - RVT140D175 | ecosystem: Environmental > Terrestrial > Soil > Contaminated >...
GGCGTTCTCAGGAAAGTTCTACTCTGTCCATCCACTTATTACGAGTTGGTCCCCGTCGACGACTACGCGCGGACGGCGATCGAGCGAGGTGATAAGGTCGACCACGAAAAGGCCGAGGCACAGCATAACGAACTGGTCGATATCTACCGAGATGCCGGGGTTGAGGTCTTTTGGACCGAGGAACCCGACCCCACCCGCCACTACGCGGTGAACGCACGGGATTTCGCTGTCAACTCTCCAGAAGGTTTCGTCATATGTCGCTTCAAGTACTCGGAGCGTAGGGGGGAAGAGGTTCCCGGCGAGAAACAACTGAGAAAACTGGGCTATAACATTTTCGGGCGCATCGAGCGCGGTTGCTGGGAAGGCGGTGACAACAAGTACATCGACGACAAGAACCTCGCCACCGGAACCGGGGAGCGAAGCACCTGGCCTGGAATTCAGAACGCGCAGGAAATCTACGCCAAGCAGGGCATCAAGGTGCACGGCATTCCTATCCCACCGAAGTGGACCCATCTAGATTGTCTCTTCGCCCCGGTAGCTCCCAAGCTGGCTTTGATCGTGAAGTCCGAAGTCCCTGACTGGTTCGTCGGGTTTCTCGAGGGCCGGGAGTACGAGCTCATCGATATTCCGGTCGAGAAGGCCGAAGGGGAAGTGGCGCTCAATGTACTGTGCTTGGGGGAAGACCGCGTTATCTCCTTCAAGGACAACACTTACGTCAATGACATTTTGAAGAGCCACGGGCTGACCGTTTACACGCCGGATCTCAGCGAGTACACCGAGCGCGGGCAGGGACCACATTGTCTAACCTGCGAGCTCGATCGAGACAAGGAATAACGATGGGACGGAAAGTCCGTATCTCAACCCTTGCCACATTGGTGCTTCTGCTTTGCGGCGCAGCCGGTACCGCGGCCTCAGGTGATCACGCCAAGGAGGTGGACGCACTTTTTGCGGATTGGGACACCACCGAGACTCCCGGCGCTGTGGTGGCCGTCATAGAAGACGGAGAGATAGCTTATCAGAACGCATACGGCATGGCGGATCTGGAACGCAACGTTCCCCTCTCTCCAAAGTCCCTTTTCGACATCGCTTCGATTTCAAAGCAGTTCACGGCAATGAGCATTCTCTTGCTCGAGGAACAAGGCAAGCTCTCGCTCGACGACGATATCCGGACTTACCTCCCGAACTTTCTGGACTATGGGCATACCATCACTATCCGCCACATGATCCATCACACCAGCGGCCTTCGTGACTACATGGATCTCATGGAGCTGGCGGGAATGCCTTGGGAGAACACCTACCACCAGGCAGAGATCGTCGACCTGGTCGCCCGACAAAAGGCGCTCAATAACAACCCGGGAGACGAATATCTTTACAGCAACTCCGGCTACCTGTTGCTCGCGGAGATCGTGCACAAAGTCTCTGGACAAACTTTGGGAGAGTTTGCCGAGCGACACATCTTCAAGCCGCTCGACATGAAGGTTAGTCATTTCTACGAGGATTTCACTCGCATCGTCGAGGATCGAGCCCTCAGCTATTCACAAAAGGAAGCGGGCGGCTACAAGAACGTCCAGTACATCTTCGATGTCGTCGGAGATACGGGGCTGCTCACCAATGTAGGAGATTTGCTCCTCTGGGATCGGAACTTCTACCACAACACACTGGGTGATCGAGGACCGAAGCTGATTGAGCGTATGCTGGTTCCCGGCAAACTCAATAGCGGTGAGACCATCGACTACGCATTCGGACTCGAGCTCGAAGAGTATCGAGGCTTGAGGGTAGTTCGGCATAGTGGTGGCGCCGCGGGTTATGACACCGAGATGATGCGCTTCCCCGATCACCAATTCGCCGTGCTCGTCCTCTCCAACCTCGGCGAGTTTTCCTCGACGGAGCTTGCGAAGCAAGTGGCCGACCTTTACTTGTCTGAGGAATTCACCGCCCCGAAACCAGCCGACAGACGAAGAGAGCCCACGGAGCCACCGGCGCCGATTGAACTGAAACTGAGCCCCGATGAGCACGACGAGCTCGATGAGTACACGGGTCGCTACTACAGTCCCGAGCTCGACGCAACGTATGTCGTTCGTCTTGTGGACGGAGATCTGACGTACCGTTTCTTGTACTCACCCGTGGACGTGCCGCTGGTACCGACGGGTCTCGACGAATGGGACGCTGGACGCATCCAGCTCCGCTTCCTACGCGAAAACAGCGACCGGGTCACCGCGCTCCATGTGAGCTTGGGTCGCGTCCAAAACATCTACTTTGACAAGACGAAGTAAAGAAGCCGTCGGCCGGTCGCTGACGGAGACGTTTCTGTTTCTCGGGGCGACGTTTTTGTTTCTGGGGGCGCAAACTCAGGAAGCATTCCAATCCGCGCTCCAGCGCGGTTTGAAGGCCTACCAGCAAGGAGATTTCGCTACTGCCATAGCGTCCTTCGAGGCGGCTCTATCTGCCCAGCCCGACAACGTGCGGGCTCGATTCAACCTCGCCCGCGCCCTTCATCGAGCAGGAAATCCCGAGAGAGCGCTCCAGGAGCTCCTCGAGCTCGAGGCCAAGATGGGGGACCGGGCCCTCTACGCCTCGACGCTCGGCGAGATCTATGCCGAGATGGGAAGGTTCGAGGAAGCCTTGGGGCCGCTCACCGAGGCAGCGGAGCTTCACCCTGAGGTGGCACAGAACCAGTATCGGGTGGGCGAAGTCCTCGCCGCACAGGGCAGGCTTCTCCCAGCCATCGAGAGAATGACGCAGGCGGCGGAGCTGCAACCGGGATGGGTGCTGCCGAGAAGACGTCTCGGAGAGCTCTGGATCACGCTGGGAGCGCCGGCCCAAGCCATTGAAAGCCTCGAAGAAGCCGCCGAGCTTGCCCCGGACGATCCCCTTCTCTTGCTGTCGCTGGGAAGAGCCTATGCCCTCGCCGGCCGGCACGAGGACGCGGTCCGCGTGCTCGACAAGGCGCTCGCGGCAAGACCGGAGATGAGCGCCGGCCGCGCACTGCTCGCCGACTCGCTCTTGAGCTCCGGGCAACTGGAAAGGGCAGCGGCCGAGTATCGAAGGGCGCTCGAACAGAGTCCCGAAAGCGCGCATCTCCGCTCCGAGCTCGCGGTGGCTCTTTTTTCGCTCGGGCAATATGAAGAAGCCGTGCGGGAGCTGGAGCAGGTGATAGAACAAGATCCCGAGAACGGCTTGGCGCTCTATTACCTCGGGTCCATTGCCGCCCAGGGCGATCAGAAGGATCTTGCACGCAAGCGCCTGGAGCAAGCGGTCGCCGCACTCGAGAGCCAGCCGCAAACCATGGGCGTCCGCACCGGTCGCGCCGGAGAGAGCTATCCTTTACGCGTTGGCGCGCAGGTCGAGCTGGCGGAGCTCCTCTCCGAGTCCGGAGAGCACGAGGCCGCGGCGAAGCATCTCGAGGCGGTCGTTCGAGCTGAGCCGGATCACGCGACCGCGCACTACCTTCTCGGACTCACATACCGGAGGCAGGGACAGAGAGAGGAAGCAGGGCGCGAGCTCATCCTCTTCAAGCAGATCAACGATGCGCGGGAGCACGATCAGACGGCCATCCTCTCGCTCCAACAGGGTAATGAAGAAAGGGCCCTCGAAGAGCTACAAGAAGCTCTTCGCATCTACCCTGCCGATAGCGTCGCCCATTTCCAACTCGCGAGGCTCTATCTGAGGCGAGGCGACTTGCCGATCGCGATCGGCCACTTCGAGCAGGCAATCCAGGTAAGACCTTCCTTCGCCGACGCCTATAAAGAATTGACGCAGGTCTATTGCCGTCAGGGGGATGTGGAGCGCGCCCGAGAGCTCTTGAAGCGAGCTCGGGAACAAGACCTCGTCGTTCCCGGAGTTTGTGCGGGCTGACCTATCGCCCGAACGGTAGGCGTGCCACTACTCCCTGACCCTGCTTGATGATATACAGGAAGCCTTTCGCTAGAGGCCCCACCTTCTCCACAGATCCGGCCGGCCAGACTATCTGAACAGCATCCGCTTGGGGAGCTTCTCCCAAACCGAAGTGCAGGCGAGCGTCGTTCGAGCCCAGATAGCCGTCCGAGAGCCGTAGCTCTCGATGCTGTGTCCGGCCGCCGGCTTGGAGCTCGATGCGAGCTCCCACGCCGTCCCGGTTGGCGTCGAAACCGACCAGCAAGAGCTTCAGCGCCCTCGTCTCACCCGGGCCTTCGTGGTGCAACAGAGTCGGTGTGTCGTCGATTTCGCTGACGAAGATGTCTTGCCAACCGTCGTTATCGAAATCGCCTACCGCGGTTCCGCGGCTACTCTTTCTCACCTCGAGGCCGGGGCCCAGATCCTCGGGCTCGATCCACTTCCCATCGCCTTGGTTCTCGAACACCTGATTACGCTGCGGGTACGGCTCTCCCAGCGATTCGGCTTGCGGGTACACGTGGCCGCTGGCCACGAAGAGATCTTCATCCCCGTCATTGTCGAGATCCACGAAGTGCGTCCCCCACGACAAGTAGTTGATGCTCGCCGCGGCGAGGCCGACACGATCGGTGGCCTCCTCGAATTCCCCTCCTCCGAGGTTCAAATAGAACGAGTTGTGATCGTTTTGGAAGTTGGTCACGAAGAGATCGAGGTCACCGTCGCCATCGGGATCGCCGGCGCTCACCCCCATCCCCGACTGCTCGAAACCTCTCGCGCTGTAGCCCGCACCGGAGAGAAGAGACTTATCCTCGAAGGTGAAATTGCCGGCGTTTCGGAAAAGCAGGTTGATGGTCGAGTCACAAGCTGCGTAGATGTCGAGACGGCCATCGCCATCCAGATCGGACAAAATCAAACCTAGTGTCTTCGCATCGGTGAAGTAAGTTCCCGACTCGCGGGTACGGTTCTCGAAGGTCCCGTCGCCGCGGTTCCGGTAGAGCTGGTTCGAATCACCCGGCACCCCGTCGGGACCACAAAAAGTCTCGACACCCCGGTACAAGCACTCCCCGCTGCCGATCCCCGGCGTGACTCCCAGCTCGAATTGAATGTAGGTTCCTACCGCCAAATCCAGAAACCCGTCACCGTCGAGATCTCCGAAGGCCGCACTCGAGCTGGGCCGGGAGTCCAAGAGCCCCGCCTCGGTGGCGCGTTCCGTGAAAGTGCCATCACCACGATTGACGTAGAGAGCATTCTCACCGAAGTTGGTGACGAAGAGATCGGGATCACCGTCGTTATCGAAATCCCCGGCGGCACAGCCTCCACCCCACCCTCGATCCACAAGGCCCGCCTTCTCGGTGACATCCTCGAAGCGCGCGCCATCCCGGTTCCGGTAGAGAACGTCGTGCGGCCCGGCCGGCCCGGCCTCTTGTTCGAAGGTGGCACCATTGACGACGTAGAGATCGATAAACCCGTCCAGATCGTAGTCGAAAAAGCACGCACCCGACCCGGTGCTCTCGACGATGTATTTTTTCTCAGCGCTTCCCGAGACGTTTTGGATCCGAACGCCCATGGCTTCCGCCACGTCCTGGAATCGAATCTGGTCGTGGGAGCTGGCCGCCGAAAGGTTGGGAACGAGCGAGGCCGCAACGAATACCCAGCGGCAACTGCCTGGCTTATGGACGTTCCCAGGGCTTCCAATCGATGCCCATGACATACTTCTGCATCCACCGGATCTCTTCGATGTCACGCGTGCGCTCGTGCCTTGGCTCACGGAAGTTATGGGGCTCGCGTGGGAATCTCACATAGCGCACCGGCACCTTGCCGATGTCTTTGAGGGCCGTAAAGAACATCATGGACTGGTTCGGGGTGCTCACGAGATCGTCGTCTCCGTGGAGGAGGATGGTGGGGGTCGTGACGTTCTTGACGTACCAGAGGGACGAGACCCGGCGCCACTCCTCCGGATTTATCCAATGGGCTCCACCGATATAGTGAATCCTGAGATCGTAGCTGAGGCCGGGGCCCGTCTCCGCGGTCCAGCTTCCGACCATGGCTCCCAAGGAAGCGGCCTCGAACCGGTCGGTCTGAGTGATGACCCAGCTGCCGAGGATCCCGCCCCAACTCCAACCGCGCAGCGCCAGCCGCTCGGGATCGACGTGACGCTCCGCAATCACATAGTCGACGCCGCTCATGAGGTCCTCGTACTCGCCGCCACCCACGTCGCCCATCAATGCCGTCAAGAGATCGTCGCCATAGCTATCGCTACCCCGGATGTTCGACCCCAGCGATGCGTATCCCAGACCAGCGTAAATGTGGAAGCTCGGACTGAACCGGTTGCCGTAGTGGCCGGGCGGACCGCCGTGGATGTGAAGCATCAGGGGAACCTTCATCCCTTCCTGGTAGCCTCCGGGTAAATAGAACACCCCCTCGATCTCCATCCCATCCTTGCTCCTCCAGCGAATGATCTCCGGCTGCGCCATCAGGATCTCTTCCTCGATCCAGGGGTCGGCATTCGTCAGGCGCACGGGGTTGAGCTCATCCAATCGAGAGGAATACAAGTCCGTCGGCGTGTTGAAGTCACTGAACGAGTAGACCATCTTCGTTCGATCTTTCGAGAAACCGAGGGCTTGGAGCGTACCGCTGACGCTTGTCACGTCGGTGACCCGCCCGGTCGCGACGTCGATGCGGTGGAGATTGCTGTTGGTGCGGCGTGTCTCGTTGAACAGAAGGCTTTTGCTGTCCGGGGACCAGGTAAGATCCGAGATCTCTCCCTGCTCTTGTCCTTGGAGCTTTCTCTTCTCACCGCTGTCCGGATCCATCACCCAGATGTACCCGTTCGTCAGATCGTGCTCGCCGTCGGACGGCGCATGGTACGCGATGGTCTTCCCGTTGGGTGCCCAAAGAACGTCGTCCTCGCCGGCGTTGTTGTTCGTGAGCCGCACGGCGTTTCCTTCCGACCTATCGACCAGATAGAGCTCAGACCAGTAGAAATAGTTCGAGAGTTGCTGTCTAGCCGCGGCGAAGACCACACGCTCGCCGTCCGGCGAGACGTCGAACTCACTGACGACGAGCTCCTCGTCGGTGAGACGGCTCTCGTCCATGGAAGCAAGGTCGAACATCCAGACATTCCGCCAGCTTCCTTCCTCTCGGCCATGCGGACCCTCACGGACGTAGTACGCATCCGCCCCCTCGTCATGCTCCTTCTGCTCTTCTTCGCTCAGAGCTTCGTTGGCGGTGAAGAAAATGCCACGGCCATCCGGAGACCATTTGTAAGACTCCACGCCGTTTTGGTGATCGGTGAGCTTGGTGGCCTCGCCGCCGCCGGTCCTCATCCAAAACACCTGGTCGTTGTCATCGACGGATCTAAGGAACGAGAGATACTTGCCATCTGGGGAGAACTGGAACGATTCACCGCCTGCGTCGCCAATGAACTGAATGGCCTCCCCGCCTCCGGCGGGAATCATGTAAAACGTCTTCGTCCTCTTGTTCTCGTCCCAATCGAGCTCGGATTCGGAAAAGAAAACCCATTCGCCGTCCGGGGACATCAGGACGTCGTCGATGCGAACCATGTTCAGGGCGTCGTCGACGGTCATGGGACGTCGTACCCCGCCTTGTGCCAAAAGGTTGGCAGCGGTGAACGCGCCAAGCGTGATGATCGTGCTAACTCGCATCGATCGAGATCCCGATGTCCTTGGACACTCCTTCGACCCTTGATGATAATGGTGGCAATGACGCAAAGCAAAATTGCCGCCGTATCGGTGACCGCCGCCCTCTTTGCCACGTCCTGCGGCTGGCTTTTGCCCACGGAGCCACGACCAACGGCACGGCACCTCGTTCTCGTCACCATCGACACGCTGCGCGCCGATCGCCTGGGAGTTTACGGCAACCGCGAGGTATCCACGCCCCACATGGACCTCCTGGCGAAAGAAGGAGCTATGGCGCCGGACGCCACGGTACACGCGCCTCTTACCCGCCCCTCCCACGTGTCTCTATTTACAGGGCTTCTGCCTTCGGAGCACGGCATCCGCGACAACGTCTCACCCACTCTCGATCCCGAGATCCCACTCCTCGCCGAGGTACTAAAGACGGCAGGCTTCCACACGGCCGCGTTCATCTCCTCCGTCGTCCTCGAGGCACAATCCGGCCTCGACCGGGGCTTCGACCTGTACTCCGATGAATTCGAGGGAGCCGACGGTGACGATACCCGCTTCCTGGGCCAGTTCCAGAAGCGCGGGGACGTCGTTACTAGCGAAGCCTTCGACTGGCTCGAATCGAACCGCACTACCGAGAGAGTCTGCGCTTGGATCCATCTCTACGATCCGCACGATCCCTACGAGCCTCCCGAGCCCTATGCCACAGAGTATGCCGACCGGCTCTACGACGGCGAAGTCGCATGGTCCGATGAGCTCATCGGCCGTCTCGACACCAAGCTCGAGGAACTGGGCTTGCGGGACGACACCTTGTTGATCGTAACGTCCGACCATGGCGAGGGTTTGGGAGACCACGGCGAAACGCTGCATGGGTTCTTCATTTACCAATCGACGCTTGCCGTACCACTATTCTTTCGGGGGCCCGGCGTGGTTCCGGGAGCGCGCCTGACCGTAACCGCTCGGACGGTGGATTTATTTCCAACCATTCTCGACCTACTCGGTGTGGGCACTTTGATCGACATCGAGCTCTCCGGGCGCAGCCTCGCGCCGGCACTCCGAGGAACGGACGACCTGACCGAAACCACTTCCTATGCGGAAACGTTGATCCCGCTGCTTCACTTCGGGTGGAGCGATCTCCGTTCCCTGCGCGAGGGACGCTGGAAATACATCGCGGCGCCACGGCCGGAGCTTTACGACCTGGAGGAAGATCCGGCGGAAACGCGGAATCTGCTGAATACGGAATCATCCAAAGCCGAGGCGCTTCATGCGGAGCTGGCCCGTATTCTCGAGAAGGACCGGGCAGCTTCGGGATCCGCACCGGGGCTAGGTGAAGTGCCCCTCGATCTCCTCGAGAAGTTGGGTGCTTTGGGCTATGTGGGAGGAGGTGGCACCGCGATCGATTCCAGCGGGGCCGATCCCAAGGACAAGATCGAGGAGTTCCGTGCGGCAAGCCGCCTGCTGCGCGAAGGCCTGTCTCTCTTCCGCGAAAAGGACGTGGACGGAAGCATCGAGCGGTTCCAGCGTTTGCTGGGCCTCGTCGATAGCTTCGAGGCCCGCTACTACCTGGGTCGCTCGTTGCTGGCCGCGAAGCGATACCAGGAGGCAGAGGCTCACTTCGAACGCGCTCTCGAGTATCAGCCTGGTTACGCGGCGGCGTGGGAAGCACTGGCAGAATGCCGCGCCGCCACCGGCGACGTTCGGGGTGCCATAGCGGCTCTGCAGGAAGGGCAGTCGGCCATTCCCGACGACGCCGGCCTTCGCAAACGTGAGGCGGGTGTCTGGCGCCAGCTCAAGAACCTCCAGGAGGCGCGACGAGCCTACGAGACGGCTGTCTCTCTGGCACCTGCCGATGCCCTGGTGCGCGTGCAGCTTGGCGAGCTCCTCCGCGATATGGGTGAGCTAGACGAATCGGTGCGGTTCCTCCGCGAAGCGGTCGCCATCGATTCAGAGACGGCGTCTTACTGGAACTCCCTTGGTACGGTGTTGGGAGGCAACGGGGATCTCGCGGAAGCCGTGAAGGCATTTCGCGAAGCCAGAAGGCTAGACGAGTCGAACGCGCAGTACTGTTACAATCTCGGCCTCGCACTACTTCGCCTGGGGCGCACTGAAGAAGCCCGCCGGCTCTTCCAAACGACCCTCCAATTGAACCCGAAATTCGAAGCAGCCCGGATTCGAATCGTCCAAATGGGCTCTTGACAAAGCCGAGCTCCTGAGCGTAAGCTCTCGGCAAGATCCGGGGGGTTGCGCCAAATACGCACCAGAGCGCCCGAGTCTGCCGGGGGGTCCCGGCCGACGCAGTTCGACCTGTTCCCGATCAGTCCTCCCCACCAACCCCTCTCGTAGAGTAGTGAGATCTCTATGGGGAGAGACTTTATGCAGAAACAGGTGTTCATCTTCGTTAGTCTCCTAGTACTTCTTACCGTCCCATCGACCCTCTTAGCCCAGTCCCAGTTCACGACGGGGAGTATCGCCGGCACCGTCACGGACGAGTCCGGGGCGGTGATGCCGGGCGTCACGGTCACTCTTAGCGGCGAGAGGGTTGCCGGCTCCCAAACTTTCGTGACCAGCCCACGCGGGTCTTACCGATTCACCGGGCTGCCGCCCGGCGCGTACGATCTGACTTACGAAATGGATGGTTTCGCAACTCTAAACCGCCAGCAGATCACGGTGTCGGTGGGAGGCACGGTCGAACTGGATGTCGCCCTCCAACTCAGCAGTGTGGCGGAGAGCGTCACCGTCACGGGCGAGCAGCCCGTCGTCGACACACGTTCCACCAGAATCAACACCACCTACGATCGGGAGTGGGTCGAGAACGCGCCGGTCCGACGCTTCGTCTTTTTCGACTACCTCGGTTCGGCACCGGGCGTCAGCCAGTCGAGTTTCGATAGCAGCAACCAAAACGTCATGGGCTCGGGCGGAGACGAGAACACGTATCAGTTGGATGGCGTCGACATCACCGCCTACGCATTCGGCAACTCCTGGCCTTGGCCGGACATCGATGCCATCGAGGAGGTCGAGGTCCTCTCCCTGGGCGCCCCCGCCGAATACGCCAACGCCGCCGGGGCCGTCTTCAACATCGTGACCCGCCAGGGATCGAACGAATTCCGCGGCGATGTCAACTTGTACATCCAAACCGACGGCCTCACGGGCCGGAATACCAGCGAGGAGGAAGACGATGGCTTGCCCTACCGCCGGGACGAGTTCACGGACTTCACCGCCCAGCTCGGAGGCCCCATCGCCAGAGACAAGCTCTGGTTCTTCTCTGGTTACCAGCACCAAGTGGACAGCGACTCGCAGCCTGGCGCCGACCCGGACTTTCCCACGCCCGAAGAGAAGGACTCGTTCATAGGAAAGCTCAACTATCAATTGAACGACGAGAACAAGATCAATTTCATGTATCACATCGACTATTTCGATCTTCCGGATACGGCGACGGCCAGCGACGCTCCCAGCTCGGTGGGTACGGAGTATGGTAAGACTCAGGCGGTGAACCTGGGCTATACCAATGTCCTATCCCAGGACACTTTGCTGGAGGCCCACTTCTCGGGCTTCTGGTCAGACGATCACTACGGCCCCATAGCGGAGGAATCTCCCCGAATAGGGCCACGCTTCTACGATTTCGACACCGGCGAGGTCACCGGTGCACCTTACATCTGGTATGACGCGGACATCTTCACGACGGCTATCAATGCGAAGGTAACTCACTACGCCGAGGACTTCCTGGGAGGAAGCCACGATTTCAAGTTCGGGGTGCAATGGAACCGTGGGGGTACGACCGACGGAACGTATGGCTACAACGACCTCATCTACACGTACGAGTACGACGGGCAAACCTATGCGTATGGGTACGACTATGATTACTTCGCATACTCGGGTGTGGCGACAAACATCGGTGTGTGGGCCGACGACTCGTGGACGGTCAACGAGCGTCTCACCGTCAACCTCGGTGTGCGGTACGACCATAAGCGCGCGTCCGTCGACGATCTCGTCGTCAAGGACGCGGACGGAAACCCCACGGGTGAGGAATATCCCGGCATCGACAATCTTTTCACCTGGACCCCCGTCTCTCCCAGGATAGGGGTCAACTACCAGCTTAGCGAAGACGGTAAGACCATCATCAAGGCTCACTACGGCCGCTTCTACCGCGCCATCATCACCTGTGAGTACTGTCTCAGCATTGGATCTTCTCCCCGCACCTACTTCGCCGGAGACTACGATCTCGAAACGGGAATGTTTTTCGACACAGAGGTGGACGCCATCCTACCCGGCAGCAGGGGCATCGACCCGGATTACCGGAACCCCTACACCGATCAGTTCATCATCGGGTTGGACCGGGAGCTCGGGAACGAGCTCGCCCTACAAGTCAACTACGCATACAAGCGAGGGAACGACTATGCGGCCTGGCGAGACGTCGCCGGGGTTTATGAGCCGACCGTCTACATGGACGACCAGGGGGTGGACGCTACCGGCCAACCCATCTCCGTCCTGCGGCTAGTCAGCGACCGCGCGGACAGGTCCTTCCTCATCGGCAACGACGACCGGCTAAAAACACGCATCCATGCTTTCACGATCCAAGTGACGAAGAGGATGTCCGACAACTGGCAGCTGAACAGCTCCTTATCGTACCTGAAAACCGACGGAGCCGTTGCCAGTAGCCGCGACGGGGCGACCAGCGATGGGGATACCGGGCTGCACTTTTCGTCCTTCGGCCAGAACCCAAACGACTTCGTCAATCTGGGGGGGAGACTGCCTGGAGAACGACCGTGGATGTTCAAGACTCAGTTTCTCTACCAGTTCCCACACGATTTCCTCTTGGCCATGAACTACATCGGTCAGAGCGGCAAAGCGTGGCCGCGCGAGGTTCGGCTCGACTCGGACCTCACCGGGATCGGGAGCACGATCAACGCAGAGCTGAGAGAAGGTAGCCGTCGCGTGGATGACTGGCACCTCCTCGATGTCAGGCTCCAGAAGTTGTTCCAAATCGGACCCAGGGCCCGGGTGGGAGCGTTTTTCGATTTCCTGAACGCTTTGAACAGCGGCGCCAACGAGAGTGTTTTGAGCCGGCTTGGAACCTCGGATGCCTTCGGAGTCCGGAGCGAGTTCCTGCCCCCGCGACGACTGATGCTCGGCGCGAGGCTCACTTTCTAGCGGGTAGTCCGCACCGACGGTAACGAGTCCTATCGTGCCCCGTGGCGCTTTCTGAGCGGCCTTGCGTGTGTCTCACCCGGTTGGGCCCCTGACCCACCCGAGCCTCGGTCCGTCGAATCCCGGATGATCCACAAACGACTAGTTCCGGCCCCCTCAAGGAGGAAGCCATGCCGAAACGCAACATAGCGTGTATCAGTGCCGTGGGGCCCCACCCCCACGGCCTGCGCCGTCGTCGGCCCATTCGGGCCGGGCTCGCTCCGCTCGCGCAGGCTGACTCGTCTTTCAGCAGCCTGCTAGTTCTCATGTTCGTCTCGTTCTTCGGTTGTTCCAGTGGTGGGGAGGATTTTGACATCCTCATACGGAACGGAACGATCGTGGATGGATCCGGACAGCCCGGGTTCTCGGGCGACGTGGGCATTCAAGGAGACACCATCGTCGCAATTGGAGATCTGACCGGCAGGACCGCTGCCAAGATCATCGATGCCGATGGCCTGGTCGTCTCCCCCGGATTCATCGATACGCACACTCACGTGGACGGGGATATAGGCACGTCCGGCTCGAACGCGAACCTCAATTACTTGAATCAAGGTGTGACCACCGTGGTGACCGGCAATTGCGGGGATGGAACGTTCGAGATTGCGAAGACCAAGGCCGATTGGGAGGGTCGCGGTATCGGAACGAACGCCGTCCACCTGGTGGGATTCGGAGACGTCCGCCGGGCCGTCATGGGGACGGAACCGCGTGAAGCCACACCGGAAGAGATCGAGGAGATGCAATCCATCCTAAGGCGAGCCATGGGGGAAGGGGCCTGGGGCATGAGCACCGGCCTGGAGTACGTTCCCGACCGCTATGCCACCACCGAGGAAATCATCGAAGTGGCCAAGGTGGTTGGAGAGTTCGGCGGGGTCTACATGAGCCACCAGCGTGACGAGTTCCTGGGCGTCCCCGAGGCCACCCGGGAGACCATCCGTATCGCGAGAGAGGCGGGCGTGCGGGCCCTTAGCTCGCACCTCAAGGCCGCCAGGAAGAACGCTTGGGGCATGATGCCCGAGGTCGTGGATATCATCAATGACGCCCGCTCGAGCGGCGTGGAGATCGTTGCCGACATGTATCCCTATCACTTCGCATCGGGAGGTCCGATCATCCCTATCGTCCGAAACTCCGGGTGGGCGCCCTTTCATCTCCCGCCCGAAATGGAGCCCTTCGCGGAGCTGCGAAAGAAGCTCTCGGACCCCGATCTGGAGGAAGCAGAAGAGCAGGCTTTGCGAGAGGAATACATCGCCGAGCTCGCGAAAACCCTCGAGGATGACTCGAAACGCGAGCAGATCCGGCAGTCCGTGCTGGTCGGCAGTCCGGAGCGTCCGAGCGCGGTAGCCATCGCCGGCTGGGACAGTTATCTCGTCGTCGTAGCAGAAAAGAATGCCGATTTGGTGGGCAGGATCCTGACCGACATCGCCGAGGAACAAGGCAGGGACCCGTTCGATGTTGCGGCCGACCTGGTCCTGGACGAGCCCGACCTTTATGTCGCCTGCGGCGTGATGTCGGAGGACGATATGTTGGCGGCCATGAAAGAAGATTGGCTGATGTTCTCGAGCGATGGCGATGCGTTTCCCATCGTGGAGGAGACCGACGAGCCCGTCATCGCTCATCCCCGAGCGTTCGGAAGTCAGGCCAGGGTGCTCCGGAAGTTCGTAAGGGAAGACCAAGTTCTGACGCTCGAGGAAGCCGTCAGGAAGATGACCTCCCTTCAAGCCGAATTTCTTCGGTTGGAGAACCGGGGTCTCCTCGCCGAAGGATACAAGGCCGACGTCGTGATCTTCGCCCCCGACACCATCCAAGATGTTTCCACCCACGCCGATGCCCGCCGGTACAGCACCGGGACCGAGGTGGTGATCCTGGGCGGAGAGATAGGCATCGAAGGAGGCGAATACAACGGCACCCTGGCCGGAAAGCTTCTGCTGCTCACCGAGAACTAGAGGGGGTCACGAGTGACGAGATGGCCAGGTTTCCTCATAGCCGTGTTGTGTTTGATCTCGGCCCCTCGTTCGTTCGCGGCGCAGTCCCCCGTGCAGTCCAATGTGCCGACGCCGGAGTCGGTGCTCGGCCATCAGGTGGGCGCCGACTTCCAATTGGCTTCCTACGAGGAGTCACTCGACTATTTCCGGCAGCTCGACGCCGCCAGCGACCGACTCCAGCTCATCGAGATCGGCCGGACCTCCTTCAACCGGCCCTGGTACGTAGCTCTCATTTCTTCGCCCGAGAACCTGGCCAACATCGAGCGGCATCGGGAGATTGCCCAGCGGCTCGCTCATCCGCAGGAACTGACCGACGAGGAGGCACGCCAGCTCGCGCGGGAGGGCAAGGCCATCATCCATATCGACGGCGGCCTGCACGCCAGCGAGGTCGCCCACGCCCAGCACACGATGGAGCTTGCCTATGACCTGGTAGCGGGAGTCGACGGTCCGGAGATCCAAGCCATTCATGACAATCTCATCGTGCTCCTCTGGCCGTCCATCAACCCGGATGGCCAAACCCTCGTCGCGGATTGGTATGAGCCCAACGTGGGGACTCCTTACGAGATTTCCGAGATGCCCTGGCTCTATCAGAAGTACGTCGGCCATGACAACAACCGTGATGCCTACATGCTCAACATGATCGAGTCGCGGGTCATCGAACGGACTTGGCGGTACTGGGAACCCCAGATTCGCTATATCCCGCATCAGTCGTCGCCCTTTCCCACCCGCATCTTCTTGCCGCCGTACGCCGAGCCGATAGCGAATCGGGTGCATCCGCTGATGTCACGGACCATCAACACGCTGGGCATGCTGATTGCGCAGGCTCTCGAGGAGCGTGGCCAGGTCGGTGCGACCCACATGGAAGAGTTCGACGCCTGGTATCCGGGCTACGTCGATCACATGCCCAACCTGAAGAATGCGGTTGCCTTTTTTACCGAGACCGCGCTTTATGAGTACGCCACACCGGGCTTTTACACGATAAGCGACATTCCCGAGGAACGTCAGGATCTTCGCGCGGAATCCCTTTACTCGAGCCCCTGGCCGGGTGGCTGGTGGCGTCTGCGGGACGCGGTGGAGTACATACTCACCTCCTCGCATGCGACCCTGCGCTTCGCCGCCAAGTACAAAGAGCGGGTGCTCTACAACCGATACCAGGCCGGCCGGGACACCATACGCAGGTACACGAGAGACCCACCCTACGCGTATTTCATACCGCAGCAACAAAGGGACCCCGTGGCACCCGTCGAGCTCCTGCGGCGCCTGGCCTTCAACGGCATCCGGGTCCATCAGCTTCAAGCATCGGTAACGATCGAGGGGAACACCTACCCGCCGGGGACATGGGTGATCCCGATGAACCAGGAGTTCGCGGAGCTCGCGCGCAATGTTCTGGAGGTCCAGAGCTATCCCGACCTGCGCGTTTCCGAGGAGGCGCCGCCTTTACAGCCGTACGACGTCGCGGGTTGGACACTTCCCTACCAGTTCGACGTCGAGGTGATCGAAGTGACGACACCGTTGTCCGAGGACATCCGGGCCGCGATGACGCCTGTGGAAGGCAACGTGGCCGATTGGCGGGTGGTCGTGCAGGAAAACCTGGACCCGGCAAGTCCCGAGATCGATGCAGCTCCCTTCGACAGCGTCCCCGGATTGGGATTCGATACCGATCCGGTCGCCGCGGGCATCCTTCCGCCCGCTGGAGAAGTGACCGGCTCGGGATCCGCCCTGGCACTGAGCCCGGCCCAGAACAATACCTTCCGCGCCGTCAATCGCGCCTGGCGCGAGGGGGGACGAGTACGATTTCACGAAGGACGTTACCTCGTCACCGGACTCAGTGACCAGGTGGTCCACGAGCTTCACCTGCGAGCCGAAAGAACCGGCGCGTCCGCTACAACCCTTTCGCGACCACGAATCGGGCTCTATCGTCCTTGGAACCCCAGCATGGACGAGGGATGGACCCGCTGGCTTCTCGAGCAGTATGAGTTCGAGTTCACGAACCTGAGGAATGCCGATTTCCACTCCCGGCCGCTCGGCGATCGCTTCGACGTCATCGTGTTCGTCGACTACGACGCGGAGACGATCCTCGAGGGTTTCCAGAAAGGAACCGTTCCCCCACGCTACGCCGGCGGGATCGGCACCCGCGGAGCTCGGGCGCTCGACGAGTTCGTGCAAGCCGGAGGGACGCTCGTTTGCCTGAACCGCAGCAGTGTTTTCGCCATCGACGAGCTGAACCTCCCCGTCCGGAATGTGGTCGCGGATCTCGAGAGCACGGACTTCTACGTGGGAGGGTCGTTGTTGCAGGTGGAGGTCGATCCCACTCACGCGGTGATGGCGGGCATGCCGAGCCATGCGAGCGTTTTCGTAGGCCGAAGCCCGGTGTTCACCACCACCGAGGGTTTCGAGGGAGTAGCTCTTGCGAAATACCAGGACGCTGGCTCTCCCCTTCTGTCGGGCTACTTGACGGGTGAGGAGCACATCCACGGCTTCGCGGCAGCGCTCGACGTTCGTCGCGGAGACGGCCACGTCATCTTGCTCGGATTCCGGCCGCAATGGCGGGGTCAACCGTTCGGCACGTTTCGCATCCTTTTCAACTCGGTCTTGCTCCACGGAGAGCATGGCGCCCAGGCGGTCGGCAGCACGGATTTCTGGAGTCCACCGCCCGAGCCCGAAAAAACCGAAGGAGAGGAGGAGGAGGAAGAAGAAGAGAGCGAGTCCGCTCAGCGGTGAAATGCTTCGTCGCCTAGTTTCTCTGTTTCTCGTAACGGTTGGGCTGGTAGGGGTTTCCCACGCCCAGGAGACGCCGCTCTCCAGATTCGAGATTGACGCACCCAACCTCGTGCTCACCGGTGTGCGGTTCCCCGTCCAAATCCGTGCCGTGGATGACGAGGGGACGGTCGTGCCTGGGTACGAGGGCGTCCCGAGCGTGACCGGTGTAAGGCGCGCCGATTTCACTGAACCGATCGAGGCTGTCTTCGCAGAGGGCACGTTCGTCATCGACGACGCGATCGTGAACGAGAGTGGCGCGGTGACCATCGAGGTAAGGGACGGGGCGGTATCTTCGCAGCAGGGCCTCCGCGTCATACCAGGAATCCTCAGTATCCTGCCCCCGCTTTTTGCCATCGTCATGGCTCTCGTTCTCCGTCAGGTGGTGATCTCTCTCTACGCGGGAATCTGGTTGGGGGCTATCTTCGTTTTCGACTATGACATCGTCGGTGGTTTCTTTCGAGTATTGGATCACTACATTTTCCGCGCGATGACCGACGATTCCCACGTTCAGATCATGCTCTTCAGCATGCTCTTTGCGGGTGTCATGGGACTCATTGCTCGCAACGGCGGCGCGGTAGGGATAGCCGACGTGATCACAAGATACGCGAAGACGGCGCGTGGCGGTGAGATCGCTTCTTGGTGCACCGCTCTCGTCTTGTTCTTCGACGACTATTCGAATGTGCTCATTCGCGGCAATCTGCTGCGCCCCATTACCGACAAGCTTCGCATCTCGAGAGAGAAACTTTCCTTCTACGTGGATACGGGTGCCGCCACGGTGGCGAGTCTATTCCTCATCTCCACTTGGATCGGTTACGAAGTCGGTTTGATCGAGCAAGGACTGAGGATGATCGGTTCTCCCCTCGACGCCTATTCGGTCTTCGTGCGCAGCATTCCCTATCGTTTCTACCCTATTTTCGCGCTTCTTCTTGCACTCTTCATTGCTTGCTCGGGGCGAGATTTTGGGCCGATGCTCGAGGCGGAGCGTCGGGCACGCCGAACGGGCAAAGTCTTTCGAGATGGCGCTCAGGCGGTCATCGAGACCAGTGAGGAGATGCCCGGAGTCGACGGGGACGTCCCCGCTAGGTGGTACAACGGCCTGATACCTATTCTCACCATCGTCCTGGTGGGTATGTTCGGAATCTGCTGGACGGGAACGCAGTCCTTGGTGGCCGACGGGGTCGGGGATTACAGCCTAGGCCAAATCGTCAGCAGCGCAGACTCGTATCTGGCTTTGCTCTGGGCGTCCTTATCGGGCTGCGTTGTCGCTATCGTCCTGTCGCTCGCCCAACGAATTCTGAGCATTACCGAGTCGATCGACGCCCTGCTGCAAGGCATGAAGTTTCTGCTTCTGGGAATCGTCATTCTGATCCTTGCCTGGTCCATTGGTTCGCTTGCAGAGGAGTTGCACACTGCGGATTACTTGATCCAACAGATGCGAGGAATCCTATCTCCATTTTGGGTTCCCGCTCTCACGTTCGTGATCGCCGCGCTGATGAGCTTCGCCACCGGAACGAGCTGGGGCACCATGGCCATCCTTATGCCGCTGGTCATTCCGCTCGCCCATGCGCTGGGCCTGGAGGCCCAATTGAACGCAGCTCAAACGGAGTCCGTCTTGCTGGGATCCGTGAGCTCGGTCCTGGCGGGGGCGGTTTTCGGAGATCACTGCTCACCTATCTCGGATACGACGATTCTCAGCTCCATGGCGTCGGGGGCCGACCACATTGACCACGTTCGTACCCAGTTACCCTACGCATTGTTGGCAGCTGTCGTCGGCATTCTGGCCGGGGACATACCGACGGCTTTCGGTCTTTCCCCATGGATCTCGCTCCTGGTCGGCGTCAGCGTGATGGCCGCCGTGCTGTCCGTCTTTGGTGAGAAAGTGGAATCGAAATAGTGGCCGAGCGTTTCAACCTCTTCATAAATCCCAGAGTGTCGCAGGCCGACAGGCCGCCGCAGGAGCGCGCCCAGGTGCTCGAGCCCAGAGATTGCGCCCTCGCTTCGGCAGAAATCCGCACCTGGCCCGGCTATCGGCCGACGCCCTTACGGGCCCTCAAGGGCATGGCGCGGACGGCCGGCATCGATGAGCTGCTCTACAAAGACGAGTCCACTCGCTTCGGTCTCGGCAGCTTCAAACCCCTCGGCGGGGCCTATGCCGTCTATCGCTATCTCCTGCGTGAGCTGTCCGAACGAGGCATCGTGGAGCCGGTCGGCTTCGCGGAGCTTGTGTCGGGAAAGTACGCCGAGATCGTCTCGAATCTCACCGTCGCCTGCGCCACCGACGGCAACCACGGTCGGGCCGTCGCCTGGGGCGCACAGATGTTTGGTTGCGCCTGCGTCGTCTACATTCACACCCACGTCAGCGAGGCCAGGGAGGCCGCCATCGCCTCCTACGGAGCACGAGTGGTGCGTGTCGCCGCCACCTACGATGATGCGGTCGAGCGCGCGGCGAGCGACGCCAGGACTTACGGCTGGCAGGTGATATCCGATAGCTCTTATCCAGGCTATACCGACGTACCCCGCGACGTCATTGCCGGCTATACGCTCATGACCGAGGAGGTCATCACCGCACTGGCTTCGGAACGAACCCCCACCCACGTGTTCGTGCAGGGCGGCGTCGGTGCGTTGGCGTCGGCCATCTGCGCGCCGTTGTGGTGGCGCTACGGCGCGGCCCGTCCGCGGCTCATGGTGGTCGAGCCGGACAATGCCGCCTGTCTTTTTGCGAGTGCCGTCGCCGGAAGACGGGTTCGATTGGGTGGCAATCTGGAAACCGCGATGGGGGGATTGGCGTGCGGCGAGCCGTCGCTGATCGTATGGCCGTTGCTCTCGGCGGGTGCACACGGCTTCATGCATCTCGGCGACGACGCGGCATTCGATACCATGCGCCGCCTGGCAGCCGGTGAGGGAGGAGATCCACCGATCGTCGGCGGCGAATCAGGTGTCGTGGGGCTGGCCGGATGCCTCGCCCTGTGCAGCGACCGGCAAGCTGCCGCAAGCCTAGGTCTCGACCTGGGCTCTCGGGTGCTGGTCTTCGGCACCGAAGGGGATACCGACCCCGACCTGTACACCCGCATCGTCGGCGAAAGTGGTGACCAAGTGCGAGCGCGTCAAGCGTCCATATCCGAGTGAGACAGGCCGGCGCTGGGAATGCCGCGAGCGCTGGCGTTTCCTATCGCTCCTCGACGACCAGGAGCAACTCCCCCACCTCCAAGGGACCCAGGACGTCTTTTCCCGAACCGGGCCACTGGACGGCTACGCTCGAGATCCGAGTCTGCGCTCCCAAACCCACATGCACGATCCGCTCGTTCTGGGAGGCGTAGCTGGAACCGGCTCGCACTTCGGTGGTGATGTGCCGTTCTCCGCCGAGGTCGAAGGTCAGCATGGCACCCACCGCATCCCGGTTGGCACGGCGGCCGACAAGCAGCAGGCGTAGGGAGTTTCCCGAGCTGCCGTCATTCCTGAGAAGCTCCGGCCCATCGCCGGAGCTCGTGAAGAGAAGATCCAAATCGCCATCGCCCTCGATGTCGGCGAACGCCAGACCCCGGCTGACCTTAGACACGTCGAAGCCCGGACCCGCCGAGCGGATCTCCTCGAAACGGCCGTCACCACGGTTTCGGAAGAGCTGGTTCCGCTGGCGGTACGAGGAGCCCTCGGTCAACTCCGCGGTGTTGTCCAGGACGTGGCCGTTCGCCACCACCAGGTCGAGCCAGCCGTCGTTGTCCAAATCGACAAAGGCGGTTCCGAAGCCGAGCGAACGCAACGAAGGACGACCGAGCCCGGCAAAGGAGGTCGCATCGGTGAAGAATCCGTTCTTGCCGTTGCGGTAGAGGGTGTTGAACTCACCTTGGAAGTTCGTGACAAAAAGATCCGTGTCACCGTCGCGATCGTAATCGCCGGCGTCGACTCCCATACCCGCCTGGGCGTTCCCGTCGCCGTCGTAGGCTACTCCCGATTCAAGGGCCACCTCCCTGAATTGCATGCCGCCCAGGTTGTGGAAGAGGAAATTGGGCATGGTGTCGTTGGCCACGTAGAGATCCGTCAGGCCGTCCCGATCGTAATCGAAGGCTACGACCCCGAGCCCCTTGCCGTGGCCTAATGCCACGCCCGCTTGTCGGCTTACATCCTCGAAGGTACCGTCCCCTCGATTACGGTAGAGCGCATCGGGGAGGCCCTGGAACGCGTCGGGAAGACAGTAAGAACGCAAGACCTTCTCGCCTTTGCGCTGTGAACAGTCGGGGTTGTTGTCGAAGCCGAAGTTCAAGTAATTCGCGACGTAGAGGTCCAGGTTTCCGTCGCCGTCGAGATCGGACCAGCTAGCGCTCACGCTCCAGAGAGAATTGACCACACCCGCCGCCTCCGCTACCTCGGTGAAGGTCCCGTCGCCGTTGTTACGGAAGAGCCGGTTAGGACCGAACTCCGTGACGTAGAGATCAGCGTCTCCGTCGTTATCGTAGTCGGCGGAGGCCGCTCCCATACCGTAGCCCTCGAAATCGAGACCGGAGGCAAGCGTGACATCCGAGAAGCGTCCGCTGCCATCGTTTCGATAGAGCGCACCTCGCACGGGCTCCGTCGACTCGAACCCCGGCAGGACGCCACCATTCAGCAAATAGAGATCGGAATCCCCGTCTCCGTCGTAGTCGAAGAAGACCGCACCCGCCCCCATGGTCTCGATCATGTACTTCTCTCCGGACGCGCCGGTCACGTGGAGAAAGTCAAGGCCCGAATCGGCCGTCCAGTCGGTGAATCTGAATGTCGGGGATTCTTCGGAAAAAGCGCCGCCAAGCTCGGCGAGCATGACGGCGCAACTGAGCGGAAGCAAGCGGCTCATGGATTGGCTTCCAGGCGCCGAGCCATCTCCCTCTCGGCCTCGGCTTCTTCGGCCTTGCCGAGTTGCTCGAGGGTCGAAGCGAGATTCATGTGGAGTCTTGGATCCTTAGGATCCTTCACGACCGCCCTCTTGAAATAGGTCTCCGCTTCGGCGAACTGGCCGCTCATGGCGTAAAGGGTGCCGAGCTGTTTGAAGAAGAGCGCGGGGGGATCGGGCACGAGTTCTAGAAACCGAAGACACGCTTCGAGCG
>Ga0214472_10001932_pt1 | contig 22508 bp, 20 predicted proteins | sample RVTome_6_FD_207662 | JGI IMG/M metagenome (GOLD analysis project Ga0214472, IMG submission 207662) | Soil microbial communities from uranium-contaminated site in the Upper Colorado River Basin, Wyoming, United States - RVT140D175 | ecosystem: Environmental > Terrestrial > Soil > Contaminated >...
ATGGCGCTGCGATCGCAGGGAGCGAGCACCAGCCCGTCGAGGACCCGCTGCTCCCGCTCGGCGGCGAAGGCCCTGGTCAGCCCAAGCAAGGCGGTGAAGACCAGCGCGATCCAGAGGAGACCGTAGGAAGCGCGTTCCTCCGCATCCGCGGGAACCGAGAAGTTGAAGACGACGAGCGCCGCGACAACGAAGAGCACCATGGCGGGCACGGTGTCCCGCGAACGAAGCTCGAGGAGGAGGTCCTTGCGGGCGAGCGTGGCGACGTCGGCGAAGTAGGTCACGCTAGGACGAGCTCCTGCTGGACGTGTCCCAGGACGCGGTCCGGATCGTGGGTCGCGACGACGAACGTCCGACCCTCGGAGAGAACTTCGTCGACGAGCTCGGCTGCCTCGGCATCGAGGCCGGAGTACGGTTCGTCCAGGAGGAGCAGGCGCGGTTCGTGCAGAAGCACGCGGCAGAGGGCGAGACGCTGCGTCATCCCCCGTGAAAAGGAGCCGACGCGCTCGTGTCGCGAGTCCCAGAGGCGAAAGCGCTCGAGCAGCATGCCGACCCGCTCCCGCCGCTCCGGCACGCGGTAGAGGCGGCCGTAGAGATCGAGGTTCTCGAGCGCAGTCAGCTCCCGGTAGAGGAGCGGCTCGTGGGCGAGATAGCCGAGCTCCCCCCGTTCCACCGACACCTCGAGCGAGCCCCCGGTCGGCGCCAGCAGGCCCGCGCAGAGCGCGAGCAGCGTCGACTTGCCCGAGCCGTTCGGCCCGGTGACGAGCAGGAAGTCCCGCTCGGCAACCTCGAAGTCGAGACCGCGGAGAACGCGCTTCGTGCCGAAGCTGCGGCTGAGGGCTTCTGCCCGAATCACAGGAGCACGTCCGCGAGGACGAAGACGAAGAACGTGACGCTGATGACCCCGTTCAGCGTGAAGAAGGCCGTGTCGAGCCGGCGCAGGTCGGAGGGCGAGACGAGCGAGTGCTCGTAGGCGAGGAGCCCGGCCACCGCCCCCGCGCCGATCCAGTAGAGCACTCCGACCGGAAGGCCGAGCCCGGCCGCGACGAGGCAGGCAACCGTGAGGAGGTGACAAGCCCTCGACGCCGTGAAGGTCGCCGGTACCCCGAACCGGACCGGGAAGGAGTGCAGGCCCTGAACCCGGTCGACCTCCAGGTCGAAAAGCGCGTACAGGAGGTCGAAGCCCGCGACCCAGAAGGCCACGGCGCCGCCGAGCGCCCACGCCTCCCAGGGCAGCGAGTTCGTGATCGCGGCCCAGGCCCCGAGGGGCGCGAGCCCGTCGACCGCGCCGAGCCAGGCGTGCGAGAGCCAGGTGACCCGCTTGAGATATGGATAGAGGACGAACGCGACCACCGGGATCGGCCAGACCCAGCGAACGATCGGCGCGAGCTGGTAGACGGCCACGAGGAAGACCCCGAGCGAGGCGAGACAGAAGAGCAGGACCTGCCAGGCGGCGAGCTCGCCGCGCGGAAGCTCACGGCCGGCGGTGCGCGGGTTCCGGGCATCGATGCCCGCATCGACGAGGCGGTTCACCGCCATGGCCAGGCTGCGGGCGCCGACCATAGCGACGCTGATCCAGAGGAGGTCGGAGACGGCCGGCACGCCGTCGACCGCGAGGAACGCTCCGATGTATGCGAAAGGGAGCGCAAAGACGGTGTGCTCGAGCTTCACCAACGAGGCGAAGAGGCGCGGATACCTGGCGACTTCGATCATGTCTGCCTGTGCGCGGTCGGCTCGCCCGCTAGCAGCTCGAGGGCATGTGCGACCGCCGGTCGCAGGACCTCGAAGCCGTCACGGGCTCCGCCCGGCGAGCCGGGCAGGTTCACGACCAGGGTCGATCCCACCGTCCCGGCCACCCCCCGTGAAAGCAGGCCATGCGGGGTCTTCTTGATCGAGGAAGCGCGGAGCGCTTCCTCGATGCCGGGCGCCAGGCGTTCCAGCACGTCGGTTGTCGCTTCGGGGGTCACGTCACGATGAGACAGCCCGGTTCCCCCGGTCGTGAGCACGAGGCGGGCCTCGCGCGCGAGCTCACGGATCGCGGCCGCGATCGTATCCCGCTCGTCGGGAACAACCCGGCGCTCGACCTCGTAGCCTTCGCCCTCCAGAAGCTCGACGAGTGTGTCGCCGCTCGCGTCCTCGCGTTTCCCACGGGAGACGCCGTCCGAGATCGTGAGGACCGCCGCTTTCATCCCTTCGTCTTCTCCAGGAGCTTCACCTCGTCGATAACAATGTCCGCGTCCACGCCCTTGACCATGTCGTAGACCGTGAGGGCGGCCACGGTCGCGGCTGTGAGGGCCTCCATCTCGACACCCGTTTGAGCGGTCGTCTCCACCGACGCCGTGATCGCGGCGCCCTGCTCCTCGACGTGAACAGCCACGTCGATGTGGGACAGAGGAAGTGGATGGCAAAGCGGGATCAGCTCCGCCGTCCGCTTCGCCGCCATCACTCCAGCGAGCTGGGCGGCGGCGAGCGCGTCGCCCTTCGGCAGCTCATGCAGGGTCCGAGCGGTCTCGGGGCGCATGCGGACGAACGCCCGGGCCACCGCGCGACGGCGCTCGTGCGGCTTTCCGCCCACGTCGACCATGCGGACCCGGCCCGCCTCGTCGACGTGGCTCAACGCGGGTTTTTCCTGCACTAGGTGGAAATGCTAGACGGGGTGCGCCCAGCGACCTCGTCGAGGTCGCGTAGCTGCGTCCCGATCCAGGCCGAGATGTCGTGCTCACGGATGTGCCGGCGAATGGCCTCGAGCCGACCCCGCCGTTCGTCGCGTGCCATCGTCAGCGCGATGTGAAGCGCGTCCGCCTGACCGGCGACGTCGAAGGGGTTCACCGACACGACCCACGGCTCGAGCTCCTCGTGGGCGCCGGTGTTCTCCGACAGGATGAGCACGCCGTCGCGCGTGTTCACGAGCGGCGCTTCCTTCGCGACAAGGTTCATCCCGTCGAAGATGGCGTTCACGAGGAGCACGTCGAACTGCTTATAGGCGGCGACGGCCTGCGGGAAGTCGTCCGCGATGCGGAGATCGAGGGGTAGCCAGCCCGGGTGCTGAAAACGGTCGTTGACCGTTCGCGCCGCTCGCTGGATGGCGGCCACATACTCGGAGTACTCGGGAATGTCCTGGCGAGAGGGATCGAGCAGCGCGAGCATCCCCACCCGCCCGTACATCTCCGGATGCGCCTCCAGATAGAGCTCATAGGCCCTGAAGCCGCGGACGATGTTCTTCGAAGGGTCGGTGCGATCGACGCGCAAGATGAGGAACTCGGGACGCTCCGCGGCGATCTCACGCTCCGCCGCGCGCACCTCTTCGCTCCCCGCGATCTCGTCGAACTCGGCGGGATCGACCGAGATCGGGCACGCCCGCACCGAAGTCTCGCGTCCGCGGTGGCGCACGACTCCGCTCTCGAACTCGATCTCCGCGCCGACCACGTCCTCACAGCTCCGTAGGAAGTTCCGGCACCAACGGTGTGTGTGCAGGCTGACGACGTCGTTGGCGAGGATCCCTTCGTGCACCGCGCGCCGGATCGGCTCCGGAAGCACTCGCCAGTAGTCCGGCATCACCCAGGGGATGTGGACGAAGTGGGACATCCGCGCGTCGGGAACCCGCTCGCGCACGAGCCTCGGCGCAACGTAAAGGTGGTAGTCGTGGAAGAGAACGGCGGCGTCCGGCGAGCGCTCGAGCTCCTCCACGACCGCGTCGGCAAAGGCGCGGTTGACCGTGACGTAACCCTCCGCCCAGGCGGCGTGCACGCCGTGGTCGAATTCCGGCGCGTTCGCCAGGCCCCAGAGATAGTGCTGAACGAACCAGAGCACCGGATTGGCGACGACGTTGTAGTAACGGTCGTACTCGACCGGGTCGTGCACGACGAACTTGAGGCGATAGCGCGAGCCGTCGTCCGCCGTTTCCTCGGCCGCGTCCCCTTCGGCTTCGCCGGCGACCGCGGCGTCCTCCTCGGACATCGCGCTCGCGACCCAGGTGACGTCGTGGTGGCTGACGAGGCTGCGGAGCGCGGTCACGAGCCCGCCGCCGCCGCGCTTTCCGACGCGCTCGCCGGAGTCGTCCCGCGAGTACGTGACGGGGCCACGGTTCGAGACGACGATCAGCTTTCGGCGCTCAGGCATGCGAGACACCGTACCCGCGGGGAGAGCTTCAGACGCTCAGGGGCACTCGTCGTTCGCGGAGAAGTCCCAGCAGAACGACTCGTCCGGTTCGAACGTCTCCTGCTCGAACCGCGTGTAGTTGATCGTTAGCCGTTCGGTCGGCAGCACGTTCGCAGCGCCGTCGACCACGGTGAGCCACTTGTGAATCCAGGCGTTCGCGAGTGTGTAACGCATGGCCACCGTCGTCGTCCCGGGCGTAAAGAGCTCCACTCGAACCTCCGGATACACCGTGCGCGTGAGGAAGGCGGCAAAGCGCGTCGCCGTGTCATTGCTCACTCGCCGCACGACCTCCAGGGGCTGGAATTCCAGACCCCCTAGAGGCGTGAGCTTCCAGTCGGCATCGACGAGATCGAATTGCGTGCCGCCGTCGAATTCAATTCGGCCGAACCGAGTTCCGCCGGCCGGCGGCCAAAGCGACGGGTGTCCGAACTCGATAGCCGAAGGGGCTGCGTCGAACGGCCGCAGTGTCAACGTTTCGAGGTTGCGGGTGCCAGCCCGGTGGTCGAGTTCCGACACTGCAACGTTGTCGAAATCTCTGTACCTGACGTAGTAATCGACCTGGCCAGTCGCGACAAGTCGGAAATCCAGATTGTCCTGATCTTGGACGATCCCCTGGAGTGCGGAGGACATGAAGAGTGGCGATCGGCTGTCGATCTCCCGGGTGACCTTGAATGTGTGCTCCACGTCAACCGCGTCCTCAGCACCAGGAGTGACGGTTGTAGCGAGCTCTAGCCCTCGGATCGGAACCGGGTCCGTTCCCGTAACCCACGGGGCGATCATGTTGCCTACGACCAGCTCGTGTGGCGCCGGCGGGACCCCCGTCGGCCCGGGATCGCCCTTCGCGGCAACCAGCTGCCAGTCGCTGAAGTCGACCCCTGGCTCGCCGCTACGGCCAGAGCCGATGAAGACCCAGGAGCTGCCGTTGTGCGCGACTGCGTCTCCGAGGCGGTAGGTGTTGTTCTCGTCCCACGGCCCTTGCCAGCTGAGCCCCGGCTCCCCATCGCGCCCGTCTGAGCCGCGCTGAGCAAGGAGGCCCCAGGAGCTGCCGGTTCCGGGGGTTTCGCCAGTGTTGTCAGCGATCGCGATGTAGGAGCTGCCCAGATGGAAGACGCCGTCTCCGACGTCGTAGGCCGTCGCGACGTTCCAGGCGCCCTGCCAGATGATGCCAGGCGGGCCGGGATCGCCCTGCGCTCCGTCCGTGCCGTCCACGCCATCCTGGCCCGGAGTGCCTGGAGTGCCAGGTGGGCCCTGCGGACCCTGCGGACCCTGAATTCCCTGGGCCCCTGCTGCCGTCTGCGCGGGCCAGTCGACTGCGCGCTCGGTCCGCTTGCATTTCGCGGAAGGCGCGACGATGCGCACGATCTTCGACTTCTTGTTGACGCACGCGTGGATCAGCGTCGGGCTGCCGCCGTGCGCACCGGCCATCGTCGTGACGATCCCGGCGGCAGCCGCCACGGCGAGGATCCATCTCCAACGGATTCCACCCACCGATGCGTTTCTCCGAAGTCGCACCCGTCTAGCCACTCAGAAGAGGCAGCTCGAACTCGAGGGCGGAGGGCCGCAGTGTCAGCGAGCGCCGACCCGCTATCGGGAGCGGGTCGAGCGCCGTCACGAGCGCGACCTCGTCGAACGCGATGGTGGCGATGGCCGCGTTGTCGGGGGGTCTCCGGAGCGTCAGGAGGCCGTCCCGGCGATCGTCGGTTCCCTGCGCCACGCTCGCCGACCACGCTTCGAGGTCGAGCGCCGTAATCGTCGGCCCGTCCCGGTCCTCCGCCCCAGTCGCGACTGTGAAGACGGAGAGCGACGGTGCCCCGGGCAGGAATGCTGCTCCCGCGCCGCCCGACGGAACGCGCGGCACGTCGATCCCGACGCCGCCGACCTCCAGCATGGACCTTCCGTCGACCCCGGCGAACGCGAGCGTGAACCAGTTCTGCGTGATCTGCTTCCGGCGCGGATCCGGTTTAGGGCCAAACTCTGACGGGGCGACGACGGCGAGCGACCCCGGCACGACGACGACGTCTACCACGCCGAGTGTCGCCTCGCCCGCGGCGTCGAGGTCGGGGAACCGCGCCTGAGTGATGAACGCGTCCGCCACCTCGAGCTGCCACACGACTGTGAGCGTGTCCGAGATGCGGCGGATCGTCAGGTCGCGGACGCGCGCGGGAGTGCCGGCCGCCGTGTCCTCGAGCCAGCCGAAGAGCTCGAGGGAAAGCTCGCGGAACCCGAGGTAGCAGTCCTCGGGCTCCTGGCCGAACTCACGCTCGAAGCAGCCGCCGAGCTCGACCCACAGCTGATTGGAAGTTCCGTCGATCTCGACGCTGTAAAGCCCGTCATAGGGCGTGGGAGGCGGCAGCGGCAGGATCTGCTCGCCGGGCGCGCCGTCCTGACCGTCCTGACCCGGCGCACCCGGAGGGCCGGGCGGCCCCTGGGCACCCGGGAGACCCTGCGCGCCGACCGCCGTCTGCGCGGGCCAGTCGATAGCGCGCTCCGTCTTCTTGCACTTCGCGCTCGGCGCGACGATGCGCACGATCTTCGACTTCTTGTTGACGCAGGCGTGGATGAGGGCCGGGTTGCCGCCGTGCGCACCGGCCATCGTCGTGACGATGCCCGCGCTCGCCGCAACCGCGAGGACCCATCTCCAGCGTCGACCCACCAGGGCCTCGAAGCTAGTACAAAACCGAACGAATTACTAGGCCGCGCCCGCGGAGACCAGATCGACGTCGCCGGTCTCGTTCCCGGCAAGGCGATTGAAGAGCGCGAGCCAGTCGCGCAGGAGCCGCGGCATGAGGAAGTGGCCGCGCACGTACTCCTTGCCGCGGAGGGCCATGACCCGGGCGTGAGCGGGATCGTCCAGGACTAGGGCGCATGCCTCGGCGCACTCTTCGACCGACTCCACGAGGAAGCCGGTCTCGCCGTCCTGAATCTGGTCGACGATGCCCCCGACGCGGCCGGCGACGACGGGCTTGGCCTTCCAGAGCGCTTCGGTCACCGTCAGGCCGAAGCCCTCGCGGATCGACTTCTGCACGCAGACCGACGAGTGCACCTGGAAAGCGTTCACCTCGACCGAGCCGACGTTGTTCAGGTTCGAGAGGATGAAGATGTCGGGATCGCCTTCCGCGGCCTCGGCGGTCTGGTTGTAGTACTCCCAGCCCTCGGGATCGTCGTGGGCCATGGAGCCGACGAGAGCGAGCTGCGCGCGGGGATGGCGATTCCGCATGAGTCGCCAGGCGCCGATCACCCCGACCGGATCCTTCCAGGGGTCGAACCGTGAGATCTGCGAGACGAGGGGCCGCTCGACGTCGATCCCGAACTGGTCGACGATGTAGGCGGCGTCCTCCGGCGAGAGGGCCATGTTCTTCGGGTTGAGGGGGTCGATGGCGGGAGGCCAGATATAGGCCGGCGGCAGGCCCTCGGCACGCGGAACGTAGGCCCGACGGTGGAACACAGCGGCGTCGTGGGCCGCGATCCAGGGACGCAGGAACTCGAGCACCTCGGCGTTCGGCTCCGAGAGATCGATGTGGCAGCGCCAGATCCAGTGGTCGCCCGCGGCACGAGCATGCTCGACGATGCCCGCCGGCTGCGGGTCGTGGACGATCACGAAATCGAACTCGTCCTCGAGCGCCTCGCCGTTCAGAAGGTTGTACTTGCGGAAGATCTCCCGCTGCTTCTCGTCGAGCCCCTGCGGGCTCCCCTGCAGCGCGTTGTGGATCGCCTTCGTGACGTCGAAGAACTCGTTCTCACCGTAGATGACCCGCCACTCGGCCTCGAGGCCCGCGTCGCGCATGAGCGGGACGAGCGCGTAGAGGATCTCCGCCACTCCGCCGCCGAATGCGGTGGCCGAGAGATGCAGGACCCGCTTGCCCGCGAGCGGCTCGGCAAGAGCGCGAATCTGCTCCATGAGACCGCGATTGGCGATCGTGACGTAGTCGCCCAGGGGCTTGTGCCCCACGTTGACCGTCTGTAGCCGCACGGCGGCGGAGAATATCGGCCCGTTACTCGAGGTACTTGACGAAGCGGAGCCGAGAGCCCTGCCCCTCCGGTCCCCGGCCGATCTCGAACTCGTCGGTCACTGCGCGGATGATGGCGATGCCGAGGCCGCCTTCGTCGAGCTCCGCGTTTGCGGCTGCGAGCACCTCGGGGTCGAATCCGCCGCCTTCGTCCTGGACCTCGACGACGAGCCGGTCGTCTCCCAGCTCGTACCGGATAGCCACCTGGCCCTCGTGGCCCTGGTCGTAGGCATGCCGCACGCAGTTCGAGCACGCCTCGGTGAGAGCCAGCTTCATGTCGGCGAGGAGCTCCTGGGGAAGCGCCCGGGTGCGCGCGAGGCCCGTGAGGGCGAGCCGGCCGAGGGCAATGAACTCGGGACGAGCAGGAATCGTCAGCGCGACGGTGCCGCTGCCGTTTCCGTTGCTCGCTTCGGATCGCATTCCTGAACGTTTCCCCGGAGAAGGTCTCCCTAAACCTCCGCGAACCTGCCAGATTCTACTAGCGGGCTGACCCGGCCCTGTCCACGCGTCCTTCCCACAAGGACGCCCGATCAATCCCCAACCGCCCGCACGCCACCGCAACCGCCTCAGGGTTCGCGTCGATCAGCACAAAGTGCCTGTTGAGACTCGCGGCCACAGCTCCCAGCGTCCCGGAGCCCGCAAAGAAGTCGAGGCACCAGTCGCCGGGCTCGGTCGAGGCCTGGACCATCCGCCGGACGATCCCCTCGGGCTTCTGGGTCGGGTAGCCAGTCTTCTCCGCCCCCGTCGGGGACACGATCGTGTGCCACCACACATCGGTCGGCAGCTTGCCTCGTGCAGCCTTCTCAGCGGTGACGAGCCCGGGCGCCATGTAAGGCTCTCGCTCCACCGCCTCGGCGTCGAAGTGGTAGCGGCGCGGATCCTTGACGTAGACGAGGATCGTGTCGTGCTTGGCGGGCCAGCGCCGCCGCGGGCGCGCCCCGTAGTCATACGCCCAGATGATCTCGTTGAGGAAGCACTCGCGGCCAAAGAGCTCGTCCAGGAGAAGCTTGCAGTAGTGCGCCTCCCGGTAGTCGATGTGGAAGTACAGCGTTCCCTTTGAATCGAGCAGGCGGCGAGCCTCGCGCAGCCGGGGCTCGAGGAAGGCGAGGTAGTCGTCGAAGGCGTCCTGAAACGACGACTCGGCGAGGAGCGTCGTCGAATAGCGCTTTCCCTGAAAGCCGACCCGGTCGCCGTTTCCATCGGCCACCGTCGCAATCGTCCGCCGCCGCTGCTCCCGCCCGGTGTTGAACGGCGGATCGAGGTAGACGAGCCGGAAGCTTTCGTCTGCGAACCGAGGCAGGAGCTCGAGGTTGTCACCGAGGAGAACCAAGTCCTCGGTGGGCCGCAGCGCCATGCGGCCACTGTAGCCTCGCTAGCGGTCGCTACCCGGGGTGGCCGGCCGCTCGGCCAGCCTGATCTCTATCGACAGGCGGCGCTCGCCCCGAACGACGCCCAGTCGCACTCGCTCCCCGGGGAGGAAGCGCTCGCTGATCGCCCGCACGAGGTCCTCGGCGTCTTGAATGCGCCTGCCGGCGATCGAGACGATCACATCCCCACCGGGTCGGAAGGGGATGCCGGCGAAAGCCTCCTGTTCCCCACCCCCTTGCAGCCCCGCCTCCTCGGCCGGACTGCCGGAGACGACCTCTTGCACAGCCGCGCCCTCCTGGACGGTGAGGCCGAAGCGCTCGGCCAGGCTCGGGGTGACCGACTGGGTCGAGACGCCCACCCATGCGTAGCGAACACGTCCCGTCTGGATCAGCTGCTCCATCGAGCGCTTCGCCGAGTTGATGGGGATCGCGAACCCGACACCTTCCGCGGTCCCCGACTCGCTGCGGATCTGAGCGTTGATCCCAATCACGAGGCCGCGTCCGTCGAACATCGGGCCGCCCGAGTTGCCCCGGTTGATCGGCGCGTCGGTCTGGATCGCGTCGACGAGGTTGTAGTCGGAGGTCAGGGACTCGATCGCGCGCTCAGTCGCCGCGACGACGCCGACACTGAGGGAGCTCGTCCTGCCGAACGGGCTCCCGATCGCCGCCACCGGCTCGCCCACCACGACTCGGCTCGAGTCCCCCAGCGGCACAGGATCCAGCTCGTGCTCGGCGGGATCGACCTTGAGCAGCCCGACGTCGTCGTAGACGTCCCAGCCGACGACCCGGGCCCTGATCCGGTCACGGTCTCGAAATTCCACGAAGACTGTCCCCGCCGCATCCGCCTCGTCGGCCGGCGACCCCTCTCCGGCGGTCGTGATCACGTGCGAGTTCGTCAAGACGTAGCCGTCGTCGGAGACCACGAAGCCGGAGCCCTGCGAGGCCGCTCCGCCGAAGAGCGCGACGATCGTGACCACCCCGTCGGCCCGCTCGCGGTAGATGCGAGCCGGGTCGAAGGAGTTCCCGGGCAGCGGCTTGGCGGTATCTGTGTCGACCGGGACGGCGTTCTCGGCCCCTTCCGGCGACTCCCGCACGAAAACGGTGTCGGAGCCTCCCTCGTCGAGCCACCCGGTCGCCTGCCCGACGAGCAGGGCCGTACTCCCGCCCAGGAGGGCGAAGACGACGGCGAGCGCGGCGACGGCACCCGGGCGCATCGTCTCATGGTAGTTAGCCCTCTAGGACGTGGCCGCAGGGACGCCGTTTTTATGTGAAATGGCCTTTTCGGCCACGTCTCTCGCGGGCAACTCGAGCGTGAACCGCGTCTCGCCGGGCTCGGAATAGAGCTCGATCGCCCCTTCCATGCGGGCTGCGAGCTCCCAGGCAATGGCCAGGCCGAGCCCGCTCCCCGACGCCTTGCCTCCGTCGGCCCGGTAGAAGCGCTCGAATAGATGCTTCTGCGCCTCCACCGGGATTCCGGGGCCTTCGTCGCGAACCGACAAGGTGCCCCGGCCCTTTCGGAGTGCGGCGCTCACTTCGACCGGGGTCCCGGCCGGGGTATGGCGCAAGGCGTTCTCCACCAGGATGCGGGCGATCTGCAGCACTCGCTGCTCGTCGCCGACCGCCGGAACCGTGGCGTCGCCCGTCAGGCGCAGCTCGTGGCCGCCCGCTTCGGCGACCACGCGGAACTCCTCGGCCACGGTGCGCGCGGTCTGGGCCAGATCGAGCTTGCTCCGCTCGACAGAGAGCTGTCCGGCGTCCAGGCGGGAGAGATCGAGCAGGTCGGTCGCCAGGCGCTTCAACCGCTCGACCTGACCCGCCATCTCGCCGACGAACTCCCCGCGCTCGCGCTCGTCCAGCTCTTCGTCGCGGAGAAGCTCGAGGAAGCCTCCCAGCGAGAAAATCGGGGTGCGCAACTCGTGCGAGGCGTTCGCGATGAACTCCTTCCGCGCGTGGTCGAGGTGAGCTAGCCGCAGGCGCATCTCCTCGAAGGCTCGAGCCAGCTGCCCCAGCTCGTCGTCGCCCCGGTCGATGACGGGGACGTCGAAGTTTCCCGCCGCAATCCGCCCCGAGGCCGCCTCCAGGCGGCGAATGCGGTCCGCATGCCGACGGGCAAGCAGGTAGCCGGCGAGCCAGGAGACGACGAGCGCAAACAGCCCGGCGAGGAGGAGCGCGCGCTGGACGTTGTCAACCGTCGCCAGGGCATCCCGCAAGGGCGCGGCGAGCAGCACGACCCTCGTCGTCTCCCCGACGGGGCGCGCCGCTTCGGCGAACGAGTCACCTCCGCGGGTGACGCGGCCGGAAGTGGGCTTACCGTTCTCGGCCGCCTCGGCCGCGATCGGATCCTCCCGGACATCGCGGGATTGCAGGCCGCGGGAGTCCGCGAGCACGATGAGCGTGCCCTCGTCGATTCGATCGAGGATCACGACCCGCGCGCCGACGGTCTCCTCGAAGAGGTTGGCCAGGGGACCGTAGTTGACCGGGTCGGTCTGCTCCACCGGCCGTTCGAGCGAGACGGCGGCGCGCTCCAGCTCGCGGATCTTGCCGTCTACGAGCCGCGACTCGAGCATCGGCACGACCGCGAGGTACACAAGGGCAAGCGCGCCCGCGACGAGGCCGAAGAGGATGAGCCCAAGCTTGAAGCTGAGACGGAGGCTGGGGCCGCTCACGTCGCGTCCCTGAAGCGGTAGCCGACCCCGCGAACCGTGAAGAGGTACTCAGGATCGCTGGGATCGCGCTCGATCTTCTCCCGCAGGTGGCGGACGTGCACGTCGATCGTGCGCGGATCCCGGTAGGCCGCACCGCCCCAAAGCGTCTCGAGCAGCATCTGGCGCGTGTGCACCCGGCCGGGCTGGGCAGCAAGGATGCGCAGGAGCTCGAACTCGAGATACGTGAGCTGCACGGGCTCGCCGCGAACGGCAACCGCCCGGCGCGCCAGGTCGATGCGAACGCCGTCGACCTCGATCACGTTCGCCGGGCCCGCCGTGGGCCCGAGCTGAGCGCGGCGGAGCAGCGCCCGGACGCGGCTCCTGAACTCGCGAATCGAGAACGGCTTCGTGATGTAGTCGTCCGCGCCCAGCTCGAGGCCGAGCACCTTGTCGAGCTCGTCGTCACGGGCCGTGAGCATGATGATCGGGACGGCGCTGCCGGCCCGGAGCCGGCGGCAGACCTCGAGCCCGTCCACCTTCGGCAGCATCAGGTCGAGAACGACGAGATCGACGTCATGGCGCCCGAAGAGCTCGATCGCTTCCTCCCCGTCGCGTGCTTGAAGCACGTGGAAGCCGTCCCGCTCCAACGGGAAGGCAAGGAGCTTCTGCACGGACTCCTCGTCCTCGACGAGCAGGATCGTTCCGCTGTCGGCCATCTCGAGACCAAGGATAGGCATCGCCCATGGCCGCAATACACTTCGGCCGGCTTATGGTGGAGCCCCCGCCACGCCGGCGACCACGGCCCGGGTCTCTCGAGCGGCCCGTCTCCACCCGCATCTACCGAGCGGCGTGGCTCGTCGTCCTCGTTCCGCTTCTCGTCGCTGCGTTCAGCGTCGGCCGCCCGCTCGCCCTGCAGCAGCCGCGCCTGCCGCCCTCGTTCGACCGGACAACGGCTGTGCAGTTTGCGGCCGAGCTCGCACGCAACGAACCTGACCGCTCACCCGGAAGTGACGGGGCTGAGGACGCGGCGAACCGGGTCGCTCAACAGCTTCTGGATTACGGCTTCGCCGTCGAGCGGCAGGAGTTCTCGGTGGAGATTCCCGGTCGCGGGCGGCAAACGCTCGTCAACCTCGTCGCCGTGCCGCCTCCACGCGGAGAAGGGATCATCCGCTCGCAACAGACGATCGTGGTCATGGCGCACCGAGATAACCTCGGCGACTTCCCCGGCGCCAATGACAACGCCTCGGGCACAGGCGCGCTTCTCGAGCTGGCGCGGAACGTGGGCACCGCGACCGTCTCGCACACGCTCGTGTTCCTCTCCACCGACGGAGGAGCCTACGGAGGCCTCGGCGCCGCCGAGTTCGCGCGCGACGAGCGCTTCGCGGACCGGGTCATCGCCGTCATCAACCTCGATGCGCTCGCAGGCAGCGGGCCGCCGCGGCTCGAGTTCGCGGGCGACACTCCCCGCTCTCCGGCCTCCGCGCTCGTCGCCACCGCCGAGCAGAGCGTGCTCACAGAAGCGGAGGTGCTGCCTGAGCGGCCCGGCGCAGTCGGACAGCTCGTCGACCTGGCATTCCCGTTCAGCCTGTACGAGCAAGCCCCTTTTATAGGCCACGGGACGCCCGCGGTCACGCTCACGACCGGCGGAGAGCGCCCGCCGCGTCCGGCCGGCGACACGCTCGCCGCCCTCGAAGGGGCGAAGCTCGACGCCCTCGGCCGCTCGGCCCAGGCGCTGCTCGGATCGCTGGACGCCGCGGCCGAGGTGGCGCGCGGCACCGATTCGTACGTCTGGATCGGGTCGCGGCTCGTCCGGGGCTGGACGATCCAGTTCGTCCTGCTCGGCGCGCTGGTTCCCTTCCTCGCGGCAACGGTCGATCTCTTCGCCCGCTGCCGCCGGCGCCACATCGCCCTCAGACCGGCACTGCGCAGCTTCGTGAGCCGGCTGGGAGTCTGGTTGTGGGCGGGCGGGCTCTTCGCCTTCTTTGCGGCCGTCGGCATCCTGCCGAACGGCGAGCCGCGGCCCATTGCTCCCGACACCTCGGTCGCCCAGGACTGGCCGGCCGCGGCGCTTGCGGCGCTGCTCGGCCTGAGCGCCCTCGGCTGGCTGGTCGCGCGGCCGCGCCTCGTGCCAAGCGAAGAAGTGGATCGCACGGAGGAGCTGGGCGGACATCTGGCCGCGATGCTCGCTCTCGCGGGAGTCGCGCTCGTGGTCGCAGCCCACAACCCCTACGCGCTCCTCTTTCTGCTCCCCTCGCTGCACGCCTGGCTCTGGCTCCCGCACGTCTCCCAGCGAGGGGTGGCGGCCCGACTTGCGGTGTATGCCGCCGGCTTCGCCGGACCACTGCTCCTGCTCGGCTCTTTCGCCGTCCGGTTCGAGCTAGGCCTCGACGCCGTTTGGTACGTCCTTGCCCTCGTCGCCGTCGGGTACGTCCCGGTCACGCTCGCATTGGCGTTCCTGGCCTGGGGCGCGGCTGCAGCGCAGGTCGGGGCGCTCACGGTCGGCCGGTACGCGCCCTACCCGGCCGCGGCAGAACGGCCGCCACGGGGGCCGATCCGCGAGACGATCCGCCAGCTCGTGCTCTGGCGACGCGCGAGCGGCGAGCCCGCCGAGGACGAGCTAGAAGAGCCCGAGGTAGCGAACCTCGTCGCCGGCGCCTAGCTCTCCCTCACCCGCCTCGACGAGCACGAGCACGTCGGCGCGGGCGGTCCGGGCGATCATGTGGGACTCCTGGCCGGGGAGCGGCTCGAGCAGGACGTCGTCGCCTTCCGGGTGAGAGACGGCCCGGACGAACTCGGTCCGCCGCTCGTTCCGCCGGATCGGGGAAGCGAGCCGGCCGCGGCGGTAGGCGGGGTGGGGGTCCAGAAGCCCCTGGAGCGCTTCCACGGCAGGGCGCACGAGCACTTCGAAAGTGACCAGAGCCGAGACTGGATTGCCGGGGAGGTTGAAGACCAGGTGATCGCGGCGGACGCCGAAGGCGACCGGCTTCCCGGGTTTCATGGCGACTCCCCAGAAGAGCTCCTCGACACGCAGCTTCTTCTGGGTCTCGCGCACGAGGTCATGGACACCCACTGAGGCGCCGCCCGTCGTGACGAGCATGTCGAAGCCGAGCAGGGCGCGCTCCATCGCTCGCTCGAGCTCGGCGGCATCGTCGGCGACGACGCCGAGCTGGGCCGGGACGGCCCCGGCGAGCTGGAGGGCCGTGGCCAGCAGGAGCCCGTTCGACTCGTAGATCTGGCCCGCCGCGAGCTCCTCACCGGGCTGCCGCAGCTCCGAGCCGGTAACGAGGACGCCGACGCGCGGTCGCTTCGCGCAGCGAACCTCCGCGATCCCGGCTGCCGCGAGCGCTCCGACCTGGGCCGGCCCGAGGCGGACACCCGGCTCGAGCACGGCCTCGCCGGCACGAACGTCGCCTCCGCGGCCGCGCACGTTCGCTCCTTCCGGCACGGGCTCCCGCAGGCCGACGTGGCCGTCCCGTTCTTCGACGAGCTCGACCGGCACCACAGAATCCGCGCCTTCGGGGACCGCACCGCCCGTTGAGATCGCCATCGCCTCCCCCGCCGCGAGCGGCCGCCCGGCAGGACTGCCCGCCGCCACCTGCTCGACCACCGGAAGCTCCAGCGGGGCTCTGCCCGTGTCCTCCGCCCGGAGGGCGAACCCATCCATGGCGGAGCTCGGAAAGGGCGGCAGGTCCACGACCGCGACAGCTGTCTCAGCCAGGACTCGTCCCGCCGCGCGTTCAATCGGGACGCGCTCAGCCTCGAGCGGTTTTGCGTGCTCGAGCACGATCCTCTGGGCTTCCTCGAAGGCGATCAGCTCCACGGGCGTCATACGCTAACCGGGCCGGGCAAGCCCGGCCCCTACAGAGGTACGTACGGGCGCAGCAGGTAGGCGCAGAGCGCCAGCGCAAGCAGCCGTGCGGGCGGATCGTCCTCGACCGCGGCAAGCGGGACGGTCCAGACGGCATACCAGGGCAGCAGCCAGGGAGTCGCCGCGAGCAGCAGGCCGGTCGCGAGCGCAAGCCGCGCCCGGCCGTGCCAGGCCTCCACGAGGAGCCAGGCATAGGCAGCCGCGAACGCGGCAGCCAGGAGGGCAGCCGCGGCATCCTCCGGTACTCCGAGGTCGGCGAGTCGCGCGGGCAAGCTGTAGCGCGACTGCCCCTGCAGGTTGTCCACCGCCGGGCCGAAGGCGTCGAGCCAAGAGAGGCCGTAGCGCCATGTCGCCAGCGACGCCAGAGCGACTGCCGCGCCTGCGAAACCGAGGTGCCCGAGACGAACACGCTCCCGCCTCGCCTCGAGCGCGCGTAGAGGCAGGAGGAGGAGCGGGACGAACTTCACCGCGATCGCGGCCACCCAGGCAACCCCCGCGAGCTGCGGCCGCCCGCGGGCGCGCAGGACGAGCGCCGCGAGCACGAGCGCCATCATCCAGGCATCGTTGTGGCCGCCCCCACCGAAGTGGAGGGCCAGGAGCGGGTTCCACCCCACGAAGATCGCTGCGAACGGCCCGGCGAGGAGACCCGCCAGGAGCGCGAGCGCGAGCATCGCGGCCGCGGCGAGCGCCTTGTAGGCATACGCAGCCGCGTCCGGTGACTCACGCACCGCGAGCGCGTGCGCCTCGGAGGCGAGCGTGAACCCAGGGCCGTAGACCGACGTGGTTCCACGCCAGTCGGCCCCCATCCGCTCGTAGGCCGGGTCCTGCGGGTACTCACGAGGTTGATCCTCGTACGGGTTGCCTCCGTGTACCGCGGCGATGCGGCCGTAGTCCCAATACGTGTAGACGTCGGTCGAGATGAGCACCGGCCCGGCCGCCGGCAGGACCTGGACGACGGCTGCGACGGCCAGAACCGCACCGAGCCCGCGAACGCGGGCTCCCGCAAAGACCCAAAGCGCAAACAGGTAGGCGACGAACGCGCCCGCCGCGGCGCCGAGGTAGAGAGCGGACCAGCCGCGCTCGTCTCCACCGGGGACGACGGCCGAGTCGGGCGCGGCCGCTGCACCGACCGCGAGGGCCACGAGCGCGCCGCAGGCGGCCCCCGCGCCCCAGAGCCAGGCGGCGCTATGGCTAAGGGGTCGTCGTCGTGGGGAGAGGCGGAGGCGGGAGAGGCTCAGCGGTCGTCGTGGGCGGCGGCGGAGGCGGCGGCGGCGTGGTTTCCCCGAGTGTGATCGTCGGGGGGGCAGTGGTCGTCGGCCCGTCCTTGTCCTTGTCCTTCTTCTTCTTGTCCTCCCCCGGCGGCGGGCCGACGAACTGGTACTGCCCCTGGAACGGCTGCCAGACAACTGGATCGGTTGGCAGGGGCCAGTCCCCGGGCGGGTTCCCACCGAAGGCGGCCCGCATGAAGAGACCCCAGATCGTGGCGGGGAAGGTTCCACCGGCGACCGTGATCCCGTGCACGTTCGACATCGAGATCTGCGCGTTCGGGTAGCCGACCCAGACGACCGTGGATGCATTCGTCGTGATGCCGGCGAACCACGCGTCGCCGTGGTCGTCCGTCGTGCCCGTCTTGCCGCCGGCGACGAAGCCTGGATTGGCGCCTGTGCCGGTGCCTCCCAGGATGTTCTGGCGCAGGATTCTGTTGACCGTATAGGCAACGCCGTCCGAGAGGATCCGCTTGCGCTTCGGCCGGCCCCAGTCGGCACCGATGTCCACCTTGCCGTTGGGGAGGACTACCTTCCGGATTGCCATCGGCTGGGCGTGCACGCCGCCGGCCGCGAGCGTCGCGTACGCGGATGCCATCTCGAGGACGGAGACGGAGTTCGACCCGAGCCCGATTGACGCGACCGGCTCGAGTTTCGTCTTGATGCCCATCGCGCGGGCCGTCCGGACGACGTTCTCCGGCCCGACATCGAGGGTGAGGCGCGCATAGACGGTGTTGTCGGAGGCGAGCGTCGCCCGCGTGATGTTCACCACGCCGAGGTAGCTGTGGCTGTACGTGGCAACGTCCCAGGGCTCGCTGAGCGGGTCGGGCTGCCAGTGGAAAGGCGCGGACATGTAATTCGTCGAGTCGGGGTTGATCCCCCGGCGGACCGCCTCCGTCAGGACGAAGGTCTTGAAGGCGGAGCCCGCCTGCCGCCGGCCCTGCGCGGCCAGGTTGAACTGAATGTTCTTGCGGCCCGGCGCGACTGCTGTCATCGCCCGGATCGCCCCGTTCTTCGGGTTGATGGAGACGAGCGCCGAAGCGGGATCGTTCTTCTGATTGAGCGTGTCCTTGATCGCCTGGATCGCGATCTTCTGGAAGCGCGGTACGATCGTCGTGTAGACCTTGAGGCCGCCGCCCCGCACGGTGTTCGCGCCGTACTTCGCGATCAGCTGCTCGCGGACGAAGCTGAAGAAGAATGGCTCCCGGATCCGCGTGTAGAGGTGGCCCGCCTTCAGCTCGAGCGGTGTTTGCACCGCCTGCTCGAACTGCCCCTGCGTGATGTACCCCGCTTCACGCATGGCCAGCAGGACGTCGTTTCGCCGCCCGACGGCCTCGCTCGGCCGCTCGAACGGGTTGTACACCGAAGGCGCCTGCGGCAGCCCCGCGATGAGCGCCGACTGGACGAGGTCGAGCTCGGCCGCGGGCTTGGAGAAGTACGTCTGCGCAGCGGCCTCGACGCCGTAAGCGTGGTTGCCGAAGTAGACCTGGTTCAGGTAGGTGCGGAGGATCCAATCCTTTCCGTGCTGGTCCTCGAGCTTCCGGGCGAGACAGGCCTCCTTGATCTTGCGGCTATAGGAGCGCTCGTTCCCGATGTAGAGGTTTCGGACGAGCTGCTGCGTGATCGTCGAGCCGCCTTGCTTGATCTCGCCGCTCTCGAAGTTGATCCAGGCGGCCCGCAGGATGCCCTCCCAATCGAGGCCGCCGTGGTCGTAGAAGCGCCGGTCCTCGATGGCAACCGTCGCGTGCTCGACCGAGTCGGATATGTCCTGAAGCCGGACCGGCTGGCGATTGCGCTCGGCCGGGATCGCTCCGAGGAGTGAGCCGTCCGCGGCGTAGACGAACGAGTTCTGCCCGATCGGAGTTGGCGTCAGCGACGTGAGGTTGCAGTTCGAGAGCGCGGCCGAGGCCCCGGCGAAGACACCGGCGACGAGGATCGCGATCGTGACCAGGACGATGATGAGAACGAGCGCGAGCCCGAACCGGCGCGAGCCGACCCGGTCGCGGCGACGCCGGTTCCGCCGGCGGCGGCGGTTGTTGGGCAGCGCCGCTCCGTTCCCGTTCCCGCCGTTGCGCCCGTTTTGACCCCGGCCGTTCTTGGTCACGCGAAGATCCCCTCGCGGCGAAGCCGCTCGTGCGCGGCCTCACGCAGCCGGCCGGTCAGCCTCGCGGCCTCGTCGGCCGTCCGGGCCCAGGCCTCGACGGCCAGGACGGCGTGGCCGGCCTCCAGCTGGGTAACAGTGATACTGGGCTCTCGCTTGGACACAGACTCCGGCGCGTTGCGCGCCTCCTCAAGGAGCAGCTCGCGTACCCGGTTCAGGTCGCTCGCAAGCGGGACCGCGACGCTTACCCGCGCGAGATGCTCGTGACTCGTCAGCGTTTCGTTACGGATGGTATCGGAGGCCAGTTTCGAGTTTGGCACGTAGTAGTGCGCCCCTTCGGGAGCCCGGATGACCGTGTAGGTCAACCCGATCTCCTCGACGGCCCCCTTGGCGCCGCCCACGTCGACGTTGTCACCGAGCCGAAGAGGCTGCACGAACGCGACGAGAATGCCGGCCACGAAATTCGCGAGAGTCGGCTGAGCGGCGAAACCGACGACGAGCGCGATGATCGCGGACGAAGCGAGGATCGTCCCCGCCACAGCCTGAACCTGCGGAATCACGAGAAGCGCCGAGAGGATCCCGACCGCGACGATCACGGCCCTCGCGCTGCGGCGAATGACGCGATAGCGCGTGAGCGTTCGGGGGGTCTGGGGCAGGCGCCGCGCCAGCGTGCGATCGACGACCATCGCGACTACGAGTGCCACGAGGACGACACCGCCCGCGACCGCCAGCCGCTCGAGCCACTCGGATTCCATGTGCCGAAGTTCTCTGGCTCAGCAGAGCCTTCCTCCCCAGCTGACGCGCGCGTGTTGAATATGGCCCGATGACGCGCCGCGCTGTGCCCCTCCTCCTCTTCGTCGCGGTGGTCGCTTCGGGGTGCGGCGCACGGTCCGAGCCTCTCGGCCCGTTGGCGCAGGAATATCCCGTTCGCGTCGAGGGGGCAGGCGACCGTGCCGCGGTGCTGACCGCCCCCGCCAAGCGCATTGTCGTCCTCGATCCGGGCTCGGCGGAGCTCCTCGCAGCGATCGGCGCCGGCGAGCGGCTCGTTGGCGTCCCGACCGGCCTTGACGAGGAGCTTCCCGATGCCGCCCGGGTCGTCCGGTCGACCGGTCAGGTGAGTGTCGAGGAGGTCATCCGGCTGGAGCCCGACCTGATCGTCGCGACGCCGGCGGTCGACCAGGTCGACGTCGGGCGCGTCGAACGCGAGAGCGGCGCCGTCACCTATCTTCAGCCGGCCTCTTCGGTCGACGAGGTCGTCCGGGGCGTGATCGAGTTGGGTTTTCTTTCAAGTCGATCCGCACCGGCGCGCGCCCTGGCCGGCTCGATCCGAAAGGAGGTCCGGCGTGTGGAAGCTCGCGTGGCCGAAGCGGCCGCCGTGCCCGTATTCATCGATACGGGCTTTCTCTTCACCATTCCCGAGCGGTCGCTCGCCGGAGACCTCGTTCGCCGCGCCCGCGGCCAGAGCGTTGCCGGCCCGAATCCCGGTCCCGAACCGTTCCAGACCTGCGAGGTCGCACGGCTCGAGCCGGCGGTCCTGCTGCTCGTGGTCGAGTCCGGGTCCGCGGCCGGCAGTCCCAGCTTCCGCGACTGCCCTGGAGGGGCGGACATCCGCGTCGAGCGGATCCCGGCCGACCTGGTGCTCCGACCCGGTCCGCGGCTCGGCGAGGCCCTCGAGGCTGTTGCCCGCGCGCTCCACCCGGATGCCTTCGGTTAGAGCAGCCGACCTCGATGCGGTCACCCTCGACGGGTTCCGCACCCTCGTCGAGCTCGAAGCACCCGTGGAGCGACTGCGCGCCGCGCTTGCAGAGCACGGGATCGAAGCGGGACACGACGAGGTCGAGTCAGCGTTCGCGGTCGAGGCGGAGTACTACATGGCGCACCAGGTGGAGGCACGCGACGAAGAGGCCCTGGCGAGGCTTCAGCTGGAATGCTCCGCCATCTTCCTCCGAGCGCTTCCCGCCGAGCTCGAACCGGCCGAGTTCGCGCCGGCGTTCGTCCAAGCGCTCCTGTTCAGGCCGGTCGACGGCGTCGCCGAGAGCCTGCGGGTTCTCCGCGGCGCCGGCCTCGCCCTCGCGTGTGTCTCGGACTGGGACGTGGGCGTCGGCCGGCAGCTCGAGCGGGCAGGGTTGGACCCATTCCTCGACGTCGTCGTCAGCTCGGCCGAGGTCGGAGCCAAGAAGCCGGACCCAAGGGTCTTCCGGGTGGCGCTGGAGCGGCTCGGAATTGCCCCGGGACGTGCGCTTCACATCGGTGACGGAGAAGGCGACCGCGCCGGCGCCCTGGCGGCTGGGCTTGCCTTCGAGCCCGCGCCGGTGGCTACGCTGCCGCAGCGGCTGGGCCTATGAAGAAAGACGGCTTCTCGACACGCGCCATCCACGGGCAGGAGGCCCACGCAGGCGTGGGCGTCCCGCTCGTGCCGCCCATCGTGACGGCCACGACCTTTGCCTTCGAGTCGGCCGCCCAGTTTGCGCGGGTCATGGCGGAGGAGGAGTACGGCTTCCTCTATTCACGTCTTCGCAACCCGACGCTCGAGGAGCTGAATGCCGTCCTCGCGGATCTCGAAGGGGCCGAGGCGGCCTACGCGTTCAGCTCGGGCATGGGCGCGATCACGGCCGCGCTTCTGACGACCCTCCGCCCGGGCGACACCCTCCTCGCTCCGCGCCAGCTTTACGGGACGACCTATTCCCTGGTCGAGCGGCGGTTGCGCCCGCTCGGCATCGAGGTCGAATACGCCGACGTCATGGATCTCGCCCAGTGGGAGCGGCCTGCCCGGGTCCGTTATGTGGAGACCCTCGCGAACCCCGGCATGCCGCTGGCGGACCTCGCGGCGATCGCGAAGACGAAGGGCGACGGGTTGCTCATCGTGGACAACACCTTCGCTTCGCCCTTCCTCTGCCGCCCGCTCGAGCACGGCGCCGACATCGTGTGCGAGTCGGCGACGAAGTACCTCAACGGCCACCACGACGTCAGCGCCGGGGTGCTCGCCGGCTCGAAAGCCCTCGTCCGGGCGGCCCGCGAGCACCAGGTCGACACGGGCGGAATGCTCGACCCCTTCTCCGCTTTTCTCCTACGCCGCGGCTTGAAGACGCTGGCGCTGCGA
>Ga0214472_10001933_pt1 | contig 22502 bp, 22 predicted proteins | sample RVTome_6_FD_207662 | JGI IMG/M metagenome (GOLD analysis project Ga0214472, IMG submission 207662) | Soil microbial communities from uranium-contaminated site in the Upper Colorado River Basin, Wyoming, United States - RVT140D175 | ecosystem: Environmental > Terrestrial > Soil > Contaminated >...
GCACGCTTACCCACCTGCACTGCCGAATCAGGTTCACTTGCGTTGTGTACCGTCAACTTCCTATGGCTTCCTTCGGACCCCACCGTTGGCCAGTGACGCCCTTGCCATTCGGATTGTCTTCCCCTCGGTCGGGGTGACGTGACTTTCTTTCAAGCCACCGGGTTTGCCGGCTTCGCCGGGCAAACAAAAAGCCCCGCGATTGCGGGGCTTAATGTGCGTCGACCAGGGCGATTACATCATGCCGCCCATGCCGCCCATTCCACCCATGCCGCCCATGTCAGGCATAGCCGGCTTCTCTTCCGGGTGCTCGGCAACCATCGCTTCGGTGGTGATCATCAGACCGGCGATGGAGGAAGCCGCCTGCAGCGCAGAGCGGGTCACCTTGGCCGGGTCCAGGATACCCATCTCCAGCATATCGCCGTACTCTTCGGTCGCGGCGTTGAAGCCGAATGCGCCTTCACCGGCACGCACCTTGTCCACAACCACCGAGCCTTCGCCGCCGGCGTTACCGACGATCTGACGCAGCGGTGCTTCCATCGCGCGCAGGGCCAGTTGGATACCGATGGTCTGGTCATGGTTCTCGCCTTCCAGCCCGACAACCTTGCTCAGGGCACGGATCAGGGCCACACCACCGCCGGGTACCACACCCTCTTCAACGGCAGCGCGAGTTGCGTGCAGCGCGTCGTCGACACGTGCTTTCTTCTCTTTCATCTCGGTTTCGGTAGCGGCGCCAACCTTGATCACGGCAACGCCGCCGGCCAGCTTGGCGACACGCTCCTGCAGTTTTTCGCGGTCGTAGTCGGAAGTGGTCTCTTCGATCTGGACACGGATCTGCTGCACACGAGCATCGATATCGGCCTTGGAGCCGGCACCATCGACGATGGTGGTGTTTTCCTTGGTGATGTTGACCCGCTTGGCGGTACCCAGGTGCTCGAGACCCGTGGTTTCCAGGCTCAGGCCGACCTCTTCGGAGATCACCTGACCACCGGTCAGGACAGCGATATCCTGCAGCATCGCCTTGCGGCGGTCACCGAAGCCCGGTGCCTTGACGGCCGCGACCTTGACGATACCGCGCATGGTGTTGACCACCAGTGTCGCCAGCGCTTCGCCTTCGACATCCTCGGAGATGATCAGCAGCGGACGGGATTGCTTGGCAACCTGTTCCAGCGCCGGCAGCAGTTCGCGGATGTTGGAGATCTTCTTGTCGACCAGCAGCACGAACGGCTCTTCCAGTTCGGCGGTCATGGTTTCCTGGTTGTTGATGAAGTAGGGAGAGAGGTAACCGCGATCGAACTGCATACCTTCAACCACATCCAGTTCGTTCTCGAAACCGGAACCCTCTTCGACGGTGATGACACCCTCTTTACCGACCTTTTCCATCGCCTCGGCGATGATCTGGCCAACTTCCAGGTCGGAGTTTGCAGAGATGGTACCGACCTGAGCGATCGCCTTGGAATCGGCACAGGGAACGGCCATCTTGCGCAGCTCTTCGACGACCGCGGTCGTTGCCTTGTCGATACCGCGCTTCAGGTCCATCGGGTTCATGCCCGCTGCAACGGACTTCAGACCTTCGTTGACGATCGCCTGAGCCAGAACGGTCGCGGTGGTGGTTCCGTCACCGGCCACGTCGTTGGCCTTGGAAGCCACTTCCTTGACCATCTGCGCGCCCATGTTTTCGAACTTGTCTTTCAGTTCGATCTCTTTGGCAACAGAGACACCGTCCTTAGTGACGGTCGGCGCACCGAAAGATTTCTCCAGTACGACGTTACGACCCTTGGGGCCCAGGGTGGTTTTCACCGCATCCGCCAGAATGTTTACACCAGCGAGCATGCGCTGACGGGCATCATTACCGAAACGTACGTCTTTAGCAGCCATTATTCGTTTATCCTGTAATTCTGTGTTCTGTTAACGTTATCCAGCGATGACAGCGGCGATCAGTCTTCCAGTACGCCGTAGATCTCGCTCTCCTGCATGATCAGCAGTTCGTCGCCGTCGAGCTTGACGGTGTTGGAACCGGCGTACTGACCGAACAGGACCTTATCCCCCACTTTGACAGACGGCGCCTGAACCTCGCCGCTGTTCAGCACGCGGCCCGGGCCGACGGCAACGACTTCTCCGCGGTTCGGCTTCTCGGCAGCAGAACCCGGCAGTACGATGCCGCTCGCCGTGGTGGTTTCTTCCTCACTGCGACGAACTACTACACGGTCGTGAAGTGGACGAATTTTCATCTGGTTGTTCTCCTGGTATCTAGGATCCAATGCGATGTTGGTTTTTTTGTTTGATGAAGCCCTTGCGGACCTCAAAATTCGATGCCTATGGCTTGTGGCTACCTAGGTGGGGCCGTTCAGATGCTTTTCAACGGTCAAGGCGAAAATTTTTTATTTACGCCCGCTCCCCGGACGATAGCCCGATGCGACCTATCTGGGGTAGCGGAGGAGGAATTCAAGGGGCCGAGAAAAGATTTTTCATCCGGTTATTTCGATCTGTCCTCATCATCCCGATCGACGACTTCACCCTCTATCACATCGCCGTTGCGGCTGTCCCCGGAATGGCCGTCTCCGGAATGGCGATTCCCGGCATGATGCGATGCCGATGTGCCGCTGTGAAAGCCGGTCATACCCGCCTGGCCGCGGGAGGCGACGATGACCGTAAAGCGACTCATCAACAGGCGCACGAACGCCTTCCGCAGTGCCGGTATCAGGCAACTGAAGCCGACCACATCGGTGACGAAGCCGGGCGTCACCAGCAGTGCACCGCCGACGGCCAGCACTATCCCCTCGACCATCTCCTGCCCGGGCAACTCCTGACGATCCAGCCGTTGCTGAGCGCGGCTGAGGGTCGCCAGGCCCTGGTGGCGCAACATGTTGACGCCGACAAAGGCGGACAGCAGCACCAGGCCGACGGTGTACCATGCTCCGATCGCCTGCCCCACCTGAATCAGCAGGGTGATCTCGATGATCGGAACGATCACGAACAGTAAAAATAGGAAACGCATCGCATACCTCTGTCATCTACTGACACCAAGACTAACAGAGAGTGCAAACCAACGGTAACAGGGGGGCACGACGGCAGCAGAATGTAGGAAAAAACCTACCTCGTATCAGTATTTTCCGCATTTTTACCCTTTTACTCGTAAAAACAGCCTTCCGCAAAATGAATTTTGCTGCAGTACGGAATTTGCGTGTTGCGGCGCAGCATATTGCGACGCACAATAGCTACTGTATGCCAAACAACCAGAAAATGTGATAACGCCCGCTAGAGGACAGGCAATATGGAACTGAAAGACAAGGTAATCGTAATCACCGGCGGCGGACGCGGCTTGGGCCGCGCCATGGCGCTGGAGCTGGCCGACAAGGGTGCCAAGCTTGCGCTGGTGGATCTGAACCAGGCCGATCTGGACGAGACGGTCGGCCTGTGCACCGACAAGGGCGTGGAAGCTCGCGGCTATGTTGCCGATATCAGTGAAGAAACCGACGTCGAAAAGCTGTTCAACTCCATCGTTGCAGACCTGGGTACGCTGAATGGCCTGGTCAACAATGCCGGGATCACCCGCGACGGGCTGTTCGTCAAGGCGAAAGAGGGCCGGATTGTCGGCAAGATGTCGAAAGAGGACTGGGATCTGGTACTGAAGGTCAACCTGACCGGTACCTTCCTGTGCGGTCGCGAAGCCGCGGCAAAAATGATCGAACTGGGCACCGAGGGGTGCATCATCAACATCTCCTCGATCTCCCGCTCGGGCAACATGGGCCAGACCAACTACACCGCCACCAAGGCCGCCGTCGAGGCGATGGCCGTGACCTGGGCGAAGGAGCTGGCACGCTACGGCATCCGCGCCGCGTCGATCGCACCGGGCTATATCGGCACCGAAATGGTCATGGCGATGAAGCCGGAAGCACGCGAGAAGATCGAAGCGATGATCCCGACCAAGCGCCTTGGCAAACCGGAACATATCGCCAAGACGGTATCCTTCATCCTCGAGAACGATTACGTCGATGGTCGCTGCTTCGAGGTCGACGGCGCACTGCGTATCTGATCCGGCGATTCTGATCCGGAGATAAAGCCTTAACCGGTAGTCGTCCTCAGGCGGCTGCCGGTGAACCCCGCTAGCGCTCGGGATAGCCCGTCATCTCCAGATACCCCTCGCCGCTCTGACTGCCCTGCACGCTGACCGGCCCCTCCCAGTACTCCAGTCGCCCCGGATTCCAGTAGTCGCCGGGCCAGGCGTGGATCTCCAGTTCCATCCCCTGCTCCGGCAGCTCGAAACGCCAGTGCACCGGTATCCGCCGCCCCGCGCTGTACCGAAAGGCCCGCGGCCGCAGGCTGAACTCGTCCGCCTGCAGGGTCCGCGCACGGCCGTCGACCTCGACCAGGGTAGCGGTAACATAGTCGGGCTCGCCTCTGAGCCGGAACAGCATCAGGTGTCGACCATCGTCCAGATGCAGGGCCAGCCAGTCCCACCCCGTCTGGCCGGGTTGCAGATACCGGCTGCTCCATTCGCGATCGAGCCAGCCCTGCCCCGTCACGGCCAGCGTCTCGCCGTCGACTTCGATCTCGCCCTCGATGGCGAGGGAGGGGTAGCTGAAGTACATGGAGCCGCCGCCCTGAGCCGACTTGGCACTGAATCCGCGATCGCCGTGCAGCACCGGCGGCAGACGCGGCGCCAGACTCAGTCGATAGGCAAACGCCGGCGCCTGCACCTCGAGCCGATAACGATCCGCGTCCCGAGCCTCGAAGCGCCACTGGTCGATCCAGGCCCGGAAGGGGTCAAGCGTCACTCCGGCCTGCCCGCTGCCGCCCCGTGCCAGCTTGTCGGCGAACAGGTGCCGTTCCGGTCGACTCAGCGCGGCGTGTGCCAGCCAGAGTTCGTCACGCTGCCAGCCCGGCTCGGGTTCCGGCCCCTGGCGCGGGCGCAGGCCAAGCCGGAACAACGTCCACTGCAGGCCCACCGGCTCTCCGTCCGTTGTCTGTAGGTTGGCGGTCAGATACCACCACTCGAGTCGGAAGCTGCGATGGGGCCCCATATCCTCCGGCAGTTCGATCGCCATCCCGGGTTCGGCCTGGGCAAAGCCCTCGCCCGCTCCGCTCAGCAACGCCACCAACTCGTTCGGGGCGGAGGGCTCCCGGCAGCCGCTCAACATCCATGCCGCCAGTACCAGCAGCCAACCGAACCTACTCATTTTTCAGTGTCTCCAGCCGCACCGGATCACCCAGGGCAGCCCCCACCAGCGCGCCGATCAGGGCGCAGGCCAGCCACACCTGCAACCAGTAGCCGGGATTCAGTTGCAACGGCAACGACCAGCCGAAGGCGGCCGGATTCACCTTCGCCACCAACACCCAGCTCAACCCGATCCCCAGCGGGGTGGCCAGCACGCCCAGCACCAGGGTCAGCAATACCGCATGCACCACCAGCCGCACACGCAGCGCCCACCGCTCGATCCCGGCCACGTGCAGCAGGGTGTAGTGCGGTCGGCGCAGGCGGAACAGCCGCAACCCCATCAGCGCCAGCACCGTGCCGGCCAGCAGCAGGGTCAGCAGATTCAACGTCCGCGTCAGTTGGAAGGTGCGCTCGAATACCGCCTGCGCCCGCTGCAGCAGGGTCGGTCGATCCTGCAGCCGGCCAGCCTCGAGCCAGGGCAACGCCGGCAGGGCGTCGCGGCCGTCGACGAGCCCCAGCACAAAGGTGGTGTAGCGGCCGGGCAGCGCATCGGGCAGCAGACCCAGCGGCAGCACCACCTCGCCGGCCGGACGGCCGTAATCGGCGTATACGGCCAGCACCCGGCGCCGGACCCGCTTGTCACCCAGGCGGATCTCGATCCACTCGCCCGGCTCGAGCCCCTGGCGCCGAGCCAGTTGTTCGTTGACCAGCACCCCGTCCCCGTCAAGGCCGCGCCAGGGCTCCGGTTCCGCCTGAAGGAAGCGCCACCCCGACAGCAGCGGCGAGGCGGGATCGACGGCGAGCAGATCGCTCGGCCGCCCCTCGACCAGCGCCTGTCCGCGCGTCATCGGCAGCACCTCCACCACTCCCGGCATTTGCGCCAGACGTTGCCGCCAGGTTTCGGCGGAAACCGGCCGCCCCGGATCCAGATAGAGGTCACCCTGCAGCCGCTGTTCGAGCCAGCGGGTGAAGGTAGCCTCGAAGCCGCCGACCATCGCCTGCACACCGATGGAGGAGGCGATCGCCAACGTCAGCGCCAGCAGCGGCAAGCGCAGCAATCGGCACAACGCCGACAGTTCCGCGCAGGACCATTCCGGTAACGGCGCAGTGCATCGTCGCTGCAGCCTGCCCAACCCCCAGCCCAACCCAATCGGCACCAACAACCCGGCTCCCAGCAGGCAGAACCCCGTCATCAGGAAGATCGACCGCAGTTGATCCACCATCGACAAACCGATGACACCGACCAGGAGCAGACCGGCACCGACCCACCCCGACCGGGCGGCGCCCGCCCGCGCGCTCGCGGCCTCGGTATCGGTTTCGCTGCCGCCTCGCATCAGATCCACGCCGGCCCAGCCGACCAGAAGCAACAGCACCGGCACCACCTGCAGCCCGATCTGCGCCATCGACAGGTTCCTGCCCAGCGCCTCCAGGCTGAACAGACCCGCCAGGGTGTTGCCGAACCCCTCCGCCAGAGCGAGCGCCAGCGCGCTACCCAGCCAGACGCCGAGCGCCCCGGCCGGCAGGGCCAACAGCAGCGCTTCGATCAGCAGAGCCAGCCGTATCCGCCGGCGCTCCACCCCCAACCGATGGAGCAGGCGCAGGCTGCGCCGCCGCTGCTCCAGCCCCAGCAGGTAGACGCTGCGCAGCAGCAGCGCGGCCACCAGCAGCGCCAGCCAGCCCAGCGCTTCCAGGCTGAACAGGAAGCTCTCCACCAGCGAGCCGGGCTCGACGCCGTAATCCTCCACCACCAGTTCGTAACCGGACGGCAACACCGACGGGGCCGGTCCCGGCAGCAACAGCCTCAGCCGCCCTTCGCCCTCATCGGCCAGGCGAGCCACCTCCGAGATATCGGTCAGCAGCAGACCCTGCGGTAGATCCTCCGCCGGTTCAAGCGGGTAGGCGTCGGCCGCTGCTCGCGGCAAGGCACGCCACTGCGCCAGACTCTCGGACGTACCCCAGAGCGGAATCCGCTCCGGCGTTTCCAGTAGATGGGTCACGAGGCTGCTCCGCTGCATAGTTCCGCGCAGGCACCCGGCGCTCAGCGGATCGATCCCCAGCAGTTCGAGCCGATCCGACAGCGACAGGTGCAGTTGCGGGGTCACGCAGAGCCCGGCCCGGCGCAGACGGGCAAAATCGCTCACCCGCAGCGCCGCGCCATCCTGTCGCACCACCTCGAAACGGGGCTCCAGCGCCGCGTTCGACGCCTCGAACGACGCACCCGCCCGGCCGGTCAGGGTCTGGATGCCGCTCCAGAGCGCGCCGGCACAGACGAGGATCGACAGCAGACCGAGCAACTGCCCCGGATAGCGCCGATATTGGCTCAGGAAGACGGCGACCAGTCCCATGGCTGCAGGGCTCCATCGACCAGTTCCAGCACCCGGTCGCAACGGCGTGCCAGGTGCAGATTGTGGGTCACGACCAGGGCAGTCAGGCCACGCGCCCCGATCCTGTCGAAAAACAGCTGCATCACCCGTTCGGCGTTGTGGATATCCAGACTGCCGGTGGGCTCATCCGCGAGGATCAGCTCGGGCTCCATGGCAAGGGCGCAGGCCAGGGCGGCACGCTGACGCTGCCCGCCGGAGAGCTGATCCGGGTATCGATCGGCAGTGGCGGCGATATCCAGCGCCTCCAGCCACGCCTTCGCACCGGCGCTGTCGTGGCCGGCCAGGGTACGGCGGAACACCAGGTTGCGCGCCACGCTGAGGGTCGGGATCAGGTTACCGTCCTGAAACAGCGTCGCGATGCGTCTGCGACGCAGGTCGGCCAGGTCGCGCTCCCGCAGCTGTGTCAGGTCGACTCCGAGCAGTTGCAGGCGGCCGCCGTCGGGGCGCAGCAGCCCGTTGAGCAGGTTCAGCAACGTGCTTTTGCCCGACCCGGACGGCCCCACCACCGCCACCGCCTCGCCCCGGTACAGCGTCAGATCAAGCCCGTGCAGCACCCGGATCGACTCCCGGCCGCTCGGATAGGACTTGGCGATCGCCTCCGCCTGGATCAGGATCTCCCGCATATGCACTCCCCGTATTGCCGACCTACTGCAGTATAGAGTCCTTCGACTCCCGGTTTCGGATCCCGCGCGCAGCCGTATATACTCCGGCCTTTGTATTCACCCTATGCAGGTTCAGCCGAATGCCCACCTCCTGGAAAGCCACCCTCGACCGCTATCGCGACATCCGCCTGTTGTGGATCTTCCTGATGGGGTGTTCGAGCGGCTTTCCGTTCGTGCTGATCGGCAGCACGCTGAGCGGCTGGTTGGCCGACGGCGGCATCAGCCGCGCCGAGATCGGCCTGCTCGGTTCGGTCGCCACCGTCTACGCCATCAACTTTCTCTGGGCGCCGCTGGTCGACCGGGTCCACCTGCCGCTGTTGGGTCGGCTCGGACAGCGGCGCAGCTGGATACTGGCGACCCAGGTGCTGATGCTGCTGTTTGTGCTGCTCGTTGCCGGCCTGGACCCGACCCAAAACCTGCTGCTGACCGGCGCCCTGTTTCTGGCGATCGCGATCAGCTCCGCCACCCAGGACGTGGCCGTCGATGCCTTCCGTATCGATCAATTCGCTCCCGAAGAGAAGGAGAAGCTGCCCCCGGCGGCGGCGATGTCGATCATCGGCTGGTGGACCGGCTATGCCTGGCCGGGCTATCTGGCCTTCGTCCAGGCGGACCGGATCGGCTGGAACGGGGTCTACCTGCTGATGGCCGGTGTGCTCCTGCTGCTGATCGCCTTTACCCTGATCGTTCGCGAGCCCGGAAGCGAACGCGACAGGCTGCAGCATCGGGCGGAGGAGCGCTATCGGCGGCAACTGCATACCTCCTCCGTGATGGCCTGGATCACGGTGACGCTGGTCGAGCCGTTCGCCGAGTTCTTCCGCCGCAACGGTGTCCGCGTGGCGCTGACGCTGATGCTGTTCATCTTCCTGTTCAAGGTCGGCGAGGCGTTCCTCGGCCGCATGTCGATCGTGTTCTACAAGGAGGTCGGGTTCAGCAACGCCCAGATCGGCGAGTACACCAAGATGTTCGGCTGGTTCGTCACCGTGGCCTTTACCCTGATCGGCAGCGCCTTCAACACCCGTTTCGGCGTGGTGCGCGGTCTGCTGCTCGGCGGCAGCGCGATGGCCGCCAGCAACCTGATGTTCGCGCTGATCGCCGCGGCGGGCCCGGTGGAGTGGCTGCTTGTACTGACGCTGGTGATCGACAACTTCACCACCGCCTTCTCCACCGTCGCCTTCGTCTCCTTCCTGACCCTGCTCACCGGGCGCGCCTTCAGCGCCACCCAGTACGCCCTGCTCGCCTCGCTCGGCAACCTGAGCCGCACCACCCTGGCCGGCCTGAGCGGCTACACGGTGGACTGGCTCGGCAGTTGGGATCGCTTCTTCGTCGTCACCGCGCTGATGGTACTGCCCTCCCTGCTGATGCTCTGGACCCTGCGCCACCGCTTCAACCATATCGCGCAGTCGCAGAACCACTGACATACACCAGGTCGTCACCGAAGGCTCCACCATCGCGAAAACGTCATCGGTTTACTTGTTGCAAATGATATTGATTATCATTAATCTCCTATAAGCATTGTTCGACAAGTCCAAGGAGAGAACCATGACCTATCAGATCGACGCATGGCTGGAGCGCAAGGAGCCCGAATTGAAGGTGACGTTGAGAAATACCGACGTGGTGCTGTTGTACTGGCACAGTGACGAACTCAAGCCGATGCTGGACTCGGGATTGCTGAATCCGAACGATTTCTGCTGCTGCCAGGGGCAGGAGAAGGAGCTGGTACGCGAGCTGTTTCTGCTTGCCTGCCTGGAGGATGGACGCTGCGACAACTGCCGCCTCGACAGCGGGGAGAAGCACTGAGCTTCTCCCCGCTGTCGGGCGACCTCAGTCGCGGAAGTTATTGAACTGCAGCGGCAGTTCGATATCGGCCTCGCGCAGCAGCGCCATTGCCTCCTGGAGATCGTCGCGTTTCTTGCCGGTGACGCGCACCTTTTCACCCTGAATCTGCGACTGCACCTTGAGCTTGCTCTCCTTGATCAGCTTGGTGATCTTCTTCGCCATCGCCTGATCCAGCCCCTGCTTGAGCACGACCTGCTGGGTTGCCCGCACACCGCCGACATCCGGGTCCTTCACCTCCATGCACTTGATATCGATCTTGCGGCCGGTCAGCTTGCCGCGCAGCACCTCCAGCATCTGCTGCAGCTGGAAATCCACTTCGGCATTCAGGGTGACGGTCTCATCCTGCATCGCGAAATCCGCTTTCACGCCCTTGAAGTCATAGCGCTGCTGAATCTCGCGGTTGGCCTGATCCACCGCATTGGTCACTTCATGCATATCCAGCTCGGATACGATATCGAACGAGGGCATCTTTATCTCCTGATCTGCTACGGAAACGGGATGCTCGACAAGCCGTTTCCGGGGGTTCTGTCGGGTTGCCGGCGCCGCTATCATAGCGCTTTCCTGAGCGATGGAGTGAGACGATGCGCTGGCATATCCTCGGCGCGGGCGCGATAGGCTGCCTGTTTGCCGAACGACTGGTCCGAGCAGGTCTTGAGGCCACCCTGATACTGCGCAGCGAAGCACAGCTCGCCGTTCTGCAACAGCTCGACAACCGGATACGCGTCCAACGAGACCACGCCTGGCACACCGCCAGGGTGGAGGCCGAATCGATCTCCGACCGCGGCGACATTCGACACCTGCTGGTGACCACCAAGGCGTATGACGCGGTGGATGCGATCGATGCCATATCGCCACGGCTCACGCCGGATGCGCAAATCGTACTGCTTCAGAACGGTTATGGCCACCAGCAGAAGAGTACCCAGGCACTTGCGCCACGCCCGGTCTGGGCCGGCACGACCACCTCGGGCGCGCGCCGAACCGCCCCGTTCGAGATCGTGCAGTCCGGCGAAGGCAGGACGCTGCTCGGCCGCCTCGACCTCCCCGCCGGCACCTCACCGGCTCTGCCCGACGGCTGGGACAGGCTCGAGCACCGGGTCGAGCCATGCCCCGACATCACCCGCGCGCTGTGGCAGAAACTGGCGATAAACGCCGTTATCAACCCGTTGACCGCGCTGCACGGCTGCGTCAACGGCGATCTGCTCGAGGCCAGGTTCAGCGTCGAGCTCGAGGCTCTCTGTGCCGAAGTCGAGCAGGTCGCGGCAGCCTGCTCGCAGCCGCTGTTCGACACCCCGTTGCTCGCGCAGGTCCGTGCCGTGGCCGCAAGTACGGCGCGGAACCGCTCCTCCATGCTTGAAGATCTGAGCGGCGGACGACGCACCGAGATCGAACAGATCACCGGCTTCCTCTGCACGGCAGCCCGGGCGGCGGGCGTGGAGACCCCCTTGAGCACTCGGTTGCTGAATGCGGTACGCTTTGAACAGGGCCTCAGGATACGCGAGGAGCAGGCATGAGCCAGGACAAGAAGATGAAGCGCGACGAGTATGAAGCGCTCAAACGCGATCTGCAGATCGAGCTGCTGAAGATGCAGAACTGGGTACACGGCCAGGGCGAGCGAGTGCTGATCCTGTTCGAGGGGCGCGATGCGGCCGGCAAGGGCGGCACGATCAAGCGCTTCATGGAGCATCTGAACCCGCGTAGCGCCCGCGTCATCGCGCTGGAGAAGCCCACCGAACGCGAACGCGGCCAGTGGTATTTTCAGCGCTACATCAAGCATCTGCCCGCGGCCGGCGAGATCGTGCTGTTCGATCGCTCCTGGTATAACCGCGCCGGGGTCGAGCGGGTGATGGATTTCTGCTCGCCGTCGGAGTATCTCGAGTTCATGCGCGAAACGCCGGAGCTGGAGAAGATGTTCGTACGCAGCGGCATACGCCTGTTCAAGCTCTGGTTCGATGTCAGCCGCGACGAGCAGTTCCGCCGCTTCCAGTCCCGCCGTACCGACCCGCTGAAGCACTGGAAGCTGTCACCGATCGACCTGGCCTCACTGGACAAGTGGGACGAATACACCGAAGCCAATGAGGCGATGTTCATCCACACCGACACCGCCGATGCGCCCTGGACGGTGATCCGTTCCGACGACAAGAAACGCGCCCGCATCAACGCCATGCGCCACCTGCTGAACAACCTGCCCTATCCGGACCGCAACAGCGAGATCCGGCTGCAGCCCGAGCCGGAGATCGTCATGCCGGCGCGGAACACGCTGGGCTAGCGGCTACACTTTTCAGCAGGCATCGCAATTACGACCGAGGAAACAACATGGCCAATCGCCTGACCCGCCTATACACCCGCAGGGGTGACAAGGGCACCACCGGCCTCGCCAACGGCAACCGGGTGGCGAAAACCCATCCACGTATCGAGGCGCTCGGCGACGTGGATGAACTCAACTCGCTGATCGGCCTGCTGCTCGCCGATCTGTCCGAGGGCGACAGCCTGCAGCCCGGCCTGCTGAAACTGCAGAACGAACTGTTCGATCTGGGGGGAGAGCTGGCGGTGGCCGATCCCCACTACACCGTCATCGACGCCGCTGTCGTGGAGGAACTCGAGGAGCAGCTGGACCAGCTCAACGACACCCTGCCGCCGTTGGAGGAGTTCATCCTGCCCGGCGGCAACCGCCAGGCGGCCGAAGCCCACCTGGCGCGCAGCGTCTGCCGCCGCGCCGAACGGCGCCTGGTGGAACTGGCGGCGAGCGAAACGGTCAACCCCTTGGCGATCGCCTATTTGAACCGGCTGTCGGACCTGCTGTTCGTTTACGCACGGCTGCTGGCCCGGCGCAACGACGGCAGCGAGGTGCTCTGGCAGCCCCGCAGCCCCCAAGCCAAGCCAACGAACGAGAGCACGACAACCGATGAAGACCACCCTGCTGACCCTTAGCCTGCTGCTCACGGGACTGACCAGTCTGCCGGCGCAAGCCGATTGCGCCCTGGATCAGACCCTGTGCGACGCACAGTGCAGCATCGAGCACTTCGGCGACAAGGCCGCCCGCCTGGGGTGCGAATCGCGCTGTGCCGCGGAGCGCGCCGCCTGCAGCACCAAGGCGGGCGCCGAGAAAGCGGTGGAACTGGGTAAAAAGGCGTTGCGCGACACCGGTGCATTCATCGAAGGCTTCACCGGTGATCAGGATAAACAGCAGTAACCGCTCTAAGGCGCCCTGCTCGCGTGATGTTGCACCTCCAGCGCCAGCCTGACCTGAACCAGGAACTGGTTGAAAACGCGAAACGCGGCATCGTCGACGTGTTTGCCCACCTGCACGGTGTCCGCATAAAACAACCCGACAGGACGTTCACCGACGCGTAGCGGTGCCGCGACAAACCCTGTCGGCCCCAGGGTACGCATGAGATCGGGCGGCAAGCGCTCCGACCACCCCTGTTCACCGCAATCGGATACCAGCAGGGTACTGCCCCTTTCCACCAAGCGCACAAACAGCTGGCCTTTGGGCTCGGTCGAGTTCAACTGCATCCACTCTTTCAACTGGTCGGCCTCCAGCCCCCGCACGACCCGCGCGGACAGTCTGCTGCGATCATTGCTGAGCAGACAGAACGCGACACGATCCAGCGTGGAGCAGCGCTCTATCGCCTCCACCGCCACCTGAATGATCTCCGTGGGCTTGGCACCCGCCGCCAGCAACTCGTTCATCTTCGCCAGATAGCCCAGTTGCAGCTGATCCTGGGATGGCTGGACCGGCGCTACAACCGGTGCCGGTGGACGAGGTTCCGCGGCCTGAAACTGCTCGCTGCGCGAACTGATGTAGAATGCCAGTTTTCGCGACAGCTCATCCAACTGCTCGTCGCCACTGCCCTGATACGGCGGCGTCAACACCTTGGCGGGCAGGCCATACTCGACACTGAGATCGCACACCTGCCGGAAGCAGTCGCTGATCGCCCGTTCAAGCTCCTTGTGGGTCAGTCCGGTACAGCCGGCAAGCTGCTTCAAGCGCCTGCCGTAATCCAGCTCGCGCCCGGTATCGCGGTAGTAGATCAGCTCCAGCAGGTCATGACAGCCGGCGGCCAGCAGATGGTTGAGTCGGTGCGAAGGCTTGAGCTGCTCGGCGCTCATCGCATCCATCGCCTGCACCACGCTTTTGGGAAAGCCCCAGCTCTGGGTCAGATCCTGGCCTATGTCACTGAAATTGCCGCCCATCTCGGCGAGCTGTATCCGTTCCCACCGTTCCTGACCCAATGCGCGGCACTTGAGCATCTTGCGGTAACGATCGGGCAGGGTGTAGGCAACGACGATCTCCCCCAGGCCATACAGCAGGCCGCAGATATAGCTCTCCTCGATATCCATCGCACCCGAGCGCATGGCGATCTCCCGCGCCATCGCCGCATTCAGGAAGGCACTGATCAGCAAGGTATCCATGCCGATACCGGGCTCGTCGTTCGAGAAGGTCTCGATCAACTTCAGCGTCATCGACAGGTTCTGGATCCGTTCAAACCCGATCAGCACCACGGCACGCGAGACGACGCTGATTTCGCCGTGACCGCGGTTGTAGTGGGGGGTATTGGCGATCTTGAGCAGTTTCGCCGACAGGTTGGCGTCCTTCATCACCGCCAGCGCCAGCGCCATCGCATCGCTCTCCCGCGACGAACTGATCTGACGGATACGGTTGACGGTCGCACTGAAAATAGGCAGGTCGCCCAGTCTATCCAACTGAGCGTAAACAGCATTGAGCGTGCTCTGATACTTCACCGTTTATAACCACCTTCGGTCAGACACCAACTACGGATCTCGGGCGCGGATCACACCTGCGTCGACTACGCCAATATAGTGTAGGAAAAGCCATACACAGTACAGCTATTGCGGCAACGGCCCAAGATCAGCCGGCGGGCGGGTGTCGGCCACGGCAGCGCACAGCGCTTGCAGGCCATCAAGAAATCGCGGTGTCGCACGATGTATTCGGTCGGCGTCCAGGGTATACAGCGCGCCGCTGCGTACGGCAGGCAGCATCGGCCAATTCAACCAGCGCGCACGCCAGCCGTCTCCCACCTCGTCGGTGCTGACGATCAGATCGGGCGCAGCCGCGATCACCGCCTCCACGCTCACCTGGGGCGCCGACTCGGGGCGCGTGCCGAACGGATTGCGCGCGCCACAGAACGCGATCGCCTGTCCGATCAACGCGTCGTCACTGACGGTCAGCAACGGGTTGTCCCAGAGTTGGTAGAAGAGTGTCGGCGTGCTGCCGGCTGCGGGTGTCAGCCCCGCCAGCCGGGTCTCGAACCGCTCCGCGGCGGATTCCGCCTCCGCTTCCCTGCCGGTCAGTTGCCCCAGCAGACGCAGATTGTGCGGGATCTGCTCGATCCGGCTGGACGATAGCCGCACCACCGTCAGACCAAAGCTCTCCAGGCGCCGGAGTTGCGCTTCCGGATTGCCTTCGAACCAGGCCAGTACCAGATCGGGTCGGAGACTCAGGATCGTCTCGATATTGAAGCGCAGATAGTCACCCACCAGCGGGATCGCGCGTGCCTGCTCCGGATAGTCCGCGTAGCTGACCCGCCCGACGATACGCTCGCCGGCGCCGACGGCATACAGGTTCTCGACGATATCCGGTGCCAACGCGACGACGTGGCGCGCGGGCTGCTCCAGCTCGATCCGGTGACCGCTGCCGTCGATCAGCCGGATCGCCTCGGCGGAGGCCTGGACGCTGAACATCAGCAACACCGACAACAAGATCCTGACCATGGAAATCTCGAATACCTGATACATCGCCGCTCCCGCGACTTAACCGAGGGTTCGGTCGGCGGGATCAGTCGCCGATCCTGACCAGCGTACGACCGCGCACCGCCCCGCGCAGAATGCGCTCGGCATAGTCCGGCACCTGCTCCAGGGTGATCTCCTGCACCAGATCGCCGAGCAGCGCCGGATCGAGCTCCTGCTGCAGCCTCTGCCAGGCCTGAATGCGCCGCTCAGTCGGACAGGACACCGAATCCACCCCCTGCAACCGCAGGTTTCGGAGAATAAACGGCATCACCGTTGTCGGCAGATCGGCACTACCGGCCAGACCGCAGGCCGCCACCGCACCGCCGTAGCAGGTCTCGGCCAGCGCACGCGCCAATACCGCTCCGCCTACCGTGTCGATCACACCGGCCCAGCGCTGCTTCTCCAGTGGCCGACAGGCGGCCGCCATCTCGTCTCGGGCACGGATCGACCCGGCGCCCAACTTGCGCAGGTAGGGCTCCTCCTCGACACGACCGGTCGCGGCCACGACCTCGAATCCGCGTCCGGCCAACAGCGCGACGGCGACGCTGCCCACCCCGCCGGATGCACCGGTGACCAGTACCGGCCCCTGCCCAGGGCTCACCCCGGCCTCCTCCAGCGCCAGCACACAGAGCATCGCGGTCAATCCGGCGGTACCGATAGCCATGGCGGTCTGCGCCGACATCCCCTCCGGCAGCGGCACCAGCCAGTCGGCTTTCATCCGCGCCCTTTCCGCCATCCCGCCCCAGTGCCGCTCGCCGACGCCCCAACCGGTGAGTACTACCTGCATCCCCGGGCTGAAGCGCGCATCCTCGGAACTGACCACCCTGCCGACCAGGTCGATACCCGGTATCGCCGGAAACTTCGATATGATCGGCCCCCTGCCGGTAACGGCCAGGCCATCCTTGTAGTTCAGCGACGAGTAGCCGACATCGATCAACACCTCGCCGGCCGGTAACTCGGATTCATCGAGCTGTTTGATCTCGGCCTTCGTCTTGCCGTCGACCTGATCCAGCACCAGTGCCTTGAACATCCTGCGCTCCTTTCCATTATCGTTCCGCATCATTCTAGCGCGCCGACGACACTTTTAACCTTACCCATTGGTTATAACCTCGCTGCCGTCGGCGGCGCTTCGCCGGCAACCGCCGCATGCATGGAAAGTCGATACGCCGAACCATAGGCATCAAGGGCGGATTGTCATATTCTAGCCGGACGAGAACAGTTGTTGTGTGAAGGAGATGTTGTGGAAGCGAGTAATGCCTGGACCTTGGGACTTGTCGGCGTGGCTATCGGCCTGGTGATCGGATACCTGCTGGGACGCGGTAACAGCGGTAAACAACAGGAGATGGCCGGTGAACTGGATGCAGCGCGATCGGAACTCAACCGATACAAGGAGGAGGTCACCGAGCATTTCGAGACCACGGCCGAACTGGTCAACGGCCTGACCGAACAGTACCGCCGTGTGCATCAGCACCTGGCATCGGGCGCCCAGAGTCTGAGCCTCAACGAGCATCCGGGCGAAGCGCTGCAGGCGTCGCTGCAACCGCGTCTGAACAAGCATGATATCCCCACCGTAACGGATGCCGTGGACAACGCCGAACTGGAAGAGCTGCCGGAGCCGCCACGCGATTACGCGCCCAAGCAGGCCGACGAGGAGGGTACGCTGTCGGACCGCTACGGCCTCCGCGCCAAAGGCGAGGAGAGCGACGAGGAGCAACAAGCCACCGTCCCCGCTCCCGACATTCCGGCCGAGAAGAGAGCGACGGAAACCACCTCTCGCTGATTGCCGCCCCGACCCGTTTCGCCAATATCGATTCAGACCGGATTATCGATATCGGCGAAGCGGTGCTCGATGCCGAAACGGTGCGCCAGATGCGCGCCCAGCGCCTGGACGCCGTAACGTTCGGTGGCATGATGACCGGCGGCGATATAGTGGATACCCGCCTCGCGGGCAAAATGCACCACCGGTTCCGATATCTCGCCACTGAGAAATGCGTCCGCACCCAGCGCCCTGGCCTGCTCGATCATGCGATCGGCCGCCCCCGTGCACCAGGCAACCCGGCGTATCGGGTGGTCGCCGCCGCTGATCAGTTGCGGCACCCGGCCCAACGCCGCATGCACCCGAGAACCAAACGCCTCCAGTGATTCAGGCTGCGACAGTACGCCGATGTTGCCGACACTCAATGGATTCTCGGGCTCCAGCCCGCCCTGCACCTCGATGCCCAGCAGCTTGGCCAGACAGGCATTGTTGCCGTACTCGGGATGCGCATCCAACGGCAGATGGTAGGCCAGCAGGTTGATGTCGGCACAGAGCAGCGTTTTCAGACGACGCTGTTTGATACCGGTGACCGGTGCAGCCTCGCCTTTCCAGAAGTAGCCATGATGGACCAGCAGCAGATCGGCCCGCCAGGCCACCGCCTCATCCAGCAGAGCCTGACAGGCGGTTACGCCGGTCAGCATCCGCCTTACCTGAACGCGGCCTTCCACCTGCAAGCCGTTTGGACAATAATCCCTGAAACGCCCCGACTGCAGTAGTTGGTCACAATAATTCACTATGCGTCCGATCTCGACGCCACTCTTATCTGTCATCAGCGTTTCCCATTACTCAACAACTATCCGTATAATCGGTACTTTTGATAGCGGTTCCGTCTTGTACAATCGACCTATGCGAATATTCTCATTTCTCGGCTGGCCCATTATCGCCGGCATTCTCGCGGCAGCGCTGATTTTGCAGCTCTACCCGCAATTGCTGCAGAACAACCCCAGGGTCGAGATCCGTCAGGCCGACGACGCCGGCAGCGGCATGCAGGGACCGTTCAGCTACGCCGATGCCGTAGACCGTGCCGCGCCCGCCGTCGTCAACATCTACACCCGCAGACTGGTCGACAGCAAAGGCGATCCGATCGGCAACGACCCGCTGTACAAGCACTATTTCAACTCGGAGGAGCCGCCGACACAAGAGCGGATTCACTCCAGCCTCGGCTCGGGGGTGATCATCACCCCCCAAGGCTATGTGGTGACCAACAACCATGTAATCGCCGGTGCCGACTCGGTCGTCGTAGCGCTGCAGGACGGCCGCGAGGCGGTGGCCAAGACCGTCGGCACGGACCCGGAGACCGACATCGCGGTATTGAAGATCGGCCTTGGCGCTCTGCCCGGAATTACCCTGGCACCGACGAAAGCGATGCGGGTCGGCGATGTCGTGCTGGCGATCGGCAACCCCTTCGGCGTCGGCCAGACCGTTACCCAGGGGATCATCAGCGCCACCGACCGCAACAGCCTTGGATTGAACACCTACGAGGACTTCCTCCAGACCGACGCGGCGATCAACCCGGGTAACTCGGGGGGGGCCCTGATCGATCCCTACGGCAATCTGGTCGGCATCAACACCGCGATCTTCAGCAAGTCCGGCGGCTCCGAAGGGATAGGCTTCGCCATACCGATGGAACTGGTACTGCAGGTGCTGGAAGAGCTGATCGAACACGGTCGAGTCGTGCGTGGATGGGTCGGTGTCGAGGCACAACCGCTGAATCCCGGCCTTGCGGAGTCCTTCGGCCTGCCCTCCGATCAGCATGGCCTGATCATCGCCGGCATCTACCGTGACAGTCCGGCACATACGGCCGGGCTGCAGCCCGGCGATGTACTTCTGGCGCTCGACGACAAGCCGATCATCGACGACGGCCACACCACGATGAACACCATCGCCCGACTGAAACCGGGCGAGAAGGCCCGCTTCACCATATTCCGCGACGGGGCACGGCAGGACGTGGAGGTCACCACCACCGAGCGTCCCGCCAACGTCAACTAAGGATCGCGGTCCAGCGCTCAGGACTTGATTCGGTACTCCGCCGAGCGGGCGTGAGCCGTCAGCCCTTCACCGCGCGCCAGCACCGATGCCACCTTGCCCATCTCCGATGCGCCGTCGTGCGAGAACATGATCAGCGACGAGCGCTTCTGGAAGTCGTAGACGCCCAACGGCGACGAGAACCTGGCGGTGCCCGAGGTCGGCAGCACGTGATTGGGACCGGCGCAGTAATCGCCGAGCGCTTCGGCGGTATAGCGGCCCATGAAGATCGCACCGGCGTGGCGGATCCGGCCCAGCAGCGCTTCCGGGTCGGCCACGGACAACTCGAGGTGCTCAGGCGCCACACGGTTGCTGATCCGGGCGGCATCGTCGAGGTCCTGCGCCTTGATCAGAACGGCGCGATTGCGCAGCGACGCCTCGATAATCTCGGCCCGCTCCAGGGTCGGCAGCAGCTTTTCGATGCTCGCCTCGACACGGTCGATGAAATCGGCATCCGGCGAGACCAGGATCGGCTGGGCGTCCTCGTCGTGCTCCGCCTGGGAGAACAGATCCATCGCCACCCAGTCGGGGTCGGTCTCGCCGTCGCAGATCACCAGGATCTCCGAGGGTCCGGCGATCATGTCGATACCGACCGCGCCAAATACGGCGCGCTTGGCGGTAGCAACAAAGATATTGCCCGGGCCGACGATCTTGTCCACCCGAGGCACGGTTTCGGTGCCATAGGCCAGCGCCGCTACCGCCTGCGCGCCACCGACGGTGAACACTCGGCTGACACCGGCCAGCGCGGCGGCCGCCAGCACCAGTTCGTTGACCACGCCATCCGGTGTCGGCACCACCATGATGATCTCTTCCACGCCCGCCACATGGGCCGGCAGCGCATTCATCAGCACCGATGACGGGTAGGCCGCCTTGCCGCCGGGCACATAGAGGCCGACCCGGTCCATCGGCGTCACCTGCTGGCCCAGCATGGTGCCGTCCGCCTCGGTGTACTGCCAGGAGGTGGACAGTTGACGCTCGTGGTAGACACGTACCCGCTCGGCGGCCTTCTCCAGCGCTGCGCGCTGATCGGCGGGCAGCCCATCCAGTGCCTGCTGCAGCCGCGCCTGCCCCATCTCCAGTTCCGCCATCGAGCCTACGCTCATGCGGTCGAAGCGGTTGGTATACTCCACCAGCGCGGCATCGCCCTCGCCGCGGATACGGCCGATGATCTCGTTGACGATATCGTTGACCTTGGTGTCGGATACGCTCTCCCAGGCCAGCAGCGCGTCAAGGCGCTCGGAAAAGTCTGCCTGTCGGCTATCGAGACGCACTATCTCCAGCTTGCTCATTCCCCTGCCCCCTCACGCTTGGCAGCGATCGCTGCGGCCAGTTGGTCCAGAATCGGCTGGATCTGGCGATACTTCATCTTCATCGACGGCTGCCCGACAACAAAACGCGAGCTGATATCGGCGATATGCTCCATCGGTTCGAGGCCGTTGGCGCGCAGGGTGTTGCCGGTATCGACGATATCGACGATACGATCGGCCAGCCCCATGATCGGAGCCAGTTCCATCGCACCGTACAGCTTGATGATATCGACCTGGGCGCCCTGGCGCGCGAAGTACTCCTTGGTCACGTTGACGAACTTGGTCGCCACCTTCATCCGCCCCTTCACCGGCGCCGCCCCCTTCATGCCGGCCACCATCAGCCGACACTTGGCGATCTCCAGATCGAGCGGTTCGTAGAGGCCGGCACCGCCGTGCTCCAACAACACATCCTTGCCCGCCACGCCCATGTCGGCACCGCCGTATTCGACGTAGGTCGGCACATCGGTGGCACGAATCACCACCAGCTTGATATGGGGATGGTTGGTATCGAAGATCAGCTTGCGGCTGGAGAAGATATCCTCGGCCGGAACGATATTGGCCGCCGCCAGCAGCGGCAGCGTCTCCTTCAGGATGCGCCCCTTGGACAGGGCGATGGTCAGCTGTTCTTTCATTGGCCTCTTCGCTCGATCATCCCGGCACGCGACGGATCCGCGCGCCGAGCAACTGCAGTTTCTCTTCGATGCATTCGTAACCGCGATCGATATGGTAGATACGATCGATCAGGGTCTCGCCTTCGGCGACCAGCGCCGCGATCACCAGGCTGGCCGACGCGCGCAGGTCGGTGGCCATCACCGGCGCCCCCTGCAGCGTCTCCACCCCTTCGATGATCGCCGTATTGCCGTCGATGGTAATCTCGGCGCCCATGCGGATCATCTCCTGCATATGCATGAAGCGGTTTTCGAAGATCGTCTCCTTGATCCGCCCGACGCCGTCGGCGACGGCATTCAGCGCCGCAAACTGCGCCTGCATGTCGGTGGGGAACGCGGGATAGGGCGCGGTGATCAGGCTGATCGCCTTGGGCCTGCGCCCGCCCATGTCCAGACTGACCCAGGTGTCGCCGGTCTCGATGGAGGCACCGGCTTCTTCCAGCTTCTGCAGCACGGCTTCGAAGGTATCCGGACGGGTATTCAGGCACTTGACGCTGCCGCCGGTGGCCGCGGCGGCGACCAGATAGGTACCGGTCTCGATGCGGTCCGCCATCACCGAGTAGCGACAGCCATGCAGTTTCTCGACGCCGCGTACGGTGATGGTATCGGTACCGGCACCACGGATATCGGCGCCCATGGCGATCAGACACTCGGCCAGATCCACCACCTCGGGTTCGCGCGCGGCGTTCTCGATAATGGTTTCGCCCTCGGCCAGGGTCGCCGCCATGAGGATATTTTCGGTGCCGGTCACGGTCACGGTATCGAAGAACACGCGCGCGCCCTTCAACCGACCATCCATGCGGGCACGGATATAGCCGTTCTCCACCTTGATATCCGCGCCCATCGCCTCGAGGCCGCGGATATGCAGGTCCACCGGGCGGCTGCCGATGGCGCAGCC
>Ga0214472_10001934_pt1 | contig 22498 bp, 22 predicted proteins | sample RVTome_6_FD_207662 | JGI IMG/M metagenome (GOLD analysis project Ga0214472, IMG submission 207662) | Soil microbial communities from uranium-contaminated site in the Upper Colorado River Basin, Wyoming, United States - RVT140D175 | ecosystem: Environmental > Terrestrial > Soil > Contaminated >...
AACCCCGAGTTCCCGGGTGATGCGACGAGATGAACATGACAGGCACAACAGAAAAGTCGCGAGAATCCAGTGCATCACCGAGCGTTTGCTGCCATCGAACAGGGTGCCGGTGAGGTCGTTGAAGGTGTGCTTGCAGTCCTTCTCTTTACAGCGGTAGCGTTTGAGTCCGGGCTGGTAGTGATACGTGCCCCAGGGAGCGACGTTGTGGCTCTGCCACCGCGGGCACTGGAGTGGGCGATCCTTCCAGCGCAAGGTATGGATGTAGGATTGACATGTTTCGGCGTTGAAAAGTTGGTGCAGATATGAAACGATCGACATGACAGAGTGTCTCCTGTGATCACGGGTTCGGTTAAGAATGAGATCGGAGATTCTCAGGTCATGATTGAGGTTTTAGGCCGCTACAAACCGCGATAAATTGAGCGGCCCAGGTTTGGCTTGCCTGCTGGCGCTGAGTTCCCGCACCGTAGAGGCCCTTGGGAACTGACGGTGGCTGGAGATGGGTCGACCCCCTTCCAGCCTGCTCTCTATCGAGACGTAAGCCGTCGTCCTGGCGGACGTCAGGTGCTAGCCCTCCCGGTGAGGTTCTCTCGGGCTGAACGCCGCGACCGAGGTGACGGGCTGCGGCGCTAACAGATCTTGTAATTCAGCGCCTTCGAGCACTTCTTGATCCAGCAGTCTGCGGGCGAGACGCTCCAATGCGTCTTTGTTCTCCCCTAGAATCTGACGAACCTGCTCATGCGCCTGGTCGACAATCGTTCGGACCTCGTGATCAATCGTCCGGGCTGTGTCCTCGCTGTGCGCTCTCGAAGGGGCTGGCATGGCGCCGGGCAGAAATGGCGACGTCGGTTGATCGTAGGTCAGCAAACCCACCGTGTCGCTCATGCCATAGGTGGTGACCATGGCGCGCGCCAACTCACTGACTTTATGCAAGTCGTCTTGCGCCCCAGTGGACACATCCCCAAACACCAGTTCCTCGGCCACCCGGCCGCCCAACAAGACGCACAGTCGGTTATAGAGTTCGGACTTGCGCAGCAGATAGCGATCCGCGGTGGGTTGCTGTTGGGTGTATCCCAACGCAGCGATACCCCTCGGTATAATGGAAATCTTGCTCACCGGATCGGTGCCGGGCAGAGCGGCGGCCACCAGAGCATGGCCGGATTCGTGATAGGCCACCACCTTTTTTTCTTCCGGGTTGATCACCCGGTTTTTCTTTTCCAGACCCGCCACCATGCGGTCGATCGCTTCGCGCAGATCGGCCATCTCGACCGCCTCTTTGCCCGCCCGCGCGGCCAATAAAGCGGCTTCATTAATCACATTCGCCAAGTCCGCCCCGGCAAAGCCCGGCGTTTGGCCGGCAATGGCCCTGAGATCGACGTCCGGCGCTAACTGCACATGTTGCGCGTGCACACGAAGAATTGCTTCGCGGCCGTTGATGTCGGGGCGATCCACCAGCACCTGACGGTCGAAGCGGCCGGGCCGCAACAGGGCGGGATCGAGTTGCTCGGGCCGGTTCGTCGCCGCCATCAGCAACACGCCGGTGTTCGGATCGAAGCCGTCCATCTCGCTTAAGAGCTGGTTCAGGGTTTGCTCGCGCTCATCGTTGGTGCCCAGGGGGTTCGCGGCGCGGGCTTTGCCCAACGCATCGAGTTCGTCAATAAAGATCAGGCTGGGGGCTTGTTTCGCCGCCTGTTCAAATAAATCGCGAATGCGGGCCGCCCCGACCCCGACAAACATCTCCACAAAGCTGGAGCCGTTGGTGCTGAAGAAGGGTACCCCGGCTTCACCTGCCACGGCGCGGGCTAACAACGTCTTACCGGTGCCGGGCGGGCCCACCAGTAACACCCCCTTGGGCAGGTGAGCCCCCAAGCGCTGGTACCTCTCCGGGTTTTTGAGAAACTGCACCACTTCTTGCAGTTCGGCCTTGGCCTCGTCAATCCCCGCGATATCCTTGAAGGTGGTGCCCGTGCTCTTTTCCATGAAGACCTTGGCCTTGCTCTTGCCGATACTCATGAGACCCTGCTGGGGTCCCATCCGACGCATCAGAAAACTCCAGAGGCCAAAGAAGATCAAGGCGGGGAGCACCCAGGAGAGCAGGGTGGTAAACCAGGTGCTCTCGATCTTCCCGGTGTAGGGCACCTTGGCCGCTTCCAGGTCCCGCACCAGGTCGGGATCATTAATGCGCACGACGGCAAAGGGATGGAGACCGGTCTCGTCCCGCTTCCCCGTTGTTTTCACCATCTGATCAATCTTCTCCTGGGGCAAGACGCCCTCCAAACCGGCAGTGCGCAATTCACCCTGTAGATACTCCGTGCCCAGGGCGACGTGAGCGATATTGCCAGCCCGCAATAGGGTTTTAAATTCGCTGTACGTCAGGGTTTGCATGTGGCGCGACATAAAGAAGTTTTGAAAGAGTAGGAGTAAAAACAAGACGACAAAGAAATAGGAAATCGAAAACTGCTGTTGGCGTTTTTCCATGGTCATTCGTCCCTTCCGTTCGATGTGGGATTAAACCGCGACCTCAGGGCTCTGCGAGCACGGGAGCACCGGCGCCGCGACCGTACAGCACTTGCGCAGCACCACCACGGTGGAGAGCCCCTGAGCAAAGGTCGCGATCTCCGGAAAGGTGTAAAGCATGCGGCTCATTTTTCGCGCGGCGGCGAAATCCGGGAGGATGTCTTCCTCGAGGAACGCGTCGTAGGTGTCGAGGCCACTTAACCCCGCCCTGGTCCCGGCGATCGCCTCCGCCGCCAGCTGACCACTGCGGATGGCATAGTAGATGCCTTCGCCGAGGAACGGATCGACGAGGCCGGCAGCGTCGCCAACCAGGAGCGCATGGGCAGTGCGGCGCGGGGTGCGACCGTCGTCAAACACGGGAATGATGAAGCCGCGACGCTCTTCACGCTCAATGGCCTCAAGCAAACCTTCATCCTCCATGTAGGCGTCATAATAGTCGCGGGGATGCCCCATGTGATCCTTGAGGCCGCCGACCCCAACCGAGAGGTGATCACGCTTGGGAAACACCCAGCCATACCCGTAGGGAACTGAGCCAAACTCGATCCACACCTCATCGCCGAGGGCATCGAGCATCGCCGGCGCGACCGTGACTTCGCCTTCCAGAGCCACGGCCAGGCGTTTGCCGGGTTTCAGCCCCAGGTCGCGCGCCACAATACCGGTGGCCCCATCCGCCCCCACGAGGAACGGAGTTCGGTACACGCCCCGCGTCGTTTCTACCACCACACCGTCTTCCAGCTCCCGCACGGCGCGCACGGTTTCCCCTTCGTGCAGGATCGCGCCAGCCGCCTCGGCCCGACCGGCCAGGAAGGCGTCGAATCGGTCACGCATCACCATGTAGGCCACCGGGTCGTCACTGCGGCGGTGAATGGGCCGCAACCCTTCGAAGGTAAAGCGCACCCCATAAATCGTGCGCTCGATCAGCGGGTGGAAATCCGGGGGGAGAATGCGGTCAATCTTGAGCGACAGACACCCGCCACACGGCTTTGTCCGCGGTAACGATTGTTTCTCGAAAAGCCCCACCCGCACGCCCTGGCGCGCCAGTTCATACGCCGCTGTCGAGCCACCCGGCCCGGCCCCGACGACGATGCAATCATAGTCCCTGCGCATGATGTTCTCCTTCATGGGCGCACCACGACCTTACCGCTCATGTGTTCTTGATGGCCAAGGTTGTAGGTATATTCACCCGGGATGAAAAACCGCAACGCCACGGTGCCGCCATTTCCCTCCAGGCGTCCCACGAAATGGCGGCCTTCCAGTTCAAACCCGTTCATCCCCTCGACCGCTTTTGTGCCCTGGGCGGCGTCTTCGCCCTTGGGAAAAGCCACCGTCACCACCACCCCTTTGGAGTGGGCCAGATGACTCTGCCACACAACCGGCGTTCCAATCTGGATCGTGAGCGTCTGGGGACTCGGGCCTTTGGGATAGAGATTGATCATGCGATGGCGGCCCATATTGCCTTGGGCCTGTCCCGGCGTACTGATCATGACAAGAAAGAGGAAGACTAACGGGACGACGGTGGCATAACGCTTCCTGTGGGACATCGTGACCTCCTTCAATTCAATAGGTATACGTCGCCTAGCCCTCACTCTCGTCTGCAAAGACGAAGCGGATGGGGCGCGTCAAGCGGAAATGCCGTAGGATGATGAGGATGAAAACGACCGCGATTCCACTGATATAGAGCGTGACACTAGACACCGCGAAATAATGCACGTCCGCTTTGGCCGCGGTTGTCCCCTTATCCACCATCCAGACGGCGGCATAAAAAAGACAGATGGGATAGACAAATCCGCCCAGGCTGATGCCCAGGGAGAGAAGACGTTGGATCAGCGGCCGCAAGGCCATATGGCCAATCAAGAGCGCCACCACTAGAGTAATCGCGCCCAGACCTTCGGCATGGGTATGGGCCCGCTTCATATAGACCCAGGCTTTGTCCGCGATTTGTTGCGCCTCCGCTTCACTTGTGAAGACCTTTTTGTCAGCGTCTGTTTCCTGCTTATGTCCGGGGACCGTTACGCTGGCTGTGTGCTCGCGGGCTTCCTGGAGCAAGGCGGCTTTAATATCGCTCTCATACACACCAAATGTCGTGGCCATGAATTCGCCGTAGAAAATGGTGCCTAAGGCCAGAATGATGCCGTAAAACACCGGCGCATACCGCTCTTTCATTTGTCTTCTCCCAGCTGCATCCCGTGTCCTCATGAACCCTCTGTGCGCAACCTTCCCCGCACTGCTGTCGGTTATGTCTTCTGACATACAAAACGCCGAGGGCGAGGACCACGACCCACTGTCATAGCGGCACAAGACCACGAGACACTGCATAGGGTCTCATCCACAGGCCCGCAGCAATTGCAAGGATCGTCCGCCCAGATTGACGCTCGTCCCGACAGCGAGGCGTGCCGTCGCGGCGGGTGCATCGCCACCCCCTGTGGTATCCACCACTCCCTCCCAGCAGGTGCCCGGATGGGCCTCGGGTAAGACGAAAGCGACCGGCTCGGCTTGCGCGTTCAGCAGGATGAGCAGGGTGTCGTCGGTGATCGCCTCACCGTGCGCGTCGACCTCGTCCATCGCCTGACCGCAGAGTCGAAACCCAAACGCCTGCAAGGTGGATTGCTGCCATTCCTCCGGCGACATTTCACCCCCGTCAGGGCGTAGCCAGAGCAGATCCTTCATGTCCGCCGCACACAGCGGCCGTCCCTGGAAAAACTTCCGCCGTCGGAATTCCGGATGCGCGTGCCGCAGGCGGAGCAGTCGCTGGGTAAAGGCGAGCAGCTGGCGGGCGAGGTCGGCCACCTGCCCAGGATCGCCCCGCCAGTAACGACGGATCGCATCACGGTAGCGGCCGTTCCACTCCGCCCATCCCACGGGGAAGTTTCCCACCTGGTAGCCCCCCTCCCCGAGGTCCCAGGGCTCAGCGATCAGCTTGACCTGTGAGATGACCGGGTCTTGATGGATGACATCGAAGAACGTGGAGAGCCGATCGACGTCGTGGAGTTCTCGGGCCAGGGCAGATGCCAGATCGAAGCGGAAGCCATCGACGTGCATCTCCAGTATCCAATACCGCAGGCTGTCCATCAGCAGTTGGATCGCCCTGGGCTGGTGCATATTGAGCGTATTGCCGCAGCCGGTGTAGTCCATGTAGTAGCGGGGGGCGTCGGGAGTGAGGCGGTAGTACGCTGCGTTGTCAATACCCCGTAAGCAGAGAGCCGGCCCCAGATGGTTCCCCTCCGCCGCGTGGTTGTAGACCACGTCCAGGATGACCTCGATGCCAGCCTGATGCAACACCTTGACCATACCCTTGAACTCGTGGACGTGCTGGCCCTGGGAGCTGGTTCTGGCATAGCGGGCATCAGGGGCAAAGAAGCCAATCGTGTTGTAGCCCCAGTAGTTCGTCAACCCCCGCTGCACCAGGGCGTGCTCGTCGACGTGATGATGCACGGGCAAGAGCTCCACCGCGGTGATCCCCAGGGAGGTCAGATACTCCAGCACGGCGGGCGAGGCCAGGCCTGCGTAGGTGCCGCGCAGCACACCGTGGCACCTCTGGGTGTCGAGCCGTAAAGCCTTTGACGTGTATCTCGTAGATCACCGTGTGGTGCCACGGTGTGCACAGTGGCCGATCGTCTCCCCAATCAAACGTCCCGTCGATGACCACTGCTTTTGGGATACACGGGGCGGAATCACGATTATCTCGGGAGAGATCCGTAGCCGGATCTCCCACGCGGTAGCCAAATATTTCGTCGCTCCAGCGCAGTTCTCCGGTCAGGGCTCGGGCATAGGGGTCAATCAGAAGTTTCGCAGGGTTGAAGCGATGGCCGTGCTCCGGCGCATAGGGACCATGCACGCGGTAACCATACAGCTGCCCCGGTCCGATATCGGGCACATAGCCATGCCAGGCGAGATCGGTGCGCTCTGGGAGCTGGAGCTGTTCTCCATCCGGATGTTGGGGGGCGAACAGGCAGAGTTCCACCGCCGTGGCGTGCTCGCTGAACAGGGCGAAATTCACCCCGGCTCCGTCCCAGGTGGCACCGAGTGGATAGGGGCGCCCGGGCCACACTCGGGTGCTCATGCTATCGCCCTCCTCGGTTGTCGTGCGCCATGACGTCCCGCATGATAGCCGCCGACTCCTCCAGTAGCATCGTGGTGATCCACATTCCTGACCCCAGCTCAAAGCCAGCGATGGTCGCGACCCGCGGCACGATCTGGAGATTCCAGAGGTAATAGGGCTTGGACTCATCTTCGAGTGGCGCGGTGTGGAGAATGAAGTTGAAGTCGGGATTGTTCAGCACATCGTAGAGCGTCCGCAGGGTCCCCCGGAGAACGTCCGCCAAGGCCGTGAGATCCTCTGAGGAGACCTGTCCAAAGGACGGCTGGTGTTGCGTGGGAACGATCCAGGTCTCGAAGGGGGCCCGTGAGGCAAAGGGATGAAAGACCACAAAGCGGTCGGTAACCCGGACCAGGCGAACCTTGGCCTGCAGCTCTGCCTGTACCAGGTCGCAGTAGAGGCAGCTTCCGCGGTCATCATAGTGGCGGATGGCCACGGCGTATTTCCGGCGCATCTGCATCGGCACAATTGGCATGGCGACGAGCTGTGCATGCGGATGCAGCAGCGACGTCCCGGCCCGTTCACCGTGATTTTTGAAGAGCATGATGCAAATGACTACGCGGGTCGTCTCGCAGGGCGAGGTAGCGTGCCTGGTAGGCGCTCAGCACCTGAGCCACCTCGGCGTCTGTCATCAACGGGAGTGGCCGGTTGTGGAGTGGCGTCTCAATGATCACCTCGTGGTGGCCGACCCCGGTCATTTCCCGAAACAGCGGCCCCTCGTTGCGGCGCTGCGGTGCGTCCTCGTCGCTCAGCGCGCCGAATTTGTTGGGGACCACGCGCACAGTCCAGCCACTCCCACCGGGAGCCGGTATCCTGAAGACCTCTGGCGGCGTCTGAGGCTCGTTGCCTGGACAGAATGGACACGCTGCCTCCCAGGCGGCCAGAGGTCGGGGGGTGTGGGACGGCCTGACCTCGTGTGGGCGGTGCCCACGGCCAGGGGCCAGAATCACCCACTCCTTGGTGGTCACATCCTGTCTAATGATCGACATAGCAGTAGCCTCTCGTATTGATGGGTGGCGGGCAGGTCGCTGGTAGGGCAGCGCTTGCCTAGGTCGTACTCCAACGCCGGTGAAAAAAATTATAAATCGGTACAAAGACCAGTCCGACATAGGCGCCCCAGAGGAAGCTTTCGATCAAGCCGAGAAAAAATCCGCCCACACTGAGCCATTTAAAGGCCGGCAGGACGATCTCCAAAAACTGATGCATATGCAGACTCTGGGGCGTCACCAATCCCCAGATGACACAGAGGATGAAGCTGACCGTGGTAAACAGTCCCATTGACCAGGTCACGACTCGGATATTCAGCATGGTCTGTCCCCTTTGCTGACTCGACGGTGAACGCCTATCCATGACGGTGTGGGGTATCACGGGTGACGCCTTGTTCATCACGATCACGACGATCGGCGTCACCATGACCGCCGTGCCCTCCATGGCCGCCGTGACCCCCATGGCCAAACAGATGCATGCCCACACACAGGAGTAAAATCACCAGAAAAAAGATGTTAGACGTGAGCCATTCCATTATCGTGTGCCCCTGTTCTCGCATTCCTACCGGTTGTCTAGGCCCCTGTGAGCCCCGGCATAGCCGTGCGGACGTCATCCGAGACCTCATCCGCAAACGGTGCGAAGTTATCGATGAACATGCCGGCTAGCTTGCTGGCCTGAGCGTCGTAGGCAGATGGATCCGGCCAGGTCTGCCTTGGGTTGAGAACCTCTGACGGGACATCCGGGCATTGCCTTGGCACGTCGAACCTGAAGATTGGATCACGCTGGGTGGGCGTCGCCGCGAGCTGACCGCTCAGCGCCGCCCGCACCATGGCCCGGGTGTAGGCCAGCTTGATCCGCTCTCCCGTGCCGTAGGGGCCCCCACTCCACCCCGTGTTGATGAGCCAGACTTGCACCTGGTGCCGGGCGATCTTCTCCCCTAGTAAGTTGGCGTAGACCACCGGATCGAGGGCCATAAACGGCGCCCCAAAACAGGCGCTGAACGTCGCTTGGGGTTCGGTGATGCCCCGCTCCGTGCCCGCCACCTTCGCCGTGTAGCCCGAGAGAAAGTGGTACATCGCCTGAGCCGGGGTTAAACGGGCAATCGGCGGCAAGACCCCAAAGGCGTCTGCGGTGAGCATCACCACCGTCTTGGGATGTCCGCCCAGGCCCTGCCGGGTGGCGTTCGGGATATGCGATATCGGGTAGGAGGCGCGGGTATTTTCCGTAAAGGCCTCACTCTCGAGGTCGAGGCGTCGGGTCGCCGTGTCGAGGGCCACGTTCTCCAGGATGGTGCCAAAGCGCCGGGTGGTATCATAAATCTCAGGTTCGCCCTCCGGCGACAGGTGGATCACCTTGGCATAGCACCCACCTTCAAAGTTAAAGACGCCATGGTCGCTCCAGCCGTGCTCGTCATCCCCGATCAAGACCCGCTCCGCGTCGGCCGACAGGGTGGTTTTACCGGTGCCGGACAAGCCAAAAAAGATCGCCACATCGTGGTCGTCGGCCCCGTAGTTGGCGGAGCAGTGCATGGGCAGCACCCCTTGCGGCGGCAAGAGGTATGTCATCACGGTGAGCACCGATTTCTTGATTTCCCCGGCATAGGCCGTGCCGCCAATGAGGACTTCCTGGCGGCCAAAATGGAGCAGGACAAAGGCCTCTGAATGGGTCCCGTCGACCTCCGGATCGGCGTTAAAGCCGGGCGCATCGATGACGGTGAATTGCGGCACATGCTCGGCGAGCGTATCGGGGTCGGCTTCTTGCACGAACATGTTGCGGGCAAAGAGACTGTGCCAGGCGGTCTCGGTGATGATGCGAATGGGCACGCGGTAGGCGGGGTCAGCCCCAACGTAACAGTCTTGCACGTAGAGATCTTTCCCTTGCAGGTAGGCCATGAAGCGGTCGCGCAAGGCGTTATAGCGCGCCGGGTCGAGGGGTTGGTTCACCTCACCCCAGGCAATCTGCTCCTGGCTCGACGGCTCGCGCACAATATACTTGTCCCTGGGCGAGCGCCCGGTATACTGTCCGGTACGCACCACCAGGGGTCCAAGGTGCGCCAACAGGCCCTCATGGCGCTGCACGGCGTGTTCCATCAACGCGGGCGTGGCGAGGTTCCACCATACGGTATTGGCGTTACGGATGCCGTGTGGCGCGAGACTGTAGACGCTCTGCACGCGGCCTTGCGATTCCATCTCATTCTCCTTATATGATCGATATGTAACGTTAAAACGCCTGGGTTCGACGTCGGGTTAAAACACCAGCGGGATCATGATCTGGTAGCCCAGCAACATCAGGACCACAGCTGAGATGGAGATCAGCCCACCGGTCCGGATCATCTCTCGAACGCCAATCTCACCCGTCGCATAGGCCATGGCATTGGGCGGTGTCGAGACTGGCATGGCCATGGCAAACGAGCACGCCAGAGCGGCGAGCATGGCGAATTGCTCTTTGCCGGGTATGGACAGCGCCAGGGCCATCGGGACGAGCAAGGCCGCGGTCGCCGTGTTACTCATAAACGTGCTCACGCTCACGCCGAGCAGGGCGATCACCAGGGCGACGCCCCATGTCCCGCCCGGGAGGGTGGTCAGGTCCGCTTGCCCAACGTACCCGATGAGCCCGGACTGCTGCATCGCAATGCCCAGCGAGAGGCCGCCCCACATCAGGATGATGACGTCCCAGTCAATGGAGTCGACGTCGCGGCGGTCCAGCACCCGTAAGGCGGTTAAAGCCCCGGCAGCCAGAAGCGCCGTGGCCCCGGCGCTGAGGCCGTGTTGCCCGCTCGTGAGCCAGAGCAGCACCGTGGCGCCCAGGATCATGAGCGTCACTTTGCCACGGGCCGAGAGGGCGCCAGCCGGTTCGAGGGCGCCAACGCTCAGACCCGGGCTGGGTCTGAAAAAGGCGTACAGGAGGAGCCCCACTCCGGCGAGGAGCAAGACCGCCAGTGGCGTCGCAACCAGCACCCACTTGAGGAACGTGATGTGATACCCGGCCGCATGGAGCGCGCCATAGGCGATGGCATTGGGCGGCGTGCCAATGGGCGTGCCAGTGCCGCCAATATTCGCCCCAAAGGGGACGGCCAGGACGAGGGCGGAGCGAAAGCGCTCGTCTGGAGACAGCCGGTGCAGCATCGGGCTGATGATGGCGATCATCATGGCCGCGGTGGCGGTATTGCTCATCCACATACTGAAGAACGCGCTGATGCCCAGCACGCCATAGAGCAACCACAAAGGCGACCGCGTGAACGGCCGCAACACGGTGCTGGCGATGACCTGGTCAATACCGTGTTTGGTCAGCGCCGCCGAGAGCAGAAACCCGCCCATAAACAGCAGAATAATGTCCTTGGCGAGTGGCAGATAGACGCTCGCCGGCGCGGGTAGCACCTCGGGCGATTGGCGCACGGACAGTCCGAGCCAGAGGAGAAACCGGGTCAGCTGGTCGGCCAGGCCGCCGTCGCTGGCTAAAAACACAATATTGAGTCCCAGAACCACAAAAGCGGTGGCAAACAGGGGCAGAACCTCAGCCGCCCAGAACACCGCGGCAATGATGAAGATCGCCAGGGTGCGGGCCGCCAGTTCGGGCACGGCGCTCCGGGTATACCAATAGGCTGCGATCGCCACCACTAAGGTGCCGACCATGATGAGGGCGTGGCGCCCCGGAGATGTGGCTGTGGCCCTCGCAGCAGAAGCCCCTACTGGTTGGGATGATATCGAGTCGGGCATGGTATGTTCCTCTACCCTACAGCCGCATGCGCCCTGACCATCGAGGCCGGTTGTCCGGTTGACTCCAGGACGCGTTGCCAGATCTCACCGCCTGGATCGAGTTGTTTGCGATTGGCCACCGCGACGGCAATCGGCACATGCGTAAACTGCTGATTCCAGTACCCCACCACCATGTCTGTCCGCCCCGCCATGCCGGCGTGGACCGCGTGTTGCCCGAGCAGCAGACAGTATTCAGCGTCGATAGAGTTGGCCGGGAGACTGCGAATGATGTAGCTGGGGTCGATATATTTGAGCGTGATCTCAGTGTCTTGCGCCGCGAAATACCGCGTGATCTGGTCGCGCAAAAAGACGCCGATGTCCTGGAGTCGGAGATTCCCAGACGGATCGTGTTCTGGCACTGCCGGGTTCTGGAGCCTCTCCTGACCGGCGCCCTCCGCTACCACGATTCCCGCGTGATGTTTCGCTGCCAACCGCCGCGCCAACACCGGCAGAAATCCCCCCTCCTCATTCAGGTCAACCGGCGCCTCCGGAACCAAACAAAAATTCACATCGGCATTGGCCAGGGTCGCATGCGCCGCGATCAACCCGGAATGGCGCCCCATGAGTTTGACGAGCCCGATCCCATTCCACGCGCCCCGGGCCTCGGCGTGCGCCGCCCGAATGGCTTGACGCGCCTCCTCCACTGCCGTGGCAAAGCCGAAACTGCGCTCGATCCACGCCAGGTCATTGTCGATCGTCTTGGGAATCCCGATGACACTGATGCGACGGTTGCGGCGGGCGATTTCCTGGCTCAGCGCCGAGGCCCCCCGCAGGGTGCCATCGCCGCCGATGGCAAACAGGATGTCGACGTTCCGCTGAACGAGCATATCCACCATATCGCCAATGTCTTGGGCCCCTCGTGACGTTCCCAGGAGCGTGCCGCCCTGCTCGTGAATGTCCTCGACGATCTCAGGGGTTAACCCCGTGGGCTCATACCCGCTTTGCGAGGCCAGTCCGGCATAGCCGTAACGAAATCCCAGGATCCGGTGCACGCCGTAGGCATAGGTGAGCGTCAGCACCACCGACCGAATGACGTTGTTCAGACCCGGACAGAGGCCGCCACAGGTGACTATGCCGCACGTGATCACGGCGGGATCGAACCCGAGCTGCCGCCGCGGGCCGGCGCGTTCGAACGCAGGGGGAAGCTGCCCTGTCTCGAAATACGGTTGCAGATCAGCCGCGTCCGAACTGACGAGAGCCATCGGGTTCTCGTCAACAAAGCGCTCCGCTCGCGGATCTAGGGGGGAGGAACAGGGACAGGATGCAAACCCGGATACCCGCAATGCGGTTGGCCTCGGGAGTGGCATACCCTCTCCTTTCATGCGATCTGCAGCACGACCCGAGCCGTCTTACATGAGACTACGCTCATGTAAGACGGCGGTCGCAGGTGCGATTAGTGTTGATGCTCCTTCGCCGGGTTGCGCCGTCTTGGCTCCTCGTCGTCATCGCGGTCATGATCCTGTCCATGGTCATGACCGCCGTGACCGCCGTGGCCGCATCCCATGCCGGAGCTATGCATCCAGATGAAGAGACCGAGCAACACAATCCAAAACCAATTGGCTTGTAAAAACTCACCCATGGGGATCTCCTTTGCGTTGTCCCTAGCCGACTAGAGGTTTCATGAGACGTAACTCATCCCGAATGAGGCGCGGCAGCAGAAATGCCTGTTGGACTTTGTCATGCCTGGCCTTGCCAAACCCCTCGCGCGCGGCGGCATCGTCGAGAAATGTCACGACACGCACGGCACAGTCTTCGACGCTGTCCACCAAATAGTCCGGGTAGGCGTCAGGAAACTGCATGGGGATACCTCCCACCCGCCCGGCCACCATCGGTTTGCCTTTCCACAGGCCTTCCGATACCACCAAGCCCAATCCTTCTTTGAGGGATTTTTGCAGGAGGATGTCCGCCCCGCGTTGGAACGCGTTGACCTCCATGTTCCCCACCCCCGTGAGATTGGTAAACACGTAGATATCGGAGTCGCGCGCCGCCTCGCGATTGATCGTTTCCAGAATCGCCCAGCCCTCGGGATCGTCACCCGCCATGGCGCCCACCAGCGCCAGTTGCACCTCAGGACGCTGCGCCTTCACCAGTGACAGCGCCAGATCCAGCGCGCGTCTCGGTCCCGGGCAAAATACCGCAGGGCCGCCGGCTGGGGATCGTGCACGATATACACATCGTACGATTTTTCGATCATCGCCGCGCAGGAGCGGTTGCGCGCCTGGTAGGTGCGCTTGACCGCCTCGGTGAGATCCATCTCGGCCCCCTGGAGCGCATTGTGGAAGCTCTTGGTCAAGGCGAAAAAGTCGGGGTTGCCATGAATGAGGCGCCACTCCGCATCGACCCCTAAAGCCCGCAGAATCGGAATTTGGCGGCCGAGCAACTCCGCCACGCCACCTCCTGCGGCCGTCGCGTTGATCTGGCAGACGCTGACTCCCGCCAGGTCTTTGGCCAACGCGTTAATCTCGTCGATCAGGGTATCGCCGACAAGGGGGCGATCATTATCGGGGTTGGTGGAGGGGGCGCAGCAGTGGCGCCCCAGGAGTACTTCCGGTAGCATCAGGTTTCTCCTTCCCGATTGCGATCGCCACGGAGCGCCTTACGCCTCCCATTCCACCGGTTCTTCGGCCCCTTTAAATCCTTCGCAGAGGCACGCCACATGCGCGGCCCGCACCGCCGCGGTAGCGGGATGGGGCACCTCGGGTCCGGCCACATGGGGGATGGACACCGGCTCACTGGTGGGTAAAAAATTCTTCGTGATGCCCAGCGCCGCATCGGTTTTTTGGATGGAGCGCGACCCCTCGGTTTCGATCGCGGTCAAGGCGCGGATCGCGTCGATATTTTCCGGAATGACAATGGCCTCGTTGTGGACCTGGTAGGTGAGGTAGATGTCCCCGCTGTCAACGGCGAGGCTGTCCTCCCATACGGCGACCTCCCACATATCGGCCCGCGACCGGCCGAGGTCGCGCATCAATTCCACCACTGAATTGAGCGCCACGAGACCATCGCGGGCGTGCACAAAGGCGATGCGCGGGGCGTCCCAGAGGGCGTCGCGGACCTCGTCCAAACTGGTGGGGCGCGCCGTTTCGACCATGGCGAAATGGATATGACTGAGATTATGAGAAGCCGCCGCCGCAATCGTCGTCAGGTTCAGATCCGGGATGACCGTCTGGGCGTCGGGTCCCTGGTGACTGGGAACCTTGGTTTCCGGAATCACCGTATTGATCATGCCTTCTTTGTGGCTCTCCCAGGGATCGGTGGCGCGCCGCAAAATGACCACTCGCGCCCGCTTGATCAGGCCCCGACCGTGCAGGGCGCCCAGCACGCGCGTCAACCCCGTGGTGTTGCAGGAGACCACCCGCGTGCTCTGGCGGCCCACGGCGCCGGCATAGTTCGCCTGCGCCACGAAGGAGTAGCCCGCCACCTCGTGCTTTTCGCCCCCCTGGTAGATCGCGTTCACCTGGGCTTGTTCGTAGAGGGGTCGATTGATCGCCGCCACGCGTTTGGGGGTACAATCGACGATGACGTCGACTTGCTCCAGGAGGTCATCGAGGGTCCCCTGGGTCGGCACCCCGTCGGTGTGCATGGCGTCACGGGCGTCCGCTGTGGCTGCAAACACCCGATAGCCGCGTTCCAACGCCACCCGAATGCGATAGTCGTGCGTGATGTCGGCGACGCCCGCCAGCTCCATGTCGTCTTGGAGTCTCACGGCGTCGGCGACGCGTTTTCCGATCACGCCGTAGCCGTTGATGCCGACTCTAACTTTCTGCGCCATAATGGGTGCTCCTTTCGTGTGATAGGGTTACGGTTCTTCTTCCCGAAACCCGTCGGGGCTCAGGAAGCGTTTCCAGTCTTCCTGTTTGGAGAAGAACACCGGATAGAGATACGCCAAGATCGGGCAATCGCTCACTGGCGACGCGTCTGCGGCACACCGCTCGGCCACTTGAGCTAGAATGCGCCGCAGGGTTTCCAACTCCCGAATTTTTTCTGGATGCGCCTCGATCTTTTGCGCTGTGAGACCAAATACATCGGCCTTGGTGGCGTCTTGATCGACACCAAAATACAAGAGTTGCGCGATGTCTTTCAGGGAAAAGCCGAGGTCTTGAGCCTTGCGGATGAACTTCACCCGGCGCAGGCTTTCCAGGCCGTACAGGCGATAGCCCGCCTCGGTGCGCGCTTCCGGCGACACCAGGCCTGGTCGCTCGTAGTAGCGAATCCCTGATGGATCATCGGTCGTCATCGTGCGTTCTTTTTCCAGCACCACCTTGTCCAGGCCCGTTGCGACGACGCCTCAGGTTCCAAGCCACGAGGACGAAGACCACCAAGAGGACGATGCCACTAGCGATGGTTGTGACTTGCGCGCTCATTTACCCCTCCTTTAGGTATCCGCTAGGTATCCGCCTTCGAAGCGGGGAATGAACATGGGGACGCGCCGCTGGTACTCGCGGTATGCGTCGCCGAATTTGTCCAGCATCTGCCGTTCTTCTTTGCGGGCGAGCAGCGTGTAGGCCACGACGATCACCGGGAACGCGGCTAGGGAGACGATCGTCGGCCAGTGCACGATGCCTTCCCCGAAGACGATGAGAAACAGACCCGTGTATTGCGGGTGACGTACGCGGGCGTAGATGCCGTCGGTCATGAGCTTCCCCTCGCGCCTCGCCTGATGGATTCTTCGCCATCCGTCAGCTACGAGCGAGGCGCCTGCGAAGAGGATCGTGTAGCCGAGCACCATCGCAACGATGTGGGCCATCGGTGTACCAAATAGCTGTGCCCAGAGATTGCCGCCCTCGGTCCACGCGAGATCGAGACCAAAGAACCGAGCCAGAAAGTAGATCGTCAGCGGAAATCCATACATCTCCGCGTAGAACGCGATGATGAATGCTTGGAGCCCCCCCGCGCGCGTCCACTCCTTCCAGTCGTCCGGTGCCAGGTAGCGGTACATCAACCACGAGGCGATGACGATGACGATAACGGCCAGACCCCACATTCCCACGTGCATCAGATCGCCCTCCTGTTCGCGATGGTCATGATTTCCGTCCTCCCGAGCTTTTGAGATCCGTCAACATTCGCTGGTAGGTCTCCTGATCGATCTCGCCAATCGTGAGTCCCCAGATGCCGCCCGGCGGCGGGCCTGCTTCCATGTGGCTTCTCCTTCTCGTGCGCGTTGGCTATGACACGGCTTCGAGGGTCATGGGTACGGTGAGGCGTTCCCCGTCACGCTGTACCGCGACGGTCACCTGATCGCCGACTTTATAGGTATCGAGGACCGTCATCAGGTCATTCATCGAGGCGACAGCGGTGTCGTCAATCGCAACGATCACGTCACCCAGAATGAGTCGACCCTGGTCGTCGCGCCGGGTGCCCCGCAGACCGGCGGCGGCGGCGCTGCCCTCTGTCACATCGAAGATCAGCACCCCCAAAATCCTCAGCCGGGCGGCCGTCGCGTCCTCGGCAATCCGTACCCCGAGACCGGGGCGAATCACGCGGCCGTAACGCAGCAGTTGAGGGACCACGCGGTTGACCGTATCGACCGGCACGGCAAAGCCGATCCCGGCGCTGGAGCCGGACGGGCTAAAGATAGTGGTGTTCACTCCAATCAAGCGACTGGCGCTGGCGAGTAGAGGGCCACCGGAATTGCCGGGATTGATCGCTGCGTCGGTCTGGATGACACCGGTAATGTCGCGGCCCGTTCGCGCCTGGATCTCACGACCCAGGGCGCTGATGATCCCGGTGGTCAGCGTTTGATCCAAGCCAAAGGGATTGCCAATGGCAAAGACCTTTTGGCCCACCTGTAAATTTGCCGACGTCCCGACCGGAATGGGATGGAGCCGCTCGGCAGGGGCCTTGATAGAGAGCACGGCGAGGTCTTGATCCGGGGCCACGCCGACCAGCTGCGCATCCCAGTCGGAGTTATCTGCCAGCGTCACCTTGGCCCCGCTCGCCTCCTGGATGACGTGGAAGTTGGTGATGATGTGGCCCTCTTGATCCCAGACAAACCCCGAGCCCGTGCCCTGTGGAATCTCAAACAAATTCAGGTTAAAGACGTCGCGCTGATACGCCAGCGTGGTGATGTACGCCACCGAGGGTGACGCGTTGTGGAACAGCTCGATCGTGGTCTGTTCATCCGCGGCGAGATCGCCGCGCGGCGCAATCGTCCGCGGGATGGCGTTGGGATTGTGCTCGTGCGCCTGGAACCGCCCGGTGAGTGACCACACCACGAGCGCCAGGACGACCCCGAGCGCGACCCCGAGGTACCAGCGCGATGCCGGAGTTGAGGTTGGGGGTTGTGACTCCTGGGACGGTTGCATCTCTTGGCGCCTCCCCGCTATTCCACCACGAGCTTGCCGCGGAACATGCCCATCTGGCAGGCGAACTCATGCTCACCCGGCGCGTCCGGGAGAAACTCCAGGGCCACGACGTCGCCCGTGGGCAAGCGGGCACTCTTCTCGAAATCTGGCAACAGCACCATCTCGGAACAAGCCGCGGTTTCCTCGCGCCGGAAGTTGAGGCGCACTGGTTTGCCATGCTGCACCACGATGACATCCGGGGTATAGCCCCCTTTGACCAGGATCATGGCCTCCTGATAGCCGCTGCTGGTCATTGCGGCCCGAGTCCCTCGCGCCTTTTTGAGCCAGAAGAACCACACAATTCCCGCCACGAGAGCGAGGCCGACGAGGGTGACGATTACCCGATCCGGCGTCATGCGACACCTCCTTTGGGCCGAAAGGCCCGCAACCGATTGGCGTTGGTGACCACGGTGACCGAGCTAAACGCCATAGCCGCGGCGGCGATGAGTGGCGACAGCAGGATCCCGAAGAAGGGATAGAGTAGGCCCATGGCCACTGGGAGCCCCAGGGCGTTGTAGATGAACGCTCCAAACAGGTTCTGGTACACGTTGCGCATCGTGGCCCGGCTGATTTCCATGGCCGTCACCACTCCCGTGAGGCGGCCCGTGATCAGGGTAATATCGCTCGCCTCAATCGCCACGTCCGTGCCCGTGCCAATGGCCAGGCCGACGTCGGCCTGGGCCAAGGCCGGCGCATCGTTGATCCCGTCACCCACCATGGCCACGACCTTGCCCTCGAGTTGCAGCTTCTGCACTTCATGCGCTTTGTCTTGAGGCAGGACTTCGGCGAGGACCCGATCGACGCCCACCTGCCGAGCGATCGCCTGAGCCGTTCTCTGATTGTCACCGGTGAGCATGATCACTTCGAGGCCCAACTGGCGCAGCGCCGCAATGGCGGCCTTGGAGTCGGGCTTGACCGTGTCGGCCACGGCCACCAATCCGGCCGCGTTCTCGTCCACTGCGACATACATCGGGGTTTTTCCGTCCGCCGCTAGGCGTTCCCAGGCCGACCCGAGCGAGGCGATGTCGATGCGGCGCTCCTGCATGAGACGGGCATTGCCGAGCAGCACGTGCCGTGCCCCAACCTGTCCACTGACCCCGTGTCCAGGGATAGCGCCAAAATCCACGGTCTCTTCCAGGGGCAGATCGCGCGCGGCAGCCCCCTGGACGATGGCTTCACCCAGCGGGTGTTCGGAGCCGCGCTCCAGAGAGGCCGCCAGCCGCAACACCTCCGCCTCGGCAAAATCAGCCGTGGGCACGACATCGGTCAACGCCGGCTCCCCTTGGGTGATGGTGCCGGTCTTATCGAGCACAATGGCGTTAATCCGCTTGGCCGTCTGTAGTGCGTCACCCGAACGGATCAGAATGCCGTTCTCAGCCCCTTTACCGATGCCCACGGTGAGCGACGTGGGCGTCGCCAAACCCAGCGCGCACGGACAGGCAATGATCAGGGTAGTGACGAAGACGATGGTGGCGTAGATTAAGCGCGGCTCCGGTCCGACGTCGAACCACGCGATAAAGGCCAGGAGGGCCAGAATCATCACCGCCGGCACGAAGTAGCCCGCCACTGCATCCACGACGCGCTGAATCGGCGCCTTGGAGCCTTGCGCGTCTTGCACCATTCGGATGATGTTGGCCAGCGCCGTGTCTTTGCCCACTTTAGTGGCGCGGAAGCGAAAGCTCCCGGTCTTGTTCAACGTGGCGCCAATGACCTCAGCTCCAGGACCTTTTTCAACCGGCAGAGACTCACCGGTGATCATCGACTCATCCACGGCGCTGCTGCCGTCGAGCACCGTCCCGTCCACCGGAACTTTTTCGCCCGGGCGCACCACCACCACATCACCGGCGAGGACCTCTTCCACCGGCAGGTCGACTTCCTGCTCATTCCGTATCACCCGAGCGGTTTTGGCTTGTAAGCCGATGAGTTTCTTGATGGCTTCCGAGGTTTTCCCTTTGGCTTTGACCTCCAAGGCCATCCCGAGCACGACCAGCGCGACCACGACCGCGGTCACATCCCAAAACACCTCGGCCAGCGCCTGCTCGGGAAACCACTGCGGAAACGCCACGGCCACGATGGAGTACAGAAAGGCCGCGGAGATACCCAGAGCGATGAGTGTGTGCATGTTCGCCGAGCGGTGTTTTAAAGCCGCCCACATCCCGCTGTAAAACTGAGAACCCGACCACAGCATCACCGGCAGGGTCAACACCCCCAGGAGGCTCCAGACGAGGCGGCGCTCCAGGCTACCCATGGGCATCCACTCCCGCAGACCTGGGAAAAGATCGGGGTAACTGAAGACCATCACGGGAATGGAGACGATGGCGGCAAACCAGAATTTGCGCATCAGGGTTCGGTATTCCTGCTGCCGCTCGGATTCTTCCTGGCTCACACCTTCCTCGCTCGCCGGGGGCGGCACTACCGCCTTGTAGCCACTGTCCGCCACCGCCTCCTGAAGCCCCTGAAACGAGACCGTCTGCGGCAGGTACTCCACATCTGCCTGCGCCGACGCCGGATTGACCTCGGCCGTCACGACTCCCGGCGTGGTGCGCAAGGCTTGCTCGACCGCGCTGACACACGAAGCGCAGGTCATGCCCTTAATCGCCAGGCGCGTCCGGGCGCTGCCGGGGGTATAGCCCGCCTCGCGAATCAGGGTCAGCAGATCAGCCGGCCCAACATGGGCCGGTTCGTAGACCACGCTGGCCACGCCCGTGCTATGGTTCACGTTGGCTTGGCGGACCCCGGCCACTTCTTGTAACGCTTGCGTCATGCGCCCAGCGCAATGGGCGCACGTCATCCCGGCAACCTGGATATCGAGGCGATCAACCTCGGTATCCGATCGCGGCTGAGGGGGCAAGGTGGACACCGGTTGGTCTGGGACAGCCGGTGAGGTGCCATGCTGATCCATTACAGACCTCCTACCTAATTGATGTCGAAACCATGCGGAACAGCCATCGTGGCGCCGTCCCGTGTTGGCATTCGCGAACGGCCAAAACCGTCAGGCAGCGTCGCGTTGGATGATAAAGCGAGTCGGCGTGTAGACGGACCGCCTGGGTGCCTTGAGCGCAACACCCTCAGGTTGATCAACCGGCGCGAAAGTGCGCTACGCCGTACGCGAGCGTGAGACGCTCACACACGCGCGATCACGGCTCACACCGGCCCGTCCAACTGTCCAAGCAGATCAAGCGGGATATCGAGGCGGTATGAATGGAGGTGAGATGAGCAGAGTGGTGAGTAATCGGATGGGCCTGGCGGTCCATGAAACGCAAGCGAATTTGACGAGCACCTGATCTTCCGGCAGCGTTGCGATCAGGCAGAGAGCGCCATGCGAATGCCCATCCTGGTGCTGCCCGGTGGGCATCTCCTTCTCATGCGCATTCGCATGCTCAGACGAGGCGGGATGAAACTGGCACGCAATGGCACCCACAACCGTCAGACAGACGATCATGACGGCAAGAATGCTCAATGTCTTGGGTGGATTATGCCATCTCACCATACGCCTCGTTGAAGACTGAAGTTGGTTTCCATCAGGCATGACTTACCGATCTGGCTGTAACGCCAAGCGGCTAAGCCTGACATCCCAACAACTTGAACATTGAAGAGCGGGACCTACCCGATCCATTCTGGCGTGACCTCGCATCATTTGCGACACAAGACAGAGCAAAAATGATGCCACGTCGACGTCGTATCAGGGTGTCCGTACAACTTGAGGCCCCCTTACAGACTCTATAGCCTGACTCCGATGGAGCGGCGGCAGCATATCCAGATGCTGGCAACCTCGATCACGGAGAAGTATTCGACATGACACATTGTCTTTATATATGACAACATGTTCGATATTCCATGTGACAGGTCGTCATGTTCAGACCTCGAAGTGGACTATGCCTCATGCATCGGAAAGGCGATCACAACTGGGTCAACCACCCGGATCAAGGCGCTAATCGCCGGTATGTTTTCACGATTGCATCGCGGTTGTCAAATCCGCCTCATCGGGATAAAGAAATTCAAGGATCGGGCAATCACTCGCGGGAGACGCATCTCCGGCACACTGCTCGGCCACTTGAACCAGCGTGTGCTGCAGGTCTTCCAGCTCCCGAATGTTGACTCGATGCGCCTCGATCTTTTGCGCGGTTAGGCCCAGGACATCGGCTTTGGTGGCGTCCTGATCGACGCCGAAATGCATGAGTTGCGCGATTTCCGTCAGCGAAAAGCCCAGGCCCTGGGCCTTCCGGATGAACTTGACCCGGCGCAGGCTTTCCAGGCCGTACAGACGATAGCCCGCCTCGGTTCGCGCTTCCGGCGTCACCAGTCCTTGACGCTCGTAGTAGCGAATGGTGTCGATCCTGACCTCACTCGCCCGGGCGAGTTTCCCGATGGTCAACGGGGTCATAATTCCTCCTCGTTACTGATCGGATTATACACCTTGGACCCGGGTCCAGAGTCAAGAAAAAAATGTAGCGCGCATATTGTCCGATAGTGTACGCCATGTAATGTTGCCCCTACAACCTCACGAGAGTGACAGTGTAGCGCCAGTATACATGGCGTACACGACCCCCCCCTGCAGACCAGATGCAGGTATTACAAGGGGGTGTGAGCAGCCTCTTGGTCAACGTCTGGGGACGGGCTGCCCCTGTGCAGAGCTAGTGATGGGATGCGCCGACTCCCAAAGTCTACAATTCTGAAACCTGAATCGCTCAATTTATCGGGCTTTGTAGCAGCTCGAAGTGGTCCAGAGCTTTGACAAAATCGCCCTTCCTAGCCTTACTCGCAACGCTCGGGTCTAACGCCGCCTGCAAGATCAGCTCGGC
>Ga0214472_10001935_pt1 | contig 22488 bp, 20 predicted proteins | sample RVTome_6_FD_207662 | JGI IMG/M metagenome (GOLD analysis project Ga0214472, IMG submission 207662) | Soil microbial communities from uranium-contaminated site in the Upper Colorado River Basin, Wyoming, United States - RVT140D175 | ecosystem: Environmental > Terrestrial > Soil > Contaminated >...
CCCGAACCCGCGCCTCCGGTGCGCTACCGGAGGCCTGACAGATAGAGAGCCCTGGGGATGGCCGCTCCCGACGCCCGATGCGTGCGAGGCCCGACGGGGCCCGCGGAGGAGGTGTGGCAGGTCCCGCGCTACGTCCGGTCGTCGATGAACTTCGACGGCGGCTCGGCGCCACGACCGCTCGCCCTGCTCAGGAGGTCACCCTAGGTTGCGCCCCATGAACCGCCGTGAGCTGCTGACGAAGAGCGGGCTCGGGCTCCTCGGCCTCGGGCTCGCAGCCTGTGCGCCCCGGATCGGCACCGTCGGTGTCGCGCGCCCCATGCGCAGGCTCATCCCCGTGCGCGCCTCCTGGGACCGCGTGATCCGCACGACCGTCGGTCTCCGTCCCTACCGGCCCTCCGGGTTCGTGCTCCGCGCGGAGCGCCTGGAGGGCAAGATGCTCATCCACAACTACGGACACGGTGGCTCCGGAATGTCGCTCTCGTGGGGCACCGGCCAGAGGGCCGCCGAGCTGGCGCTCGAGCAGCCCGAGCGGCGGGCGGCAGTCCTAGGGTGCGGCGTCGCGGGCCTGACGACGGCGCGGCAGCTCCAGCGGCGCGGCTTCGACGTCACGATCTACGCCGCCTCCGTGCCGCCGGACACGACGTCGAACATGTCGCTCGCGGGTTGGACGCCGACTTCGGGCCTCGTAGAGACCGACCGCCGAACGTCCGCGTGGGACGCGCAGCTCAGGCGCGCCGCAACCGTCGCGTACCGGCAGCTCCAGCTCCTGGTCGGACGCGGGTATGGGGTCTCGTGGCTCGACGGCTACTTCCTCGTCGACGAGCTACCGGGCGGCGGTGACGGTCCGCCCGCGAGCGGCGACGCGCCGGCCAGGGAGCCGCTCCTGCCCCCCGACCTCGAGACCGGCCCCACCGTGCTCGGCCCCGGCGAGCACCCCTTCCCCACGCGCTATGCCGTCCTCTCCTCCTCCCTCCGGATCGAGCCTTCCATCTACATGGATGCGCTCGTGCGTGACGTGCGCGAGGCGGGCGCCGGCATCGTCATCCGCAGATTCGACACACCGGGCGACGTCGCCGCGCTCGACGAGCCCGTCGTGGTCAACTGCACGGGGCTCGGCTCGGGCGCGCTCTTCGGGGACGCGGAGATCCGCCCGCTCAAGGGCCAGCTGACCCTCCTCGTCCCGCAGGCGGAGGTCGACTACTCCACGTTCGGGAGCGCGATGCCCTCCGCGGGGGGGTTCGTCCACATGCAGCCGCGGAGCGACGGGATCGCCCTGGGAGGCACGTCTGTAGAGGGCGACTGGTCGCTCGAGCCCGACGAGGACGCGCGCCGCCGCATCGTCGAAGCGCACATCGATCTGTTCGGCCGGATGCGGACGTAGGGGCTCGGCCTACATCCCCGCCCGCTCGCGCACCCAACGCGCCGCGGCTTCATGCGTGCCGAACCAGACGTCCCCGCGCTCCTTGATGTGCGCGATCAGCCCCTCGAGCGCGACGATCCGGGAACGAGGTCCGATGATGTGCGGGTGCGTCGTGAGGAGGAACATCGTGCGCTCCTCCCAGGCCCTGTCGAACTCGTCGACCCAGACCTGCATCACCTCGCGGGGTGAGGCGTAGGAGTCGCCGAGCGGGCGGAAGAGCGGAGCGTCGTCGAGGATCCACGACACCGGCAGCTCCACGACCCCGGTCGGCGCCCCGTTCCTGAGGAGCTCGTAGGGCCGGTCGTCGGCCATGAGCGAGCTCTCGTAGAGCAGCCCCAGGTCGAGCACGATGTCGAGCGTGCTCTCGCTCAGGTTCCAGGAGGGTGCGCGGTAGCCGACGGGCCGGCGGCCCGCGATCCGTGCGATCGTGTCGATGGCCTGCGTGAGCAGCCTGCGCTCCGTCGCCGCGTCGAGCGCCGTGTTCGTCTCGTGGATCCAGCCGTGCACGCCGATCTCGTGCATCCCGGGGGCGTTGATGACCTCGGCCTGGCGCGGCGCGAGCATGAGGCTCCAGGCGGGAAAGAAGAACGTCGCCGGGATCTGCTCCCGGTCGAGCAGCTCGACGATCCGGGGGAGCCCCACGCGCGCCCCATACTCGCCCTGCGAGAGCGGCCCGACGCTCATGACTCCCTGGCGGAGTCCCTCGATCGTCTCGTTGTCGACGTCGAACGAGAGGAGCACCGCCACGCGCGCGCCGCCCGGCCACGCGTCGGGAGTGAGGTCGCGGCCTGCCCGAACGCGTTCCACGCCGGCCCGCACGGCCTCGGCCGGCAGGTCCCAGGGCGCGACCTCCGGCGGTGAGCCGGCCTCGTCGGTGAAGGCGGACGAGTCGCCGGCGGGCGCGCAGGAGCACATCGCGACGACGACGGCGGGGATGCCGAGTGCGCGTAGGGAGCGGTGAGGAGTCGACATGGGCGACTACCCTACGCCGTTCGGGCGGATGCGCGCGAGGTCACCCGTCATCGCGAGAGGCTCGCCGCCGTCGCGCGACACCATGTCCTCGATCTCCGCGGCGCGCCGCTCCTGCGCCACGGCAGTGGTCGAGGTCGCCGCGAAGCGCAGCGCGACGACCAAGGGCGGCCGGATGTTCGGCACGGGTCCTCCGGTTCTCGGGTCCGACCCGGTAAGGTGCCGGGGTAGCTGAGCTGCGGCAACGCGTGGGGCGCGAGGAGCCGCGCGCCCGGCTCGGCGGGGGAACTCCCCCCGGTCGTTGCGGGCGTCTCCCGACTGACGCGCCCCTTCCCTCGCGCGAGGCTTCTAGCCATGAAAGCGCTCCTCGTCACACTGCTCTTGGCACACGGGCTCATCCACCTCTTGGGAGCGGCCAAGGCCTTCGGCGTCGCCGACCTCCCTCAGCTCACGCAGCCGGTCTCCAGGGGAGCCGGAATCGCGTGGCTGGCGGCGGGACTCGCCATGGTCACGGCGGCCGTCCTGCTCGTCACGGTGCCGCGTGTCTGGTGGGTCGTCGGACTCGCCGCCGTCATGCTGTCGCAAGCGACGATCCTCTCGGCGTGGAGCGACGCGAAGTTCGGCACCGTCGTGAACGTGATCGTGTTGGCGGCGGTCGCGTACGGCTTCGCCTCCGGTGGCCCGCTCAGCTTTCGAGCGCAGTACGAGCGCGAGGTGCGGGCGCGGCTGGCGGATCCCGTGTCGCCGGAGCCGGTGACCGAGGCCGACATCGAGCACCTACCGCCCCCCGTGCAACGCTACCTGCGTGTGACCGGCGCGGTCGGCCAGCCCCGGGTCCACCACTCGAGGGCGAGGTGGTCGGGGCGCATCCGAGCGGGCCCCGAGGACCCCTGGATGGAGTTCACCGCAAGTCAGCACAACTTCGTGGACGAGCCCGCGCGCTTCTTCCACCTGACGGCGCGACGGAGCGGGCTGCCAGTCGACGTGCTCCACGCGTACCACGAGGGCGCGGCCACGATGCGCGTGCGCCTCCTCTCCCTCTTCCCCATCGTCGAGGCCATCGGACCCGAGATGCGGCAGGCGGAGACCGTGACGGTCCTCAACGATCTGTGCCTCTTCGCACCCGGAGCGCTCATCGATGCCAGGATCCGGTGGGAGGAGATCGACGCGTATACGGTGCGCGCAACGTACACCGTCGCCCCGCACACCATCAGCGCCACGCTGACGTTCAACGACGCGGGCAAGCTGGTGAACTTCGTCTCCGACGATCGGATTGCGTCGGCCGGCGGCGAGAGGTTCGAGCGCTGGCGCTGGTCGACACCGGTCCTGGAGTACCGGACGTTCGGCCCGCTGCGCGTCACGGGCCGCGGGGAGGGGCGATGGCACCCGCCGGAGGGTGACTTCGCGTACATCGAGCTCGAGCTGCTCGATCTCGAGATCAACGGGACGATGCCGTAGCGGCACGCCCCGGCCACCCCGCGTCAGCGCAGCGAAGCCGCTCGAGTCGGTGGCGGTCAGGTAGCGCCGCGCCTCCCCGGTCGTGTCGGCCGCCGCTATCATCGATACGGGGATCTGGAAGCGATCGAGCGTCTGGGAGTGGATGAGCCGACCGGTCGCTTCCCACCGAATCGCGCGCACGGAGCCCAGGAAGGCATCTGCGGTCGCCTCCGGGGTAGCAGTCAGCTCGGCGAGCGTCTGCGCCCGGACGGGCTCGGCCGCCGCCGAGGCGAGTGCCACGAGAAGGAGCGTGCGACGGAGCATGGCTTGAAACGTAGACAGACGGTTGAGATAACGCACGATCGCACGCGCCGCCGCGCAAAGGTCGCGCTCGCGCTGCTCGCAGGCGCGCTGGCGATCGGTCTCGTCCTCTGGTTCGTCGTCATTCCGTATCCGTGGACGCAGTCCACGAGCAATCCGGAGCGGACGGCGCTCATGGAGCAGCGGCTCGCCGAAGCGCGCGAGGCGGGCACTCCCCTCGAGATCAGGCAGGAGTGGAGGCCGCTCGACGAGATCTCGCCGACGCTCGTGCGCGCCGTCATCGTGGCGGAGGACTACCGGTTCCGTCTCCACGAGGGCGTCGACTGGGTCTCGCTGGCCGAAGAGGTGCGCTGGTCGGGCGACGACAGCTTCTCGTGGCTGAGCCTCTCGGACCTCGGCGCCCTGAGGCGCGCGCTCGCCTACGCCTGGGCGAACCGTCACGACCTGCGCGGACGCAGCACGATCACGCAGCAGCTCGCCAAGAACCTCTACTTCGGCACCGACCGCACGCTGGCGCGCAAGGCGATGGAGCTCGTCGTCGCCGGGCGCCTCGAGCGACGGCTCGGCAAGGACAGGATCCTCAAGCTCTACCTCAACGTCGTGGAGTGGGGCCCCGGTGTCTTCGGCGCCGAGGCCGCGTCCCGCAGCTACTTCGGCCGCTCCGCCGCGTCTCTCTCGCTCGACCAGGCCGCCGCGCTGGCGGCCACGCTCCCGCACCCGCTCACGTCGAACCCGGCGCACCGCCCGAGCCGCATGCTCTGGCGGAAGGACCTGATCCTCCAGCGCCTCGACCCGACGTCGGGAATTCCCGCGGCTCCCCTGCCCCTCCCTGAGCCCGAGATCGGGATCGAGCCGGAAATCGAGATCGAACCGGAGCTCGAGCTCGAGCCCGAGCTCGGCGTCCCCGCTACTGAGCCGCCAGACTCCGCGCTGCGGTGACGTGGTAGACCGTCTGTTGCCGCTCGTAAATCACGAGCGCGAGTCCCTCCGACTGTGCCTCGTAGAGCACCCGGCTGAAGATGGCTCCAAGCTCGCGCGACTTACGCGCGGACACTGATTCGAGGGCAAGATCGACGAGGCGTTCCAGGTGGCGGCGGAAGTCCGGTGGAACGGGCTCCAGAACCTCGCCTGGCGCCTCAGCCGGCGGCGCGAACGCCGCGTAGGATAGGTCCACCGTCGTGCCGAACTCGTGGGAGCTCACGCCGGCCGCCGCGTTCGCGTTGCTCTGGCGCAGCCGCGCCTGTCGCGCCGAAGTACGAAGCGAGCTCGTGACCTCGATGCGATACGGGAGCACGCCGATCTCTGCGAGCCGCGCCTGGAAGCGACGGCCCAACTCCTCCAGGAGCGCCGGTACTTCGGGGACCACGTGGGCGGGCGAGGAGCCGCGCCGGACGATCCAGTACCGAGTGCTGTCCTCGAGCTCGACGAGCCGTCCGGACGTGACCAGCGAGTCCCTGACCTCGCGGCTCGTCACGCGCACCCCGAGCGTCCGCGCGCGCGCCACGTGGGCCGCGTTCTGGAAGCGGCGGAGGGCGTCCTCTTCGGCGGGCGTCATGACCGGGAGGGGCCGCAGGATCCGGTCGGCGGTTCCGGCGATGCGGTCGGCTCGCTGCACGGTCTCGGCGAGCATCCGCTCGACCTCGGCGAGCGTCGCCACCCGCGCCGCCTCGGCGGCCTCCTGGCGCTCCTGCTCGACCCATCCGCACGAGGAGAGGAGACAGGCAATCAGGAGTGGGTGGGGGCGCATCGTGCCTCCGAAGCGTCGCGGGAGACGGGGTCTCATCATGGACCCGGACGGGCGGGCCGTCCAGACGCGGGTGGCCTCGTGGCGGCGCGGCATGCAGATTCGGCCCACCGCTCCCATTCCCACGGTCCGCCACACCGCCGACTTCTGGAGGCAGTCCATGCCGTACCGAGTGACCCTCGGGGTCCTGGCCGCAGCGCTCCTGCTGACGACGGAGGCAGCGGCGCAAACGGCCCAGCGGTTCTCGATCCAACTATCGGCCCGGGGGGTGCAGCTCACCGGCGGCAACGCGGCCGAACGCGCGACGGTCGTCACCCGTCCGGGCCTCGCCATCGGGCTAGGGTGAAGCATCCTTCGTCGTCGGACCTGACCCGAACGCCGACGGACGACGAGTCCTACCGCTCGCTCTTCGAAGACGCGCTCGTCGGCCTCGGCGTGGCGGACCTCCAGGGCAGCCTCCTCGCCTTCAACGACGCGATGCTCGCGCCCGGCGGCTACACCCGCGAGGACATCCTCGAGCTGGGCAACGTGGCTCGGCTCTACACCCACACGGACGACCGCGACCGCGTCCTCGCGCTTCTACGCAGCCAGGGGTATGTGTGGCGGGAAGAGGTCCAGTTCGTCAGGAAGGACGGCTCCCCCTACGACACGCTTCTGACGCTCACGCCGGTGCGGTTCATGGGCCAGCCGTGCCTCTACGCTACGGTGGAGGACGTCACGGAGACGAACCGGCTGGAGAAGCAGCGACGCGAGCTCGAGCTCCAGCTGTGGAGGGCTCAGAAGTTGGAGGCCGTCGGTCAGATGACCGCCGGGATCGCGCACGACTTCAACAACCTCCTCTCCATCATCAGGGGCAGCTGCGACCTGCTGGCGCTCGCCATGGACGGCGAGACCGGCCCGGCGAAGAACTACGTGGAGAACATTCGCGTTGCGTCGTATCGCGGTGCGGCGATGATCCAGAAGCTGCTCGGCTTCAGCCGCACTGCGCAGCTCGCGCTGGCGCCGACGGATCTCGCGGCGCTCGTGGATGACATGGAGAGCATGCTGCGCGCCATCCTGCCCGCCCACGTGAAGCTCGCGCTACGCGGGCGCGCCGGGAGCGTCGCGGCGTGCGACCCCGGTGCGGTCGAGGAGATGGTGGTGAACCTGGTGACGAACGCCCGCGACGCGATGCCCGGCGGCGGGACCATCCGCCTGATCGTGGAGCCCTGGGCCATCGATCCCGACGAGGAGAGTCGGCCCTCGTGGATGTCCCCGGGAGCGTACGTGCGGGTGGCCGTCGAGGACACCGGAACCGGGATGTGCGACGCCACCAAGGCGCGCGCGCTCGAGCCCTTCTTCACCACCAAGGCGGCGGGAGCCGGCACCGGACTCGGGCTCCCGATGGTCTACGGCCTCGCGAAGCAGCAGGCGGGGTTCCTCGACCTCGCGAGCGAACCAGGGGTGGGTACCACGGTGAGCCTCTACTTCCCGAGGGTGGTGGACTAGGCGCGACCCCCTTGCTGCCGCACGTCCTTCTCTTCCTCGCCGTCGTCATCTGGGGCTGGACCTTCGTCGCGACGAAGATCGTCGTCGCGGAGATCGGTCCGGTCGATGTCTTCGCGCTCCGACTCGCGATCGGACTCCCATTCCTCGGCTGCGTGCTGCTCGCGAAGCGCGTGCGGCTGCGCTTCACCCGGGAAGATGCAGCGGCCCTCCTCGGTGGAGGAGCGATCTTCACCCTTCACTTCCTCATCCAGATCACTGGTCTCGAGATCACGACGGCGACCAACACGGCCTGGATCATCACGATCACGCCGCTGGTGATCGCCGTGCTTTCGGTGGCGCTCTTCCACGAGCGCATCGGCTGGAACGGCGTCGCCGGCATCGCAGTCGCGACGACCGGCATCCTCCTCCTCGTCTCACGCGGGCGCCTCGCCGACCTGAGCTGGCTCCAGAACACCGGTGACTGGCTGGCGCTCGCGTCCGCGCACACGTGGGCGTTCTACACCGTGGCCACGCGCGACCTCGTGCGGCGACGCCATCCGCTCGCGGTGACCTTCGCGATCCTGCTCACCGCCGGGGTCTTCATGGGCGGGCTCTTCGCGTCCGTCGGTGATCTCGACGCGGTGCGCGCGCTGTCGCCGGGGGCGACCGCAGCCCTCCTCTACCTCGCGATCCCCGGCCTCGCGCTCGGGCACTGGTTCTGGCAGGAGGGCGTGGCTGCGCTCGGTGGCGCGCGCGCGGGCCTCTACCTCTACCTCGAGCCGCTCGCGACCGTGGCGCTCGCCGTGCCCATGCTCGGCGAGCCGTTCGGGCCGTTCATCGCGCTGGGAGGAGGGCTGGTGCTCGTCGGCGTCTGGCTGGGGCAGCGGAAGGATCGGCGGGCCGTGGTGGGCTGAGCGTCACCACCGATACGTATACACGAACTTCGCCGCCGCCTGCCGGTCCTGCGTCGCGAAGCGGTCGAGCACCGGGTCGTCGAGCCAGTTCTGCGTGAAGACCACGTACAGGTCGTTGCCCGGACGCACGATCCAACGGAGCCGGAACTGCCATCCCAGGAGTCGGCTCACCGAGTCGTACTGGATGTTGTTGACCAGGTAGATCCACGGGCTGAACTGCGTGTCCGCGACGACACGGTGCACGCTGGTCTCGAACGCGCCCTCGGGCAGGTCGACGTGGTTCCACTCGTTCTGGAAGGCGATGCGCACACCGGGCCGAGGCCGGAGCGAAGCGTTGAGCACGTACTCCTCGCGCTTCCCCGAGAAGAAGTCGCCGATCTCGACGGCGCCGTTCACCGAGACCACGCGCTGGTTGGCCGTACCCGCGTTGAGCCGGTACCGCCAGAAGTCGTAGGACTCGCCCGCTGGAAGCACCACGCCGTCGCTCGGTTCGAAGTCTCGCTCGAGACGCTCGTGGCTGGGGCTCACGCTGAGCCGCGCCGACTCCTGTGAATGGAAGTTCACGCCGATCACCGTCACGTCCGCGGTCGCCGTGACGACCTCGCTCGCCATGTCCGTGTAGACGTTTCCGTCCACGCCGAACTGGAGCTGGCGGATGAGCGCGTGGCCCTGGGGCCGCGGCCCGAAGTTCAGCGAGGGGTTGTAGCGCCTGTAGCCCCGACGCGGCGTGAAGCCGGCGGCGGGGTTCAGGCTCGGTTGGATCTCCGTGAAGCCGAACCCGCCCGACCACGGGTCGTTTGGATACTGGAGCTGCGCGCCGTAACCGATGTTGTCGCCGCCGCCGAGGGGGTTCGTGCTCCACAGGAAGAAGCCCTCGAGCGCGAGCTGGTCCGACCCGCGGAACGTCGACGTCGCGAGCCGGAAGTCGGCACCGGCCGCGAGAAGATCATCGGGCTCCGACGGATCGGCGCGCACGTGGCGGCGGCTGAAGAAGGTGCCCAGGAAGGACTGCGTGAGGACCCTCCGCTTCAGGCGGAGAACCGTGAAGTCCTCGCCGAAGACCGTTGGCGCCGCCCCACCCCCCTCCTGGCCCGTGCGGACGTGCAGGAAGCCGATGTCCTGCGCGCCGGCGCGGCCGGCGAGCTTCGCTCCGCCGTCCAGCTGCTGCGGCACGCCGCCGGTGAGGCCAATCCGCCGGCTGAAGAAGGGCTCGACCCCCTGCGACGCGAAGCTGAAGAACGGCGCTCCGTCCAGGAAGAAGTCGCGCTTCTCCGGATAGCGCAACGGGAAGCGTGTGAGGTTGACGAGCCGTTGATCGACTTCGGTCTGCGCGAAGTCCGTGTTGACGGTGACGTTCGCCTTCAGCACCGGCGTGATGTTGTAGAAGAGGTCGAGACCCACGTCACCGTTCGTATCGCGACCGACGGGCGGCGTCGCGCCCGGCGCGTCGACCGTCGTCGCGACCGCGTACGGCTTCACGTCGAGGCCCCGACCCTGGGTCACGTCGCTGATGCCGAGCAGTAGCCCGGCGCTCGTCATCCTACGGAGTCCCTGGTTGCGCTCGTGTCCCGTCCAGAGGTTCTCTTCGTTCTTGCGCCGCACGGTGCGCTGGAAGTTGATCCCCCACGCGGGCGCGTCCGGATCGAAGCTCAGAGTGCGGAACGGGATCTCGATCTCGATCGTCCAGCCGATCTCGCTCCTACGGACCTGCGCGTCCCAGATCCCGTCCCAGGCGCGCTCGTTTCCGCCGCCGGCGATCATGAGCGCGTCCGCCATCAGCCCCGACGGGTTCATCTCGAAGAAGTAGCCCGTCTGCTGGTCGAAGAAGGTGTCCATCGTCCACATGAAGCGGTCGTCGCCCCCGAGGAACTCGTCCCGCTTCATCGTGTTGCCGAGCAGGCGATCCGGCTCCGAGTCGAAGTTGGTCACGCCCATGTAGAGGCTTTCGGCCGTGTAGACGATGCGGACCTCGGTCCGCTCGGTGGGCGCGCCCGCGAACACGGGATCCTGCTGGATGAAGTCGGTGGCCGGCTCGGCGCGCTGCCACACCGCCTCGTCGAGGATTCCGTCGAGCTCGATGCGCTCGCCCGGCTCGAGACGCACGGCGGTCATGCTGCGGCGGCCCTCGGGGAGGGGTCGCGCGTCGGCCTCCTGGGCTCCGACCGGGGCGGCCAGGAGGGCAACGGCGAGCGCGACGAGAATCAGGTTCGGGAGGGATGGACGCACGCTGGCTTCGCTTCGGGGCTAGGCGGCAGGGGGGCCCCCGCCGCCGAGCGTGATCACGCCGTCAGCGGGAGGGCTTCGCGTCAGGGACACCGGGGGACGCGAGGGCGTTGCGGGAGGGGTTGGCCCTCACTCGCTCTGCAGCGCCTCCCCGAGGCAAGGTTGTGAGCGCCTGCCTCACTCCTCGGGTGAGCGATCTCCCTCCGCCCCGCCGGTCTCCCCGCGATGCGGCGGCAGGAACAGATCGGACTCGGGCGAGTGGAGCACCGAAGTCACGTGCATGAGCACGTGACTGATCGTCGACGCCACCGGGTTCCCCGAGAGGAGCGTCGGCACCGCGCCGATCGTGCTCCCGATGTTGGGCAAGACGATCCTGGAGTTGCGGAAGTCCCGATACCCCAGGTGGTAGGTGGTCGTGATGAGCAGGATGGCCGCGAACGCGACGCCGCTCGCGCGAATCCGCGCGCCCCGCCACCCACTTTCCGCACCGAGGGCCCGCCAGGCGACCGTCCAGGGGAAGGCGAAGAGAAGCAGCCCGTCCACGGAACCGTAGATCACGCCCCGGTAGGCGATCGCCCACGCGAGCATTCCTCCCGAGAGGTGCTCGGTCTCCGGCCTGGACAGCACGGCCCGCATGAGCGCGAGCCCTCCGAGGACGCCCAGCCCCACGGCCCACCCAAGGCGGCGGGTGGTGAAGCTCCCCAACTCCAGCCCCGTCCGCTTCGCGTAATAGCCGAGGAAGCCGACCACGATCGTGAAGTAGATCAGATAGTAGAGATCCACCGGGAGCGTGAGGACGTCGCCGAAGACGAACGCGGCCAGCCATCCCACGAGGGCGCCGACGGGGATCCAGGCGAGGTGCCCGAGCGTCACGGCTCACCCTGAAGGGTCGGGCGCACCGCCAGAGCGACGATCACGGCACCGAGCACACCGTAGACGAGCTGCAGCGGCGGCTCCGCTTGGTACCCCCACGACCGCGATCTCCATTCCGATCCAGAGGAGCAGCGCGAGCCCACCGAGCGCGCCGCTGAGCCCCTGAAGGAGCAGCGCTCCGACGAGCGCTCGGAGTCGAAGGCGTGACGTGCGGCGCGCGTCGGTCATGGAACTCCTGCTGGAATCGCGTCCTCGCCACCAATCTGCCACGGCCGGCGGCGCGGCGTCTGTGGGGTGGCGGACGAGCGCCCCGTGGGGAATCCGACTACTCCGGAGGGGATGAATCCCCGGCCCCCCTTCAGGAATCGCCCGACTGCCCCGCGCCCCTGGGCGCCCGATCTTGTCGTATGATCGACATGGAGACCTCGCCCTCGACGCAAGCGGTCGGCTTCTGGTCCGCGGTGCTCGCCACCGTCTTCAGCCTCACCTATGTCATCGGACAGCTGGCCGAGTGGGCGGGGTGGCTCGGGTCGGCGGGCGGGCCCGAGAGCTCGAGTACGCCCCTCGGGATCCTCGTGCTGCTGACGCCGTCGCTCTTCCTGGGCTCCACGTTCCTCCTGCTCGTCGTGAGCATCCACCAAGTGACGCCGCCCGCACGACGCGTCTGGAGCCTCGCGGCGGTAGCATTCGCGACCGCCTACACGGCGCTGATCAGCATCAACTACTACGTCCAGCTCACGTGGGTCATGCCCCGACTCGCCCGCGGCGAGGTCGCCGGCATGGAGCCGTTCCTCTTCACCCCGTTCGACTCCTTCCTGTACGCCGTGGACATCCTCGGGTACAGCTTCATGAGCGTGGCCACGCTCCTGGCCGCCATGGTGTTCACGGGCCGAGGCCTGGAGCGTGTCGTGCGCTGGTTCCTGATCGCGAACGGGCTCCTGCTCCCGTTCATCGCGCTCCAGATGTACGTGCATGGGCTCATCTGGATCGCGGCGCTCTGGGCAGTGACCTTCCCGGGCTCGACGTGGGCGCTGGCGATCCTGTTTCGTCGGTTGCGGCCGACGGCGGCCGGCGCGGCCTAGGCGGGCGAAACCGTCGTGGTGTCGGCCACGACCACCTCAGCGAGCGGAGCGCTCGAGCTCCACCATCTCGAGCGCCGCGGTGAGCACCAGGCCGCCACCTCGGTCGTCCATCCCGGTCACGGTGGGGCGCTCCAGGTAGTAGGCCAGCGTGGGGCCCGCTCCCGTGCTCGTGCACACGTCGCGCACCGACCCGTCCGGGCCGATGCGCCCGACAACGGCCCGCCATCCCCGCTCAAGCACGGGGCGGTACGTGGCGGCGTCCAGCCAGCCCAGCCGGACGCCCCGCGCCATCGCCGTTACCGCCATGGCGGTCACCGACAGCTCCAGGTAGCTCGAGGGATCGTCCACGACCTGCCGCCAGCTCCCGTCTTCGGCCTGATGCCTCACGAAGGCGCGCATCTGCGCATGAAGCACATCGAGGATGCGGGGGCGCTCGGCCGCCTCGGCCGGCAGGTGCGTGAGCGCCTCGGCCAGGCCGAGCGCCGCGAAGCCGTTCCCGCGTCCCCACGCGTGCGGCGCGTCCTCGGCGTGCACGAAGAGTCCGTCCGCGCGCTGGAGCCGCCTCGCGTACGTCGTGAGGAGCGCCGCGACGGTCGCCCGCCGCTCGTCGGCGCCTTCACCAGGGACGGCAGTCAGCAGGCTCGTGGCCATGAACATGTCGTCCGTCCATCCCGTCGCGAAGCGCACGGCGGCGCTGTCCCGTGCGATGACCAGACCCGCGGCCGTCCGTGCCCGCGCCATGGCCGCAGCGTCGCCCTCGATCCGTCCGAGATCGGCGGCGGCCGCATAACCCGCCAGGCGCGTGAGGGTTGGCGACTGCCCCTCCCCCGGTAGGGGACCCTCGAGCAGCGGCTGCATGCCGGTGCGCGCCCGCGCCCGCCAGGAGACGTCCCCGGTCAGCTCGGCGAGCCGCAGGGCGCCGCGCCAGGAGAGCGTCGGGATGTAGCTGACGCTGGCGGCCTGCGGGTAGCGCTCCGCGAATGCGCGCGCGACGGCCAGCGGCTCGGGCCACGACGCCTGCGACGCGCCGGGCGCAGGCAGTAGGAGCGCCACGACGACCACCGCGCCCGCGACGCGCGGCGTGCGACGGCCGCCGCGGCCACTAGTAGCTGGCGGAGGCGTCCGGGGTCGGAGCTTCATTCGATCGGACTCCGTGAGAGGGCGCGTATCCATGCCTGCTACCCGCCCTCGCTCAGCGCCCAGCGCACGTCCACGGCGAACGAGTAGCCGAGCGCGACGAGACCGGCGGCCGTCACAACCACGGCCGTCCCGGCCGGGATGATCGGCGCCAGGGCCACGAGCAGCACGACGCCCTGGATCACGCAGACGACCCTCCGGCGGAGGCTCGGGGGCAGCTCCCGTCCGAGTGCCGGCCAGACCCAGCTCGCGGCCACGAACGCGTAGCGCATGAGCCCGATGAGCAGGACCCAAGCCCCGACCTTTCCGCTCCTCCACACGATCACGGAGAGCGCCATGATGAGCGCCGCGTCGAGCTCCATGTCGAAACGCGCGCCGAAGGGGGTTTGGCTCCCGGTGCGACGCGCCACGCGACCGTCCACACCGTCCAAGATCAGGACGACGGTGGCGAGCGCGATGACCCACCCGTGGCCCCTCGCCCCGAGCGCACCCGGCTGGACCGCGAGCGCGAAGACGGGAACGGCGAGCGCCGCCCGCCCGAGCGTCACCCGGTTGGCGGGCCCCATGCCGGGCCTCGGAATGTCGCTGGGGAAGGTCCGAAGGATGACGCCCGCGAGCGATAGATAGAGCGCGAGTCCGACCGCGACGTAGCTGGCAGGCAGGCCCAGGAGCCACCAGGTTGCACCGACCGCTCCGAGCGCGAGCGCCAGCGCGACCCCGAGGTCACGCAGGACCGATCGCGCGGCACCGGCGCTGCGCGCTCGGCCGCCGGAGTGCTCATCGACTGTCGCCATGGACGATCACCTTGGACACCACCACCGCCCGACAGTTCTGGATCCGGTCGCCGGGTCTGGGAGAGATCGTCGCCGCCGACCTCGCCCCCAGGCAAGACGGCGAGGTCATGGTGCGCGCCACCTACAGCGGCATCAGCAGGGGGACGGAGGCGTTGGTCTTTCGCGGTGAAGTGCCGGCGTCGCAACACGAAACGATGCGGGCGCCGTTCCAGGAGGGGCACTTCCCGGGCCCCGTGAAGTACGGCTACGCGAGCGTCGGCGAGGTGGTCGAGGGTCCGGCCGCACTCGAGGGACGCGCGGTCTTCTGCCTCTACCCGCATCAGGACCTCTACTGCGTGCCGGCGGTTTCGGTGACGCCATTGCCGGCGGGGCTCCCCGAAGGGCGCGCGGTGCTCGCGGCCAACGCGGAGACCGCCCTGAACGCCGTGTGGGACGCGCGGCCCGGCCCGGGCGACCGTATTGTCGTGGTCGGCGCGGGCGTCGTGGGGCTGCTCGTGGCGCACCTATGTGACCAGTTGGCAGGCGCCGAGGTCGTCACCTTCGACGTCGATCCGGGGCGCGCGGCTGTCGCCGAAGCCTTGGGGCTGACGTTCACGAGCGAGGCGCCAGTGGGAGCGGACGCCGATCTGGTCATCCACGCGAGCGGCCACGAAGAGGGACTCCGGACCGCGCTCGCCGCCGCGGGCGTGGAAGCGACGGTCCTCGAGTTGAGCTGGTACGGCAACCGGTCGGTGTCGTTGCCGCTCGGCGAAGCCTTCCACTCGCGCCGCCTGATCCTCCAGAGCAGTCAGGTCGGCCGCATCCCCGCCCACCGCGCGCCTCGATGGGATGTCCGCCGACGCATGGAGACGGCACTCGGTCTGCTGCTCGATCCGCGGCTCGACGCGCTCGTCAGCGGCGAGAGCGACTTCGAGCATCTGCCCGAGACTTTGGCGAAACTGAGCCGCGACCCGGCCGGCGCCCTGTGCCATCGTATCCGATATCGCCACGACACCCCTTCCACACGAGCCTGAGATGTACAGCCTGAACGTCAGGGACCACTTCATGATCGCGCACAGCTTCGACGGCCAGATCTTCGGTCCAGCGCAAAGGCTCCACGGCGCGACCTACGTGGTCGACGCCACGTTCCGGCGCGCCGAGCTCGACGAGGATGGGCTGGTCGTCGACATCGGCCGGGCCGGCGACCTCCTGCGCATCATACTCGCCGACATGAACTACCGGAACCTCGACGACGAGCCCGCCTTCGCCGGGAAGAACACCACGACCGAGTTCCTCGCGCGGGAAATCTACGAGCGCATCGTGCGCGCCGTGCGCTCGGGCGCCCTGGGGGAAGGTGCCCGGGGTTTGGCGTCGATCTGCGTCACGCTCAACGAGTCTCACGTGGCGTGGGGAAGCTACGAAGGGATCGTGTGACGCCTGCCCAGTTCCACGTCGTGGTTGCGGGCCCGCTCGAGCAGCGCACCGGCGGCTACCTCTACGACGCGCACATGGTTGCGGGGCTGAGGGAGCTCGGCTGGCGGGTCCACGTCCACAACCTCTCGGGCCATTTTCCCGACCCCGACACGGTCGCCCGTGAGGCCATGAGCGCCACGCTGGCGTCCCTTCCCGACGGCGCGCGGGTCGTGATCGACGGCCTCGCGATGGGCGGCTTGCCCGCACCGATCGAGGCGCACGCAGACCGCCTGCGGATCGTTTCGCTCGTGCATCATCCTCTCGCGGAGGAGACGGGGCTGTCCGACGCCGACAGAAGAAGATTCTCGGAGAGCGAGCGCCGTGCGCTCGCGCCGTGCGTGGGCGTGCTCGTCTCGAGCGCGTTCACCGCTCGGGGCCTCGAGGCGTACGGCGTGCCCGCCGCCCGCATCCGGGTCGTCGTGCCGGGCACCGAGCCGGCCCATCCCGCCGCGGGCCCGGGCCCGGACGCGCCTCCTGTCCTGCTGTGTGTCGCGAGCGTGACGCCGCGGAAGGGCCACGACGTGCTCGTCGCCTCCCTGGAGCAGGTGCGCGACCTGAGCTGGACGTGCGTCTGCGCGGGCGGCCTCGATCGGGACCCGGACCACGCCGACTCCGTGCTGCGGCGCGTCGCCGCAGCGGGCCTCGCCGGTCGGATCGACTTCGTCGGCGAGCGGGCCGGCGACCTTCTCGAGGAGCTCTATCACGGAGCCTCCGCGTTCGTGTTGCCGTCGTACTACGAGGGCTACGGCATGGCGCTGGCCGAGGCGCTCGCGCACGGCCTACCCGTCGTGAGCACGACCGGCGGAGCCATCCCGTTCACGGTGCCCGCCGATGCCGGGATCCTCGTCGAGCCGGGGAACGTCGCCGCGTTCGCGGATGCGCTGCGGAGGCTTCTCGGCCCGAACGCCCGGGTCCGCACGGATCTCGCCGCCGCCGCGCGCCGCCATGCCGGAGAGCTCCCCAGCTGGCGCGAGACCGCGGAGACGTTCGCGCTCGCCATCGACGAGCTCACGCGGTGAGCGAGAAGTTCGACGCGGCCTGGCTGGATCTGCGGGAGGCGGTCGATCACCGCTCGCGCGCGGCCGATCTCCTGCCTCACCTGTCACAGTGGTGGACCGCTCGGGGGTGCTCCGCGGTGCTGGACCTCGGCTGCGGCACGGGATCCAACCTCCGTTACGTGGCGCCTGAGCTCTCCGGGCTGCAGGAGTGGACGTTGCTCGATCACGACGCCGACCTGCTCGCCCGCATCGAAGCTCCGAGCGGCGACGTACGGGTGAAGCCCCTCCAAGGGGACCTGGCCGGGGCGGGGCTCGCGGAAGTGCGCGGAGCGCATCTCGTCACCGCGTCGGCGCTCCTGGATCTGGTCTCAGGGTCGTGGCTGAGCGCCCTCGTCGACGCGTGCGCCGACGCAGCGTGCGGAGCCCTCTTCGCGCTCACGTACGACGGGACCATGGAGTGGTCCGGGGCCGACGATGCGCTCGACGCGCTCGTTCGCGACGCGGTGAACGCGCACCAACGGAGGGACAAAGGCCTCGGGCCCGCGCTCGGTCCCGCGGCCGGCCGGACCGCCGAGGAGCTCTTTCGGCAGCGTGGCTACCGGACCTGGCTTCAGCCCAGCGTGTGGACGCTGGGTCCCGACGAGGCCGCCCTGGCCCGGGCGCTGGTCACCGGCTGGGCCGCGGCGGCGGCCGAGGAGCGCCCCGACGAAGCGGACGACGTGCGGAGATGGGCGGACCGACGTGCGGCGGCCGTCGCGGCCGGAGACTTCGGCCTGGTGGCTGGGCACGTGGACCTGCTCGCGCTGCCCGCGGACCCGGGGGCGGAAGCAACACCTGACCCGACGGCCGCCCCGCCTTGAGCGAGAGCCGCCGTTCGAGGGCGTGGGCCGTCGCCGCACGCGTCGCGGTCAGCGTGGCGCTCCTGTGGCTCGTCTCTCGTTACGTCGACGTCCCCGCGGTGCTCTCGCGCCTGTCCGAGCTCGAGCCCGGATGGGTCGCGCTCGGTCTCGCGGTTTCGGTGCTTCAGGTGGGGGTGCTGGCCTGGCGCTGGCGCTACACGGCCGCGCGGCTCGGCGTCGATCTGCCGCTGCGCCGAGCGCTCGGGGAGTACTACCTGGGCATCCTGATCAACCAGCTCCTCCCTGGTGGCGTCGCGGGAGATGTCACGAGGGCCTGGCGTCATACGCGCACGGAAGTCCCGGCCGGCCCCGCGGTGCGGGCGGTCATCCTGGAGCGCGCGTCCGCCCAGGTCGTCATGACACTGGCGGCCGTCGCCTCGGTCCTCGTGCTCCCTTGGGCTTCCAGAGCGCTCCGCGTGACCGCGGTGGTCGCCGCGGCGGTCCTCTTCGGGCTCGTGCTCGGGCGTCTAGCGCGGCGGGCCGCCCCGTCTTCGGCCGCGGGACGACTGTGGGCGGACACCCGTCGCGCCCTCCTGGCGTGGGACGCCCTCGCGGCTCAGCTGGCGACCGCGCTCCTGGTCGTCGCCTCCTACATCGGGGTCTTTTTGGTCGCCGCGCGCGCGCTCGGCGTGGAGACGCCGCTCGCGACCATACTGCCGCTCGTCGCTCCCGTGCTGATGACGATGCTCATCCCCGTGACCGTCGCCGGCTGGGGGATCCGTGAGGCCGCCGCCGCGGCGCTCTGGGGTCTCGCCGGCCTCACGCCCGCGGACGGCGCCGCGATCTCGGTGACCTACGGGCTGCTCGTCCTCGTATCCAGCGCGCCCGGCCTGGTCGTGCTCACGCGGACGGTGATCGCTGGTCGAGGTCGAAGAGCACGTCCCCCCCGCGCGTGAAGCGGCGGCACGCCGGCCGGAGCGCCTCGTCGAGGCTCGTGATCGGAGGGAGCCCCCCTCGCCTCGGTGGGCCTTCGCAGAAACCCGGCTCCCGAGGCCCACCCAGAGCGGGGCGTGCCGTGAGGTCGTGAAGGGGTTGCGCGCGACACGCGTAGCCCGGACTGTAGCGACGGTCGGCTGACATTTGGGGTGGTCCGATGTCCAGACCCGGGATTCGAGACAACGGGAGGAGCGCTGGCCCGCGCGTTCTCCGCGGCTCAGGGCGAGTCCATGGCGCCGCGTGGCTCGCCGCCGCGGTCGTGGCGGCGTGTGCGCCAGCGGAAGGGCCTCCGGTCGTTCTCGGGGAGCTGCCCCTGCCCGAAGGAGTGACTCCGTTCACGCCCCTCGGCCTCAACCTCGACGTCTCACCCGACGGATCACGCGTGGCGCTGGTCGGTCGTTCTCTCGACCGCTCGACGCGTATCTGGGAATGGCGAGACGAGGCGGGCGCCTTCACGCAGCTGCCCGGCACGGAGGCCGGTCGTAATCCGACCTACTCGCCGGACGGCGGCTCGCTCGCGTTCACGCGCGGGACGAGCCTCCTGACGATGGCACTCGGCGGCGCCGAGGCACCCGCGATCGTAGCCGACTCGGCCTTTGGCACTCCCGGCATCGAGTGGGGCCCCGACGACCGGCTCTACTATCAGAGGACGGACGGCCTGTGGTGGCGGACGTCACCCACCGGGGGCGCCCCGGAGCCCGTGCCGGGTCTCGGCGTCCGGCTCGACGGGCTGCCCGACGTCCTCCCGGGCGGCGGCCTCCTCTACACGCGGAACCTCGGCGGCCCGGAGGGTGATCAGATCAGCCTCCGTCTGCCTGAGTCGGATCGCACCCTACTCCTCCAGCGGGGCGCGATGGCGCGGTACTCTCCTTCGGGGCACTTGCTCTACACCACGGGCAGCGTCCTCTACGCCCAGTCGTTCGACGTGCAGGGGTCGCGACCGAATGGCCGTGCGATCGCGATCGCGATCGACGTGCACGTGATGCCGTCGTCGAATAGCTACTTCGCGGTCTCGCGCGGGGAGCCGGATCGGGGCGCCGGGGCCACGAACGGCACGCTCGTCTACCTGACCGCGGGCGCCGTGCCCGAGCATGCCTCGGAGCTCGTCTGGGTCGATCGCGCCGGTCGTGAGGCGCCGATGAATCCTGACCTCCCCGCCATGCCGTACACGTCTCTGGCGCTCTCCCCCGACGGGCGCCAGCTCGCCGTGGCGGTGGCCTCGGAGGACGCTCCCGAGCTCTGGCTGATCGGCCCGGCGGCCGTGCGGCGCCAGAGGCTCTCGCCCGACCAGGCCGTGGACCGCCCGGCGTGGACACCGGACGGGCGGGGCGTGGCCTACGTGACGCGGGGCTCGGGGCGAGCCCACGTGCGGCGCGTCGAGTTGGGATCGACCGCCGCGCCCCGATCGGCCCCCGTGGTCGAGACGGCCCGGCAGACCCTCGGGGTGGCGTTCGCGCCGGACGGCGCCTCGCTCGCCTTCGTCGAAGGAGCGGCCGCGAACACGGACATCGGCCGCCGTGACCTGGCCGCAGGCACCGTGGCGACAGTCCTCACGACCGAAGCCGTCGAAACCGCGCCCGCGGTCTCGCCTGACGGGCGCTGGCTCGCCTACGTCTCGGACGCGACGGGGCAGAGGGAGGTGTACGTGCGCCCCTGGGGAGGGGCCCCCTCGGGCACCGCGGAGGTCCGAGTCTCCGAAGCCGGAGGCACGGAGCCACGGTGGTCGCCGGACAGGGGTGAGCTCTTCTACCGGCAGCCGTCGTCGGGCTACATGGTGGCGGCGCGCTACACGACGGAGCCCTCCTTCTCCGTCGCGGCGCACGAGCGACTTTTCGACGCGAGCGCCTACCGACGAGACGACGGCTGGCGCGCGTACGACGTCTCGGACACGGGCCGATTCCTCATGATGCGGCCCACCGCGGACGCACCGCCGAGCACGGGCGTGCAGCGCATCCAGAACGTCTTCACTCAGCTCGAGCGGGACGCACGGCCAGGCGGCGAGCGCCCGCCTCTCGCGTGGTTTCTTCTCGTCGTCGGCGGGTTCGGGGTGTGGATCGTCGGCGTCGGGTACGCGATGGGTCGCCGGGCATTGGGTCTGGCGCCTGCGCAGGCGATCCGCCACGCGCTGCGTATCTTCGCGTTCATGGCGGCAGTCACCTTGCTCGCGGCCCCACTCGCGCTGCTCGACCTGCCGGTGAGGCGGTTCGTGCTCATGGCCATCTACGGAGCGCTGACGGCGGTGGGAGCGTGGTGGTGGCTGCACGCGCGGCGGAAGATCGCCGCCGCCGGGCCGACGCTTCTCGAGGTCCCGGACGTGGGCATGCGTCGCATGGCGACGCCCGGCATGCTCTTCGGTGTAGCGGGGGAAATCCTCTCCGGTCTCGACTACGCCGATTCCCTCTTCAACGCCACGATCGAGCAGGTCGGCGCCGTGCTGATCGGGGTGGCTCTTGCGCTCCTAGGGCTCCGGGCGCGCCGGGCGGTCGTCGCCTTCAAGGAGGGCGGCATCGTCATCCACGGGTGGCTACTCGAGTGGGAGCGGATCGAGCGCGGGAGTTGGAGCCCCGGGGCCGAAGCCACCCTCGCGTTCGGTTTCCGACGCTCGTTCCCGCCGGGCGCTGCGCGCGTGCGGGTCCCCGCCGATCGGCGGGAGGAGGTCTCGGCGTTGCTCGCCCAGCAGCTGGGCCGACGCTGGACCGGCCAACCAGCAGCGACGGATGCACCAGCCAGCACGCCGGCGCGAGCGTTTCGCCCCGCCCTGGAAGACGCCTTCTAGCCACGTGGTCGGCGCGCTGCACCGCGGGCCCCGAGCTGACCGCGGCCCACCTGGCCCAGCTTCCCGGGCCCTGTCTACCGTCCTCGGCGCCCGACTCAGACGCCCCTGTACCAGGTCGTCCACATGCGGTACCACGTGATCGGTGGGGTGGGCGGCGCCTCCTGCTGGGGGAGCCTCTTTGGACGCCCTATCCGTCGCCCGGGCGGGGTCCTTCCGGCGGGGGCTTCCGGCCGGCGTGAATGTTGCCGATGCCAGGTCGAGAGCCACGCGGTCGACCGATTCGTTTCTCGGCGCCGAATCGCTGATCGGGCCGGTGCAATGTATCGGATCGAGACGTGCCCGAAGCTCGCAGCCTGTCATGAGACGCTCATATACACGATTATCGGCGCGCCACACTGCGCTCGATGTGTGGCGACCGCAGCACATGTGGCTGGTGTGCGACGCGCGAGGTCGTCCCGCGGCGTGCTCCGTTGGTCCCCTCCGAAGGAAAGACACCGCGTCCGAGATGTGCCTCGGTGCCATAGCGACGGATACGAGCGGGTCCCGCGAATCTGATTCGCGTGAGCGACGCTCCGCAGCTCGGCTGGTTCCACCGGTCGCGTGGCGCTTCGTCGTGTGCTTGCTCGCCGGGCTGACCGCATGTGACTCGCAGATCGTGACGGTCAAGGACGTCACGCCCCCGAGCGCGCCGCTGGGGCTGGAGGCGGAGCAGGAGGGCACGACGGTGGAGCTCCACTGGCAGGCGGCGAGCGACGACGTGGCCGTGACCGCGTACCAGGTGTACCGCGACGGTGATGTCATCGCGACGGTGACCGAAACCGGCCATGTCGACGAAGCGGTCACCGTGGGCACGACGTACCGCTACACCGTCCGGGCGCTCGACGAAGCGGGCAACGCGAGCGAGCCGAGCGAGGAGGCGGTGGTGACGGTGCAGGACGTGACGGCCCCGAGCGTGCCGCAGGACATGGATGCCGAACAGGTCGGTACGACCGTGGAGCTCGACTGGAACCCGGCGAGCGACGACGTGGCCGTGACCGCGTACCGGG
>Ga0214472_10001937_pt1 | contig 22483 bp, 22 predicted proteins | sample RVTome_6_FD_207662 | JGI IMG/M metagenome (GOLD analysis project Ga0214472, IMG submission 207662) | Soil microbial communities from uranium-contaminated site in the Upper Colorado River Basin, Wyoming, United States - RVT140D175 | ecosystem: Environmental > Terrestrial > Soil > Contaminated >...
CGTATTCGTCATCTCGCGGTGAAGCCGGTTCCGCAGCTCCAGCAGACGCTCAGCTCCCGGCGGGTGTGTAACGACTCGTGGTGAATGACCTCCCTCCTCTGACCACGCAATCAGCATCAGCACTATCAATGGCCCAGCGAGGAGAGGTGGAATCAACACACCTCTAGCATCTTCGCTGAGTTCTCTGCTTCGCTCCTGCACTTGACCAACGACCCACCCAGCGGCGACGGTATCGGCTTCCCACTCCTGCTCAATGCTCGCACGATTGACCCAGAAGTCCCCACTCGGAGTGGCGAGCCGGACGGGTTCTGCCTCCTCGAGATGTCCCTTCCATGCATGAGCCCATTCATGCATAACGACGAAGGACACACCGGCGGCGCTGGTTTCCAGTATCCAGATCAATTCCGACAGTTGTTTCGGCGTGGGATCGACGCCAGTCCCCCCCCACCCCCTGCGGACCGCCTCCACGGCCTTTCGAACAACCAGCGCTGCTTCCTGCAGTGTCATCAAGGGCGGAACTCGCCTTCCGTCCGGTGTATGTGAGACCGAGGAGTAGACGACCGCCTCTACTGCAACCGCGATAAGTCCGGTCAAGCCTCCGTGCAACAAGCCAAGGTAGCCTTCTGATTCGAGGTTCACGAGTTCGGCGTTCAGGGTCGGAGTCGGAAACAATCCGAAGTAAATGTCCTTATCGAGGGACGGCAGCGAGAGATGACTGTAACTCTCGTTGAGGAGTGTGAGGAAATCTGGCTCAGATATGAACCGTGAGATTGCAGCGACCGCGTCGAGTAGCTCTGGATCGACGCCTTCCGAGAGGTTCTTCTGGAATTCCTGGAATTTGGTCCTAACAAAGTGCTGGTATTCGTCGAGTCCAGCCTCGGCCAAGAGACGCATATATCGCGCCCGGAGGGATGTCATGAGGTCACCATCCCCAGTATGGGTCGCTTACGTTGGCCATAGAACCGGCAAGTTGGCGGCCCTTCATTGTCTATGAGGGGTACCTCTGTGTCCGTGCGAGAGAGCGTATTCGAGGAACCTCTTCGAGTGTTCCCACACCTCCTCGTTAGTCAGCGTTCGTCCAGCAGGGGCAAGTCCGCCCAGAACAGGCCGGAAGTCCCTGTGAGAAACACTAAGCCTACTGAGCTCCTCTGAGGCTCTGCCGAATAACCTCTTCGCCTCGTCAGTGCACAGGAACGATGTGACCGACGGCGCTGCGTCGATCATCCCATCTTGCGAAATGAAAAAGGGCGTGGTCTCCACGTCGCGTACAAACTTCCGGTAGGCATCGTTGAGCTGCTCGAAGTACTCGAAGCCGAACGCGTCGGCTGACACGGGCAATGGAGCTCTAAAGTCAGGGCGCGTTAGGTTCCGCAGGAAGTGTGTGATGAGGTACATGTCGGGGTCTCTCTGGATGTAGATGACCGCGCGAACTCGTCCGAGAGCCATGATCCCAGCACACTGAGCGCACGGTTCCAGCGTGGTGTAGATCGTGACGTCCTGCAGTGCCCCCGAGTATCCGTGCTTTGGAACATCGGGACGGAGAGATAGTGATGGTCGCCAGTCATCGCGCAACTGAACAAGGCTGAACAGACGACGGACCAAACGAGACTCAGCGTGTTCCACAGAACTGCAGAAGATCTCGTTGTGATTGAAGTCGAAGTCGATCAAACGACCGTGACCATCAACAGCAATAGATGCGATGTTGTGACCTAGGTAGTTTCCTCCCGCGTAGAAACCGCCAGCACGGCGTTGGTCCCGCCGACAAGGGTAGTCGCCTACGGCGCCACGCTTGTTCCCGTTCCAATAGTGAAAGACAAGTGCCATGACGAGCAACGAGTAGATCCGGTGTCGTTCGCGCTCCGGGGGTCCGAACGCAGATGGTGCTACATGCGCCAATTCGCGTACTGGTCGGTTCCACAGTTCAGCCAGGGGTCCAACTATGAACCAGGGAGGCTGTTCCAGGGCAGTCACGCTGGTACGAGGGTACACACCCGGCACTTGGGATAACCCAGCTTGACGGACATCCTATCGATTCGCGGGTTCAAATCCCGCCCCCGCTACTAACCGAAAACCCAGGCGCTGCCTGGATTTTCGGTGTTCTTGGGGTCTCGAGTGAGTGCCGATCCAGGCCTCCGTGATGACAGCCTGATGACAAACGGTTGGTCGACTAACGGTCGACTCGGGGTTGAATCGGGTCGAATCCCCGCATTCCCAACAACGAAGCGTCGGGAGGATCTGCCAGCCCAAAGTGCCGAAGTGCGGCCGCACTTCGTGCTAGTATCAGACTGTGACCCAAGACGCGTTGGGGATACCTGGAGCCACGTCTCCAGGGACCGCAGAGATTCGACATGGAGATGCCTTCGACCTGGTCGCCGACCTTGTGGAGGACACGGTCGATCTTGTGCTGACATCTCCGCCGTTCTGGGGCCTGCGTTCATATGGCCTGAGCCACGAGGAGGGAACTCTTCAGCGGTGGGAGTCAGACGGATGTTCTCCTACTCGTGCGCCACCGTATGACTGGTACCGGGAAGCTGGCGGATTGCTTGGGCTTGAGCCGTACCCGGAGTGGTATACAGCGCATCTGGTCGAGTTCTTCAACCGATGCCGACGCGTGCTTAAGGGCAGCGGTAGTCTCTGGGTCAATCTGGGGGATACCTACTTCGCTCGCTGGGGAAGCATCCGCGATGGTGGCCGCCAGGGAATGAATGGTGGGCGGCGTAGGCGTCGCACGCCATCTGGTGGTTACCTTCAAGAGAAGCAGCTGTTGATGATTCCAGCTCGATTTGCGATCGCTATGCAAGATGCCGGGTGGATCCTGAGGAACGACTTGATCTGGTCTAAGCCGAACGTGATGCCGAGACCCGAAGCAGACAGGCTACGGCTGTCTCATGAGCACTGGTTCCATTTTGTCCAGCGCCAGCCCGGGAGGCGTCCCCGCTACTACTACGACCTTGAGGCATGCGAGGACGGCGCCCGGGATGTCGTAGAGTGCTTCACTGCTGCTGGCGCTAATGGACATTCAGCCACCTTCCCACCCGCTCTGATCCGGCCACGCATCGCGAGCGCTTGTCCTCCCGGAGGACTCGTTCTTGACCCCTTCTGTGGAACAGGGAGAGCGGTTATTGAGGCCGCTTGCATGTCTCGCTCGGGCATCGGCTTCGACCTGTCAGAAGACTATGTGATCGCTGCACAGGATGACATATCTCGACTGGTGAGAGAGAGGGCCGACACCGACACATCCGAACGAGCACCATGTGCTACGACCGAATCCAAACGCCCAACATGAACCACATCGGAGAGCAGAAGATCACTGGTGACCGCGTAGCTGAGATTCTGCGCGGTGCCAACCGCGGAGCCAGGGACCCCGATATCGATCTATTGGAGTTGCTTACGGAACTTGGTGTCGTTGCGGACAGTCAGGAAGTCGGGGAGATCCTCAAGCGGCTGGTTCACGATGCACGTCAGGATTGAGTCTGACCCACCAGGCCCTTTAGCCGTAATAGGCGAGTTGCCTGACGCAAGGTTGGCCATGATTGAGGGCCTCAACGGCATTGGTAAGACACTGGCTGTGCGGCTCCTGCAGTTGTGCGCGGGCACCATGCCCTACAGGGCGAACTCTCAGGCCTGGGCGAGCCTTCTGGACGGCCTTGGCGTGTTCACAGTTTCGGTCACGGGACTGCAAGAGGTGAAGGAGCTGGTCTGGGTCGCCGATACACGGGATTGGGTGACATTCGATGACTCCCAACCTTCTACCGAGTGGTTTCGGGAGATACGGATCGACGGGCAGCCAGCCTCGTTAGATGAGGTTCGTTCTGTCATGAGTGTCCACCGAATTGCCGGCGATGAAGGCATGATCGAGACACTTGCCCAGTTAGCTGACACAGAAGCGGATGTAGTCCGGGATTGGTCTGCGCGGTATGCAGCCGTGGGGAGTAGCCCACTTTGGTCATTGGAGACACGATTGGGCGATGCCCAGGAGTTGCTTGGTGATGTGTCGGTTGATCGGTATGCGGAGCTCGTTGCCTCAGCGAGAGCTGCCACCAATGAATTCAACCAAGCCAAGAAGACGGCGAAGGAGATTCAGGATCTTAGAGATCTATCTGCGGACACCTTGAATCTGCGCACGCGTCTGATCGCGGTGCGCAGCCGCACACCTGGACTCACTGCCGAGCTCGCGGAGGTGGATGCAAGCATCGACCAGGTAAGGCGAGAGAGGGAGGAGGTGCAGCAACAATTCGCAACGGTGGCTGGCCGCGTAGCGCGCGCCGAGCCGTTAAAACGTGAATTGAGGAACGCCCGCAGGACTCTGAACCGTAACCGCGACAAGCTATCGGAAGCGCTAGCCGATGCTTCAGCCATGGCTTCACAACTCGGACTTTCTGTCGAAAGAGTCGAGATCCAATCTGCAATCGACCAGTTGGAAGAACGCGCGTCCGTGTTGCGCGCCGAACAATCCGAACTTGATGCGGCACCAGCTATGCGTTCGCTCATTCGGGAGGTGACCGGTGAGCTCGCTGAAGCCGAGGCGAAGGGGCTCGGGGATCAAATCGCTGTTGATGATCCGGAGACCGAAGTCAAACTGACCGTTACGCAGACGCGTGTCGGAATGGTCACGCGTGACGTCTTTCTTGAAGGGCAGCCACCGTCACCGCAGGCCCGAGATTTGACAGAAAGCCTGGCTGAGGTGGCTGAGGATCTCACACGCTCCAGAGCCCTTGTCTCAGCCGTTGAGGAGGTCGAGCGATTTCAGCGGCTTGTGCAAGAGAACGAGGAGCGTGTGGCTCGGTCTCTCGCAGCAGGTGCTGGCGCGGCAGGTGACGAGCTCAAGGCACTCGAGGAGCGGCGTCGTGCCATCGACGAGACTCTCTTGCAACTGGCAGCGCGAAGAGCGGGGCTTGCACAACGGCTGGGCACAACCGGCGAGGGCACTACAGAGAGAGCTCTCGCTCAACAGCTCGCGAGAGCCCTCGACCGGGCCGGGATTGCCGAGTCGGAGTTGGATAACGAATTCGCGTTAAGGGATGAGGCCGCTACGCGTGCCCAAGCGGAGTTGAGTCGTGCAGAAGACCTTGCGGCGGGCACTCGTCGCGCCGTTGCGCGGATCGAGGCAGACATTCGACGCGCATCGGCGACTCTGTCGGACCATGAGGAGCTCGGCTGGCTCAGAGAGGCACTCGACACCTCACTTCCTTCCTCTTCCGCTGTCCAGGTCCCGGAGCTGTTGGCATATGTGGAGGGTGCTAGATCGGTCCTCGAACGAATCGTCGACCGTCTTGGCGCTTACCGAATTCAACTTGCAGCCGTTGAACGCGCCCTGAGAGAAGTTGGACGGCGTGTGCGGGGCCAGGTGGCAGAAGCTGTTGAATACGTGGAGGAGTTGCAGGGGTGGATCGGTGGACGATTGAGCGATTGGTTCAACAACCCCCGCGTTCGTCACGAACTCCTTCCAGAAGCAAAAGGTGATGTCGTCGTCGACCTCTCAACTCGCGAGGTTTTGTGGAGCGAATCAAGGGGTAGCCGTTCGAGGCCTCTTGAGGCCTTTAGCAGCGGCGAGCAAGCCTTCGCTTATACGAGGGCCCGACTTGCTGTCCTCGACGAGGAACGCGATCCGGCAACCAACCGACTAATCGTCCTCGACGAGTTCGGAGCATTTATTGCTCACGACCGATTGGAGGGTTTACTCGCCTACCTCCGAGATCGCGCAAGCCATCGTCCAGGTGACCAGGTGCTCGTAGTCTTGCCTTTGAGCAGCGATTACGCGCAAATGGCGGCAACGTCAGTTGGCGCGGAGGCGAAACGCCTTCAAGGGTTGGTGGATCAGATCACAAGGCGCGGCTACGCGGTGCGCGTGCTGATGCCATGAATGGGGACGCAAGCCTCCTTGGCATCCAGGGTTATCTAGACGAAAGGCGGGTCTCGGAGCTGCTCGAAGCATTACGCCAGACCTGGAGTACCACCGTTGGAAGGCCACCGAGGGATCTTGAGGAGGATCTCAAGGAACTCCGGCGGTGGTTTGATCCGGTGGCTCAGGGACAACGGCTTCGCCGAGAATTGGCAGAATTGGCGCCGCTTCCCCAGGACCTATTGGACCCAGGTCCACCCCTCACCCTCACGGTCGGTCCAGGCAAGAGGTTGCTTACACCTGAGGGCCGCTGCGCACTTGAGTTACTTGATCGTCTCCCGAGTGACCTGCCTGGCTACGTGATCGGCGATACCGAACTCCTTCCGTATGAGCGTCGCCTAGGTCTGCTATATCGAGACTGGTCGCGTCATCGTCTGAAGTCGGTTATCGACCTCCTTGCAGGCACTACGAACCCGCTGCAGATTCCCGCAGCGGGCGTCGTCATTGCGTTGCTCGTGAATCGATGTACAAACGAGGACCGGGCCCTTACGCGCTTTGCCTCTGGTGCTGAGCGCGACGCAGTTGACCGAGCTTTCTTTGCTCCGGTTCAAGCCTTTGGTGACATTCTCGCTCCGTCTCGGCGGCGGAACCGCGGAAATCCGCGTCTCGTCAGCGGCTGGATGCTTTATGAAGCTAGGCGTCGGTTGGGCGAAGCCCTTGTAGTGGTTGATGCGCGCGGTGGCCAGAATGGTCGGGTCTGGATTCGTGGTGCGATGGTTGACGATGTTATTGAAGTCATCGCCCGCGACTTGGTTCGCGGTCATCGGGCACGAGCGACCCGTGATCGATTTCTCGAAGCCTACGACGCCCTGGTCCAGGCCTTACGCGGTCAATTGCCCAACTTGGCCGGTTTCAGGCTCAGTCATGAGCGGCCCCTCGATACGGCGCGACTTCGAGAGCGGCTTGCAGACCGGCTGTCTCTTTATATCTCATCGACGCAGTGACCACTGCAGCTGCTCTGTTCGAGCTTGCGCACGAACTTGTGTTGACGCATGAACGATCGGCACCAGGCGCGATCACGGTTGTACCTGTGATCGTTGACGATCTACAGACGGCTCGCCCGATTCTCAGGGCTCTCTCTGAGCTGTTGGAGGGCCAACTGTTTGACACAGGGGATTCGACCCAGTCTGAGCTACATGGGCCTGTTCCAGGGACGTCGGATCCTGTCAGGCGTGCTGCCGTAGAGGCAGCCCTCGTCGTTCCAACCGGCAGACGCGTAGTTGTTACGGATCTTCCCGACGGACTCGTGGAGGCCGTGCTCGAGAATCCGTCTATCGCTGCTGATCCCAGCGCTGGAGAGCTGACCCTCCTAGCTCTGGCTAGAGCGGCAACCCACCAAGACTTGGATCACCATCAGTTTGCGATCATTGCATACGAGGAGGGACCGATCGATCTTCCGTTTAGACGCGCCGTGTGGCAGCTGACGATGGCTCATTTCTCAGCTATGGGCAGCAGCAGCCTTAAGACACTGGTCGTCGTTGCTGAGTCGGCCATCGACATCGAGTTACATTGCCAGACAGACCACGGGTTCAAGTTCGCCATCGAGGGTGAGCGCTTGCTGCGACGGCAACGGCGCGACAACCTCACGGCTGTTACCGCGCGGATTGCCCGTCACCCGCACCCTTTCGTCATCTTCCTCGGTGCAGGTTTTGCTGCAAGTTCACGGTTGCCGCTGGGTGACTCGGTCCGCGATGGTGCGATTCGTCGGCTACTAGGTGTACCCGAAGAGGAATCACCAACCTCGGTGGAGCTCGCTTCTCGATTCCATGGCTGGCTGTCGGAGAAGCCAGGGTGGTTATCCGAGTCTGAAATCGAAATGCCCGAAGACCAGTTCATACGACAGCTCACACTCGAGCGCGTCATAACTGCAGAGAAGCGAATCTACACAGACCTGCCCACGCTCCAAGAATTCCGTGAGCATCATGACGATGTTATCGAGGCACCTGGCTCTGCGGTTCTCGATCTAATGCGCGTCCTGGAGATCGCTGCCGGCCGAGTCATCATCGTAGAGGTTAACTTCGACCTTCTTGTGGAGACACACACGGATGTTCCGTTGAACGTCTACGCGTCCGAAGATGAGTTCAACGGGGCCGCCGACTACGTGGCGCAATACCTTGCAGGTGACGAACAAGCCATTCCCGTACTCAAGTTGCACGGAACCATAAGCGCCGTTGAGACGTGTGTCGTGAGTCAGGAGCAAACCGAGCAAGGGGTAGGTGCAGGCAAACTGGGCGCGCTTCGAAGGCTGATTACTCCAAATGATGAACCACGGCTCTGGATCTATGTTGGCGTAAGCATGCGAGATCGCGATGTGGTGCGCGTACTTGAGGGAGAGGACTTTGCGCGAGGGCTGGATGAGATTTGGGTAAGCCCATTCCTGGTGTCGACCGTCGCGGACTTTGGTGGGAAGCGGGTGCCACATTGGAAGGACAAGCCGTTGCGGTCGATACAGGATCGACTGGTTACAGAGACGGCGGATGCGTTCTTCGCAAACCTCAGATCGGCTTTCGAGGCTTCATCCGGTGCGTCGGAAACCTGAGATCCGGGTAACCGCGCAGGCATCGGTGGGCGGGCCGATCGACGACAGCCGGGTAAGGGCCTGCTCGCTTCTCAATCTCCGTCGACCTGCTGGGAGGATGGTCTTCACGCCTAACCGAGAAGCTGGGCCGCCAGCCGATTCACGGCATCAGCCTGCTGCTGCGGTAACACGTGTGCGTACTGCTGCAGTGCCGTTGCAGGCGCTCACCCGCAACCACGTCAAGACCCTGTATGCCTGGGTTCAGGACGGGAACTCGTCCAGGAACGGAAAGCGGCCGTCACCCAAGACAGTCCACAACGTGCACCTCACCCTGCACCGAGCCCTGGAAGACGCGGTCGATGACGGGTTGATCGTCCGTAACCCTGCGACGGGAGCCAGGTGCCAAAGACGCTGGTCTTCGCCAAGGACGACTCCCACGCCGACGACGTAGTCCAAATTCTGCGCGAGGAGTTCGGCAAGGGAAACGAGTTCGCCGTCAAGATCACCTACCGCACCAACGACGGCAGACCCGAGGAGCTGTTGGCCAACTTCCGCAACAGCTACGACCCGCGGATCGTAGTGACGGTGGACATGATCGCTACCGGCACCGACGTGAAGCCAATCGAGATCGTGATGTTCATGAGGTCGGTGAAGTCGCGCATCTACTTCGAGCAGATGATCGGCCGGGGCGCCAGGGTGATCAACCGCACCGACCTCGAGACGGTGACCCCGGACGCAGGAGCCAAGACCCACTTCGTGATCGTTGACGCCGTCGGAGTGACCGAGACCAACCTGATCGACTCTCGCCCGCTGGAACGTCAGCCGACAACCCCGCTGAAGAAGCTGCTCAAGAACGTGTCCGCCGGAATGGCGACGGTCGAGGACGTGTCCTCCTTGGCGGGACGGCTCGCTCGACTCAACCGCCAGATCACCAAGGATGACCGAGAACGTGTGGAGGAAGTGCTTGGCCAAAGCCTTCAATCTCTCACCTCGGCGATGGTGGAGGCCACCGATCCTGACCGGCACCTGGCGCATGCCGTGGCCCTGGCCGGCGACGAGGAGCCGACCGAACAGCACCTCGCCCAGGCCAAACGAGAGATGGTGCTGGAAGCGGTGAAGCCCATCGCCGCCAACCCCGAGTTTCGCCAGCTCTGGCAGGACCTCAAACGGTCCTACCAGCAGACCATCGACGAGACCAGCCGCGGCATCCTGATCGACGCCGGACCAGTGACCGAGGAGCCCGGATGGGCCAAGTCGTACACCGACGGGTTCCGCGCCTACCTGGAGGAGCACCGCGACGAGATCGAGGCCCTCCGGTTCTTCTACTCCATCCCCTGGAAGGACCGGCCAAGCTTCGCGGAGATCAAAGAACTGGCAGCGTCGATCGAGCGCACCCCTCAAGCCTGGACGACAGAACGTCTGTGGAAGGCGTACGCCGCGTTGGACGGATCGAAAGTACATGGCTCGGACAGGCGCGTCCTCACCGACCTCGTGTCGATCATCCGCTATGCCCTCGGCCTCTCCGACGAACTCGTCCCCTACGCGGAAGTCGTCGAGGAGCGATACCAGGCGTGGCTGCTTCAACAGGAGCAGGCAGGTCGCGAGTTCACCGACGAGCAACGACGCTGGCTCGACATGATCGAGAACCACCTCATCACATCACTCGGCATCAGCGCCTACGACTTCGACTACACCCCCTTCAGCCAGGAAGGCGGCCTCGGCAAGGCGATCCAGGTCTTTGGCCCCGAGCTGACCGAGCTCTTGGAAGAGCTGAACAAGGAGCTGGTGGCGTGAGTGGGCCGCCAGCCAGCTGGGAGAAAGTTGCGATTGGCGAGGTAGCGGAGGTCAATCCGCGCCCGACTGCCGATCCGCCCAGCGACGATTCCCTGGTCTCGTTCGTCCCGATGGCGGCATGCGAAGCGGAGACCGGGCGACTCGATGCAAGCGAAACGCGACCGTTCGGGGAACTGCGGAGAAAGAGCTACCGGCGATTCGAAGACGGTGATGTTGTCGTTGCGAAGATCACACCGTCGATGGAAAACGGTAAAGCTGCCCTCGCGAAGAACCTAGCGAGTGGTCAGGCATTCGGAACGACCGAGTTCCATGTCCTGCGGCCGAGCAACGGATTGGATGCGCGCTACCTGCTCCATTTCGTTCTTCAACACAGCTTCCGGGCCGAGGCGGCTCACCACATGACAGGCACGGCTGGCCAGCTGCGGGTTCCGGCGGACTTTCTTCGGAAAGCTTCAATGCCACTCCCGCCTCTGGACGAGCAGCAGCGGATCGTCGAGACGATCGAAGAGCAGTTCTCCCGACTCGACGCCGGCGTCGAGTCCCTCCACCGAGCGAAACGTAACCTCATACGTTTCCGGGCATCAGTGCTGAAGGCGGAGGCGAAGGTCGTCTGACGGGTACATCGACGAGTCAATGGCCCGTGGTGACTCTGGAGCAAGTGACATCGCTTGTTCGGAACGGCGTATTCGTTTCGCGTCCCGATCACGATACGAGCGGCGTACCGATCTTCCGGATCTCCGCGGTTCGCCCGATGAGTCTGAATCTGGACGATGTTCGATTCGCGCATGGGCTGGATGCAGTCACTGTCAGGAAGTACACGGTCCGTGAGGGAGACCTGCTCTATACGAGGTATAGCGGCCAGCCGGAATACGTCGGCGCGTGCGCAGTGGTTCCGAGCGGAGCGCCCCGAGCGTTACACCCCGACAAGCTGATACGAGTGATCGCGGACCAGGAAGTCATCCTTTCGGGTTTCTTGGAGCTCGTGTCCTCGACTGGCACATCGCTCGAGTTCATACGATCCCGGAGGCGCACGACCGCCGGCCAGACTGGTATCGCAGGCAGCGATCTCAAGCAGGTGCCGATCCCGCTCCCTCCGGTCGCAGAGCAGTCCCGGATCGTGGCTGAGGTTCAACGTCTCCTCTCGTTCGTCGATGTCCTGGCGGCTGCACTCGAATCGAGCATTCAGAAGTCCCGATCTCTTCGGCGGTCCATCCTGCAGAAGGCCTTCGAAGGGCAATTGTGCAACTCGCTCGAGCGAAGGCTGGCGTGACGTGGCGAGAATCAACAAGCTTCAAGTCCGGAACTACCGCTCGATTGGTGGCTGGGTCGAAGTCGCCTTTCCGGAGACCGGTCCGCTTGTTCTGATTGGTGAGAACAACGCTGGCAAGTCCAACATCGTCCGGGCACTCGACATCGCCCTCGGTGAGACATGGCCGGGGAGTTTCAATCCTGAGGATCACGACTATCACCAGCGCGTCCGGGACTCCGCCCCGATGCAGATATTGCTCGATGTGGACGGAATCCGACACATGCGGCGGGACCTGGATGTGATTCAGATCAGCTGGCGATACGACCCTGATGAGGACCGTAGTTGCGCATTCGATGCGATGCTCTCCGACGGGACGAGTGCGTGGATGAGCAATGCTGAGCGTGAGCAACTCGCTTGTGTGGTTGTTGGGGCGGATCGTCGTCTGAGTTATCAGCTGTCCTATACGAGCAAGTGGACGCTGTTGTCTCGACTGATGAGACGATTCCACGACGTACTGATCGAGGACGATGATCGCGCGAGCAGGCTTCGCAGCCAATTCGCATCGATCGTTGAGATCTTCAAGGAGGTGGAGCAGTTCAAGGGATTTAGCGAGGGACTTCGACGTATGGCCGGTGAATTCGGAGCGAACCTCACATACGCGCTGGAGATGGACTTCTCCGCATACGACCCCTCGAACTACTTCCGATCGTTGCGTGTTCAGCCGACGAGCGACGGACAGGTGCGGAGCTTCGATGAGCTTGGAACGGGCCAGGAGCAGATCCTCGCGCTCGCCTTCGCCCACGCGTACGCCATGGCGTACGGGGCAGGCGAGGCTGGCCTAGTGATGGTCATCGAGGAGCCCGAGGCTCACCTGCACCCTCTTGCCCAGCAGTGGCTAAGCCGGAAGGTCCACGCCATGAGCGAAGACGGTGTCCAGGTTGTGGTTACGACGCACAGTCCCGCGTTCCTTGATCTGGCGCACGTGGATGGCATCGCATGTACCCGGAAGCCCGACGAGGGTGGCGCGACAGCTGTGGTTCAACACGGCATCGAAAGCCTGGTCGGGCACTGCCGCGCCCTTGGGGCAGACAAAGCAGATGTCGACAGCCTCCCAGACTTCTATGCAGCGAGCGCAACCGAGGAGCTGAAGTCCGGCTTGTTCGCGCGGGTCTGCATGGTTGTGGAAGGGCCCACCGAGGCGCTTGCGCTCCCGATCTTGCTCGAAGCCTGTGGGGTGGATGTGCTCAAGGCGGGGATCGCGGTTGTGAGCGCAGGCGGAATCGGCAGTATCGCGAGGTGGGTGAGGCTATACACCGCCTACCAGATCCCGACGTTCGCTGCGTTCGATGCCGACTCACACGATGACAAGGATGGTGTGAAACGAGCGGATCTACTGACATCGCTGGGCAGAGACCCGGCAAGTTGGGAAGTGCCAGGAGAGCCGATCTCTGCCTCAGAGACCTACGCGGTCATGAACCCTGACTTCGAGACCGCCTTGAGGGCACTCTTCCCAGATGCGTATGCGGCCTTCGAGGGGGAGGCGCGCCAGAAGCTCGGGTCAAACAAGCCGATCGTCGCCCGTGAAGCGTGCAAGCGCCTTGCTGGGGTGCGGGAGCTGGACGGCTGGACGGCGCTTCAGATGTTGGCCGACTCAATTAGAGCGCTGCTTCCATCAGCAGGCGCCGTGGGGGCCGCCGCTCCCGGTTCCGAGCCCGCCGAAGCAGCGTCAGTCGTTGAAGGAGAGGACAAGTGAGCGACCCGCAGACGCTGGTCCGCAAGCTTTGGTCTTACTGCGACGTGCTCCGCGACGACGGACTCTCTTACGGTGACTACGTCGAGCAGCTCACATACCTGCTATTCCTGAAGATGGCGGACGAGCAGACGAAGCCACCGTTCAACCGGGCGCCAATCATCCCTAGCGGACTTGATTGGCCAGCGCTGTTGTCGAAGGACGGGGACGAACTGGAGACTCACTACCGGCACATCCTCACCGAGTTGGGGAAGGAGCACGGGATGCTGGGCGTCGTCTTCCGTAAGGCCCAGAACCGCATCCAGGACCCTGCCAAGTTGCGTCGCCTGATCGTCGACCTGATGGATCAGGAGCAGTGGATGATCCTTGATGCCGACGTAAAAGGGGACCTCTACGAGGGACTGCTCGAGAAGAACGCTGCCGACCTCAAGTCAGGCGCCGGCCAGTACTTCACGCCCCGGGCCCTCATCGGGGCCATCGTCGAGGTGATGCGGCCCGGTCCGAAAGAGACAGTCAACGATCCCGCTTGTGGGACCGGCGGATTCCTGATCGCGGCTCACGAGTGGATCGCAGACCATCACCGGCTCGATCCCGATCAGAAAAAGCACCTTCGCTTCGATGCACTGTCGGGTAACGAGATCGTCGACAACACGGCCCGCCTGTGCGTGATGAACCTGCTGCTACACGGGATCGGCCAACCGAACGGCGGGAGCCCGATCAAGGTCGAGGACTCGCTCGCCTCCGATCCGGGTGACCGATACTCGATGGTGCTCACCAATCCGCCGTTCGGGAAGAAGTCGTCCATGACGATCGTCGTCGACGGTGAAGCAAGTCGTGAATCATTGCAGGTGGTTCGGGAGGACTTCTGGGCAACCACCTCGAACAAGCAGCTGAACTTCGTCCAACACGTGAAAACCATCCTGGAGACCAACGGCCGCGCGGCGGTGGTCGTCCCCGACAACGTGCTGTTCGAGGGCGGTGCAGGGGAGACGGTCCGGCGGCGGCTGCTCCATGAGTGCGACGTCCACACCCTCCTCCGACTTCCGACCGGTGTGTTCTACGCCCAGGGTGTCAAGGCAAATGTGCTGTTCTTCGACAAGAAGCCAGGCCGCGAAGAGCCCTGGACTCAGGAGCTGTGGATCTACGACCTGCGGACCAACCAGCATTTCACGCTGAAGCAGAACCCGCTGACCCACGAGGCGTTGGAAGACTTCATCAAGGCCTACAGCCCCGACGACCGCCACGCCCGAGTCGAGTTAGAGCGCTTCCGCCGGTTCGCCTACGACGAGCTGATGGCCCGTGACAAGGCGAGCCTCGACATCTTCTGGCTTCGCGACGAATCGCTGGAGGACACCGACAACCTGCCACCACCCGCAGTCATCGCCGCGGAGATCGCTGAGGACTTAGAGGCGGCTCTCGCAGAGTTCGCGGAAATCGCCGCTTCTCTGTCAGAACAGGAGTCTGGATAGGTCATGGAGACGAGCGTCGGTGAGTTGCTTTCCAGTTACGCGAAGATCCTCACTGAGTTGCGTGGGCGCGGCGTCGTACGATCCGCCAACGCCCCGGCGGGTGACTACGCCGAGTGGCTGTGCTCGCGCGCCCTCGGCGCCACATTGGTCGACAACTTTTCGGTGAAATCGCATGACTTCGTGCTAGCGGACGGTCGGCGTGTCCAGGTCAAGACCCGTGTCACTTCCGATCCACCAAAGGCCGGCCAACTCCAGACCTCTCCATTCCGTTCGTGGGACTTCGACCTCGCTGCCTTCGTGCTGTTCCGTGACTACGACTACGCCGTCCGGCGAGCGGTTCTCCTCCCCGTGGAAGTGGTCCGAGCCCAGTCGGTCTATCGCAGCCATGTCAATGGATCAGTCGTGATGATGAGAGGCGCCCTACTCGACCACGAGGATGCCGAAGACATCACGGACCGGCTGAGGGCAGCCGCTAGCCAGGATTAGCGTCGAGGTACCGGCCGGACAGGCGCTGAGGTCGCGGTGTCTCCCGTCGGGCTGGCGAGTGCTCGCTCCAGTGATGTGAAGAGCTCGAGCACTTCGGGTGCTTCGAAGATGCGGTAGCGCTGTTTACCGATGTTGCGCTGGACGAGTATCCCGGCTTCAGCGAGTCGGTTGAATGCGGAGCCGGAGGCCACGTCGGATCGGTCGATCAGGCGAGCCGCTGAGTCGACGGTCAGGAGCGGAACGCCGGGGAGGACATGTAGGAGGAGATCCAAGGCTGATCCCTTGCGGATGGCGCCGAGTGAGCTCCGCCAGTGGTCGACCAGGTTGTCGATCTGAGAGGCGTAGGCCTGGGCGTCGTTGCAGGCGCGAAGCGTGGCGCCGGCGATCGTGCGGAGCCAGACGTGGGCCGCGGTCGATCGATCGGGGCTGTCGGCCGGGTGGTGGTGGCGAAACGCGGTCAACCCTGAGATGTAGTCGTCGGCCCACGTGGCGAGGACCAGGCTGATGGGTGGGACGAAGGCGGGGGCGAGACCCCGTCGGCGGAGGATGATGTGGATCAGGGCGCGGCCGGTGCGTCCGTTCCCGTCGGCGAAGGGGTGGATGGTCTCGAACTGGGCGTGGGCGATCGCGGCCTGCACGAGCGCCGGGTGCTCATCTCCGTTGACGTAGACGGTGAGGTCTTCGAGGAGCTCCCTGACGAACTCGGCCGGCGGTGGGACGAAGGCGGCGCTGCAAGGGTTGTATGAGCTGCCGCCTATCCAGTTCTGTTCCTCGCGGATGACACCCCCGAGCTTGGGGGTAGGGGATCGCTCCATGAGGATCTGATGGATCCCCAGGAGATCGGCGAGGGTGATGTCCCGTTCTTGGTCTGCCAGCTCGATCGCGGACTCCATGGATGCGATGTTGCCGAGGACCTCGACGGCGACCCGGTCGGCTGCCCCGCCGCCCTCGGCGAGGAGGGCTTCGGCTTCGACCAGGCGACGGGCTCCGGCGTCGAGGCCCTCGATCTTCGACGAGGCGACCGACTCGGCCCTGAGAAGGAAGCGTGCCAGTCCTTCGAGGCTGACATGGGTCGTTCCCGCTTGGTTGAGGTCTCTGATCGCAGTCTCGGCGTCGGCGATGTCGGCGGCCACGTCGCCAGGCAGGGTCAGGTTCCAGCCGGCGAGCGGGTCGGGAAGGTAGGCGTCGTAGTTGCAGCCTTGCCGATCGCGGCGGGTCATCCCTTGGAAGCGGGCGTCCCATCGTTTGCGGAGGAGTTCAGCCATCCTTCGGTTCCGATCCTCTAAGCAAAGGTTATGCAAGAAGCTTAGCTTAGGGTGGCCCTAAGTAAAGGACACTGGAATAGGGCGAGAAGTGTCCCACGCAGACCTTCACCGATCCGGTGTGCGCGGCGAGGAGGCAGCCGAACGCGTCAAGGGATCGCGTGGTTGCGACGCGGCGAGTGATTATCGTCGCCAACCGGCGGACCAGACCGAGAGCCCTTGGGGAGCCCTGTGGCCAACACCGTTCATCAACTGAAGGTCACGCTTCGCTCGGTGAAACCGCCGGTGTGGCGGCGAATCGTGGTGCGTTCGAACAGTCCCCTGGGCGAGCTGGCTTCGGTTCTCGAAGCGGCCATGGGTTGGCTGGGTGGCCATCTCCACGTCTTCGAGGCCGAAGGAACCTGGTACGGCAGTGCCGATCCCGACTGGGACAGCAACGACCAGGACGAGAACGAGCACCGTCTGGGTGACGTTCTAGCCACGGTCGGCTCCAAGATGCGATGGGACTATGACTTCGGGGACGGTTGGGAGCACGATGTCGTAGTGGAGAAGATCACCGACGCCGATCCTGGCGTCGAGTACCCGTTGTGCCTGGCGGGTAGGGGGGCCTGTCCCCCGGAGGATTGCGGTGGTCCGCCGGGCTATGCCGAGTTGCTGAGAGCCCTGGCCGATCCAAGCCACGCCGACCACGACGATCTGCGAAGGTGGGCTCCTCCAGGTTTCGACCCCGCTTCCTTCGATGTCGAAGATGCCAATCTCGCGCTGCGCTCACCGCGTCCGCTCGAAGGCCGGTGAATTCTGAGCCGGTGTGTCAGCCTTGGGCGCTGTCCCGTGTTTTCGATTGCCGCCGATCCCATACCTCACTACTTCGTGAGGTATGGGCGAAACGTGAGGTATCGGCTCAGTGCGTTGGGTCGGAGGCGAATCTGCTGGGTCACCTCTTGGTTGGCAGATCGCCGTATCCCTTCGTCGTCGCACAGGCGTCGCAGAGAGTCTTCAGCCAGTCAGCCTTGGTGCGGAGGTTTCCGTGGCTCCCGCAGAATTCGCACGTCCGTGCCGACTCGGCCTCGGCCTCACCGACGATCGCATCTCCGTTCGGGATGTCACCTTCCCAGTAGAAGCAGAGCGTGCCGAACTTCTCTTTGATCTGGTGGACCTGGTAGTTCGGGTCGAGCTCTTTCAGCTGCTGGTCGAGACGGGCCAGGATCGGGTACCAGCCGACATCGCAGCCAATCCACCGGCCCCACCCGTCGGGAATCCGTTCCAGGAGGGCGCGCAGGGCCGGCTCGTACGCACCCGCGTCGTCGGGCACGCGGAGCGCGTTCAGCATCCGGTCACGGTCGATGGGGATCTGGCGCACCGCCTCCATCGCCGCTGCGAGATCCTCTTCCGTGGCAGCCTCAGCAAGGTCACGAACGGCGGCTTCGAGAGCGTCTTCGCGCACCTTGTCAGGTCTTGGGTAGTTGGTCATGCTGTGGTTTCTCATATCAGGAGGGCAGGACGAGTTTCCCCTATTTCCCGCCTGAGGGTCCATTCTTGGCCCTTGGTCGTCATTGTATCGAAACTAAAGCCTTGGGTTAGTATTGATACATGACTGACCCAAGGCTCGATACTCGTACGGAGCCGCGGGAGCTGGTTGACTGGTTGCTTTCGCGTGGCCGGCATTGGGTGACCACGGCCGAGGCTGCCGAGCTGCTCGGTATTCCGGAGCACCATGTGGCACCGTCGCTAGCCCAGCTGCGGCGGCGAGGGCACTTGTTCAGCCCGACCAAGGGACTGTACGTGGCGATCCCCCCCGAGTTTCGCTCCTGGGGTGCTGTCCCGGCGTCGCACTTTGTGGATCCGATGATGCGCCATCTCGGTCACGACTACTACGTCTGCCTCCTATCGGCGGCCGAGACCCACGGGTTTGCGCACCAGCGTCCTCAGGTCTTTCAGGTGATGGCACAGGCGCGGCTGCGTGATCGGGCGTTCGGGCGGGTTCGTATCGAGTTCATCACGTCGGTGCACACCTCGGAGCGTCCCGTCGATGCTGTCAACACCCCGACCGGCACGATGCGCGTCTCCACTCGTGAAGCCACCGTGCTCGATCTCGTGGCGTTCCCCGACGCCAGCGGAGCCTTGTTCAACGTAGCCACCATCATCGGAGAGATGCTGGCCGAGGACGCCCTCGATGTACGTCGTCTGGCCCAGGTGGCCGCGGGCTACCCGGCTTCCATCGTTCAGCGAATGGGGTGGCTACTCGACTACATGGCGGCGCAAGTCGACGTGGTCGTGGACACCGGACCGCTGTTGCCCCTGGCGTCCTCGCGGAGCACACCCACCCCCCTCGACCCGAGCTATGGGCGATCAGGGACGCCTGATCGGCGCTGGAACGTGATCGTCGCCGAGTACCCGGACGAAGAGTCGTCGTGATCCCCCGAGCGGCGATCACCGCATGGGGCCGCGGGGTGCCATGGCCCACCGTCGAGCAGATCGAGCAAGACCTGCTGCTCTCCCGTCTCATCGTGGAGATTGCCAACGATGAGTACCTCGGCGACGAGGTGGTGTTCCGGGGCGGCACCTGCATGCACAAGCTCTACGTCCCCGAGCCGCTGCGCTACAGCGAAGACCTGGATTACGTCCGCACTACGAGCGGCGGGATCGGAGAGCTCACCCGGGCCGTCACCCAGATCGGGAAGCGGCTCGGTATGGAGGTGCGGACGAGGCTTACCGAGCATCCCAAGATGTTCCTGCGCGCGCAGTATGAGACTGGGTCAGGTCCGATGAGGATCAAGATCGAGGTCAACACCTTCGAGCGCTCGCCGGCGCGCCCACCCATCAAGATCCCGTTCGACGTTGACTCCTCCTGGTTCACCGGTGGCGCCGAGGTGCTCACCTTCACGCTCGACGAGGTCGTGGCCACGAAGATCCGAGCCCTCTTCCAGCGATCGAAGGGGCGCGATCTGTTCGATCTGTGGCTGGCCCTTACCCGGCTCGAAGTCCCGGCCTCGTCCATCGTCGACGCCTTCGGTCCCTACCGGCCTGACGGGTACACCGGACGCCGCGGCGAGCTGAACCTACGCGAGAAGGTGAAGCGCCTGGCCTTCCGCGAAGACATCCGCCCGCTGGTGACGGCCTGGCCAGAGGGCTACGACATCGACGCTGCGGCTGAGCTGGTGGTGGCCGACGTGTTCGCCTTGATCGAGTAGATCACTTCCGACTTCTAACGGATCTTCTAACGGATGGGTCGGCACGAGGGGTTATCCACAGGCATCAGCCATCACGACGATTCCGCGAAAGCCCTGGTAGTGGGCACTATTGAGCACCAACGAGTACCAGCCGAAACCGCCGGATAGGAACTCATTACCCGAAGGTCGCGGGTTCAAATCCCGCCCCCGCTACCACGAACCCCCAGGTCTCAGGCCTGGGAGTTTTTTCATGAGCCTCCCGTTCAGCTGACCGGCGCCTTGGGATCTTCGGCGAGGCGACGCACCGCCAACAACGCGATGTCGTCGAGCAATGATTCGTTCCCCATGAGTGCCTCCAGGATTTCGGCGCATGCTTCCTCGGCGGGGCGGGTGGACACCGCCCGGCTCAGCTGCTCGAACCCTTGATCCAACGGCACGCCGCGTCGTTCGATGAGGCCGTCGGTGTAGAGAAAGAGAGTGGCCCCCTCCGGTATTTCCAGTGACACGTCGCGACGTTCCAGCTCCGGTCCCAATCCCAACGGAGGCCCCGGCTCGATATCGACGTACTCGGTCGAACCGCTCGGCAGGGCGAGGAGAGGGGGAAGGTGCCCCGCGGAGCACATGACGATGGTCTTCTCGACGGGGTTCAGCACCCCATAGATCACCGTGACCATCTGTTCGTGCTCGAACTGCCGCATCATCCGGTGGACACGACCGAGGACCAGGGCCGGGCTGTCTGTCTCCAATGCATAGGCGCGAAGCGCGGTGCGAGTTCGTCCCATGACCGTGGCCGGGCCCAGCCCCTTGCCGGCCACGTCGCCGACCACCAAGCCGACTGCCCGCTCCGACAACGGGAACACGTCGTACCAATCGCCGCCGACGTCACCTTCACCAGGGGAGTAGCGAGCGGCTAGGTCGAAACCAGGGATGGAAGGCAGGACCGGGGGGAGCAAGCTGCGCTGCAGGGTCGAGGCCGCTGAGCGCACCTCGTCGTCGAGCCGGGCGGAGAGAGCGAGAGCGATCCGGTCGGCAGCCACTTGAAGCATTTCGATGTCGTCATCACTGAAGGTCCGGGGTTGCAGCGACCCGACGTGGATCACCCCGATCACTCTGCCCTCCACGACCAGGGGCGCCCCCAGCAGGGCCCTGATACCGCGTCGCCACAGGATGGGATTGACCACGCTCTTGGAGTCGACCTCATCTAGAGCGATGGGGCGGCGCTCCGCCGCGATGCGGCCGGCGAACCCCTTGCTGAGCGGTACACGGACCCCCTGGCGGATCTCCTCCTCCAACCCCCGGGCAGCGGTCGCAATCAGGGTCTGGCGACTCGGGTCGAGGAGCAGGACCGCGACCGTGTCGGCAGCCATGACCTCCTGTACCCGTTGCAGGGATTGCTCCAGCATCTCATCGAGCTCGAGATGAGCCAGTTCGGAGTCGATGACAAATCGGAGATTCCTGAGATGCACTTCTGAGTCGGAAACCCCCGTGTTCATAAGTTCAATGTACCGGCGAAGCGGTATGTAAGCCCACCCGCGAGATGCCGTTGCGGGAGCGCGTCCGAGTCCTCGCGGGTCTGTTTCCCGTTCTCGACCTGGTGTGGCGGAGTGCTACGGCAATGCCCGCTTCCTATCCAGGTGCGCGCTCTCCGGCGGCCGGCTGGGGATCTCTGTGGGGAGGCCACTGCCAGTGAGCAGCCATGAGATCACCGAGTTCGAGTTCCACATATCACCCGCAGCGCGGCGACGCGACGCTCGGCGATCAAAACGAGACCCAAGGCGAAGGCAGCGAAGGCGTACAGAACGCCGGGCAGGGCCACGTCCTTGAAGGATGTGCCGTGAACGCGGACGAGGCCAAAAACGATGGCGATCACCCCGCCGCCGGCCCATGCCCAAGCTCGGATCCCCCATCCGGGGCACTTCTGCCGCGAGGAGCTGATCAGCCTCCGGCGCCCCTGAGACGGGGTCGGACTTTGCGCCGCCACGGGCTCATAACCCGAAGGTCGCGGGTTCAAATCCCGCCCCCGCTACCACCGGAAAATCCAGGCACTGCCTGGGATTTCTGCTTTCCGGGAGACACTCGGCTGGCAGTGCCGTCACTCGGTCACAGTGTCGCCATGGCGGTGGGCTACCTTCCACTCGCCGTCCTCGAGGCGGTACACCTGCGTAGCCCGCAAGGAGTAGCTGCGCGGCTGACCGTCGACGGAGCACGAAGTGTGCTCGAGGCCGGCGGTGTAGGCCATGTCGCCCACCACGTCGTACGCCTGCAGTTCGAACGCGTGCGACGTGCAATTGGAGAAGGTCCTCTCGAGGGAAGAGAAGAGTTCGTCGAGCTCACGCTGTCCGACGGCGTTGCGCCACGCACCCAGGACACTCACTGGCTCGTTGCGAGACCAGAGCGCCCGGCGTGGGCCCGCGTCGCCGTTGTGCAGGGCGAGCTCGGCTTCGTACAGCGCGGTCTCGACCCAGCGCAGGAAGTCGTCGCGGTCGGTCATGCCGTCAGCATGCTAAAACGCCACCGCCGTGAGTGATGCTCGCCCGCGGCACGCTGGCGTCGATCCTGCGCCAAGCTGAGCTTTCTGTCGACGAATTCCGGGAACTGCTCTGAAGCGATCCTGGTGCCGAACTGGTGCCCAACTGCCTGGCACAGCCTGACATCACTTGGCATCGGTTGGCAGCCGTTCCAACTCGTTCTGACGTCGATCATCGCTGATCGCCACCTATCAACCTCCCTGGGAGTCCACTCGTAGGGCTCATAACCCGAAGGTCGCGGGTTCAAATCCCGCCCCCGCTACCACCGAAAAACCCTTGCACCGCAAGGGTTTTTCGCTTGTCAGGTCCTCTGCTCAATCGGGCTTCTGAGGCCTCCATCGCGCGTCCATCGCGC
>Ga0214472_10001938_pt1 | contig 22478 bp, 18 predicted proteins | sample RVTome_6_FD_207662 | JGI IMG/M metagenome (GOLD analysis project Ga0214472, IMG submission 207662) | Soil microbial communities from uranium-contaminated site in the Upper Colorado River Basin, Wyoming, United States - RVT140D175 | ecosystem: Environmental > Terrestrial > Soil > Contaminated >...
GCAAGACCACCGGGCCGCTGGTGATGTAGTCGATCAGGCTGGGATAGAAAGGCTTGCCCTTATGCGGGGCGTAGTGCTGCTCGGCCAGATCGCGCGAGATGCGCATGAGCTTCATGGCCGAAAGGGCGAGACCTTTGTCTTCGAAGCGTTGCAAAATCCGCCCCGTCAGGCGGCGTTGAATCGTGTCCGGTTTAAGAATGATCAGCGTTCGTTCCAAGCGAAGTTTCCTTTGTAAGAGAAGTATGCGGTTGATAGCAGCGTCGCGTGCGCTGCAGGGTTGCCCCTTGACGCTACAACCATAACGAGATGACCGGGATTTTCAACCCGCAAAAGGACAAATACAGTGGTCTCACGCCCGTGTCGACCGTGGGTCTATTGGAGGTGTTTCGAATGCCAACGACCACCGCAGGGGCGGACGCTACGTTGCTATCAAAGCTCCCGTAAGTTAGCCTAGGTCGATATGATAACCCGAACCATCCGCTCCCAACGAACAGCAGCCTGTTTCGCCGTTTTCGCCGTCCTCTCGACGGCCGGTGGATGTCAGAAACCCGCCGCCCGACCGGCGCTGACCGGCGCCCGCGTGGACCTCATGATGGCCGCCTATCCCGACCTGCGCAACGGACGCTTCGCCGTAATCGCCGACTTCGAGCGTCCCGAACACATGGAACTGTTCCGGCTGACGGCCACATCACCGGCCGCACGTTTTGCCTACGATCAGCAGCGGGGCCGGAGGAAGACGGGCACCGGCTGCCTACTCTTCACACGCGGCACGGACGACGACACCCTAATCATAAGCGACGAAAATGCCAATAACTGGCACCTAAAGCGCAATTGGCAACCGTTCGACATGCTCCTGATGAGTGTGTTCGCCCCGCAAAACGGACTCAGGATGCAGACCATCATCTCCGGTGGTCGGGGGGCGGATGGTCACGCTTCGGGTGCTACGATTCCCCTTAGTGCCGGGTGGAACGTGGCCCGAATCGACCTCGCGGCCATGGCGGACCACATTCCCCTCGACGATGTTCGAGAAATCAAGCTGGCCGTGGTCGGCTCCGATCGTCCGATGACCATTGCGCTTGATGACATCACCGTGACTTCGGTTCGCCACGATCTTTTTGGTAACTCCGACGCCCGCGACGGCAGCTTATACGTGCAGCAAATCGGACGCCGATGGCGGGTGGGCGCCGCCACGGACGAACACGGATTCGAGCTTACATTCGCCAACGGACAGATCGTAGCCTGGCACGACCCCGCCGGCGATCCGCATCGCCTGCGAAACTTCGTCCGCGGCGCCAAGCTCGGACCGACGCCCGTTGTTGTCGGTTCGGAGGGAGCGAGCGAACGCGATTTTATGCGGCTCGGTCCGACGGTCGTCGCCAAGTCGCGCATTATGGAAATGAATCCGGTTCGCGTGGTTGTCAATTCCGACTGGCGCTTCGTGGTTGATCCACAAACTCCGAGCGAAGCGCTGGGGGCGCGACCTTTCCAACGCTGGGTGTATCATATTTACGCTTCGGGGCAGGTCTACGTTTCTGTCGAGGCCACGGCGGGATCGCCAACGTGGACACCCTCCGAACTGGGGCTCGCGTTGACCCTCGCTTCGTCACCCAGCAACGGCTTCGCCATCAAGCTCATCGACCCGGCAGAAATCACCCTCAATCCAAGCGGCGCCGCATTTGCAACCGCCCGCCTGAAAGAAAGCGACACCTTCCTGCTCTATGGGGTTCGAACGGAGGGTGTCGCAACACAGATGAGAGACGCTTCGGTGTTTACCGCCGGCGGCGATGCCCCGTCTGAATTGCTTTCGCTCGTGGCCACCGCCAACCGCCAAGCCGGAAGTGTGACATCGTGGTCTTGTCATCTCATGTTCGGAGCATCGAATTCGACTTCCCCGGCGGAGGCGCTGCAACGCGCCGTCGCATACGCCGCTCCCATCCCGCCGCGAATCGAGATGGACGGGCTAGCTCCCCAACAAGATGGCACAGTTCCTCCCGTTGAGTTCGACCCCGTCTCCGGATGCTTTAGCATCACGGCAAACGGTGACCGGGTGCGTTTCACGCTCGACGGAAGCCGGCAGGCCTACTTCGCCCCCACTTTCCACATCCGCGACGCTCAGCGGCGAAAAGCTTGGGTTTACGTCGACGACGAAATCATTCGCTCCGTCGCGCGAGACGCGGAGGGCCACATAATCATACAACTCCCCGAAGCCGTTCGAGACGAAAGCGTCGTAGAAGTGCTTTTTCAGGCCCCTGACGCCTCAAACCTACCTTGACTTGACGGCCCGGACGGTTTACACTTAGGGGCTCGCCGTTTGTCCCGATTGGGAGACAAGAGAAGCGGGCATCGCGGGTGTCGCCTGCAGTTACCATGGATTATTCGCGTGGCGAAAAAAGTGAAAACCAAAACGACCGCCGCGCCCAAGGCCTCAAAAAAGGCCCAACGGGCGAGCGCCACTTCCGCGTCCCGAGCCAAGAAAAGCGTGAAAACCGTCACTGCGAAGGCCGCCAAGAAAAAGACCACAAAGGTCAACAAAAACGGCGCTGGGAATGCCAAGAAGGCGAAGAGCGTGACAGCCTCCAAATCAACGAAGGCGAAATCAGCGCCGATGTCATCGCGATCCGTCGGCTCCAATTCCAAGAAATCGCCACCGCGCGGCACCCCACTCAAGAAAACCGGCAAGAACAACCGGGTGCCGACCGCCACCGAACAAGACCCAATCCAGTTCGTGGAAGAAATACGCCGCATCCCCAAAACGTACTTAACCGCCAAGGAACTCAGAGAGTTCAAAGCGTTGCTGCTGCAAAAGCGGGCGGAATTGTGCGCCGATGTCACAAACCTCACCAAAGAGGCCCTCAACAAGACCGATAGCGGACCGAGCGAACGCTCTTCCATGCCCATCCACATGGCCGACCTGGGCAGCGACAATTGGGAACAGGAGTTTACGCTCGGACTTATTGCCAACGAACAGGCCGTGTTACGTGAGATTGATGCGGCACTGGAACGTATTGAAAACAAGACGTACGGAATCTGCCTAGCCACCCATAATCAGATCAGCAAGGCTCGGCTTCGCGCTAAACTTTGGGCCAAGTATTGCATCGAATACGCTCAGGCCCGCGAAGAAGGTCGAGCCATCTGACCATCCCAACGCTTATGGACAGTGTCACGGCACACTCAGCCGATCGCCCAAACACCCACACCGGAGGCAATCTCCCGGCCCACCTACGCTTTTGGATCGTCGTGGTGGTCGGCTTGGCTTTGGACCTCTGGTCGAAGCGATGGGCTTTTGCCAACTTGGCGTCCGGCGAAACGCGAACCATCTGGCCCGGCGTGCTGGAGTTCAGAAGATCACTGAACGCCGGCGCCGTCTTCGGCTCATTCACCGGTCAAACCGGCCTCTTCGTCGTGGCCTCGCTCTTCGCGTTGATCTTCGTGTTGTATTTTTTCCTGCGCAGCGATCGAAGGCAGCACGGATTGCACTTCGCGCTGGCCCTCATCCTTTCCGGGGCAACCGGCAACCTGTACGACCGAACCTTCATAATCGCTGACGTCGTCCACCATCAACCGTCTTCCGGTGGTGTCGAGATGATTATCGGCTCGATGCAAAGCAGCGCCGGCGACCATACCATCCGCATCGGTGATTGGCCCGACGGCGCCCACCCCCGGACCCTGCGCCGATCCGAGGTCACCATCCAAGAACTTGGCGTGGTGCGCGACTTCATCAAGTTCGTTCCGCGTTTTCCGCAATGGGTGCCCAAATTGGCCGGTCACGACGCCTGGCCTTGGGTCTTCAATGTTGCCGATTCGGCGCTGGTCTGCGGTGTTGGGCTATTGCTGATCAGCAGTTGGTTCGATCGAAAACTATACGATCGGTCAAGTTGAATCCGATCGAAAGACCGGCCCGCCACAAACGAAATGGCTACAACGGACGCAGAGTATGCCTGTCAGCCAAACGCAACACCCTTCGACGCAAGCCGATCAGCGTTTCATGACCCGTGCACTCTCGCTCGCACGCCGGGGGGCGGGGTACGTCGAGCCCAACCCCATGGTGGGATGCGTCCTGGTTCGCGGGGGTAAAATCGTCGGCGAAGGATACCATCGCCGATTCGGCGGGCCCCACGCCGAAGTCGATGCGCTGCGTCGTTGCTGCTGTCCAACAAACGGCATTACGTTGTACGTTACGCTCGAACCCTGCTGCCATCAAGGCAAAACGCCGCCCTGCAGCGCGGCCATCATTCGAGCCGGTATTGCTCGTGTCGTCGTGGCCACGGGCGACCCCAATCCTCTGGTTTGCGGTAAGGGCATACGAAAGCTGCGCCGTGCGGGAATCACAGTCGATGTGGGCCTCTTGCGCTCAGAAGCCGCCGAATTGATAGCTCCGTTTTCGACGCTGCTCCGCCTCAAGCGACCCTACGTCATCGCCAAGTGGGCGCAAAGTCTCGATGGCAAACTCGCCACGACCACGGGCGAGTCGAAATGGATATCATGCCCGCAATCCCGCAGACACGTCCATCGCCTTCGCGCCCGCGTCGATGCCATCCTGGTCGGTTCGGAAACCGTGCGCGCCGACGACCCTTTGCTCACCGCCCGCGATGTCCGCGTGCGCCGGCGGGCATTGCGTGTAGTCCTCGACAGCCGGCTGCGGGCGCCGGAACACTGCCAACTTATAGACACAGCAATGCGCTGGCCGACACTGATTATGACCACCGTAATCAAGGCGAAATCCGCCAAAGCAGACCGCCTGCGACGCGGCGGCGCGGAAGTGATCGGCTGTCGATCCAATCGAAACCGAATCGCTACCAAGGATTGGATGGCCAAGCTGGCTCAGCGCGGTATCTCGAATTTGCTGGTGGAGGGCGGACCGACCGTGCTGAGTTCCCTGCTCGAATCGCGGCTCGTCGATGAAGCCTGGGTCTTCACCGCCCCCATCCTGATCGGCGGTCGATCGGCACGCAGCCTTCTGGATGGACGCGGCGTGCAACGCATGGTGGATGCCATTGAGGCGAAAACCGTCCACACGCAAAGCTCCGGCCGCGATACACTCCAACGCCTGCGATTGACCACCCCCGGTTAGCACCATCCGGGGGCGGCGCTCCGCTTGCCCCCGTCTACTATAGAGCAAGCCTTCAGCCTGCTAGATCACTCCGCCGATTATGCCGCAGACCGGTGGCACACAATTCCTTAGGAAATGGTTCGACGAAACACACAACTCTATCTGATACGAACCACTCTAATCCGAGCGTGCTTCGTCCCGGGCTCGTGTCAATGCGGCGCCGGCCACCCACTCGCGGTTCGCCTGACGAAGCGCTCCTCGATCCACCTTCGAGTATTCGAAAGGCCTGACCGCCAAGAGGTAGGGGCGATCTTGCGACACGCCGATCAGCAACGCCACCGCAACAAAATTCGTCAACAAACTACTCCCCCCATACGACACAAACGGCAACGTCATTCCGGTAATGGGAAGCAGCCCCACCGTCATGCCCAGATTGATGACAACCTGTGCTGCAATGAGTGCCACAATCCCGACAGCCAACAGTCGCCCGACCGGTTCCACCGTCGAGGCCGCAATCCAAACCCCCGCCAGCACGATCACCACGTAACAAGCGATCACCACCAAACAACCCAGCAGCCCCCATTGGTGCCCGATCAAGGAGAAGACAAAATCGTTGTGCCGATCGGGCAACAATGGATGCGTCGCATACGTGCCCCGCCCCCACCCATTCCCGATCCAACCACCGCTGCCCATCGCGTTTTTGGAATGCACCAGTTGATACCCCGAACTCGCCGCCCATTCGATGGCCTGGCGCTTCGATGCGAGCCATCCATACTTCTCCGGCGACTCAATCACCGCTTGCCGCAATCCGTCCGACTGCAAGAGTACCGCCGTCACCCGCGCCCGCTGATAGCCCTTAATCACCCCCCACGCCGGCGGAGCGGCCGAACTCCCGATCAAGATCACCAGCAATAGATGCCGCACTTTGGCACCCGCCATGAGCAGCATCGCAAACAATACGGGCAGAATCAGCAGCGCCGTTCCGAGATCCGGCTCCATGAGAATGAGTCCCAGCGGAACCGCCGAAAGGGTAACGGGGATCATCAACCCGCCGAGCCCTCGGTAATTCTTTCGGAAGCGCAAGTACCACGCCAGCGCCAGCACATAGGCGACCTTCATCAGCTCCGAGGGTTGCAGCGGGAACCCCGGCAGGTGCAACCAGCGGTAGGCCCCGTTGCGCGGCGCCGTCAATCCGCCGAAGTCGGTATGAAAGAGCTTGGCGAGTAACAACGGAACCAGCAGCGCCAGGGCGGCGAACAACAAAACATACGCATAGCGAGCGATGCGCTGATAGCCGATCCGCAGAACCGCCAACCCCAATAGAGCACCGACCGCCACGCGGACGCCCTGCTTGACCGCGTTCGCCGGACCGTCGTGACCGCGTACGTAATGCGTATCGGTCACGTAAATACACGCCAATCCCGTGCCTACCAGCACCACGATGGAGCCGAGAATCGCCCATCCCGGCTGCGTCAGTTGAAGGGTGCCGCGTCTCATGGGCTCGCTCGCGCCACGACGTCATCATTCCCGATCACCAGGTCAGTGCCAAACGAATCCAGCAAAGCCATTGATACGTCACCCGCCAGCGGACCCGTCGTCCGTCCACCGCTACCACCGAATTCAACGAGGATCGCGAAGGCCACCTTGGGCTCCCGTGACCAATCGGGCCGTCCATCCGGGTCGCGGGCTTGCAGATAGCCGGCAACCCAGGCGTGCGCATGTCGTTGCCCGTTGGACGGCGGATCAAGTGGCCAACGCGCCGCCACCTCAATGTCAGCCGGATCAAACGTCGCACCGGGATGCGCCCGCACGAATCGCGCCATCGCCGTATTTTTCGCGCCGGCCCGAACCAACTCAACCTGCGCGACGCCCTCTTCATCCTCGTAGTGTACGCGGTAGGCCGTAGGCCAAGGATGCGCGGTCGCGCTACCCGTCTTAGCGCACAGCAACCAATCATCGCTCTGAAACCGAACGTGTGCATGAGCCGTGCCACCGGGATCGTTGACCACACCATAAATCCCACGCCGAATCGCTTGCCACTGTTCGTCGCTCGCGGGAATAATCCACTCCGGCGTGGGCTCCTGCGATTGGATCAAGCGAACCGGACGATACCGACCAGTGGCATAGGTGGCCATCAGATTCGCCACCTGCACCGGCGTCATCGACAACTCCCCTTGACCAATAGCGAACAGCCGCGCCGTCCCCGCGGTGGCTCGCATGTTCTTGTGCGCCATCAGCCAACTCGGTGTCGGGTTAATGCCACCCACCTCCTCGCGCAGGCCGATGCCGGAAGTTCTTCCGATCCTCACCATATCAAACACGCTGCATAAGGCGTCCACGCCCAACCGCTCACCCAATCGATACATGAACACGTTGCAGCTTCCCGTCAACGCCTCAGTCACATTCACCGGACCGTGTGCCTTCCGCTCATCCGTGCCATGTATTTGCCAACAACGCCACCGTTCCCGAACATCCGGGAAGAGGTAACCCGTACATTCCTCGCGATACGATGGGGTGATCACCCCGTTCATCAAACCCGCCAAACAGGTCAAAGGCTTGACCGTTGACCCCGGGGCATACTGATTCGATACCGCCCGGAACCGCAGCGGCAACCGACGCGTGTCATCGCGCAAATCCCCGTAGTCTTCCGAAAACCGGCTCGGCTCATACGACGGATACGACACCAGGGCCAGCACATCACGACGGGCGACATCGAGCACCACGATCGACCCGCCCGAAGACGCCGGCACCGAATCCACCACACGCCCGAGTAAATCATACAACTTGTGCTGCAATCCGGTGTGAAGAGTCAAACGAACGTCACTCCCATTCTGCGGTTCGATATTGTCGGGATCCAACGTGTGGCCCTCTCGGTCATACGCCACCTGACCCCGACGGCCCCGCAGTTGCTCCTCGCCCGCCCATTCCACGCCCGCGATTCCTACGTACTCGTCCGCAAGATACCGGGCGAACGGATCGTCCGCGTTCACATCGTTGGAAACCAGCGTTGCGTCGACCCTTCCCAATCGACCGAGAACGTGCGCAAAGGGCAGGGCATCATGGGCATAACGGCGCTCAGACGACGGACGCACATGAACCCACGGATAGCCCGAAAGGACCTCGCGAGCCGCAATCTGATCGGCGGCGCTCAATCCCGAAATGATCGCGTGCGCCCGGTTCTCTTCGGCGATCGGCGCGTCGAATCCGCGCCGCTTGGCCACAACCCGACGAACACGACTCAGTTGTTCGTATATCCCCTTTGCTCTAGCCCGAAGATCCTCCGCAACGTGTGCCTGGCCATCGACACCCATGAATCGGGAAATATCGTCCCACATCAGTGCCAGTTCTTCACGCCATCGGGCGACCACCTCCTCCGATGTGGTCCCGGCTGAGTCTCGCCCCACCGCGAGAAGTTGTTCGGCCATCGCCACCTCGACACTCGGGTCGTCGCCGACATCCGCAGCGATCACGCCGTAATCGACGGCGATCTCCCAACTCGGCTCGTCGCGGACCAGCACCGCGCCCGTTCGATCCAGAATACTCCCGCGCACGAAAGGCACCTGTTTCGGATTGCGCTTCAGCGATTGCGCGGTGCGCTCGGTGTAATAAGCGGCGTCGACCACTTGCAATTGAACCAGCCGGCCCACGATGACCAGCATCGCCAATGCAAACCCCGTAAGAAGCAGTTTCAGGCGCCGCTCAAACACGTCCGCCCTCGCCGCGGTACACCCCCGCGTAGGAATATCGAGGACGTGCGAAACCAAAAAGCTGCGAACAGCGTACCAGTAAGAAATGCAGAGGTATCGCCCAACAGGCCGTATAAACCGCCCCCACCACCACCTGATTCAACAGCTCCAAGCCCACGGAAACGCTGGAGTCGTACAGCGCTCGGTAGTAGGCCGTCCATCCCAGGCGAAGAGCCAAACCAACGACGAGCGTAAGGATGAAACGAGTGGTGTGGGCGCTCTTGAATACATGCTCCCGAACACCCACGATCACCATCGCCGCCAGCACGTAGGACAAAACCAACAACCCCAACCGCTCGATACTCAATAAGTCGCCCCCCAACCCGATCAGCCCGGCACCCAGCACCGCGTCTTGCGCCGGCGCATAGAGCGCAAGAAAAACAACAACCACCAGCAACCAATCGGGTCTTGAGCCTAGCAGCGCCAGCCGAGGTCCGACCGCAGATTGAAACGTCAGGACGATGATGACAAGAAGCGAAAACGTCAGCCAGCGCATAGCATCCTCGCCTTGGAGTCGAGAACGGAATCACAACGACGGTACGACATGCGATTAGCCTATCTCTTGAGTCGAACTGGTGACAAATATACGACACTTATTCGGGATCGCCCCGGATGGCGTTACGGCGTATGCCGGGGGGCGGAAAGAATCTCCAGCGTCCCCTTGGCGGCGGCCAATTGAATACGCGGATCGCTGGGGTCGGACATCAAACGCACGCAATACCGCAAACCCTCTTCCCGCCCCATCGCCCCCAGCGCCCCCAACGCCAGCAACCGCACCCGGAGGGCCTGCGCATCCGGCGAATCATTCGGCTCATCCCGGGGTGACAGATCAGTCTCCAGTGACTTGACCACCACGTCATACCCGATCGGCGAGCCCAACAATCCGAGTCCACGGGCCGACGCCAGACGCGTCTCAATATGCTCCGCCGTGTCCAATTTGTAAAGAAACGTATCTCGATAAATCGGGTCGCCCGTGGCGATCAGGGCGTTGATCGCGAATACCTCCTCCGATCCCACACCCGCGTTGGCCATGAACGTCAACTCCTGCCGCGCCTCGCGATTGCCAAGCTTCGCCATCGCCTCCAGCGCGTGCTGACGAACCCCCGCGTCCGCATCCCGCATAGCCTGTGCCAAGATCTTGACCGCACTTGGCTCATTCATGAAACCCAAGACCAACGCCGCATTGCGCCGCACCTTGGCGTCATCATGCTCGAGCAAGTACGTCGCGAGACGACCGGTAAACTCGGTAAACCCGATGCGATGCAGCGCAAAGATGGCGGCCACACGCACGTTCGCGTCGTCATCTTCTACACAATCTCGCAAACGTAGTTCGGCCGACCGATCCCGCATGCGCCCCACCGCCACACAGCCCGCAAACCGAACACCGGGGTGCTCATCGAGCAACGCCGCCCGTATCCAAGTCGGCGCCTCTTCCAGCCCCGAGGTCTCCAACGCTTCGACCGCCTGAACGCGGACGGCCGGATTCTGCTTGAATCCAATTCCAGCCTTGATCGCCGTGATGGCGTCACGCCGCACAACGTCGGGATCTACGCGTTGCACCACCCTGCCCCACCGCGCGCAACCCGCCGTGCCACAGCCGACCACCAGCATAACACCAAGTTGAATCCACTTCCCCAGCAACGGAATCTCTACCTCACTAATCATCGCGCGAGCGTGCCCGAACGATCCAATAATCCATAAACAGCAACAACCACAATAAAGCACAACCCCAACCAAACCAATCGCCGTACCGAGAGTATAACGTATAACGCGAATCAACGTGTATGGGCGACACGGCGAAACCACATTCCCCAGGCCAGGCGCTCGAATCATCGCGCGATACCACCCGTTCCACGCGCCCGCTGGGGTGTATGAACCCACTCATCCCCGTGTTCACCGCCCGGGCGATTCCCACCCGGTTTTCAACGGCGCGGAACACGGAGATCGCCAAATGCTGCCATTGCTGCGTGCGCCGATTCCCAAAACCACGACCGAACCAGCCGTCGTTACTGATGTTCAACAAGAAATCGACGCGTTTCTTGTCGCTCCCCCCATGAACGAATTCGCGGCTGACATAGGGCATGACATCCTCATAACAAATCGGAATCGCAAAGTGAAAGGTCTTGCCTTGTTCCGATTGCGTGTTCATCTCAAACCGGCGAAACGCCTCCCCCCGAAACACGGAATACTCAAAGTCACCGTTCGCACCGCTGAACGGCATCAACCAGTTCAGCCAGAAATATAAGAACCGAAGCCGTCCGGTTCGAAACGGGACCGCCTCCCCAAAATAAACCAGATGGCTCTTGTCATAGCGACCGGGCTCCCGGGCATCCGGATAGAACACGGTGGCCGAATTATATCGATGCTCCTTGGCAATAAGACTGTCCGGCGTCGGAATCGCCGTGGCACTTCCCGACACCACAATAGCGTTCTGCTGCGTCGCGTGCCGCTGCAGCGCTGAGAAACTCGTCCGCCAAAACGGATTGTAGTCCCGAGCTTCGGGATTCAAAAACATGATCCACGGTGATTCCGGAAGTAGATACAGATCGGGCTTCTCCACCGCCGCCGCCTGCAACATCGAGAGGTAGGTCGTCATCTTCTCCGCCTCGCTCGACCGATCATGGTCCCTCATCAGCTCCGGATAAACCGAGTTGATGTAGTCACCCTGAATCACGGCAATCCTCGGCCCCTCCGACGTCGTATCACGATGCAACTGCACCTGCCCATACAGCGCGGCAAAAACCAACAACCCCAACGCAAACGCCAGACTGTGTCGCGCCTTCCTCGCCCCCTCCTTGAATCGCGCCGTCTTCTTCGACGCCATGGCCTTGAAGAACAGATCCGCCAGCGCCCCGTTCACCGAGGCCACCATAAATGTCACTCCATAGGCACCTACAACATCGCTTACCTGAATCAACGTGAGCACTTCGTGCAGGCTGTGCGAAAGGAAGAACCACGGAAAGCCCGACATCACGACGGCCCGGAGCATTTCACTCCCCGTCCACACCAACGGCAGCGCAATCGCCAAAGGCCACCGACGACGCCGGACAACATGACGCAACGGACAAGCAACCAGCGGAAAATACAACGCCTGATAGGCCGCCAACGCCGCATAGCCCGCGCCCGTAGCCTCATACAGCCACGCCATGTTAATCAGGAAAAACACCAGCCCCAGAACGAAGCTGTGAAAGTAAACCCGAGGCGCCAGCGTCGCCCCACCCACAGACAACAACCAGGGAACCAGACAGACAAAGGCGACCGGCCAGATGCCAATCGGTGCGAAAATCACGCTCGCCAACGCGAGTGAAAACGCCGACAACCCCAGCAACGATCGATGCCGCGTTACCGACCAGCCCAGATCTACACCCGACACCGTGGGCGAACCGTCCACGGCTTTTGTTCTTGAAGTTGGATTCAAAACAGCAGCACCGGAGTCATCGCCCCCTAATGGCGTTCCAACATCATGATCGAAACCCGTTCGCCCGCGCCCACGGACTCAGCATTCGGGGGACGAACGATCAACGCACCGGCGCTGGCCATGCCGAACGAATCCCCCGACCCTTGCCAAGATAACGGCTCCACCGACCACCCGCCATCCCCGCACACCCGCGCCGACGCCGGAACATAGGTGCGCCGATCACCGGTCGATCCGAGCGTCCCGCTCAACGTCGCGCCCAGCAGATCCGGCACGACCCCGCTGCGACCCTCCAGTGCCGCCAGCGCAGGCCGGACCAGCAACTCGAAACCAATCAGCGCACTGGCGGGGTTACCCGGAAGCGCAAAGACCAACGTCCCGTCGCGGGTGGTGCCGAAAATCGTAGGACGACCCGGCTTGATCGCCATCTTGCGAATATGAAACGTCACGCCGCATTCTTCCAGCACCTCAGGCACAAAATCAAACGCCCCCATAGACACACCGCCGGTGATGCAGAGCACGTCCGCATCGAGCCCTTCCATAATCCGCTCACGCAGCACCCCGCGATCGTCCGAAGCCGGCCCCAGCACGATCGGAACCGCCTGCGCCGACCGAATCAAAGACATCAGCAAGTAGCTATTCGAATTGCGAATCTGCGCACCCGTCGGTTTCTCACCCACCTCAACGAGCTCATCACCGGTTGCCAGGACCGCCACATTCGGACACCGGTAGGTCTCGACTGATGCCGCACCCGCGGCAGCAACGGCCCCAATCGCCAACGACGTCAACCGCGTCCCGGCCACCAGCACGACATCGCCCTTGGAAACGTACGCCGCGCGGCGCGTGATAAAAGAACCACTTGATACCGCCTCATGCACCAGGACTTCATCGCTCGACTCACTGGACTCGGTGCGCTCGACGCGCACCACCGCATCCGCACCCGGCGGAATCGGCGCCCCGGTGTTGATCTGCATTGCCTCACCCGCGCCCACGGCACGCCCGGAAGTACGGCCCGCCGCGATCTGACCGACAACGCGCAAACGCGCCGGCACGTCAACAACATCCGACGACCGAACCGCATAGCCGTCCATCACCGATCGATCAAACGGCGGGTAATCCAAGTCACAAACGATCGGCGCCGCCAGCGTGCGCAGTCCAGCTTCATAGAGCGGCAAGCAAACCGAATCCAAGGGCTTAACGTGGCTAAACAGTACCCGATGAGCTTCGTCAACATCAATCATCATAAAACCGCCGTGCAACGCCTTTCAACGCGCGTGACAAGATCGACAAGTACAGTGATCAGAGCACCGGGTGCTAGCCCGGTGACACGCTGCCATAAAGGATCCGCATACCCGCGCCATTGGCTCTGACTCGGAGCCCCAGTCAGGCGGAACTGTCGCGGACCCGTTCAATCGTCCCACGACGCCGAGCCTATCCGACACAACTCCCTTGCTCAACCGCACGGGTTGCCGCTATGGTATCAGCCCGGGCCGGTCGGCCGCTACACGCTAAACAGTGATGACCAGCCATCGTTGTGAGAACCGGAGATGTTTGATGTTGGCGCTGATGAGTACCTGGCTTGGATTGGCTACGCTGCTACTGGCGTCCACCATGCTCCTCTTCCGCCCGACGTTTACCGATTTGACCGTCACGCTGGTGCTCTATTTCGGATCACCGGGCGCTATGTGCTTTGCCGGCATGGTGCTTTGGGCACACCGCAAGGACGACCACAGCGATCCCGGTCTCGAATCCCAACGCTTACAGGCCAAAGTCGCCATCACGCTGGCCATGCTCGCGGCCACCATCGTCTATATGCTGATCTTCTATTCCGCCAAGCTCGACCCGCAATCTTAGATCGATTGAACCAGAGTGAATTCGAACGTATAATTCCCGACCATGCAGGTCACGATCAACGGAAAACCTGAAAACGTGCGCGCCGAACTTTCGATCACCGAGCTGCTCGAACAACGCCACGTTAAGCCCGTTCGCGTTGCCGTTGAACTCAACGAAGATGTCGTCCCGCGCAAGGACTTCTCCAACACAACCCTTAGCGACGGGGATCGAATCGAAATCGTAACATTCGTAGGAGGTGGATAATGAACGCAGATCGCTATCGCGTCGGTTCCTTTGAGTTTACATCACGCTTGTTTGTGGGAACCGGCAAGTACGCCGACTTCGACCAGATGAACGCCGCCCTCGATGCCGCCCATTGCGAAGTCGTCACCGTGGCCATCCGCCGCGACGTCATGGCCACCGATGGCGGAACCAAACCCGACAACATCCTCGACCACCTGGACCCCAACCGATATACCATCCTCCCCAACACCGCTGGATGCTTCACCACCAAAGACGCCGTGCGTTCAGCCAAGCTCAGCCGCGAGCTGCTCGAAGGCATAGGGAATCCAGGCGCCAAGTGGGTGAAGATCGAGGTTCTGGCCGACAAGAAAACGCTCCTGCCCGACCCCATCGGAACACTCCAGGCCACCAAGGAACTCGTGGACGCCGGCTTCGAGGTGCTGGCTTATACCAACGACGATCCCATCTTGGCCGGTAAACTCAAAGAGGCCGGAGCCACCAGCGTCATGCCCCTCGGTTCGCCGATCGGCAGCGGCCAGGGCATACTCAATCCGGGCAACATCCGCCTATGTATCGAGTACCTCAAGGAAGGCGATCCCGAATACCCGGTCATCGTCGATGCCGGCGTGGGGACGGCCTCAGACGTTTCCGTAGCCATGGAGCTGGGGGCCGATGGCGTTTTGCTCAATACCGGAATCGCCGGCGCCCGAAACCCCATCACGATGGCCAGTGCCATGAACCACGCGATCAAGGCCGGTCGTTTGGCGTTCCAATCCGGAAGAATCCCCCGAAAACGCTATGCAACGGCCTCCTCACCCGTCGAGGGATCGATCGCACCGGCCACCGCGACCGCCTCATGACCGGTTCGATTAAAACCGGCAGGGGGTGCCCGGCAGTGCGAACCGAGCCGAGTGCTTTAGCTTGCGCGAATGGGCGTGGTTGATGGTGCCACATTTGCCTTACTCGCGCGAAAAGGTGGGGTTCTCCATGGCGTTTGCTTAGGAGGAATACCAGGACACGAACACAACGCCCAGGGAATACAGTCATCTTGATTCCCACCCTGAGTCGAAACTACCATAGTGTCGTCGGGGTTGATCACCGGCAAGCGTCACCATGAGTAGGCGTTTAGCGTGTGGTCCTTAGCCCCGGAGGGACGCAAGACTTTAGTCCAGGACGTAAGTCCTGGGAAACGGTGTGGGGTGGATGAGAAGCCCCGTAGGGGCGCTAGAATCTTGGAGCTGGGTTGCACCGCCCCTGACGGGGCTATGCGTCCTCGGTGCGCTGCGTCTCAGACGCTAAACACATACCACCCGTAAAGGGTGGCGCTACAAGAAGCAACTCCTTCGACGAGTTGTTCAGGAATTGCTGAGCGAAATCGCCATGATCGTTGATTGTTTTACACATACTTGGGAGTCAGCCGACCAATTGGGGCGCTGCGTACCGCCGCAGGGTTCCGGGACCGACGCGGTCACAAATGCAATTGGAGCGCAAGCGGCCGGACCTTCTCGGCACCTGGCGGCCGGCGAGCCGGTGGACACCACCATAGTCTTGGGATTTAAGAGCCATTATCTCGAGGCCGACATCCCCAACGATCAGATCGCTCGGTTTGTAAGCCAAAGTCCCGACCGGTTGATCGGGTTTGCCGGAATTGACCCCCATAATCCCAAGGAGGCCGTCGCCGAATTACTCCGCGTCCGCGACGACCTCGACATGCAAGGCGTAGCCATCGCCCCGGCCGCTCAGGATTACCACCCCAGCAACAGCCAGGCCATGCAGGTCTACGCCGAGGCCGCGCAGCGAAATATGCCCGCGGTGTTCCACACGGGGGTTTTCGTAACCCCGGCGACCAAGCTGGAATACGCCCAGCCGATTCTGTTGGACGAAGTCGCCCGCGAGCTACCCGATCTGAAAATCATCATCGCCCACATGGGCTACCCCTGGGTGAGCGAAACGGTGATGCTGTTGTCGAAACACAAAAACGTGTTCGCCGAGATTAGCTGGTTGCTGGACAAACCGTGGGAGGCCTACAGAACATTCTTGATCGCCTATCAACATGGCGTGACGAACAAGCTGCTGTTCGGCAGCGGCTTCCCCCACACAGCCGCATCAGCGGCCATAGAAGCCCTCTACAGCATCAACCACCTGGTGCATGGTACGAACCTACCCACCATCCCCCGAGAATCGCTACGCGGCATTGTCGAGAGAGACACCCTGTCGCTCCTAGGCCTTCGCAGAACGAGCCCGATACCCCAACTCGAACCCACACCCTCCACCGCCGACGACCCCGCGGAGTAACCCGCGTTAGTTCCCCACCCTTCCCAAAGAGCGCGGGTGCCCCATTCTTGCGCAGCAAGGGTGGGGGACGGATTGGAGCGAAGAATGGGGCATCCGCCCAATCAGAGCCGTGGGCGCGCGGGTGCCCCATTCTTGCGCAGCAAGGGTGGGGGACGGATTGACCACATAGCGGCACCGAAATCGAGCGAGTCTCCCCCCCTTCGCAAAAAGCGAGATTGGCGCACCCGGCACCCGCTCGTCACTTTTTGGCCGCTAGGAGCGTCTCCACGGTGACCCTAATGTCCTTAACGATCTGCCTGAGCAGGATCGGGGAGATATCCCGACCGCGATGGAATGGCACCGTTGTGCATCTTCCGTCTGGATGACGATACTGCTTATGGGAGCCTCGTTGCCGAACTTCAGAAAACCCCAACGCCTTGAGCTTCGCGTCCACTTCTCGGGCCTTAAGGGTGGGAAGCGTCGCCATGCTCAGGCAACTTCCACGGTCTGGATCCCGATGAACTGAGCTTGGAACGATGGCTCACCATCCTCCAAGAGCATCTCGACGACTTCTCGAAGATTTCCGTTCAGTTCATCGAGTGTCTTACCTTGGGAATGAGCCCCAGGAAATCCAGGCACATAGCCGACATACAATCCCGTATCCGGACACCGCTCAACGACCGCCGTGTATGATCTCATTATTGATCTCCCTGATCAATGATAACACCCTTGCAACAGGGAGTAAACCGGCGAAACCCGTGGCTTATCCGGCCGAGAGTCCCCGATCGCCCAATCAGAGCCGTGGGCGCCAGCCCACGGACGGGCGGCCCGGCCAACCTACACCGTTTGTCCGTTCACGTTCTCGACGCGCACGATGTGAATAAGCGTGCAATACACGACGCGGTCAGCGATCTTGCTCGCCTGGTCCTCGGGCAAACCGATTTCCACGGTCGATCGAGTCAACAGCGCCATCTCCGGATGTCGGATGTCGTAAGTTACGCCATCCGTGAAGTGAAGGCGAATCGGCACGAACGGTCTGCGGTCCAATAAATGTCGCAGCTCTTCAGGTCTCATGGTTATAGACTCTACGCCCAGGAGGTGCTGGAAACAAGTGGCCCGGGGTTCTCATCGCAAAGGCAATCGGCCGGGTAGACCATGTCCCTTGGACACGGAGTACGCGCTGAGCAAGGCCGCAGGGCGGGTGCCCCATTCTTGCGCAGCAAGGGTGGGGGACGGATTGCGCGGGTGTCCCATTCTTGCGCAGCAAGGGTGGGGGACGGATTGACCACATAACGGCACCGAAATCACGTCCGTCACAGCATCTCGTCCGTCCCCCATCCTTGGGGAGTACCCCAAGAATGGGGCACCCGCGCAAACCCTCGGACATCGTGCGCCAATCAGAACCGTGGGTGCCAGCCCGCGGACATCCGTTCAACTCAAACCTACGGGCACAGCAACCCGACTCCAAATCCCACGACCAACGTGTGTCACCGGACTCGCGCCCGGTGCTCTGATCGAGTTGTGCGCGCAATAAAAGGAGCCCGATGGTTTAACCCACCGGGCTCCTCTGGAAGTCAATCAACACCGCCCAGTCTCCTGGGCCGCAGTAACGATTTCGATCTATTTGATCGTCACATTGCCACCAGCGATGGTTGTGTCCGTCAAGCCTGTAACACCATTCAACTGGAACAGCAGGTCACCGGCACCAAGCGTGTCCGTGCCGTCCGAGACGAACAGGTAGGTATGACCGCCGTGCTCGAACAACGCAAACTGACCGGCCGCCGCTACGCCATTCTCGGCGATTCCATCTTCCGCAGCGATAATACGCTCGGCAAGAGTGTCATCGGCCGCGTTGAACGTGCAGAAGCCCTCTGAATTAATCGATGCCGTCGCGGCGCCAAAGTTCGTTGTACCGGAGGCAATCGACAGAGCGGCAGCCGTATCGTCCAAAATGTCGGAGTCCGCTTCGAAATCCGTAATGGTGGAGAATATGGCATCCGACGGCGTCGTGCTCTGATCTCCGGCCACAAAAGCGAATATGTCGGCTCCACTGCCGCCTGTCAACGTGTCCTCGCCGTCCTGACCGTCAATCGTGTCGGCACCCGCGCCGCCACTAAGGACGTCGTTGGAGTTCGATCCGGTTAGGACGTCAGCAGCCGTACCACCGGAAATGCTCGAGGCACCTGCCATGTTCGCCTGGATGTCGATGGTTCCCGTGCACGCGCTTCCATCGACGATCCCGGCCGTGATGGCCGCCGAGAACTCGACCTCGTTGGCGCCCGTGATGACGATCTTCGTGGATCCACCAGCAGAAGCGGTCATGGTAACGGTGCCACCAAAGTCGTTCTTCGTACCGGCCGTTGACGGACCCTTGATTGTCAACTCTTCGATCCCGGTAACGGTCAAGGCGTTCGGGAAGTCCACGCCGTCTGCCAAGTCTAGTGTGACGGCGTCGGCCGTACCCGTCCCTGCAACACGAACGACGTGCGTAGCCGCACCGGCGTCCGCGTTCATATCAAGCGTTCCACCATTCGGAAGTGTGATCGTGCGCGCCGTTGCATCAATGCCGGCGTCGAGCGTCACCTTGGTGATCCCGGAACCCCAGTACGCGAGTGCGTCAAGATCACCGGCCAGGGCATTGGATACCTGAAGGACCTCGATGTTAGATATCGACGACTGCACAGTCGTGGTGATCGCGTCGGCGGAAACCACAACCAAGGTGTCCTCGTCGGCACCGCCATCTACCGTGTCCGTAAAAGGACTGGTGGAATCGTAATTGCCGTTGAAGGTGATCTTGTCCTTCCCGGCGCTACCATTCACCGTGTAATTTTCATCCGCGGTATCGGTGCAGTCCAGATCATCGTCACCGGCTCCACCGTTAACGGTAATGGCCGTACCCGCCACACCGTCACCCGGCACCAACACATCCACGTCGCCGGTGGCGCCGCTGGCGTCGAACGTGGTAACCGTGGTGTCCACAGCATTAGCATTCATATCCAAGTCCGCACCACCCGTGACATTAATTGTGGTCAACGAGTTACCATTGCCCTGCTGCAAGTCTTGGATCGAATTCACAATACCGCCATTGCTCACAATGTTGATCGTCTCATAGCCACTCTTGGCAGCTGAGTCCGGCTGGAGAACGATCGTAGGCTCACCGCCCGTGAGCGTCACGCCATCGAACGTCAGCGTGCAGGCGTCTTCAGTGCCCGAAAGCGCCGCCTGTGCGATCGTGACGGTGAAATCTTCCGTGGAGTTCGTCATGCCGAAGTTCGTAGGCATGTTTGCCACGTTGGTGATCAGGAGATCACCGGCATCCGTTGACGAGTTATTGAAATTGAGCGTCGTCTCGGCGCCGGCGTTGGCCATGCTCAGGGTCTGAGGGAATGCCGTCGTTACCTCGAGATTAAATACTTCAATATTCTGCATTGTCGGCGTGGATGTCGTGGCCGCCGCTGGATTGAACTGCGCTGACAGTGTATCAGTGCCACCACCACCATCGATGTTGTCGGCGTTGTTCAGCGTCAGCACGAAACCCCCGCCACCCGACAGGAAGAGCTGAGCGTCATAGGTGTCGTTGCCGGATGTGCCAGCAAAGTCCGCGCCGGTATCCGAATTCGGCGTAAGCGTGAACGCCTGCGTCTCGCCGGTGAAGTCACACTCGTCGCCATCCTCGTCACAGGTTTCGTCCGCGGCACAGGGGGCGGTGCCCGCCGCACAGATACCGGCAAGCGGATCTGTTAGATCACATGTCTCCACACCGTTGCAGAATAGACCGTCGTCGCAGCCGGTGTCGTCGGTGCAAGCCGTCGTTGTGTCACACGTATCGTCCGTCTCATTGCAGTTCAGGTCTGCGGCACAAGGATCACCAGGTGACACGCAACTGCCGTCTGTCGTATCGCATGTCTCGACACCGTTGCAGAACGCACCGTCATCGCAATCAACCGGCGTGATCGAGCAAACGCCCGCGTCGCACGCATCCGTCGTGCAAGGATTGTCGTCGTTACAGTCCGCCGCGGCGTTGCAAGGAATCGGCTCGCAAACGCCGTCCACGCACTGCTCACCATCCGCACAGGCGATGTCGGTGAAGACGCAGTCGCCGGTGGCACCGTCACAAGCATTGTCCGTGCATGCTTCGTTGTCATCACAAACGACAGCCGTAGCCGCGCACAATCCATCGACACAGGCGTCGTCCGTACAAAGATCGCCGTCGTCACAGTCAGCATCGGCCTCACAAATGGTGACGCAGGCGCCGTCCACGCAGTCTTCGCCGTCCGGACAGGTCATAGCGGTGTTCTCGCAAACAGCATCCGCATTGCAGACGTCGGTCGTGCAGGCATCGCTGTCATCGCAATCAGCCACGCCGTTCGGGCAAGGCGTACTCCCCGGAATAAACGGACAACCCGTCACCAGCGTCAGCATGGCGACCACACCACAAAGCGTGCCCCAACGAGACACCCTCCGCACACACGTGCGAAGCATTCCATCGTTCTCGAAATTCAAACCTGACATTCTCGTTGACCTCCAGAAAAAGGTTTTGGCGTGTTCCATCAACATGACACGCTAAGTTTCTAACTCAATTACTTTAAGAAATATCCCCTGATCCATGGCTTCCAAACCGATACCCACCGCGCAGCAGCACCGGCTTAGCCGTCAACCATGCTTGGTGAAAAACGTTCGTGACATTACCGTCGCCTCGCAGCGACCGACTCCAAGACTTTTTTTATTTTCAAGTTCCAGTTCGTCAGCACCGCTCGAGTTGGAAGCCCATTCGTTCTTTACTTTGCGCCATTCAAGAACGACCGCCTCCCGCGGCGCCGATACGTCCACTTCCTTCCCCTTGGGACGTTCGGGACGATACCATTAAAGGGCATCGCGGGCGAATTGTAGGAATCGGGACGGGTTCGTCAACCACCAATCCCGAAAACTTTTCGCCCTTTTTCTAATCCCGCGCATGCAACCATTACCTCACCCGCCCGGTATGATCAATACTCCAGAGCGTTGTCTGCTCATCGGTACGTCCGGTATTATAGCTTGAAGCAAAGAACGCAAAAACCAAGGAGGAATAGCCCCTAGCGACATACCCAAGCCACGCCAACCCTGTGAATAATCGTGCAGTTTTCCCATAAACAATTACAAATAAGATGCTTACGGATCGGTATAAGTCTTGGCAGCCGCAAACGCCTTGATCCATACGAATCCACGTCGCCAGGCACGGTACAGCCGGCGTCCCTGGCGCTGAAAGTGGTTGATATCGCCAGAAAGATCGGTATCCAGCAATCCACGGGCAGAAACGCCGAGGCTATTGAGGGACGCATGTTGTTGTAGCGGCCGCCCCCTGTCGTGGCCGTACAATCTCGTAAGCTTCTCGTATGCCGACGTCCGCGACGGGGAACGGACACTTCTTGGTCATCGCCAACGAGGGCCAAAACTACTTGGCATGAGCGGCCAGCGATTCCACCAGTTCCAACACCCGGGCGGCCATTTCGCCCTTGGTGCCGGAAACCGTCGGCAACCAGCCCCGTTCCGCACACAGAATGTCGATCGTAGCCCGGTCGCTGCCCACGTTGTCGATTCCGTTGAGCACCATGGCGTCACAGCGCTTGCGGCGTAGCTTGGATTCGGCGTGCATCCGATGGTTGTGATCCTCCATCGCAAACCCAACCACCGTTCGATCGCCCTTGATCTTGCCCAGGTGGGCGAGGATGTCTTCGGTGGGTTTGAGGTGAATCGACCGAATGCGATGCTGTTTTTTGAGCTTGTGATCGATCTTGCGCGAAGGGCGATAATCGCAGACCGCAGCCGTCATGACCAGCGCATGACACTTCACGAATAGTTCATCGCATGCCCGAAACATCTCCTCGGCGCTGACCACGCGGCGTACGCTTGCGCCGCCGGGCGGTGGCAACTCAACCGG
>Ga0214472_10001939_pt1 | contig 22478 bp, 19 predicted proteins | sample RVTome_6_FD_207662 | JGI IMG/M metagenome (GOLD analysis project Ga0214472, IMG submission 207662) | Soil microbial communities from uranium-contaminated site in the Upper Colorado River Basin, Wyoming, United States - RVT140D175 | ecosystem: Environmental > Terrestrial > Soil > Contaminated >...
CGTGCTTGCCGGCCTCGGCTGCGCGGGCAACGATTTCCCCATGCGTGTTGGGCGGCGTGAGCACCAGCACGGCGGTGACTTCGTCGTCAGACAGGATCGCATCGAGCGTATCGACGACAGGAAGGCGGCACGCCTCCGAAAAGCTGCGGCGTCGTTCCGCCGAGGGGCTGAAGGCCCCCCTCACCTCGACACGATCCACCAAGTCGGCGAGGCTGCGCACGTGCGGTGCCGAGGCCATTCCCAATCCGATGATGCCGATGCCCGTCTTCGCCAAATCGTCCTCCATCACCCTATCATTTCGCCACGCGCGTTGCGTTTCGCACGTCGACAGGTCCCTTAAGGACCAAGCTCACCGATTGCCGAATATTGCTAATTCATCTTCCTTGCACTGTTGTCGCCGACCCCGACCGCCTCAAACTCGAGTTCATCCACTGGCTAAAGCCGCGCTCGATCTCGTAGTCGCCGTCTTCTTGGGGAAAGCCGGTAGACCAGAGGACCGGGCGGTTCTCGCCGAAAATTGACGCAAGTGACGTCGCGATCGAGTGCACCGGCTATGCTGTTCCAGAGCCAATGAAGCCCAGTTCCTCGAGTGATGTGAGACCGTCGCGTCGATCCTCGTCGAGGATCATGCGCAGAAAGGCTATTCGCGCGGGGCTCTCGCCGCGAAATTCGCCGCCCGTCGCCCACCAGAGCAAATCGTCGGGGTGCGCGTGGGCCTCACCATGTCGGGCATAGTCACCCTTCATCACGGTAAGCCAAAAACGATGGTCAGCTCTTCGGCAGCATATTGCCCCACGACTGAACCATGTTCCTTTCACATTGGAGCTCGTCATTGACGATCGGTTTGCCGTAGTCCAGGTGCCACTCGGAAGTGCGCGTCGCGGCGCTGATGCAACGTAGTCCACCGATGGCCTTCTGTGGCTGCAAGTCATGGCGGGATGCCTTGGTGGATTCTGACCTGAGCCCAATTTTTCCTCCGGCGTAGGCCATTCGATGCCCGTTTTTTTTGATGCGACCCGACTTTGGACCACCGGGCTGGGGGATTTGCCGGGATATTTGCTCATGGCGGACCGGATGCGCCTGAGCTATTCATAGGCGATATTGACGCCTTGTTGCCTGAATAGCCCCTAGATTCGTAGACGAGGAGGCCATCAGGGCAAGACCAATTTCAGGACGCGGTGCTTCAGATTGGCGAGCGGGCTATCCAGTTGCGGAGGTTTCGAAGCGTCTGGGCGTGAGCCAACATTCGCTTTACGCCGGAAGAAGAGGTTCCTTCCGGTTCTGGCGATGAAACGCAACGGTACTCTCGCAGAACTGAGCCGAGAGATCGGCGCCTCGGCCTTGACCCGGCGATCCTCGCACCTATCCCACCCGACGCCCCGGGGGCATTTCTGCGGCACTGGCGACTTCATCTCGCCGCTGGCGCACTCCGCAACTCCAATCGCTCCATCCTGCCGATTGCGTCGCGCGGCAGGCCATGAGTCGGAGGCAGCCTTCAATCGCGCCTTCCGGTCGGAATTCGGACTACCCCGGGTCGTTTCAGGAGACGAGATTGGATCTGCGAAGATGGAGGAAGGGTGTTCCTTCGCCGTCACGCGTAACTCAACCCGTGATCCGCATGGACATCCCTCCGTCCACCGTCAGCACCTCGCCAGTTATGAACGGATTGCACAACAGCTCAAGCGATGCTGTCGCCACATCCTCGCTCGTTCCTTCGCGGCGGAGAGGGATGCGGTTCTGGAGGTTGTGAGACTTGGCGGTCTCGGTCATTGCTTCATGAAAGCGGGTGCGTATGATGCCGGGCGCGACCACGTTCACGCGAATGTTCTCATGGGCATGATCGAATGCCAGCGCCCGCGCCAGCGGAAGCAGCGCACCTTTTACTGTCTGGTAGGCGACAGTTCCGGGGCAGCCCCGCAAGCCGGCAACCGAGGAAACCAGCAGCACTGCACCACCCTCCCTGGCCAGGTGCGGGTGCGCGGCCCGGAACAGATGGTACACCGGGTGCACGTGGATGGCGAAGGCCTGCATCCACGCCTCTGGCGAAATGTCGAGGACTTTCCCGGGTGCCGGTCCGCCTGCCGAATGCACCACCATATCCACGCGGCCGAACCGAGTTGCCGCCCTCTCCACCAGTTGCGTCGCCTGCCCGGGCACCGAAACGTCGGCCAATTCTATTGCCACGCGCTCTTCGCCGAACTGTGTCCGCAAGGCCTCGGCATCCTCGGTGCTTTCGCGGCCGTTGACGACCGCAAGCCCCCCTCGTTCGAGTACGGCCCGGGCGATGGCGAGGCCAATGCCACGCGCCCCGCCGGTGATGAGCGCGAGCTTTCCATTGATGTCGTACATGAATCTTCCTGCGATTGCCGGCGTCGGCCGGTGGCTATCGGGCTCAGTGTCAGCTGAACGCCCAGTTGGGGATGGCACTGGCGATGGCCGGTATCAGCATCACGAGTGCCAGCACCAGAATTTCGGCGCCGATGAACGGCCACACATGGCGGATGGTCTCATGGTAGCGGCATTTGGCGATCGAGGTAGCGACGAACAGCAGCACCGCCACTGGCGGAGTGGTGGACCCGATCTGGGTCGCCATCACCAGCGCCACACCGAGCTGGAACTGGTCAATGCCGAAGCGCTGGCCGATGAACACTGCGATCGGCACCGCGATGATCAGCACGGCCATGGAGTCGACGAACATCGTCAGCACCAACATGGTCACCACCAACAGACTGAATACCAGCAGCGGTTCCGTGGTCAGCGCAATGATGGTGGCGAGGATCATCTGGTTGAAGTTCAGGTAGGCCAGCAGCCATCCAAAGCCGCCGGCGATGCCGATGATCCCGGCGACCATCGCCGTGGTTAACGCCGCCGAGAGCAGGATGGCCGGCAACTCGCGCAGCTTGATGGTGCGATAAAAGACTACCGACACCAGAAAGGAATAGACGCAGGCGACCACGCCGGCTTCGGTGGCGGTAAAGATGCCGCCGAGGATGCCGCCGACGATGATCAGCGGTGCCAGCAGGGCCGACCAGACTACGCCCAGAGCACGCAGTGCAGCGCCGAGCCTGAAGCTGCCGCGGCCCTGCATCTCCGGGTACTTGGCTGCATTCAGGGACTGGAGGTAGACGACACTCATCATCGCGAGCCCAACGAGAATGCCGGGAATGATGCCGCCGAGAAACAGGCCGCCGATGGAGACGTTGGCGAGGGCGCCATAGACGATCATTGTCATCGAGGGCGGGATAATGGCGCCAATGGTCGAGGACGTAGCGGTGATTGCGGCGGCGTAGCCGGGCTTGTAACCCTGCTCTTTCATTGCCGGAATCAGTACACCGCCGATGGCGGAAGTGTCAGCGGTAGAGGAGCCCGAAATGCCGGCGAAGGCCATGGAAGAGACGATATTGGCGTGGGCAAGGCTGCCGCGCAGATGCCCGACAACGATGGTGGCGAAGTCCACGAGCTTGCGGCTTATGCCGCCTCTGGCCATCAGCTCGCCGGCGAGAATGAAGTACGGCAGGGCCAGCAGGCTGAACGAGTCCAGCGTCGTGAACATCTTCTGCGGGAACAGCGGTAGCACCAGCTGCGGCACCGACAGGAATCCGGCCATTCCAACCAGTCCCATGGCCAGGATGATCGGCAATCCGGCAAAGATCATCAGCAGCAGCAAAAGGAAGACCAGGGCCAGCATCATCGTCAGAACTCACCGAGCGTGTCGACGACTTCGAGACTGGCGAACGAGGCGACAAGGCGCCTGACACCGATCAGGATCATGTAGCAGGCGCCGATCAGGATGCCCGCGTAAACCCAGTGCATGGGAAGGTTGAGACCGGCGCTGCGCTGGGTGCTGAGCACTCCCATGAACTGAAAGGTGCCGAGGGCGATGGCGCCGCCAAGCAGAATCCAAAGCAGGTCGACGAAGCGGGTAAACCAGCGCCGGCCGTTCTCGCCCAGAACGTTGCGGAGCCCGGCAATGCCCATATGCATGCCGTATCTGTAGGCGACGGGAATCGACAGGAAGACCAACCAGATGTGCCCGTAACGCTGGAACTCCTCGCTCCAGCTCAGCGACACGTTGAGGAAGTAGCGGTTGAAGACCTGGGCCGCGCCGACGGCGATCATCGCCGCGAACATTACGATTACGACCATCTCGGCGAGGCGGTCGATCGCGAATATAAAGCGTCTCATGGCCATGCCCAATGAAGGATCGCGGGCGGCAAATGAAGCCGCCCGCGACGCTTGCTAACGCGCTGCACGGATGGCAGCGAGCAGATCGGTTGCAGCGATGCCCGCGGCAAGGTCGTCCTGCAGGGGTACCGCCGCAGCGACGAAATCAGCAGTGTCCACCTCGGTAATGGCCATGCCAACCGCGGCCAGCTTTTGCAGGGCTTCCTGTTCGCGACCCGGCGCCATGGCACGTGCAATGGCAAGGGCGAAATCGGCACCGTCCTGCACCAACTGCTGCTGCTCCGGCGTCAGCTGGTTCCACAGCGGCAGCGAGTAGGTCATTGCGGTCGGTCCAAACAGGTGCCGCGTCAGCGCCAGATGGTCGGAAACCTCATACAGCTTAGTCGAATATACCATGGATGCCGCATGTTCGAAGCCGTCGAGCACACCGGTCTGCAGCGCTGTATACACCTCATTGAACGACATCGGCGTGGCGTTGGCGCCCATGGCGTTCAACGCAGCCACATAGATGGGGGACTGAATCGTCCTGAGCTTCAGCCCTGCCACATCGCCCGGCTTGGTAATGGATTTGCCCTTGGTGACGACGTTCCGATAGCCCCAGCTGAAGCCGTAGCCGAGCACCTTGAAGCCGGCCGCCTCGAACTCGGGCTTCAATGCCTCCCCCACGTCGCCGTCGAGCGCGCGCGCCACATGCGCATAATCGCCCCACATGAACGGGAGGTCGAGCACGCCTACCTTTGGGATGAAAGTGTTGAAGGTGGCGGTGCCGCCGATATACATCGTCGCCCCCGCACCGAGCTGCAGTGCTTGAATGACATCGGCGTCGCTGCCAAGCGCGCTCGCACCGTGCACTTCGACCGTAATGTCATCGCTGTGGCTCTCCACGTAGTATTTGAACAGCAGCGCCGCCGCGCCATTGTCGTTTTCCAGATCCACCGTGGAAGAGAATCCGAACTTGATTGTCACGTCCTGCGCAAACGCAGGCGTCACGGTGATGGCCGCCAACGCGGCGAGCAGCATGGTACGTAGCATCTCTGGTCCTCCCTCGATTGCTATCGACGTGATTATCTCATACAATAAGACAACAGCTGTCAAGGCGACTTCCGAAGGCTGGCGTGCCGTCGCTGGACCTTGTCCCCGGTGACGTTATCTTTGCCATGGGGTAGACGAAGGTCCCCAGTTTCAAGATTTGGATGACCGCGATCAACAATCACACCACAAATCATTCCTCGTCGCGGGCCGTCTTCCTCGCGAACCGCAATCCGCATATGCGGGTGCACGACCAGCTCGGGCTCGCCATAGTGCGTGGCGATCTGGCGCCGGGAGAAGCGCTTCCAGCGGAGCTGCAGCTCTGCGAGATGCTTGGCGTGAGCCGTACCGCAATGCGCGAAGCCGTGCGCGGACTGGCGGCCAAGGGTCTGATTGATTCACGGCCCAAGCGCGGCACCATCGTCCGCGATCCCGCTCATTGGAATCACCTCGATCCGGACGTGCTACGCTGGCGAATTGAGGTGTTCGACGTGGAAACCTATGTCAGCAAGATGTTCCAGTTGCGGCGCGCCACCGAGCCAGAAGCGGCAGCGATCGCGGCGGTCGCGGCGACAGGCGAGGATCACGCGACAATCCAAGCCGCATTCAAGGCCATGGTGGACGCCGGCGATGACAATGCCGCTTGGGTTGACGCGGACCTCGCATTTCACCGGTCAATCTACCTCGCCACGCACAACGAGTTCTTTTGGCCGATCGGGCAATTGTTCAGTATCGGATTGCGCCAGATGTTTGAAATTGCAGCCTTGGGCTCACACAGGCCGCGCGCCGTTCGCGAACACGGCGATCTCTGCCGCGCCATTGTCGCCCGCAGCCCGGATCAGGCTCGCCACCTGGCGCTGAAGCTCTTGGGAAATGCCAGCGGGGACATCGATCGGATTATGGCGTCGTGCCGCCATTGGCCGGGAGGGAAACGATAGTTAGCAATTCCGAGACGGTTGGGGGGCCGAAAGCGGATTTGCAGCTTCCGGCCTCGGATATTCATTAGTGAACTTTTGCGTCGCTGCGAGCATCGTAGTGAGCTGACCAGTGCCGCCATTCGCGGACCATCGGCGTGATCATGGAAAGCCAAAGGTCACATGCGGTTGGTGAGTTTGCCGATTCCTGCGGCGCCACCTCGGATGCGGTCTGCTCGCGATGTGTTTCTTGCGGTAGGCATTGCAATACCCGCCCCACGCCGGCGTCAAGCTGGTCGTCTCGGATGCCCACGAAGGCATCAAGGCCGCCGTCTCCAAAGTGCTCAACGATGCCGGGGCGTCAAGGGAAGTGTGCCCATTTTCACCCCGTAATTGATCGTCGCTTAATTATTACTATCGCGGCATCCAACATGGTTCAATTCTTTTTTAAACGTCGCTTAAAATATTTTTCCCTGCGGCTGACTTGTTAGCTCCGCACAGGGAAATGCCTTCTGAGGGTTGATCACAACCGGCTAGCGAAGGCACTCCGAAACTATCGCTTTGCAGCCATTGTCATAGCGCGCGCAATACGCCGCCATTTCCCTTCGCGGCACGTTTCTGACGTTTGACTGGTTCCAATAAACTTGGTGCTCGCCAAGAAACACATACACGCAGTCACCCGCGCTGTATTCCTGCATCACGCGGCACAAAACGTTCTTGCAGGCGCGTAGTGCAAGCATGCGTGCTGCTTCTCGAGTCTGCGCACGAGCATAGCCGTGGTACTTCGCTCCGAATTTCGGAACCGCGGCGAAAGCCGCATAGATATCATCGCCGTGTGCCAGACCGCTGATTGTCGTGGACGCAATACAGACCGCCGTGATCAATAGCGCGTGGAAAGCGTACCGCATGATTAGCCCCTTTTAAGTTGCAAACATGCAAAGCGAGCGTTATTCGCGGCTAGACGCCAGACCAGGAAAAACGAACAAAATACCCGTCGATTTTGCCAAAATACAGATCCTCAAATTTGTTCGGCGAATCTGTTGCACGAACTTTGAAGCATTTTAGCGAGCGCAGAGTGTAAACCGTGCAATAGCTATCGCCCCGGACGTACCATTTTCCAGTGTAGGTCTGGCCATTTGCTTCCAGCCTAGATTCGACAATTCCACCACTATAATAGTAAATTGTGGCATGTTTTTTCCAATTTTTTTTATAATATGCGTATGCTTTATTAGAGAAGAATTCCTTTAGTTCGTTTCCACTAAGCATTTCTCCTGCAGACAGGGCACTCAGATTTGAGCCAAATAGTATTGCGATAGCAGTAGCCGCCGTCAGCGCCTTGAGTCTAATTCGAACGAACATCACACTCCTCCCTGGTTTGCATAGCGGTCGTTGCCTGCCGCATTCCGCATCAATTGCGCATAGTAGCGGATGATCCGCCAGATAATTGTCCATCGCAATGCGTTCGTTGGTGGCGTGGATGCGCGCAAGGTCTACCTTCGCCAACCGACTCCGCAGGAAAAAAGAAACTGATTGCCGAGGTTCGGTTGTAGTTGCGGCAATCGGTCCTGCCGACTAGCGAGCCCGGCGGGGTGGCCACGTCCGGAAACACCTGGTGGACGGAAAGCCGGAGCAAGCGGATCGGCTCGGAATTGACGTCGCGATACCGGATGGCTCCGATGGCTTGTTACCGACGAGTTCGATCGACTCATCGTGCATCGCTGGTGTCCCTTTTTGTATATTCGCGTATCGTTCTGCTCGTTAGCTTGCGCAGCAACGCCAAATTGGATAGGCCAACGTCCCGTTCGTCCGCCGCTGCGGCTGCGCGCAAGATCCGCAGCCACCTGCAGACGATTAGTGTTGGTCATAAGGCGTGAATTGTGATCCCGTATGCGTGGGGGTTCTGCCCTGGCGGCGAATCGGGAGCTGTTGTGTAGAGGTATACTCGCCCAGTGACGTTGAATCCAATCTGTGCACCGATCACTCGAATCATATCGAACGCCTCCTCCTCAGAAGAGGCCCATACCTTCATCCCCATAAACGCACTGCCAGGGCGGCACGAGAATCCTTCCGCCAAGTCGCCTGCAACACCATCGGCGATCAATGTGAAATGGTGGAAAGGCGTGTTCAGCTTTCCAAATCGAAGCCTGAGCTTCCAATCCCTGTTCTCATCGTCCATCAGCTCTAAACCCATGCGCGGATCAATTGGTCCCAGGCCAGAACCTTGGCGGTCAAGCGCCTCGCTGCAAACGTCGCAGTTCGGCGAGATTGGATTGGCCCACAATGACATCCTCTCCAGGAACTGATTTCACCCGTTGGGCAATCGCCAGCCAGCGACGCACCAGCCGTTCGGCTTCAGCATATCGTTCGCAATCCTGGAGAAAATCCGCGCGAAATTGCAGCGTCTCGACAAGCTGTAGATCACCATCCCCCAGACGCTCTGCGAGTGTTGTCGCGAGTTCGAAATGCAGTTCGGCCTCCGATTTCGCGTCGCGTCGATGTGCCTCCCTGCCCATCGCGAAATGCATTTCCCAAGGTCCACTTTCAAGCGAAAAGCGCCGGGAGTTGGGACGAACATAGATCGGATTGCCGGCGGAACACAGAATTTCGGACTGGACCGTCGGGTCAAACCAACTGACCGGAAAGACAATGAACTTGGAGTATTGGCCCAAGTCGCGCTCTAGGATTTCAGCGACCTGATAGCCACCTTCGACTTCGCGTTCGGTCTGGTCGACGTCGATTGCAAGAACAAAAGGCGCGAGGCTCTGATACGCGTTGACCTTCTTTTGCATCAGAAAGGCGCGCTCAACGACGGCCTTTTCCCTCAGTTGCGCTACCAGGTCGATCAAATAGCCCGGTGCGAGGCCGTGCGGACGGAGAGGATTGTCTGGTGAAAGCGTGTTGAACGCTCGCTCCATCGATTGCAGGCGCGCCGAATTTTCGAATTGCCGCACACGGTATCTTTCAGCTTCGTCGGTCCGATCATTTTCGATCAGAAACTGTCGAGCGACGATGCAGGCACGGTCGCTGTATGCTTCATCGTGATCCATCGCGCGGTTGAGATAACCGAGGCCGGTGGAATCTCCTTGCCCGAGCAAAATATGACCGATTTCGAATTGCGATCGCGTACTCTCTGGTCGTTTTCTCAGAATTCTGCGGAGATGCGGTAGCGCTGCGGCCGGACCTTGGGTTCGCGAAGTCAGTTCCGCAAGTCGCCCGGTTTCTGGAACGTCCAGCGGGCGGCGCTCAGCTTTGGTGAGGAGACGCTGGGCTTCGGCGTGTGATTTTTCAGCATCGTGAAAACGCTGGCGCCAATTCGGCAGCGCCGCGCTTTGCCATGCGGCATCAGCCTCACTGGTCAGAGCGTCGAGCAAGAACGGGCCGAACAGCGACTCCGCCGCCGAAGTTTGGAATGGCTGCGGCAGGCGTGCATCCTGGCCCATCGCCTCCAGCCGTTCGCGAAGGCAAGGATGCGTGTCGTTGATCTCGGTTTCGGTTGCCATTTCAAGGCGCACCGCCTTGATTTCTTGCTCTGGTCTTCGATCCTGTTTCAGGAACTTGCCCATGCGTTCGTAAGGCAAATGTGGTGGCTCAAGGTGCCGATCAGCCAGGCGCCAAAAGTCCGACCAGTACACGCCGAACAGGGCTCGTTGCACGGCGATGTGGCTCAAGAGTGCGTCGGCGGCAACGCGACTACCCACCATGTCGACGGAACAACTGTCGGCCTCAAATTCATGCGCCCTAGCCAGAACAAAACTGTAAGCCTGAAAATATGGCGCATACCAGCGGAACAACGGAGCAAACAGGAACTTGCCGGGGCCGGGCTCACGGGCGAAGGCGTTCGCCAGTTGATCAAGGTTATTGCGCATTCGATAAATCCAGCCGCCGAACTTTCCGTGCGCACCGGCCAGGTGGCCATACTCGTGCGCTAGGACAGCCTCAAATTGTTCGGGCGGCATGGACATTGCGAGCGGCAAGCCGAGACTCAGATAGTTGCGCATCCATCCGAAGGGGCCCAAGCGAGGGATCTGATGGATAGAGGCATTCAGTTCATCGTTGACGACGATCCAGTGCAAACGGGGGCCGCGCAGCCGGATGCGCAGGTCATCGCAAAATTCAAAAAGCTTTGGCGCTTCCTGACGATCGATCAATCGTCCTGCCGGCGGCGGCATTGTCGGCCAAAGTGAGCGAAGCAGCGCGAGCAACGCGACCCCGGCGGGAATCGCCAGATACTTGCCGGCCAGAGCAAACGTACTGACGGCAATGCCAAGCGGAAAATGGCTTAGAACGACAATGGCCCCAACAAAGACTGCAAACAGGCATATCGCGACTAGCGCCGGATAAAGATAGGCGAAAAGCGCAAGCAGGAGGAGCCGCAAGCGATAGCTCGTCGGAGAATCCTGCGCCCGAATGGTCAAGCGCTCCACCATCGACTTGTAGTGCATGTGGATTTCGGGGCCTGAGTGCGGGTGATTGTGGTTCATTGTTTCGGGGTCCATTGGCACTTTGCGATGGAGGTTCGATTGCAGATCTCACTTGCCCTAGATGGGGGTCGTTTGCTTCACCAGCCCCTGTCATCCGCCATTAGGCAGAAGCGTCAACACGGCCGTACCCGATTTGTCGGCAACCTTGCTCGATCCACCGATGCGCACGTACTTTCCGTCACGCCAGCGTTCGAGGAAATCGCCGTAATGGCGCGATAGCGGGTTGCCGGACTGGCCGGTGGCGATCACGAAGCGGCTGTTGTCGAGATCGGCCAAGTCGTAGATTGCCCGGAAGCTAGACCCATCGACATGATTGAATGGCTGCCCCGGACGTCCTCGCGGCGTCGTGCCGCGATTGACCGTGTGGTCGCCGCCATCCGATTCGATCGACAGGTCGGCGAAGCGGTTTAACAAGGGCAGCCGAGTAAAGATGCGATGGGCAAATGTCGCCTGGTGCACTGCGCCCCAGCGCCATCGCTCGATGTCCGCGCCCAGTGGCGCAGCCAACTCATCCAGCGCGAGCGACAGCGACCGATCGAGGATTTCCTGGCAGTCCTCGAGCTTCTCGGTGCCGACATCGTCGCACCAGCGGCCACCGGCCGACAAAACGTGTTCGACAAAGCTGGCGCTGGGGCCGGTGACGACCGCGAGATAGTCAGCCACGAGGTCGGCGCCCAGGTCATCGTCGGCGAGCGCGGCCACCAGTTGGCGCAGCCAGGCAGTATAAATGAGCGGCTCTAGCCGGTTGCGCCGCATCGCAAAATCCCAGCCCGACAGCATCCGATGCGCCACGGCCGAGCGTTCGCTCTTCGGCTCGAAGGCAAGCATCAATGGCAGCAAGCGGCGGGCCGCGGCGGATGTGACATCTTGCTGCAGCGCTTCGGTGCCGGACACATCAATGACAGCCATCGCGTCGAGCCGCTCGAGAATGCGCTCCGCACGAAACCGTACCACCCAGTCGCGACTGATGAGGTGAGGATTGTCATCGGCAACACTACGATTGTTGGCATTGACGAGGCGACCCGATGCCGGGTTCAGCACCTGGGGCAATGCGTCGAAATCGACAAAGCCGAGCCAATCATGGTCGCTATCCGCGCCCAGGGCCGGGTATCGGCCGTCGCCGGACGCCCGGATCGGAATTCGCCCTGCGGCGATAAAACCGATGTCGCCTTCGGCGGACGCGAACATGAAATTCTGATGTGGTGCATGGAACATCTTAAGCGCGACACGGAACTCCGCCCAATCGCTCGCCCGGTTCAGCCAGTAAATGGCCTCCACCGTGCGATCGTCAGTTCTGAACATCGGTGAAGCAAGCGCGACGACATGACGAGAGTCGCCAATTTTCTCTGCATCGGTCGAAGTGTCCGAGATGACTGGTCCGTGGCGGGTTTGCCGCACCAGCAGCCGTTCGGTCTTGCCGCCCTTGATGAAGATTGTTTCCTCACGGACCAGGAATTCCTGCTCTCCGCCAGGCGCTAGATATTTGTCCGGATCGTCGGCAGCCGTAGTTTCGATGAACAGGTCTTCGGCATCACCAAATCCGTTGGTGATCCCCCATGCGATTCGTCCATTGTGACCGAAGATCATGAACGGTGCGCCGGGGAAGGTCGCGCCGGTCACCGTCAGTTCCGGCGATTCGATGCGGGCAAGGTAGTAGAGCACCGGCAACTCAAAGGCGAGATGCGGGTCGTTGGCCAGTATCGGTTTGCCGGTAGCCGTTCGGCTGTCATGCACCGCCCAGCTGTTGGACGCGCCACCGGCAATATTGGCGGTGGGTATGGCAGCGCGCATTTGTTCAAGGAACACCGCGCCAAGGCGGGCCGATTCGACGGTCGCCGGTTCGATATCTGGAGATTCAGGCCAAAGCTCTGCCAGGCTTTCGGTCGGCAGTCCTTTTTCCCGAAGCCTTTCAACAATGCGGGCGCGCAGCGCCTCGATGCGCCAGTTCTGGCCGAGGCGCAGCGCCATCAGGCGCGGCCAGACGAGCGAGTCGGCCGGCTTCCATTGCTCGGGCTCGAAACCGAGCAGCAGGAACTCAGGCGGCAACGCACCGCGATGGGCGCTCAGCCAGCCATTGACGCCGGCCGCATAGGCATCGAGGGCCTGCCGGATTTCATCCGGAATATGGCCGTAGCTTTCCTCGGCCAGCCGGTAGATGCCGATCGTCCGCAGATAGCGATCAAAGCGGAGTCCCGGCTCGCCAAGGATTTCGGCGAGGCGCCCGACACCAAGGCGCCGGTTGAACTCCATTTGCCAGAGGCGGTCCTGGGCGTGCACGAAGCCAAGCGCAAAATAGGCGTCATGGTCATTCTTGGCGTGAATGTGCGGGATGCCATGCTTGTCGCGGACGATCTCGACGGGGTCGCGCAAGCCGGACAGAACCAGCGAGCCGTTCTCCTGTGGGAGCGAAGAGCGCAAATGCAAGACCGCGCCCAAGACGGTCGCCGCGGCAATCGCAACGACAACCGACAGGCCAATGACAACCTTGCGCATCATACGATCCTCCTCTGAATCGGCACTGCTTCCGACCGCTGATCTATCGAGCCAGTGCGCCCGGGTTCGGCGGCGCGCAGCATCCTCAGCACCTCGTAAACCGCCATCGCGGCAAGCAGGTGCTTGATGGTGTGGCCGCTGACGGCGTTTCCCAGCGCAGCGAAGATTGTACCGTCCGCATGCTCGACGAGCTTGGCAAAGCCGTACCAGACGATCATGCGGGACACCGCATCACCGCTCGTGCAGCGACCTGGAAACAGCAGGCAGATCAGCGGAATCGCGAGGATCGGGTAGAATTGAACGAGGACATAAGGCCGAAGATCGCCAGCGCCAGCGGTCTCGGTCCAATCCCAGTAGACGATGCTTGCCGCGCCGGCAGCGAGCAGCAGCGGCAACACCACAAACAGGCCAAACCTGAAATGGACACGGTCCATGATAAACGCCGCGAAAAGCGCCATGAACGCAACGGTCAGCGGCAGGCGGTCCCAGACCAGGGTCTGGTTCGTCGGGTCGGCGTGATAATACGCGGAACCGATGCTAACCAGCGCGACGCCTGTGAAAAAGATCACGTAGGGCAAACGCTCCTGTGGCGTCGCCAACAGCGCGCGGCCGTTCCTGCCGAGCACGTACAGCAGCCCGAACAGTCCGAAGATCAGAAACCCGATATTGGAGGCGACGTTTCCGAAGTTGGCAATTCCCAGGCATGTGCGGCCGTCGACAAAGAGATGATAGGCCGGGTTCTGGGCAATCGGCGGAACCAGCGAGATGGCGCCGAACACCAAGGCGGTGATCGCAACCAGGATACCAATCCGCGCCGAATAGTGCATCGAGCGCACTGCTGTGAGAGACAAGCTCCGCATGGTTTTCTCCTGCTTCAAATCGCTCCTGTGGACGCGCGCCTCAAGCCAGCGCCTCGTTGGCGAGGCGCTCGGGCGACAGGCGCGCGAAATGCCGCGCCGCCTCGACAATGGCGCGAGCGAAGCCGGTCTTTTGGTATGCGATGCCGTGATCGGCGCAAAACGCCTCGGTGATGCGACGCGCCTGGCGCAGGCGCGCCGCAGGAATCTGCGGGAACAGGTGGTGTTCGATGTGGTTGTTGACGCCGCCGAAGACGAAGTCGCTGAGGCGCGAGCGGCCGAGATTGCGGGTCGAGCGGGTGATCCGTTCGAACAGCGGCAATCCGCCGAGGGCGTGTGCCTCGCTCATGCCCGGATGGTTGACGATCAGCACGATGCCGACATAGGGGCCGACGAGCAGCATGATCGTCGCGTAGTTGATCAGCGTATCGGCGAGCCCGATCACCGGCGCCGGCAGGGCCAGCCAGAAGGCGGCATGCAGCGCCAAGAGGATGCGGTCAGGCAGCGTTCCCCGGCCGTTGCGCCAGACATAGCGCAGGCTCTCCAGGCGGAAGGTCAGGCCGCGCAGCAAGACCGTCACCCCCAGGAACACGAAGCCGTTCCAGGCGACCAGCCGCTTCAGCCAATGCATCTCGTAGGGATTGACGACGTAACTCTGGCCGCCAAGGCCGACGGCGCCTCGCTGCAAGGTCAGGTGATGGACCTTGTGCATGAAATGGAAATAGCTGCTGCTCAGCGCCGAGACGAAACTCATCAGAGTGTGGCGCAGGGCAAGCGCCACGCCGCGATGCGCGGTGACCGCACCATCGCCGACGTCATGGGCGAGGAAGCCGGCCTGGACAGTGGCGACCGCAATCAGAGCGGCAAGGCCGAAGCGCATCGCCGGCGATGGATCGAACAGGAGCCCGACATAGCCAACAGCAATTGCGGCCAGAACGGCGGCGAACAGCATACCGTAGTAAAACGGCGCCGGGCGGAAGCAGCCGGCCTGCTCCAATCGGGACCGCAGGTCGCGATACAGCGCGCGGTCGCGGTCGCGCCGGGAATTGGCGGTTGACGTTGCGGCAAAATCAACTTCGGTCGAAACCGGACGGGCGGCGGTTCCACGATTATGTTTCTTGCGCATGTCGCTTCTCCTTTTTAAGCGCCGCTTAATTGCAGTAAGCTTGGTTTTCGATCCGGCTTACGCGCCGGCAATCGCTCGCTAACGGCTATTTAGGGATGCAGCCGGATGTGCCGTTTAAACCTATGCTGTTCCACGTGGCGCTATTCTGCTTGCAATGCAGAACGGACGGTTTGCCTCCACCGTGCGGAGGGCAAAGGATGCATTCCCGGTCCGAGCCCGCGGAGCCCGACGCGCTGGTTTGTTTCGGCCCGGCGGATTGCGGCGGCGCACTGCCCTTTTTCGCAGGCGGCTTGGCCTGGCGGGACGGCGCGCCGGCGCGGCAATCCGACACTTTCAGTTGATCATAGACCGCGTCGTCCTCGGTCCTGGAGCCGGTCACCGTCATGGTGCAGGTGAAGCGCGCGCCGGAGAAGCGCGCCATGTCGCGATAGCCCTTAGCGTCCTGGTGCTCCCAGACCTTGGAACGGATCGAATAGTTGCCCGGCTCGGTCTCCTTGTAGCACTTGACGGTCGCGTAACGTTTGCCGCCGATGACGCCAGCAACGGCCGCGCAGACAGCCTTGTAGGACTGGGCCACTGCAGGCCCCGCGACGAACGCGACGAACAAAGTTGCGATCAGCGTCCTGGTACCGAACTTGGTCATATCCTCCTCCCTGGTCGGGTGCGTTTACATTCTACTGTCGGACCATTCCAACTGAGCCTATGTCACGCTGCGCGAACCCGGTGTCTGGCGAGCACCGGAAGTCGCGAGGCGGGCTACGAAACAAGCTCAGCGCAATTCGGAAAATCCGGGCGATCGCCGCCAATCCTGACGATCGCAGCAACGCGGTGGCTCGTGCAGTACATCCCTGGTCCGGCCCTTGAGAACGTAAAGCACGCCTCCTCGCCGGCGCGCGTAAGTTTCCATTGGACACAAAGCTGATTGCCGACGATGCGCCACCGCCCGGCATCGGATCGCGGATGCTGATTGGCGTTCCAAAGGATTGCGTTTCCGCCGGCGAGGTATCGCACCAGGCCCTTGAATCCTGAGGGCCGATGGAAAAACGCGATTTCGCGATTGAGAATCTCGGATCGCAGCACGGCACCTGTCAGCGCGGCCTGCGCGCCGGCGACCGAGGCCAGGAGAAACGACGTTGCAACTGCAGCTTTTCGGAACATGTCCTCCTCCTCGCCCGCGGCGCGACGCCTGGGAAACGAAATGGCCCGCGCTCGCCTTCATAATTAAATGACGTTCAATTATTACATAACGCGATTTTGAGCGACGTTCAATATAAAAAATGAACGCTGCTTAAAAAATTTTTCCAACAAACTATTGAGGGCCTGATCGGCATTGGCCTCGGCGGCCCTTGAATGTAAACGGCGTTCAATATAGAAGCGCCAGCAAGCTCGCTGTATCGATCAAGGCATTGAATCCATGGGAAGACGCGCCGACCACACGCCCGAAGAACTGCACCGCATGGCGCTCGACGCCGCGCGCAAGATCGTTCGCAAGGAAGGGTTGGGCGCGCTGACGACCCGCAAGATCGCCAGCGAGATCGGCTATACGGTCGGCACCCTCTACCAGCTCTTCGATAACGTCGACCAACTGATCGAGCAGATGAATGGCGAGACGCTCGACGACTTTCGCGCCTATTGCGAGAGAATCGATTTCGGCGGGGGCACAGCCGATAGCCTGCGGTCGCTCGTGCAAGCCTATATCGTCTATACGCGCAGGAACCGGAATCTGTGGAACGCGATCTTCGACCACAAGCTGCCGGCGGGCTATCGGCGCCAGGAAGTCTATGTCGGTAGCGTAAACAAGCTTGTCGGCGTCGTAAGACAAGCGATTTCTCCCCTGTTTGGGCCAGACCAGAAAGCGGCCATGTGGCACGACGCCAATCTCTTGTGGGGTTGCCTCTATGGCATAGCCGCATTGGCCGCCTCGGATCGGCTGGCCAAGGACGAAAACGTGCTGAGTCTCATCGACACGCTGATTGAAGTCTATATAGCCGCGCGGCAGAAGCCGCGCGGGGCACGCGTTAAAGCGTCAATGGCTGCTTCGAAAACTCGATAGTCAACTAACCCGAAAAGAACCGTATGCTGTCGTGTGCGATAGGTCACTCGGGCATTCCGGCGCGACGAAGACCTTCGGCATACCGTTGCGCGTCCGCCTGAACTGCAAACGGGATCATTTGCAGCGTTGTGGAGATTGTCGCTCCCGGCGCAAGGCGATTGAACTTCTCAAGGGCGGCGCGGGCATTGGCAAGATCGCCGCGCATTGCGTGAGTTGCGGCTAGTGCTCGATAAAGCCCTGGATAGTTCGGGTTCGCCTGGATTGCCTTGATCTTCCAGTCCACTGCCTCGTCGTAACGCCCCGCCAAATATTCAAGCATGCCGAGTTGAGTAATATACAGAAATCGCATCGGGTCTCTCGGGCTCAATCGAATTGCCCTGTTTAGCGCCTCGACCGCTCGCTCGGGTGCGCCCGAATATGTCAGGGTGATGCCCATCCCGCCGATCGCCTGTGAGTAATTGGGGTTCAGCACGATCGCGTGTTTCAATTGATCAATTGCAAGAGCATTGCGTCCGCTCATGAAGTGAACCATGCCCAGCGTTGTGTGGGCGCTCTCGTCACGGTCATCCAGGGCAATTGCCTTTCCGGCGGCATCCGCCGCAAGGACGAGGGACTCGGCTTGCGGGCGTTGCCAGCCAAAATAGCAATCGAAACCGTAGCAGCGTGCCAAGGCGGCAAGTATCGCGCTATTATCCGGATAGGACCGCATTGCTTCCGTCAGCGCGACTTCTGCCTCAGCGAAGATCGGTGCGGAGAATTGTGATATCTGCCAATTGGCCCTTGCCACCATTTCCCAGGCGCCCAGGTCCCGGTTCGGCTTTGTCCGAGATCGTTCAATCTCCGCGTCCTGCACTTCCGGCGCGACAGCGATGACAATTTTTTCGGTGATCCGGTCTTGAACGGCGAAGAGCTCTTCGTTCGCGCATTCGAAGTGATCGGACCAAAGATTGCCGCCGTTCGGCGCGTCAAGGAGCAGGGCGTTGATCCGCATCTGCCCGCCGCCCCTACGCACACTTCCGCGCAGCAAATACCGCACGCCAAACTCACGTGCTATTTGGTGGGTGTCGTGCGCCCCGTCTTTGTAAGCAAATGAAGTGTAGGGTGAGATCACGAAGAGGTGGCGAAACCGCGACAATGCGATCGCGACGTCTTCGGCGATGCCTCTGGCGAAAAACGCTTGCTGCTCGTCACCGGTCAGATTGTCGAAGGGCAGAACCGCGATCGACGGTTTCCTCGGCAGCGGCAAGGGGCCGGCGATGCTTGGCGCCGATACGCCTGCGATCGTCCGGTTGTCGGCCCAACGCCAGACGCGGATGGGCCGACTGATGTTCTTGAGCCGGTGCTCACCGTCGTCGATGAATTTGACCTCGATCTTGCCGGCAACCAGTCGATATGCGTCCTCTGACAAGGCGATCTCATCAGGACGACACAAGACGCCAATGCGGGCTGCAATGTTTACTCCTTCGCCAAAAATGTCGCCGCGCTCTTCGATCACTTCGCCGATATTGATGCCGATTCGCAAACGGATGCGCCGTGCTTCCGGCACACCGGAATTGCGCTCGATCATGCCCCGTTGGATGGCTACAGCAGCCTCAACGGCAGCGACCGTGCTCGCGAATTCGGTCAGCTGACCGTCTCCTGCGGTTCCAACGACCCGGCCGCCGTAAAGGCTGATCGTCGGATCCCACGATTCGGTCCGATGGGCGTTCATCATCGCCATGGTGCCGGCGTCATCCAACTCCACAAGACGCGAAAAGCCAGCGACGTCTGAAAAGACGATGGCGGCCAATTTGCGCGCGACACTTCTTTCGGCCATTTTGCCTGCCCGCCGAAGGTGGTTTGGGGCATCTTACGATTATCGACTGGGTCCAGCTAGTAATCAGCGGCGGCCTCTACCGGCGACGGCGATGAGACTGTCCCTGGGAAGTGCGGCATTGCGGCCCGCCCTAACGAGCGCGCGGGGGCGGTCCATAGTGATTACCCGCATGCTCCGCAACCTCTGACTATAAAGCCGTCTCGCGCGTAGCGTGGACTGTTCGCCCAGTTATCGCAGGTGTCACCAGAAGCTTTAGGTCTTTGGCGCGTCGGCCTTTTCGCATATGTTTGGATGCGGTTGCGCGCGCTGGTTTCATGCCTGCTATTGTCACCATTACGCGAGTCTGTAGTTAAAGCAACCATTTGGCGCGCTTGCCGTATGGGGTTGGGCTTTCGCTATGTTCCTTTCAATCGAAACCACGAAACGCCCTGCCACCGATCTCGGCTACCTCCTCATGAAGCACCCCGCCCGCGTGCATGAGACCGAGTTGACATTCGGGAAGGTGATAGTGTTCTATCCTAGCGCGAGCGCTGAACGTTGCGAGGCGGCGCTTGTGCTCGACATCGATCCCATAGGCCTCGTGCGTGGCCACGGCGTCGGTGATGGCCTGCTGGATCAATACGTCAATGATCGTCCTTACGCGGCGTCCTCGTTCCTGTCGGTGGCGCTGAACCGGTCATTCCGCACCGCCATGACCGGCGTATCCAGGGAACGGCCCGAGCTTGCTGCGGCCGCTATTCCACTCAAGATCCGCGTGTTGCCGCTACCTGCACGGGGCGGCGACGATCTCGTGCGCGCGCTGTTCGAACCGCTTGGCTGGACGGTCGCGATCGAGCGCATCGAAGGCCCGGGAGGACCGTCGCGCTACGTTGCTCTCACGCTGTTGGGGCACCACCGCGTCGCCGACGCGCTCGCCCATCTCTACGTCCTGATCCCCGTGCTCGATGACGACAAACACTACTGGGTGGGCGACGACGAGGTCGACAAGCTTCTCGCCAAGGGCGGCGACTGGCTCGCGGCGCATCCCGAAAAGGAGGCAATCGCGCAACGCTATCTGAAGCACCGCCGCAGTCTTGCGCGGGCGGCACTGGCGCGCCTGGCGACCGAGGAAGCCAAAGAGGCGGAAGACGACACGCCGGACCGCGACGCCGCCGAGGACGCGCTGGAGAGCCCCATTCGGCTCAACGACCAGCGCATGGAGGCCGTCGCCGAAGCCCTCGCTGCAGCCGGCGCGAAGACGGTCGTCGACTTGGGCTGCGGCGAAGGCAAGCTGCTGGCCCGGTTGATCCGCGACAAGCGCTTTGCCCACGTGATTGGCCTCGACGTTTCGGCACGAGCGCTGGAGCGCGCGGTCCAGCACCTGAAGCTCGACCGAGCCGGCGGCCCAGTCGACCGAGTGATGCTTCTCCACGGGGCGCTCACGTATCGGGACGAGCGTTGGAAGGATACCGACGCCGCCGCTCTCGTCGAGGTCATCGAGCACCTTGAACTCGACCGGCTGCCGGCGATGGCGCAAGTCGTGTTCGGCGCGGCGCGGCCGAAGACCGTCGTGGTGACGACACCGAACGCGGAGTACAACACGCTGTTTCCTAACCTACCGGCGGGCAAGTTCCGACATTCCGACCACCGCTTCGAATGGACTCGCGCAGAGTTTGTGGAATGGGCGACTGGCATTGAGGCACGGTTCGGCTATTCGGCGGTGATCTCCGAAATTGGCAAACATCACGAAGAACTTGGCGCACCCACGCAAATGGCGGTGTTCACGCGATGACACAGGTCATCCCACGGGGACCACTCGATCGCATCGAGGAGGACTTGCAAGCCATTGAAGCGGAGAACGGCTGTCGCATCCTGTTCGCCGTCGAGAGCGGAAACCGAGCCTGGGGATTCCCGTCTCGCGACAGTGACTACGATGTCCGGTTTGTCTATTCGCGGCCAGTTGACTGGTACCTTTCGCTTCGGGAAGGGCGCAACGTCATCGAACTGCCGATCCGCGATGCTCTCGACATCAACGGCTGGGATATCAAAGAGGCCTTGAACCTCCTCCTGAAGCCGAATCCGGTGATCTTGGAATGGTTGTCGTCGCCGATCCGTTATCGTTGGAACGACGAGATTTGCCACGCGTTGCGCGCCTTGGCCCTGAAAGCGTCGTTCGCCAAGGCGTGCCTGCATCACTATCTGCATCTCGGCGAGACGATGTGGCGACGAAATATCGGAAGCGCCCCACGCGTTGATCTCAAGAAATACTTTTACGTCGTGCGGCCCGCCCTTTGCCTGCGCTGGATTAGGGAGCGCGAAGACACATTCCCACCTATGAATCTGCAAGAGCTGATGGCGGGTTTGGCCTTGCCCCAATCTTTCGTCGACGACGTGAACACGATGGTCGAAAGAAAGGCCGAAGCGTCCGAAATGGGCCAAGGCCCGCGGATCGAAGCGTTGGAGGAAATCATACTCGACGCCTTCTCGTGGGCGCGACTTTTGGCGCCGACAATGCCGCAGAGCAAGGCCAATCGTGAAGAGGCGGATGCGCTCTTTCGAGCCATTGTGCGGAGCCAGTCTTGACCGCGCTCGAAGTTCCCGACTTTTCCCTTATTGTCCTGATTGGCGCAACCGGATCGGGCAAGAGCACGTTCGCGCGCAAGCATTTCAAACCGACCGAGATCATCTCCTCAGACTATGCGCGGGGCCTGGTATCGGATGACGAGAACGATCAGGCGGTCAGCGCCGATGCATTCGACCTCGTCCGCGCCATCGCCGAGAAACGTCTCAAGAATCGCAAACTGACGGTGATCGATGCCACCAATGTTCGCGCGCCTGAGCGCAAGCAATGGGTGGAGATCGCCCGCAGTTGGCACGCGCTGCCCGTGGCGATTGTACTTGATGTAGGCTTGGACGTTTGCATTGCGCGAAACAAACTACGGCCAGAACGAAACTTCGGGCCAGGCGTTCCCCGGGGCATGATCTCGGAAATCCGTAGAGGCTTGCGCGGCCTGCAACGCGAGGGTTTCCGGCAGGTCTGGAAGCTTAACACGGTTGCCGACATCGAGGCCGCGACGGTCGAGCGACGGCCGCTCTGGACCGATAGGCGCGGCGACACCGGTCCGTTCGACATCATAGGCGACGTGCATGGCTGCGCCGACGAGCTGGAGGCGCTGCTTGGGAAGCTCGGTTACATCCTGTCCTGGAGCGACAGCCGCGTACCGCACATCAACGCCCCGCACGGCCGCAAGCTCGTATTCGTAGGTGACCTGGTCGACCGTGGCCCACGCTCGTCCGATGTGATCCGCGTCGCCATGGCCGCCGTCGAGGCCGGCGGCTACGTGGTGCAAGGCAACCACGACACCAAGCTCCAGCGTTGGCTGGACGGGCGCAACGTCAAGATCGGCCATGGTCTTCAGGAGACCATCGATCAGCTTGCCGTCGAAACGGATGCCTTCAAAGCACGCGCCAATGCCTTCCTCGGGGACCTGCGCAGCCACTACTGGCTAGACGGCGGCAGGCTTGCCGTGACGCACGCGGGTTTG
>Ga0214472_10001940_pt1 | contig 22473 bp, 26 predicted proteins | sample RVTome_6_FD_207662 | JGI IMG/M metagenome (GOLD analysis project Ga0214472, IMG submission 207662) | Soil microbial communities from uranium-contaminated site in the Upper Colorado River Basin, Wyoming, United States - RVT140D175 | ecosystem: Environmental > Terrestrial > Soil > Contaminated >...
GCCACACTCGGAATTCCGCACAATTCGGGAAAACTTTTTTGACGGGGTGTCGGATTGGCCGTTGCAGAAAAGGTGACCGATGCCTCCGCGTGGCCCGGTGAACTGATCGAGGTCCCGGTCGACCATCTGCGGCCATACGAGCGCAACGCGCGGCGGCATTCGGCCGAACAGGTCGACAGGATCGCGCGGTCGATCCCCGAGTTCGGCTTCAACGCGCCGATCCTGACCGACGGCGATCTGGTCATCATCGCCGGCCATGGCCGGCTGCTCGCGGCGCGCAAGCTCGGGCTCAGCAAGGTCCCGGTCCGCAAGCTCGGGCACATGACGGACGAGCAGCGCCGCGCGTACACGATCGCCGACAACCGCGTCGCCGAGCCGGCCGAGTGGGATATCGATGTGCTGGCCGCGGAGCTGGATGACCTGCAGGCGCTGGGCGTCGATGCGGCGCTGACCGGGTTCGAGGGGGCCGATCTCGACGAGATCATGCGGCATCTCGAAACCGGCGCGGCGACGGATGGCGAGGACGACGCGCCGCCGGCGCCGGCGCCGGACGAGACCGTCTCCCGGCCCGGCGATCTATGGATCTGCGGCGCCCATCGCGTCGTCTGCGGCGACGCGACCGATCCCAAGGCCGTCACCCGATTGCTCGGTGGTGAGGTGCCGCTGTTGATGGTCACCGATCCGCCCTATGGCGGGTCCTATGATCCGAGCTGGAGAAACGAGGCTAGGATCAGGGGCCGCGTGATCGGCGCCACCGCGGTCGGCAAGATCTTGAACGACGATCGCGCGGACTGGCGATCGGCCTGGGCATTGTTTCCGGGCGATGTGGCCTACGTCTGGCACGCCGCCACGCGCTCCGAGACGGTCCTGGCCAGTCTGCGCCACGCCGGTTTCGAGCCGCGGGCGCAGATCGTCTGGGTCAAGGCGCGGCCGGTGATTTCGCGCGGCGACTATCACTGGCAGCACGAGTCCGCCGCCTACGCCGAGCGGGTCGATGAGGCGGCGCCCAAGTCCGCCGATCCGGCGCTGGTCTATGACCACGAACTTGCCGCCTACACAGTCCGCGCCGGCCGGACCGGGCACTGGAACGGCGACCGGCGCCAGTCGACGGTGTGGACCATCGACCACCGCAAGTCGGAAACCGGTCACGGGACGCAGAAGCCGGTCGAATGCATGCGCCGGCCGATGCTGAACAACTCGCGCAAGGGTGACGCCGTGTACGATCCGTTTCTCGGCTCCGGCACCACTCTCGTCGCCGCCGAGCTTTCCGAGCGCCGGTGTTTGGGCCTCGAGCTCGACCCGGCCTACGCCGATGTCACCGCGAGGCGCTGGCAGGATATGACCAAGGGATCGGCGGTGCTCGAGGGTGACGGGCGAACGTTCGCCGAGATCGCGGCCGAGCGGTGCCCCGAGACTGCGGAGGTCGCGTGATGGCGCGCGGCAGGCGCGCCGTGCCGGACGAGGTCAAGGCGATGAGGGGCAACCCCGGCAAGCGCCGCCTGGCCCTCGAGGCGCGTGACAGGAAGCGCGACGAGCCGCGTCTCGCGGTGTTGCCGGCCGAGCAGGTCACGGTGCCCGAGTTCCTGACCGGCGAGCGCGAGCGCGTGATTTTCGGCCGGGTGGTCGGCGACTATCTCCAGCGCCGCATCGCGCGCAGACCCGACCTCACCGCGTATGCCCGCTGGGCGCATTACCTCGACCGATGGATCGGCTGCAAGGAGGCGCTGGAGGGCAAGCCGACGTTCTTCAAGTCGGAGTCCCGGCACGGCACGCTGCTGCGCCGGCATCCGCTGTGGAAGGACCAGCTCGATATCGAACGGGTGCTGCAATCGCTCGAGGACCGGCTCGGGCTGAATCCGGTCGCCCGCCAGAACATCATGCGCGGGCTCGCCGCGCTGCCGCCGGCGCTGGGCGACCTGTTCGGCGATGAACGGCCCAAACCGGCCGATCCCGAGGCGGCCGCGCCCGAGGCGCCGGACGTCGACGAGGCCGCGCAGCGCGATCCCCTCGGCTATGTCGAGCACCGCGGCAAGCTCAACTGAGGGCGGAATGGCTCGATCACCGTACTATTTCGACCGGCGTCTCGCCGACAGCGCCGTCGAGTTCTTTCCGCGTTTCCTTCGGTTCGTCGACGGCGAGTGGGCCGGGCGGCCGTTCGAGCTGCAGCCCTGGCAAATCCGGCACACCCGCAACATCTTCGGGTGGCGGCGGCGGTCCGACGGCACCCGCCGCTATCGCCGGGTGCGCGGCTGGGTGCCGCGCAAGAACGGCAAAAGCGAGTGGTTCGCCGGTCTCGGCCATCTGTTCACCATCGGCGACGGCGAGCCGGGCGCCCAGGTGTTCACCTACGCGGTCGACAAGAGTCAGGCGTCGGTGCTGTTCGACAAGGCGGCGCGGATGGTCGCGCTCTCGGAGGGGCTGTCGAGGAATTACGAGGTGACCAAGACCGCCCTGTTCTGTCCGGCGCTGATGTCGTCGATGCGCCCGCTGTCGGGCGAGGCGACCGGCAAGCACGGCCTTTCGCCGCATGCCGCGCTGGGCGACGAGGCGCACGAGTGGCCCGATGCGAAGCTGCACACCTTCCTGGTGCAGGGCATGGGCGCGCGCCGCCAGCCGATGGACGCGATCATTTCCACCGCCGGGGAAATCAAGACGTACGGGCACGAGCTCTACGAGGAATCGAAACGGGTCCTCGAGGACCAGAGCCTCGATCCCGAGACCTACGTGTTCATCTACGAGGCCGCGCCGGACTGCGACTGGACCTCGCCCCGGGTGTGGGCGAGAGCAAATCCGAATCTCGGCATCTCGCTCAAGCGCGAGTCCCTGGAGGCCGAATGCCGCCGGGCGCGACAGAGTGCGCGACTCCAAAACGACTTCCTGCGCTATCACCTCAATGTCTGGGTCGAGCAGGCCAGGCGCTGGTTTCCGATGCATCGCTGGGCTGACAATACGGCGGCGCCGCGCGATGGGGAGTTGTGGCAACGGCTGCCGGAGACGATGGCGCACCGCCCGGCGTTCGCCGGGCTCGACCTCGGCTCGACGAGCGACATGACCGCTCTGGTCTGGGTGTTTCCGCCGGCCGTCCCCGGTGAGCGTTGGACCCTGGTGCCGCGGTTCTGGGTGCCAGAGGAGACCGTCGGCGAACGGGACGCGCCCAAGTCCCCCTATCGGCGCTGGGTCGAGGCGGGCGCTCTCAAGACGACGCCCGGCAATGTCACCGATTACGATTTCATCGAGGAGGCGGTTCGCGCCGACGCCGAGATGTTCCGGTGCATGGGGCTCGCCATCGACCCGTGGAACGCGACGCAGGTGGCGGTGCATCTCGGCGAGGATGGGCTTCCGGTCACGCTGTACCGGCAGGGGTTTAGGACGATGGCCGCGCCGTCGAAGGAGACGGAGCGCCTCTATCTCGGCGGCGCGCTCGAGCACGGCAGCCACCCGGTGCTCGAATGGATGTGGCGCAACGCGACCTACCGCCAGGATCCGGCCGGCAACATCAAGCCGGACAAGGAGCGGGCGGCCGAGAAGATCGACGGCGTGGTGGCGACGGTGATGGGCATCGGCCTCGCCAACGCCGAGAAGACCGAGCCGCCCTCCGTCTATCGCGAGCGCGGCGTCATCGTCGTCTGAAAGTAGGGGTGATGATCGGTGGGGATTCGCGACCTTTTCAGGCGCCCGGCGCCGGCGCCAGCTCGCCGCGCGCCCATCCCGGCGCAGGCGGCGGCGCAGTCCGCCGGCGCCGGAATCATCATCGACTCGCCGGAAAAGCTCGCCGCATTCCTACGCGGGGAGGACACGGCGGCGGGGATGGCCGTCAACACCCACACCGCCCTTTCGATCGCAGCGGTCTATGGCTGCGTGCGGATCATTTCCGGCGCGGTGGCGACCTTGCCGCTCGATATCAAGCGCAGGGTCGATGAGGGGACGCGGCAGGACGCCACGGATCATCCGCTGTCGCGGCTGATAAGGCGGCGGCCGAACGGGTGGCAAAAGCCCGCCCAGTTCAAGCGCCACATGCAGATGTCCCTGCTGATGAGGGGCAATGCGTATGCCCTCAGAATACCGCGCGCCGCGGGCGGCGTGCAGGCGCTGGTGCCGCTCAACCCGGACCGCGTGCGGGTCGAACAGCTCGCGACAATGGGACTGCGCTATCATTACCGGCGGCCGGACGGCGGCGAGGTGACATACCGGCAGGACGAAGTCCTGCACCTCGTCGGCATGTCGCTCGACGGGATCACGGGAGTGTCGGTGCTGAAATATGCCCGCGAAACGATCGGCCTGGCGCTCGCCACCCGCAAGCACGGCGCCGAGTATTTTCGCAACGGCACCAACGTCGGGTCATGGATCAAGCATCCCGGCAAGCTCGGAAATGAGGGGCTCGAATTCCTGCACGCGAGCCTCGACCGATATCGATCGGATGGAGACAGGACCTCCGGCACGCTGGTGCTGGAGGAAGGCGCCGAGTTCGCGCCCCTCGGCATGAGCATGGAGGACGCGGCGTTCGTCGACACGATGAAGCTGTCGCGGACCGACATCGCGATGTTTTTCGGCGTGCCGCCGCACATGCTGGGCGACACGGAAAAGTCGACGAGCTGGGGCAGCGGAATCGAGCAGCAGGCCCGTGGTTTCGTGGCCTATACGCTCGAGGACTGGCTGATCACCTGGGAGGAGGCGATCACCGTCGATCTCGCCGGCGACGCCGATCCCGACATCTATGCGCGCTTCAACCGCGCCGCCCTGGTGCGAGGCGATCTGAGGACGCGATACGCGACTTACACCCAGGCATTGCAGTGGGGTGTGATGAACCCGGACGAGGTGCGCGCGCTCGAGGACATGAACCCGCGCGAGGATGGCAAGGGCGGAATCTATTACGACCCGCCGAACACGGCCGGCGGCGGCGATGCCGGCGACTCCGATCCCGCGCCCGCCGGTGGAGGTAACGACCAATGACTCTGCGCACGCTGCCCGAGGCCCCGACCTTTGATCGGCCGCACAATTTCCACTGGGATGCGCCGTCCGACGTGCTGGCGAGATGGGCCGACCGGCCGCAAGCGGCGGAGGCCGACGATCCCAACACCATCTCCATCTACGATGTGATCGGCGAGGATTTCTGGACCGGCGGAGGATTTACCGCCAAACGGGCCGCGGCGGCTCTCCGCTCGATCGGAAAGCATCCGGTGACGGTCAAGATCAATTCGCCGGGCGGCGACATGTTCGAGGGCATCGCGATCTACAACATCCTGCGCGAGCACCCCGAGCGCGTGACCATCGACGTGATGGGGATGGCCGCCTCGGCCGCCTCGGTCATCGCGATGGCCGGCGACGAAATACGCATGGGCCTCGGCACATTTGTCATGATCCACAACGCGTGGGGCCTGGTGATCGGAAATCGGCACGACATGAGGGAGGCAGCCGATCTGTTCGAGGGATTCGATGGCGCGCTGGTCGACATTTACGAAGCGCGCACTGGCCGTGAGCGCGCCGAGGTCGAAAAGCTGATGGACGCGGAGACCTTCCTGAGCCCGTCTCAGGCGATCGAACAGGGTTTCGCCGACACCGTGTCCGATGGGCTCACGGCCGGGGACGAGGCAAAAAGCCGGATCGACCCGGGACTAGTTGCCAGGCGCCGCACCGAGGCGGCGCTGGCCAGGGCAGGAATTTCGCGCAACGAGCGATCGGCGATGATCGCCGATCTCGTTGCCCACGCGGCCGGGCGCGATGCAGGCCGTATCACCGCCGCGCGCGATGCAGGCACCGAGGCCGCTCTGAGGCGGCTGCTCGACACGATGCAGCCATAACGGGAGTTACCCATGACGATGATGGACACGCGCCGGTTGCGCGGCGTGATATCGGTACGCGCCGAAGCCGCCGGCGATCTGCGCACGCTGATCAACGAGGTGCAGACCGCCTTCGCGGCCTTCCGCGAGGCGAACGACCAGCGGCTCGCCGCGCTCGAGCAGGGACGCGAGGACACGGTGCTCGATGAAAAGGTCGAACGCGTGAACAATGAGGTCGGCGTGCTGCAGTCGCACATCGATCGCCTGAACCAGTCGGTCGCGGCGCTCGAGATTGGGTCGGCCACCGCCGTCGGCGACCGGGTCAAGCCGGACGTGGCCGCTCACGCCAGGGCGTTCGATCGCTGGTTCCGCAAGGGAATCGCCGGCGATCTGAGCGACCTCGAGGTCAAGGCCGCGCTGACCACCGAATCCAATCCAGACGGCGGCTGGTTCGTGCCCGAGGAAATGGATTCGATGGTCGACCAGGTGCTGAAGGAAGTCTCGCCGATGCGCCAGATCGCCACGGTGCGAACCGTCGGCACCGGAACCTACAAGAAACTCGTCAACCTGCACGGCACGGGTTCGGGTTGGGTTGGCGAGACCGAAAGCCGTCCTGAGACCACGGGTCCGACCCTGTCGGAGCTCGAATTCCCGGTCATGGAAATCTATGCCATGCCGAAGGCCTCGCAGGAGCTGCTCGACGACTCACGCGTCGATATCGGTGGGTGGCTCGCCGGCGAGGTCGAGCTCGAGTTCGCGTTCCAGGAGGGCAACGCCTTCGTCGTCGGCGACGGCAACAAAAAGCCGCGCGGCTTTCTCGGCTACACCAACATCGCCGATGCCAGCTACGAATGGGGCAAGATCGGCTATGTCGTGACCGGAGCCTCCGGCGCGTTCCTGACGACCGCCGAGGGGGACGATTACGACAATCTGGTCGATCTGCAGATGGCATTGAAGTCGGCCTATCGCGGCGGCGCGCGCTGGGTCATGAACCGGTCGACCCAGGGCGCGGTGCGGAAGATCAAGGACGGCGACGGCAACCCGACCTGGATTCCCACCATGATGCCGGGCCAGCCGGCGACGCTGCTGGGTGATCCGGTGACCGAGCTGCCGGACATGCCGGACATCGCCGCGAATTCACTGTCGATCGCATATGGCGACTTCCGGCGCGCCTACCTGATCGTCGACCGCTTCGGCGTGCGCGTGCTGCGCGATCCGTTCACGGCCAAGCCATTCGTGCAGTTCTACACCACAAAGCGCGTGGGCGGCGGCGTGCAGAACTTCGAGGCGATCAAGCTCCTCAAGTTCGGCACCTCGTAAGCGTTGCGGCCGAAGCGGGGCCGGCCAGAGTCGCGGGGCGACGAACGCGCCGCCCCGCGTTTCCTCCCATTTCTCAATCGAAAGGAACCCCCAATGAGGGACATCCACAGCCAGACCAAGCGCTTGGTCGCGATCGGCGCCGCCGCGCTTGCCGCCGACAACACGCCGGCGGCGATCGATCTCAGGGGCTACGACGCCGCCGAGATCCTGCTGGACATCGGCATCGGCGGCATCACGTTCGACGCCACCAACAAGGTCGAGTTCAAGCTCACTCACTCCGACGACGATTCCACCTACACGGCGGTGACGGTCGAGGACATGCTCGGTCTGGCGTCGGTCGGCACCGGCGGAATCATCAAGTCGCTGGTCGCGGCGCATGCCGCCGCGGCGGTGTACCGATTCGGGTATCGCGGCAACAAGCGATACCTGAAATTGCTTGCGGATTTTTCCGGAACCCACGGCACGGCGACGCCCATCGCGGCATCGGTGCTCGTGTCGCACGGCTCGGTGAAGGCCGAGGCGAACCAGGCCTAGGAACGATGGTTCAAGCGCCCCGGCGCCGATCGGCGCCGGGGCGAGCGCGCACGGTGGGAGGTTGAAAGTGATGATGCAGGCAATGGTGACACAGGCATTTCGCGGCTGCCGGGACGGCGATCCGCGGGTCGTCGAGTTCCGGCCCGGCGATACGGTCGAGGGCGATCTCGCCCGGGAAGCAGTTGCCGCCGGATGGGCCGAGGTGAAGGCCACGCCACGCGCAATGCCCGCCGCGCAGCCGGCCGGGCCTGCCAAGACCCGCCGCAAGCGCTAGATGTACGCGCTCGCACCCGTCAGAACGGCCGATCCGGCGCCGCTCATCAGCCTCGACGAGGCGCGGCGGCACCTGCGCATCGACGACGTGAATTCGAACCAGGTCATCGCGCACCTGATAGGAGCGGCGGCGGCGCATCTCGACGGCCATGCCGGCATCCTCGGCCGGGCGCTGGTGACTCAGACCTGGCGCCAGGATATCGGCTGCTTTCCGGGTGTCGACATCATCCGCCTGCCGCTCAGACCGGTGCAGTCGATCACGCATGTCAAGTACAGCGACGACGACGACGCCGAGCAGACGCTGGCGACTTCAGTGTATGGCGGGCCCTACACGGATGCGCTCGGGCCGTTCATCCAGCGCAGGACCGGCCAGTCGTGGCCCTCCACTTATGATCGGCCCGACGCGGTGCGAGTAACCTTCGTCGCTGGCTACGGAACCGCCGCCGAGGTGCCGGCGGCGATCCGGCAGTCCGCGTTGCTGCTCATCGCTCACTGGTTCGAGAATCGCGAAGCGACGATCGTTCGGCACGCGGTGATCGAGACCCCACTGGCGGTCGATCGCTTGATCGCGCCCTATCGCTGCACCGGCTTCTGATGCCGCTCGAAACCGGCGCCGGCGCCTTGCGCGAGCGGGTGGCGTTCGACGCGCAGTGATCCAGACCCCACTGGCGGTCGACCGACTGGTCGCGCCCTATCGCCGCATCGGCGGCTAACGAAAGGATTGCACACCATGCCACTGACGACAAAGGTGCGGGCCGTCATCGAGGCGAGCCTCGAAGGCGCGCACGATTTCTCGCTGCCGAAGTTCACGCTGCCGGCGCAGGCCGATATCGTGATGCTGTCGGGCACGACCAACGGCAAGGCCGACGTTCTGTTCGCCGACCAGCGCACCCTGGCGGCGTCGGCGAGCGAGAACATCGACCTCGCCGGCGCGCTGGCCGATCCGCTCGGCGTGGCCGCGGTGTTCGCCGAGGTCACGGCGATTCTGGTGCGCGCCGCCGCCGGCAACGCCAACAACGTGCTCGTGTCGCAGGCCGCGACCAACGGTTTCGCCGGCCCGTTCACCGGCGCCGACGAGCCGGTCTCGGTGCAGCCCGGCGGCGCGGCGCTGTTCGTCGCCCCCAACGCCGGCTGGCCGGTCACGGCCGGCACCGGGGACCTTCTGACCATCGCCAATTCCGCCGCCGGCAGCAGCGTGACCTACGATCTGGTGATCGTCGGGCGCAGCGCGTAGATCGGGAGTGGGCCGGGGAGATGGTCGGCGCGGGCGATCTCGACCGGCGGGTCACGCTCCAGCGACTCGACCAGACCCCGGACTCGTTCGGCGCGCCGATCGAGACGTGGACGGACATCGCGACGGTGTGGGCGCGCCGCGAGGACCTGCTCGACCGCGAGCGCTTCGCCGCCGCCGAGACCGGGGCGGCGCGCCTCACCCGCTGGATCGTGAGGCAGTCGGCGGCGACGCGCGCGGTCCGCGCCAGCGATCGCCTGGTCGACGGCAACGGAGATATCTACCAGATCAACGGCATTCGCGAGACCGCCGAGGGACGCGGCAGGTTTCTCGAGCTTTCGACCGCGGTGAGGATCGACCAGCCATGACCAGCAAGCGGGTCAGGGTGGAGGGACTGCGTGATCTCGACAGGGCGCTCGGCGAGCTGCCCAAGCGCACCGGCAAGGCGGTCCTGAGGCGGACGCTGATGAGGGCGGCGGCCCCGATCGCCGCCACCGCGCAGGCGCTCGCGCCGGTGGACGAGGGCGGGCTGAAGCGGTCCATCCACGCCGGCACCCGACTGTCGCGGCGTCAGGCGAGGACGATGCGAGGCGCCACGCGGTCGACCGCGGAGGTCTATGTCGGGCCCGGGCCGTCGTCGAAATCGATCACCCAGGAGTTCGGGGCGGAGCACCATGGGCCGCAGCCCTACATGCGGCCGGCCTGGGACCGCGAACGTTTTCGCGCGTTGCAGATCATTGCCACCACGCTGGGGGCCGAGATCGACAAGGCGGCCAAGCGGATCGCCCAGCGCGCGCGGCGCGAGGCGGCGAAAATGAGAGCGGGCGGATGATGGAGGAAGCGCTGCGCGCGCTGCTGGCCGGCGATCCGGGGATCGCCGGATTGGTGGGCGGCCGGATTTATCCGGTCGAGCGGCCGCAGGGATCGGCGCTGCCGGCGATCACCTACCATCTGGTCTCATCGGTGCCAGGCCACGCGATGGGCGGCCTCACCGGACTCGTCGATGCGCGGGTGCAGATCGACGCCTGGGCGGAACCGAGCACCACGCGCTCCTCTTATGACACCGCCAAGCGCATCGGCCGGGCGGTGAGGGCCGCGCTCGGCGGCTTTCGGGGCACGGTCGGGGGAATCGATATCGGAGGCATCTTCCTCGAGGACGAGGATGACGGGCGCGCGGAGGGCGCGGGCGATGTGGCGCGGCTCCACCGGAATCGCACCGACATCAGGATCTGGCACAGGGAGGTGACATCATGACGGCGCGCATCGGCCACGGCAGTCAATTCCAGCGCAGCGACAACGGCACGTCCGGCGGCGCGTTCGCTTCGGTGGGTACGATCTACGACATCAGGCCCCTAGGGCTGTCGCGCGAGACGGTCGACGTGACCTCGCACGCCTCGACCGAGCGCTGGCGCGAGTTCATCGGCGGGCTGAAGGATGGCGGCGAGGTGGCCGTCGATGTCGAGTTCGATCCGAGTGAGCAGGCGGTCGCGGACTTCCTTGCGGACCTCAACGCCGACGCGGCGGGGTACTACAAGATCGTCTACCCCGACGCGACCGAATTCGGGTTCGCGGCGCTGATGACCGGATTCGAGGCGACCGATCCGCTCGATGACAAGATGGTGGCCACGGCGACGTTCAAGCTCACCGGCAAGCCCGGGTTCATCGCCTGATGGCTAACCGGGAACGCGGCGAGGTTGGTTTCGAGGCGGCTGCCAGGACTTGGTCCCTGCGCTATACAACCAATCGGATTTGCGCGATCGAGGCTGAGACCGGCCGCAGCATCATCGCCCTGGCCCACACCCTGGAGGACGAAACCCAGATATCCGTCCGTCTGCTGCGCGCGTTGTTCCGGGGTGGTCTCTCGCAACCGGTGACGGACGAGGAGGCGGGCGAACTGATCGACGCGCTCGGCCTCGCGCGCGCGGTCGAACTGATCTGCGCGGCGTTCATGGCGGCGGTGCCCCAGGTTGATGGGGGTGAGGAAAACCCTCCGAGGGAGGGCGGGCCGCAACGGTCGACTGGCGCGCCCTCCGCAAACGGTGGTTCGGGATCGGGCGGGCCGACGCCGAATTCTGGGGGCTGACGCCGGGAGAGATCGCGCTCGTGATCGAGGGGTGTGGGGAGGCTGAAGCCGTGCGCCAGCGTCGGGCTGCCGAGCTCACTTGGTGGTCGGCGGCGCTACCGCGGCTGCGGAGATTTCCGCCGCTGAGGGAATTCGTGCCACGCCAGCGCCGCCCACGGCAGACCGGCTGGAAGCGTCAACTGCGAATGGCGGAACTCATCAACGCGGCGTTCGACGGCTTCGATCGGCGGAAGGGCAGGATTGACAGGTAATGGCGCAATCGGTGATCGGCGCGCTGCGCGTCGTGCTGGGCATGGATACGGCCCAGTTCGAGGCCGGCAGCGCTCGCGCGAAACGTGGCCTGGCCGGTCTGTCGGCGAGCATGGCGCGGTTTGGCGCCGTGGTGGCGACGGCGGCGGCAGCGGCGGCGGCCGGCATGACGCTGGCCTTCCGGCGCACCGCGCGCCAAGCCGACGAGATGACCAAGCTGGCGCAGTCGATCGGCATTCCGGTGGCCGAACTTTCGGCGCTGAAGCATGCGGCCGATCTCTCCGGCGTCGGCCTCAATGGCCTCGCGGCCGGCGCGCGCCGGGTCTCGGCCAACATGAATGACATCGCTCATGGCGTCGGCGAGACGGCGCGGCGGGCGTTCGACGATCTCGGCCTCTCGGCGACCGATGCGGAGGGCCGGCTCAAGGGCACCACGGCGATCATGCTGGAGGTCGCCGACCGGTTCGCGGCGATGGAGGATTCGAGCCAAAAAACCGCGCTGGCGGTGGCGATCTTCGGCCGCCAGGGCGCCGCCCTGATCCCGATGCTCAATCAGGGGGCAGCCGGCATCAGGGCGATGATGGGCGAGGCCGAGAGGCTCGGCATTGTTATCGACGAGCGCACCGGGCGAGCGGCGGAGGAATTCAACGACAATCTCACCCGGCTCGGCCGCATTTTCGACGGGCTGATGACGCAGGTCGCCGCCAATCTCCTGCCCACCCTCGCGGAGCTGACCAACACAATCTTCAATGCCGCGTTGCACGGCGAACTGCTCAAGGATACGGCGATTGCACTTTCGGTCGCTTTCAAGGTGCTTGTGTCGAGCGGCGTGATTCTCGGGGCCGTGTTTCTCGCCGCCGGCCAGGCGATCGCCACCGTCTGGAACATGTTGCGACAGGTTCTCGACCTCGATTTTTCCGGCGCGCTGGCCGATCTCAACGACGGGCTCACCGATATCCGGGACACGGCGCTGGGCACGGCCGATATCCTCAAGAACGTGTGGGGAACAGCGACCGAGGAAGCGCTCGCCAGCACGCAGCGGCTGACCGCGGCGCTCGACGGGACGTTTGGCGCCGGCCTTGTCTCCAGCACGACCGGAGCGGCCAGGAACATCGGCGAGGTCAAGCTGAAAACCGACGAACTCAGCGCGTCGGCCGGGACATTTTCCCAGACGCTGGCATCCGGGTTCTCCGATCTCATCGTACGCGGTCAAAAGTTTTCCGATGTACTCAGGGGGATCGCCGATCGCCTCGCCGACCAGGCGATCCAGGTTGCTTTTTCCGCGCTGTTCTCAGGCTCCGGTAATGGCGGTCTCTCAAGCCTGTTCGCGGGGTTCTTCGCCGATGGCGGGCGGATCGGGTCCGGGCGGATCGGGATGGTCGGCGAGCGCGGACCCGAACTGGTGGCCGGCCCGGCGACGGTGACGCCGATGGCGGGCGGGGCGGGACTGGTCTACGCGCCGACGATCACCGCCGGGATGACGGCGATGGACCGCGCGTGGCTGCGCGGCGAGCTGGTCCGCAGCCAGGCCGAGGCGGTGCGGATGATGGAGCGGCGCCAGGGCGAGAGGTTGCGCGGCCGGTCGGACGCGCTCTGGCCATGAGCGTGATCACGCTGCCCGAGGACATCGTCCGGGTCGCGGAGCGCTCGTTCCGGCTCGCCGCGACCAATCTCAGCTCGCAGGGTCTGTTCGGCGGTCAGGTCCTCACCTATGGCCCGGTCGCGCAACGCTGGGTCGCGAGTCTCGAATTCGCGCCGATGGCGCGGGCGAGGTGGCAGGCATGGGACGGCATCCTCGCCGGCCTCGGCGGCCAGACGGGTCTCGTCAGGGCGGGCGATCCGGCGCGGCGGCGGCCGTATTACGACAGCCTCGCGACGGTCGGCGGCGCGAGCTGGGACGACGGCACCGGCTGGGACGACGGCACCTCGTGGTCGGAGGGCACGTTGCCGCCGACGGTCGCGGTCGGCGCCGCCGCGGCGCGCGGCGCGACGTTCATCCAGCTTGCGTTTCCGGCCGGGTTCGAGTCCCTCGCGGCGGTGCTGAGGCCGGGCGACCTGATCGAGATTCGCCCCGGCGGGCTGCCGGCCCAGCACGGCCATCTCTACATCGCGACCGGAACCACCGGCACCGACGCCGCCGGTGGCGCCGGGGTCGCGATCTCGCCGCCGTTGCGCGCTGGCATCGCCGCCGGCGACACGGCGGCGCTGCGCGATCCGACGAGCGTATTCCGGCTCGCGTCCGACGACGGCGGCGAGATCAGCGTCGATTCGGCGCTGATCGGCCGGCTCGGGCTCGCGCTGATCGAGGTGCTGCCGCGATGATCCTGACCACGGTCGGGCTCGCCCAGTCGATCAGGCGCGGCTGGCCGATCGCGCTCCTCGCCCATGTGGATCATCCCGACGGGGCGGTGGCGGTGTGGTCGGGGATCGGCGTGCTCGAGCACGAGGGCACGATCTACGAGGGCGTCGGCCGGCTCGGCGGGATTTCCGGGGTCGGCGGATCGCTGAGGCTGGCGGTGCGCGAGATCGCGTTCGATCTCGCCGGGGTGCCGCCGGAGGCGAGCGAGAGCCTCAACGCGCGGGTGCGCGGGCGCGAGGCGCGGGCCTGGATCGCCGGGCTGACCGCGGACGGGGCGCGGGTCAACGGGGCGGCGTGGCCGATCGTCGCCGGGATCTGCGACACCCAGACGCTCGAGGCGGGCGAGGACGGAACCGCGCGGCTCAGGCTCAGGATCACCGAGCCGGTGTTCGCGATCGAGCGGGCCCAAAACCTCGCCTTCACGCCCGAATGGCTGAACGCCCGGTTCCCGGACTCGCCGGACCGGCTGACCGGGCTCGATCTCGTGTCCGGCTTGGCGTCCAAATCGGTGAGCTGGACCCAGACATGACGACCGTCAGGGAGAGGCTCGCCGCCGGGATCGAGGCCGCGATCACCGCCGCCGCGCGGCGGCCGGCGGTCTGGGGAGAGGACGACTGCATGATGTTCATCGCGCGGATTCTCGGCGGCGCCGGTCTCGGCGATCACGCCGGGCCCTGGCGCGGCCGCTACCGGGACGAGGCCGGGGCGCGCGCGGCCATGGGCTGGCGCGGGCCGGCCGGGGTGATGGCCGACGCCGCCCGGCGCTCGGGCTGGCGGCGGATCGGGCCGGGATGCGCGGCTCCGGGCGACGTGGGCCTCGTTTCCAGCCCCGCCGGCATGGCCGGGGCGATCGCCTGGCGGGCGGGATGGTGGGTCCAGAGGACCGCGGCCGGGATCGCGTTCCACCGCGCCGGCGGCGTCCGCGCCGCCTGGAGGGTCGTCTGATGCCGGTCCTCGTCGGATCGCTCGCCGGCTCTCTTCTGGCCGGGGCCGGCGTCGGGCTCACCACCGCGCTGACGATCGGGACCTCAGCCGGCTCGGTGCTGGTGCCGGTCGGGGTCTCGCTCGCGGCCTCGGCGCTGGCGCGGACCCTCACCGACAAATCGGGACCGTCGCCTGCGGCGGCGGCCGGCGGGATCGCCGCGATCAACGCGCCGGAGGTGCGCGGCTCGGTCAAGCAGGCGACGGCGCCCCTGCGGGTCGTGTTCGGCGAGGCCCGGGTCGGCGGGGTCCTCTACTTCTACGACAAGATTCCGCCGTTCCTCTATTTGGGGTTGATGCACTCGATCCTGCCGATCAGCGAGTACCGCGACCTCTATATCGGCGACACCCTGGTGCTGCTCAACAACGTCAACACCCCGCTCGCCGCGCCCTACGTCAACCGGCTGGTGGTCAACGCCCAGGCCGGGCTCGACACCGACGCCCAGAACACGCGGATCGCCGCCGACTGGTCGCTGCCGGCCGACTTCAGGCTGCCCGGGGTCGCCAACAGCGTTTTCCGGTTCCACTACGGGAGCGATTTCGCCGAGTTCGAGGCGCTGTGGGGCCAGGTCCAGGTGCCGCGCGCCGAATGGGTGGTCAGGGGGACGCCGGTGCCGGACCCGAGGCGGGCGGCGCACCGGCTGGATCCCGACCCGCGCGATCCGGCCGACCTCTACGACGCGATCGCGAGCTGGGACTGGTCCAATAACGCCTCGCTGATCCAGGCGTTCTGGGCCGCGATGCCGTTCGGGCTCAACGCTTCCTTCGGCGCGATCCGCTGGGACGAGGTGGCCCGGGCGGCCGATTTCGACGACGAGCGGGTGGCGCTCAAGGGCGGGGGCAGCCAGGCGCGGCACACGATCGACGGCGTCGTCAGCCTCGACCAGAAGCCGCTGACGGTGATGGAGGCGATGCTGACCGCCAACCGCGGCTTCATCTCGCCCTCGCGCGGCGGGGTCACGGTCTCGTCCTCGCAGCCGCGCGATCCGGTGATGACCATCACCGATTCCGACATCATCGGCGGCTTCACCTTCCGCGACGACCAGCCCAAGCGCGACCTCGCCAACGTCGCGAGCTGCACCTTCATCGCGCCCGACCGGGCGTGGCAGGACGCGACCGGGCCGGTGCTGCGCGACGAGGCGCTGATCGCGGCCGACGGCGAGGAGCTGGAGATGTCGGTGCGGATGCCGTTCACCTCGACCCATCAGCGGGCGCAGCGGGTGCTCAGGGGATTCCGCGACGAGACCCGGACCGGGCGGCTCATCACCTGCGTCGTCTCGCTGAGGGCGCTGGGGCTGGTCGAGGGGATGGTGGCGCGGTTCGAGTCGGCGATCTGGCCGGCGGCGAACGGCATCTACCAGGTCCACGAGTGGGGGCTCGCCGAGAGCTTCGCCGGGATCGCGCTGGTGCTCGCCGAGTACGACGCCCAGATCGCGCGGGCGTGGAACGCGGCGGCCGACGAGCAGGCGTTCGCGCTCGAGGTCGAGGAGGCGGCCTGATGGCGGCGCACGAGGCGGTCGCCGCGGTTCCGGCCGCCGGGACGCCGGACCGCCCGCTCGCCCAGGCGCTGCTGATCGAGCGCTTCGGCTACGTGGTCAAGGCGGCCGAGGACCCGGCCGATCTCGATCCGCGCGGCGAGGGCGGCACCCTCGCACTCGTCATCGGCTACGCCGGCAAATGGTTCTGGCTCGACCCGGCGGACGCGACCACCGCGCACGACGGGGTCACCTGCATCGTCACCACCGCGACCGGCGGGCGCTACAAGATCGAGGGGGTCAAGTACCTCGTCATCGATGTCGCCGACAAGGACCTCGCCGCGCCGCCGGGGACGCCGGCGATCGGCGAGCGGTACATCGTCGGCGCGGCGGCGACCGGCGACTGGGCGAGCCACGACGACGAGATCGCGATCTTCACCGCGCGCGGCTGGGAGTTCATCGAGCCCGGCCAGGGCCGGATCGCCTACCTCGCCGACGAGCAGGTGTTCTACCATTTCACCGCCGCCGGGGCGTGGGCGGCCGGGTTCGGGGCGACCCCGCTGGCGGCCGACTCGGTGCCGTTCGGCGCCGCGATCGGGTTCGGGGCGATCGCGATCGTCGAGAACCAGACGACGACCGCGCCGCCGGGATCGCCATCGACCGGGGACGCCTACATCATCGGCGCCTCGGCGACCGGGGCGTGGACCGGCCACGACGGCAAGGTCGCGATCTGCGAGGACGGGGCGACGTTCACGATCTACGCCCCGGCCCAGGGTTTCCGCGCCCACGACAAGGCCTTGAACCGCGATCTGAGGTGGAGCGGCTCGGCCTGGGTCTCGGCCGGCGGGTATTTCACGATCGTCAAGATCGAGTACACCGCCAACGACACCTATTCAAAGCCGGCCGATCTGATCGGGGTCCAGGTCGAGGTCTACGGCGGCGGCGGCGGCGGCAGCGGCTCGGCGGCGGCCGGCGGGGCCGGGGCGCAATCGGCGTTCGGATCGCACTGCTCGGCGAGCGGGGGCGCCGGCGGTCCGAACAGCGCCGCCGGCGGCGCCGGCGGGGATGGCACCGGCGGCCACATCAACCGCGACGGCGAGCGCGGCTGGGGCCACGGCGCGATCACCGACGCTTTGACCGCGCCGGGCGGGCGGGCGGCGGGTCCCCACGCCGGCAGCGGCGGCGGCGGGCTCGACACCGTGGCCTCCGGATTCCGGCCCGGCGGCGGCGGCTCGTCGAGCAAGAACTCCGCGGCGCGCTCGGGCGGCGGCGGCGGCGGCTACGCGGGCAAGTGGATCGACGCGGCCGATCTCGCCGCCAACGAGGCGGTCCAGGTCGGCGCCGGCGGCGCCGGCAACGGCGGCGGCGCGGCGGGCGCGCTCGGCACCGTCATCGTCTGGCAATACAGGTCGATCTGATGGCCGGCAATCCAACCAGCATCGAGACCGTGGTCGGCGCCGGCGCGGTCGCCAAGGCCGATTTCAGGGCCCACAGCGACGCCGGCCAGGTCAACGTTTACGCCGACGCCGACGCGCTGAGGGCGACCGACGCGACCCCGCAGGCGGTGGTGTTCGTGACCTCGCTCAGGCGGCTGTTCCGGCGCGATCCGGCATCGGTCGCGGCGGATGACGGGACCGCCGTGATCGTCGACGGCAACGGCAACCGGTGGCTGGCGACCGGGGTCGCCACGAGCGCCAGCGCGGAGTTCGTCGCGACCCGGGCCGCGCTCGCCGCGATCGATACCGCCGAATTCACCGCCGCCTACCTCGAGGAGGACGGGCGCGAGGGCGTGTTCCTGTGGGACGCATCGGACCTCTCGGCGACGCTGCTCGGGAGCGCCATCGCCAGCTCGGCGGTCAACGCGACGACCGAAACGATCACCAGCGTGGCGCACGGCCTCCACACCGGTGACGCGGCCGTCACCACGACCGCGGTCAACGGCCTCGCGCTACAGACGATCTACTATGTGATCAAGGTCGACGCGGACAACTTCCGGCTCGCGGATACCTACGCGCTCGCGGTCGCGGGCACGCCGGTCGATCTCACCGGCACCACGGCGGTGACCGTGCACGAGCACCTCGATCCGCTGACGGGCGTCTACGTCACCGCCGACGCCGACGCCGATATCACCGGCGCCGCCGGGGCGTGGGTGCGCCAGGTCTCCGGCCCGGTGGACATCCGGTGGTTCGGGGCGGCCTCGGACAGCGGCACGACCGACAACACACCGGCGCTGCACGCGGCGCAGAAGCAGCTCCCCGCCGATGGCGGGACCATCTTCGTGCCGGCGGCGGCGGGCTTTTACGAGCTCGCCAGTGATTTCTACCTCGACCAGAAGAACCGCCTGGTCGGCGAGGGCGTCGGCTCGTTTCTGACCGGCGACGGCGCGGCGGTGATCGTCGACGCGATCTCCGATCCCGAGACCCGGCCGTATTGGGCGATCGAGCGGATCAGGATCGACCGGAGCGGCACCGCGGGCCCGGCGGTGCAGCTTCTGGGCCAGGCGGGCTCCGGGCAGGCGCCGATCAGGAGCGTCATTCGCGACCTGTTCATCCTGTCGTCGACCGGCCATGGCCTCCAGTCGAAGGGCGCCTACCTGATCGACATGTACAGCCCGCTGATCACGGGCTGCGCCGATACGGGCCTGTGGCTGGGCCGCGACGACGCGGAGACGGTCGGGCCGAACGCCTGGTGCGTGTTCGGCGGCGAGATTGTCGCCAACGACAAGGGCGTTCACATCGACACCGCGCTCGGAATTTCCTTCTTTGGCACCACCATCGAGGGCAACACGACCGAGGGCGTCGACATCGTCCAGAGCGGCCGGCACGTCGGCTTCTACAACTGCTATTTCGAGGCGAACGGCGGATTCGACATCAGGACCGGCGCGACCGCCGGCGGGTCGTACGCGCTCACCGTGATCGGCTGCAATATGTTCGACGGGTCGGTCAACAAGGACTACGCGATCATCCTCAACGCGTCCTCGTTGCTCACGTCGATCATTGAGAACACGACGTTCTCGACGTATGTCGTCGCCGGGATTTCGGTCGGCGCCAGCGTCGTCGGCTCGGTGCGGCAGTGCCAGGCGGTCTCCGGCACGCCGGCGCTGGTGTCGGCGTGGACCAAGACCTTCCGCCGGCCGCTCGACGAGGCGGTGCTCTCGGCGACGATCACCTTCGACTGGCCGAGCGTGGCGGCGGGCGCCAGCGACACCCGGGATTTCACCGTCACCGGCGCGGCCGTTGGCGATCTGGTGATCGCCGCGGCCATCGGCGCGGGGACGACGCTTGATGGCGTGCAGGTGACGGCATGGGTGTCGGCCGCCAACACGGTGTCGATCACGCTGACCAACCACAGCGTCGGCGCGGTCGACCTCGCGAGCATGGGCTACCGCTTCATCGTGCTCCCGGCCGCCAACTGGGGGCTGTGACCATCCCACCAACGTGATGAGAGTCAATCAACCGAGGAGATCACCGACATGGCCGACGGAGTTTTCAACATCGCCAAGGGGCGGATCATCGAGCTGTGGAACCGGGTCAAGGCCAACGACCCGGCGGCCTCGGCGCTCGTCGTCGTGCTCTTGAAGGCCAACGAGGCCGAGGCCGCGCTGATCGACCGCGACGACCTCGGCGCGGTTCTCGGCGCCGCCGGCACCACCGAGGCCGACTTCACCAACTACGCCCGCAAGGTGCTGACCGACACCGATCTCGCCGCGCTGGCGTTCGCGCCGGACGACGCCAACGACCGGTTCGATGTCGACCTCGGCGACCAGACCTGGACCGCCGCCGGCGGCGCGGCGAACAACACGCTGACCAAGCTCCTCGTCTGCTACGACGCCGACACCGCGGCCGGCACCGACGCCGACATCGTGCCGCTCGCCCATTACGACTTCGCGGTGACGACCGACGGCAACGATCTCATCGCCCAGTTCAACGCCGCCGGCATCCTCAGGGCGTCGTAGGCGCGATGGCGCTGGTCAGACAGGAGATCGCCCGCGAGCGGGGCGCGGCCGGCACCGTCGCCATGGTGGTGGTCTTCGACGACGCGACGCTCGGGATCGTCGCCATCGAGACGACCAACACGGTCGCCGGAAGCCGGCTTGGAGCCGGCGTGAAGCACGCGGGCGAGGCCCGGCTCGCGATCGACGCCGGTGAGGGGGCGAGGAGCCGCGATGTGTCGGGCCGGGCGATGAAGATGGTCCGCCTGAGCCTGCCCGAGGGCGAGAGCATCAACGTGCCGTTCGGGCATGGCTGGGGGCGGGTCAAGTGACGAATTTCACCAGGCAGCAGCACGTCTTTTCCGGTTACATCACGGCCGGGTCCGTCACATTGGGCAGTGTCTGTGGCAGCACCGACAATCAGCTCTTCTTCTTCATGTGCCAGCGTGGCGGGCAAGGCTGGTCGAACTTTACTTTCAGCGACCAGAACGGCGGCGTCTGGACCCGCATTCTCGAGCAGGATTTCGACCTCGCCGACAGCGCGACAGACCGCAGGAGCTTCGCGGTCTGGTGCCGGAAAGTCGTGGCCGCCGATCTGTCGACGGCACTGACCATGTCCGCGTTGGCGGTTGGTGCCAGCGGGGCGTTCAAGGCGGGACTGGTCGAGTTTTCGGCCGACGGCGCGTTCGACTGGACGCTGGCGGCCGAGGAAGCGATCGGCAATACCGCCGATGACACGCCGGCCTCGTCGTTCGGGCTGGGCTCGACCGGAGACCCCGGAACCAGCGACAATTTCGTCTTCGCCTTCGCGATGCTGAAGAAGAACTCATCGACCAACCCGACCAGCCTGGAATTCGACATTGCCGGCGGCGCCAACATCACCAGCGTCGATGGTGACTGGACCATGGCCGTGTGCCTGGAGTGGTCGGAGGCCGGACTCTCCGGGGCGCAGGACCTGACGTTCTCGTGGGCCTCGGACACGAACGTCGGCTCGGGTGGCGTCAGTATTTTCACCACGGCGGGCGGCGGAACGCCGGTCGGCCTTGCCGCCGAGACCGACGCGGCGCTCGCGGTCGCCGCGGCGAGGAGACTGGCGGTCGGCCTCGCCGCCGAGACGAATTCACCGCTGGCGGCGACGATCGCGCGGGCGAGGGCGGCCGGCCTCGCCGCCGAGACGGATTCACCGCTGGCGGCGACGATCGCGCGGGCGCGGGCGGCCGGCCTCGCCGCCGAGGCGGATTCAGCCCTCGCGGCGACGATCGCCCGCGTCAGGGCCGTTGGCGTTTCCGCCGAGAGCGACGCCGCGCTCGCGCTCGGGACCCATCTCGTCGTCGCCCTCGGCCTCGCCGGCGAGACGGACGCCGCGCTCGCGGCGACCATCGCCCGGGCAAGGGCGCTGGGGCTCGCAAGCGAGAGCAATATCGCGCTCGGCCTCGCCGGCCAGATCGTGGTCGCCGTCGGCCTCGCGGGCGAGAGTGACGCCGCGCCCGCCGCGACCATCGCCCGGGCGCTCGCGCTCGCTCTCGCGGCCGAGAGCGATCTCGCCCCGGGAGCGACCATCGCCCGGGCGCGGGCGATTGGGCTCGCGGCGGAGACCGGAGCCGCGCTCGCCATCGCCGCCCGGCGCGCCGTCGCGCTGGGGCTCGCCGCCGACACCGGGAGCGCGCTCGCCCTCGTCATCGCCGGGATCGCGCTCGACCCGCCGCTGACCGCCGGGATCGCCGATCCCGGCAGGACCGCGAGCGTGACCGATCCGGGCCGCACCGTCACCATCAACTGAGGCAGGACATGGCCGACTACACGATCAAGGCCGGCGACGCCGGCGCGGCGATCGGCGCGGTCCTCGCCGACGCCTCGGGTCCGGTCGACCTTTCGGGCGCCAGCGTCCGGTTCGTGATGGCCGACGCCCAGACCGGGGCGGTCAAGGTCGCCGCCGCGGCGACCATCACCGACGCCGCCGCCGGGGCGGTGTCCCACACGTGGGCGGCGGCCGACCTCGACACCGCCGGCAGCTACCTCGCCGAGTTCGAGGTGACGTTCGCGGGCGGCGAGATCGCGACGTTCCCGAGCGCCGGCTGGATCACCATCGAGGTCGTCGGCGATCTCGACTGACCAGGCCAACTCATGGGGGGGAGCACATGACCAGGCCGATCTGGCCGGCGGCGGCGCTCGGCATCGCCGCCGGCTTCGTCTTCTTTCTCGTCGCCGGCGGCGCCTCGCCGGCGCCGGGGCAGGTGTGCGCGCCGAGGGCGGCGATCGT
>Ga0214472_10001942_pt1 | contig 22464 bp, 1 predicted proteins | sample RVTome_6_FD_207662 | JGI IMG/M metagenome (GOLD analysis project Ga0214472, IMG submission 207662) | Soil microbial communities from uranium-contaminated site in the Upper Colorado River Basin, Wyoming, United States - RVT140D175 | ecosystem: Environmental > Terrestrial > Soil > Contaminated >...
TTCCTCAAAACGGTCGCCCATAGGCAGGGAAGTGAAAAGGTTGAAGTCCAGGCGGTTGGGATCCACCTGGTGCAAGAACCACAGGCTCTCCTGCGCAAAAGACATGGGCGCATGACCCAAGGTGCGATTCACCCGTTTCCAGCCGCGATCCTTGGCTACCGACGCGGCTTTGGTTTTGAGCTGTGCCTGCAACAGGCGCAACTGGTCGGGGGAGAGTTTTTTGAGTGTTTCAGACAGATTGGCAGACATGCTTCTTCCTGAGATTTAGGTAGAGGGGTTGGGAGTTACTCGCCCAGCACTTGAGCAGCGGTTTCGGCATCCAGCTGGGAAGCCAGTTTTTCCACCACGGCATCGGCCTGTTCGGCCACGGTTTGCAGAGCCAGCAAGGCGCCGCCGGGAATCTGAACGCCCAGCGACGCGGTGATCTTGGTTGAGAGATGCACCGAGAGCAGGCTGTCACCGCCCAGTTCAAAGAAGTTGTCGTGAATCCCAACGCCGCGAACGCCCAGCAGTTCCTGCCAGATAAGGGCGATGTTCTTTTCAATCTCGTTGCTGGGCTCTACAAAGGCATTGGAGAGCGCGGGCCGATCGTGGCCAGGTTCGCTGGTAGCGGATCCCGATACATCCTGGGTCTCGGAAACCTTGGTTTTCAGGGATTTCAGCTTCACCCAACGGTCGATGCGCAGGTCCAGACGACCGCTGGACATGACCACCTGGGTGAGGTCGGGATGGGCCAGAATGCGCTCGATTACCTGCAAGCCTTCTGGCAAGGTCATGGCCAGCGCCAGCAGGGAATCGGGTTCGGATGCTTTGGCGGCCTCCAGCAGGTCTTCCAGCAGCCAGCCATCCCAATTCACACTCACCCAATGGGTTTCGTGGTCGCGATTGAGCTGATAGGAATAGGCGTCGAGGATGTTGTTGGCGGCGCTGTAGCCTACAAATCCCAAACCACCGAGAACCGCTGCTATAGAACTGAAGTTCAGGCAGAAATCCACCTGGCGATCACGCAGCAATGTTTCCAGAACCTTTAAGCCAGTGATTTTGGGCGCGAACTGGAACCAGAGGTTTTCCAGCGAGGTTTCTTTAATGGGATGGTAATGGCTCTCATCGGTAATCCCCGCAGCGTGGAAAACGCCGTTCAAGGGGCCAAAATGAGCTTCAACCTGCTGAAAAACGCCCTGCATGGCGCTCAGGTCGGTAACGTCGCCGTGGAGTAGGAGCACTTCAGCGCCCATGGCTTCCAGACGTTGAGCCCAGCGAATTTTCCACACGGTTTTGTCGTCTTTGTGGCCGTTCTCTGTAAGGTAAGCGTCCCAGTCTTGCCGCGGTGGCAGTGGGCGGTGGCCCACGAGCGCGAGTTTGGCCTGGTAGTTTTGCGCCAGTTGCGCACCCAACTCGAAGCCGAGATAGCCCAGACCACCGGTCATGAGATACACGCCGCCCTGACGCAGACGCGTGGCTTTGCGTGTTTTTTCAGGCATCTGCACCGGTTCAAAGGCCTCTACGACGCGGAAGCGCTGGCGATAGGCAATGACGGTATCGTCGGTGGGTGTCTGACATTCCACAATCAGACGCGCGGCCAGCGCATCGCTCTCGGTTTCGGTCTGAGGCACCTCGACGTCGATGCAGCGGCAGAAGAGGTTGTACTCCTGGGCCAGTACCCTGCTGAAACCCACCATGCCAGCCTGTTCGGGATTTAAGGTTTCTTCGCCGGTTATTTCGTGGCTCTGGTCGGTGAGTGCGTATAGCAATGGTTGCCTGTTCCCACCCAGCAAACCCAACCCACCCGCCAGGTGAATGGCGGCACCCAGACTGAGAATCCGCTGGCGCAGCGAGGGATCGGTTTCGGCGCTGCTGTAGAGTTCGTTGTTCATGCTCCAGGCGTGAACCACAATATCGGGGGTCAGCCCCGTATCGGCAAGCTCTTCAAACAGGGTCTGAAAATCACTGGGCATTTCTGGGTCAACGCTGTAGCGCGCATACCCAGTTTCGGCAAAGCCCGAACCAGGCCGCACCAGAATCACCTGGTGATCCGCTGCCCGCAACTGCTGCGCCATGCGCAAGCCAATGCCGCGATCATCCACCAGGAACAGCCAGGTTTTGGCGGGTTCGTTTGTTGGCGGGGGCGTCGGGAAGGCTGTGCGGGTCCAGGAAGGGATGTAGAACCATTGGTCGATATTGGGGTTTTTGAACAAGGGATTGGCATTCCGCGCTGCTTCTTCCTGACCTTCCAAATGCGCAGGCTCCACGAAGTAACGCTTGCGTTCGAAGGGATAGAAAGGCAGAACCTGGCGCTGGCGACGCTGGCCCTGATACAGGGTTTCCCATTCGGGTGTGTTGCCGCCAAGCCAAAGGCGACCCAGGGTGGTCAGCAGGTGTTCCTGATCAGGCGTTTTCTCTTTGGGATGACGCATGCTGGTGAGCAGAAGCGCCGGACGTTTGCGATCCAGTTGCTGCCGTGCCAGCGTTACCAGTGTGCGACCAGGACCCACCTCTAACAGGCAGGTGGCTTGTTTGTGCCCCATTTCCGCCTTCACCGCCGCCGAAAAGCGCACCGCGTGCATCATTTGATCTACCCAGTATTCAGGATCGGTGGCTTGTTCGGCACGAATAAGCTCGCCAGTGAGGCAAGACCAGAAGGGGCGACGTGGCGCTTTTAATTCGATAGCGGCCACTGCCGCGCGGAAGGCTTCGCGAATGGGTTCCTGAGTAATGGAATGGAAGGCATTACTGACCGCCAGGCGCCGGTAATCGACGAACTGTTTGTCACAAGCGGCCTCCAGCGCAGCCACAGCTTCGGGAGTGCCGGAAACCACGCATGCGTGAGGGCTGTTAACTGCCGCAATGGAAATATGGGCATTGAGCATGGGTTGAAGATCCGCTTCCGGCAGCGACACCGCCGTCATGGCACCTTCAGGAAGGCTGGCATTCAGTGCGCCGCGGCGGCAGACCAGTCGCAAAGCATCGGCAAAGGACATAACCCCCGCCAGACAGGCCGCCACGTATTCGCCCAGGCTGTGACCCAAAAGGCCATCGGCATGAACGCCCCAGGCCATCCATTGCCGCGCCATGGCATAGGCCACCGAGAACAAAAACGGCTGGGTGTATTGGGTTTTGGCAAGCTGGCTATTGGCCCAGTCCAACTGCTCTGGTTCAGGGAAGAAAAGCTTGCGCGGGTCTAAATCAAGCGCTTTTTCCATAACATCAAAGGCGCGATCCATGTGAACTTTGAAGACGGGGCAGGTATCGTACAGACCCCGACCCATTTCGGCATATTGCGACCCCTGGCCGCTGAACATGAAGACCACGCGGCGCGGTTGTTTTAAATCGGCTTTCGACAATTGCTGCTCGAAACTACGGCGGCTCTGTTCATCGCCGAGAATTTCGGCAACCTCCGCCAGGTTGGAAGCAACCAGAACCTTGCGGTGCGGGAGTGCCTGACGTCCCACTTGTAGGGTGAAGGCCACGTCGGCTGGGTTTAATTGAGGATTGGCCAGAAAGTGTTGGCGCATATTGGCAAGATGTTGCCGCAGTGCGGTGGGCGTTTTAGCGGAGAACACAAAAAGATGAGGTCCCTGGCTTGCCGTAGAAGCTTGAGGTTCGGGAGCCTGTTCGAGAATGATGTGGGTATTGGTGCCTCCAACACCTAGCGAACTCACCGCAGCACGGCGCGGGTGGGTCGTTTCCTTCCATGGCTTTACCTGGGTGGGTACATAGAAGGGGCTGGTTTCCATCTCGAGCTGGGGATTGGGCTCTTTAAAATGCAGGCTGGGAGGAATGACGCCATCGCGAAGTGCCAAGGTAGCTTTCAGGAAGCCCGCCACACCGGCTGCGATGTCGGCATGGCCCACGTTAGTTTTCACCGAGCCAATGGCGCAGAAGGTCTGGTCATCGGTGTAGCGGCGCCAGGCCCGGGTAAGTGCAGCAACTTCGGCTGGGTCGCCCAGGTTGGTGGCAGAGCCGTGGGCTTCCACCATGCCGATGGTGCGCGGGTTCAGGTTTGCCATCTCAATGGCGTGTTGCACCATTAAACTCTGACCTTCAACTCCGGGTGCTGCAAAGCCCACTTTGGCCGAACCCTCATTCTTAATGGCCGCGCCGCAAATCACCGCGTGAATGGTGTCGCCGTCTTCCAGAGCCTTCGCGAAGGGTTTTAACATCACCACGCCCACGCCCTCGCCAACCACCAACCCGCTGGCGTCCTGGTCAAAGGCTTTGCAGTGACCGTCTTTCGACCAAATACCGGACTCGTGGTAGAAGTAGCCCGAAACTTGTGGGAAAAGCACGGTTGAGCCGCCGGCGAGAGCCATGTCGCACTCACCGTTGAGGATGCCGTAGTAGGCTTCGGCAATGGCCGTAAGCGAAGTGGAGCAGGCACTCTGAATGTTCACCGACGCACCGCGCAGGTTTAACAGGTAGCTGGTGCGCTCCGGCATGAAGTCCGAATAGTTACCGAACTCCACTTTGAACATATCCATTTCGTCCAGGTTGGGATTGCCCAGCAGGTTTTCGCGGTAGTAGTAGTTGGGGCTGGAGCCTGCATAGACGCCAATGGCACCGGGATATTGGTTGGGATCGTACCCAGCGTGTTCCAGCGCCATCCAGGCATGTTCAAAGAAAATGCGGTGCTGCGGATCCAGGAGTTCAGCTTCGCGCGGGGGCATGTCGAAAAGGCCCGCGTCGAACAAATCGGCACCGTCGAGCACGCCTTTCACAGGCACGAAGTTGGGCATGGCAATAATTTCGGGATCAATTCCGGCGGTAAGCAGTTCTTCTTCTGTAAAGACGCGAATGGTTTCGCGACTGTTGAGAATATGCTGCCAGAACTCCTCCAGGTTGTTGGACCCGGTAAAGCGTCCGGCCAGGCCAATCACCGCCACCCGTGTGTCGGTGAAGACGTCCTTGCCGGTAAGAACCTTGCCGGGATTGCTTTCTTCGGCTGGGCTATCGGCTTTGGCCAACCATTGGGCCAGTGCACTGATGCTGGGCTGGGCGAAGAGTTCCACCAGGGCCAGGCGGTCGCCGAACGTTTTCTTGAGGCGCGCGTGCACCTGGACGATCAACATGGAGTTGCCGCCCAACTCAAAGAAGTTATCGTGGATGCCAACTGTTTCCAGCCCCAGCACTTCGGCCCAAACCGCGGCAATCTGCTGTTCGATGGCACTGGTAGGTGCCTGGAAGGCCGCTTCCAGAGCGGGCCTTTCGTCCTGTGGATCCGGCAGGCCGCGGCGGTCGATTTTGCCGTTGTGGGTGACCGGCAATTTTTGTAGGAAGACAAAGGCTTCGGGTACCATGAATTCGGGCAACAACTCGGAAATATGGCGGCGCAGCTCGGAAACATTGGGTTTAGCTTGGTTCTCGTATGGCACTAAGTAGGCGATAAGTCTCTTGCTGCCACCCGCCGTTGCGCGAACGATGACCACGGCATCGGCCAGGGCGGAATGTTGGCGCAGGACTTCCTCGATTTCAGAGGGCTCAATGCGGTAGCCGCGGATTTTCACCTGATGGTCGATGCGGCCAAGGAACTCAAGCTGTCCGTTGGCCAGCCAGCGCACTTGATCACCTGTGCGATAAAGCCGCGAGCCAGAACCGCGATGAGTCGCAACGGAATCTGCCTGGGCAAAGGGATTGGGCACGAAGCGGCTGGCGGTCATGCCTGGCTGAGCGTGGTAGCCAAAGGCGAGGCCGCTGCTGGCGAGGTAGAGCTCGCCAGGTACACCGACGGGCAGCAGGGCACCTGTGGCGTCCAGAACGAAGGCCTGGGTGTTGGCCTGGGGGACGCCGATGGGCAGGATACAGCCCTCCTGATAAGTCGTGCGGGAATCGGCGACGCGATTCACAATCGAGGTCACCGTCACCTCGGTGAGTCCGTACACGTGGAAGAGCTGGCGACCGAAACCCTGCCAGATAGCGAGGCGGTCGGGCTTCACGCGTTCGGTTCCAATCGCACAGTAGCGCAAGCAATCTGGAAGCGAAGCTTGGGACGCATTTAGGGCCGCCATCCACTCGCTCCAGTAATGAGTGGGCAATTCGAAGCCGGTAATGTTCTGATCCGCCACCATTTGGGTGAACTGATCGTAGTCTAAATGCTTGAGATTGCTCTGAATCACCAGCGTGGCTCCGGCGATCAAGGTGGGGAATATTTCGGCAACGGCCACGTCAAAACTGAGCGAGGCAAACTGCAGAACCCGATCGCTTGGGGTGAGCTCAAAGCAGGAAACCGTGGCGTCCACATAGCCTGCAAGTGCGCGATGGCCAATCACCACGCCTTTCGGCCTTGCGGTGGAACCGGAGGTGTACATGATATAGGCGGCTGCTTCTAACGGCGGCTGGATTTCCAGATTGGCGGTGAGTTCTGACCAGGTAGCCTCTTCCACAAAAAGGGGTTCAGCAGTGTCGGTGAGGAGGTTGGCGGCGATGTTGCGATGCGTCAGAACCTTTTCCACGCCTGCGTCTGCCATCAGATAAGCCAGTCGCTCAGACGGGTAGCCTGGATCCAGCGGCAGGTAGCGGGCACCGATTTTCATCACAGCCAGAACCGCAGTTATGGCGTCGTAGCCTGCGGGCAACATAATGCCAAGTGTGTTGCCCAAGCCAAATCCCTGTTTTCGCAATCTGTGTGCCCATTGGTTGGCACGAGTATTCAATTGGGCATAGGTGATGGGCTCGCCATCGACCACCAGCGCTGTTGCTCCAGGCGAAGCACTGGCCTGGTCTTCAAACGCCCGGGTTACCGGCTGGTAAGGCAGAATCTGATCTGTGCGGTTCCAATCCACCAGCAAGAGCTGCTGTTCCTGGGGCAGTAACATATCCAGCGAACCCAGCGCCTGGTTGGGATGGGTCAAAGCCTGGTCCAGCAAAACCTCGTAGTGACCCAGCATGCGCTGAATGGTTTCGGGCTCGAAGAGAGCACTGGCGTATTGCGCACCTAAAACAAGCGTGTCCTCGGTTTCAAAGGCGCTCAAGCTCAAATCACAGATGGCGGTATCAATCTGCACATCGCGATCACTCATGGAAACGTCGCGGGCGTTCATGCCGGTGTGGAAATCAAAAAGAACCTGAAACAAAGGCGTCCGACTCAAATCCCGTTTCGTCTGGAAGGCATCCACCAGCATTTCGAAAGGGGTATCCTGGTAGTCGAAAGCCGCCAGCGTGCGCTCGCGAACTTGCTGCAGCAGGCTCTGAAACGTGATCTTTTCCTCCAGTTGAACCCGCAGAACCAGGTTGTTCACGAAGAAGCCGATGATGGGCTCTACCTCGACCCGCGTGCGGTTGGCCACAGGCGATCCCACAATCAGGTCATCTGAGCCAGTGTAGCGATGAAGCAGGGCATAGAAGGCCGCCAGTAAAGTTTGGTAGAGGGTTGCGCCCTGGCTGTCGGCAAAGGCTTTTACCTTTTGCGATACCTGCTTTGAGAGATGCGCGGTCAGCAGGCCGCCTTCAAACGATTGCACGGCAGGGCGCGGATAATCACCTGGCAGGTCCAGAACCGGTAGCTCGCCGGAAAGTTGCGCACGCCAAAACGCCATTTGTGCTTCCAGGGCCTGGCCCTGAAGCATGCGCCGCTGCCATTGCGCGTAATCTGCATACTGGATGGCGAGTTTGGGCAAGGCTACCGGTGTGCGGGTTTTGTAACCCTGGTAAAGGGCGAACAGCTCTTGGGTAAAGATGCGCATGGACCAGCCATCGGAGATGATGTGGTGCATGCTGAAGAAAAGCAGAAAGTCATCCTCTTCCAGCTTCACCAGATGAGCCCGCAGCAGAGGACCTTGGCTGAGCGAAAATAACTGATTGCCCCACTGATTCAACAGAGCTTGAATGTTTTTTGATTTTTCATCTTTATTTTGGTTGCTTAAATCATTATGTCCCAGTTTAAACGTCAGGGAAGATTCCACCACCTGAGCAGGCTCGCCATCCACTTCCACAAAGCGTGTGCGCAGGGATTCATGTCTCTGAACTAAACTGGTGAAGGCTTTTTCCAGAGCTTCGGCATTCACCGCTTCGGCAAGCGGAAGGGTTTCGGACATGTTATAGGCTGTGGATTCGGGCTCCAGTTGATTGAGGAACCACAGTCGCTGCTGGGCAAAGGAGAGCGGCATTGGCTTGCTGCGATCGCAGGGCTGAATGGAAGAAAAGTGCTCGGCATCGCTGGGTTGAGCATCGATGGCAGCGGCGAGCTGGGCAATGGTAGGACCCTGGAAAAAGGTGCGCAGGTTGAGGGATACGCCAAAATCTGCGCGTATCTGGCTGACAACCTGAGTTGCCAGGAGAGAATGGCCACCCAGCAGGAAAAAGTCTTCGTGAATGCCCAGATCGTTCTCACCGAGAAGCGTCTGGAACATCTGGGCTACGCGCTGTTCGGTGTGGTTGCGCGGTGGGATTTTGCGTTCCTGACGCAGGCGGTGGTTGGGATCGGCTGCTGGAAGCGCCTTGCGATCGATTTTACCCGTGGGTCCCAACGGCATAGTCGTCAGGTGAATCCAACTCTTTGGAAGCATGTAGGGTGACAACTGCTCGCTGAGCTGTTCGCGCAGAAGTGTAGGTTGCCATTCGGACTCTGCATTCATGACCACATAGGCGGCGAGGTCTTTTTCGCCATCTTTCTCAAAAACCGTCACCAGGGCATCGGCGACTTGGGGTAGGCGTTTCAAATGCGCTGTGATTTCGTCTGGCTCAATGCGGAAACCGCGAATTTTCACCTGGTGATCGCGGCGGCCAACAAAGCGAATATTCCCGGTTTCCTGCCAGTGCACCACGTCGCCGGTTTTATACAGGGTGCCGGTGCAGATCTCGGGAAATGGCGAGGGGATAAAGCGTTCCTGGCTAAGTTCAGGTTGGTTCACATAGCCCAGGGCAACGCCGGGCCCGCCCAGGTATAATTCGCCATCGGCACCGCGTGGAACTGGCTGCAGATTGCCATCCAGAATGAAGGCGGTGGTGTTGCCAATAGGTTTACCAATGGGAATGGGTGTTTCAATATCCCCGGCCTCGTGAAAGGCGTACTGGGTTGCAAAGGTGGTGCACTCGGTGGGCCCGTACACATGGAAAAACCGCGTCTGGGGGTTGCTGGCAACGGCCGTGAGGGCCATGGTTTCATCAATGGCTTCGCCGCCGAAAAGGACATGGCCAACTTGCGCAAAGGCATCGGGTGCCTGGGTTACCACGCGGTTGAACAGAGCCGTGGTGATAAACATGCTGTCGATTTGGTAGTGCGCCAGTTGCGCAGCCAGGCGGGCAGGATCGGTACTGTCCTCGCGCGTCAGGCACACCATGGTGCCGCCGTGGACCAAGGGCAGCCAAAGTTCGTAGGTGGTGGCGTCGAAGGCAAGATTGGCCAGTTGCGCCACACGCTGCCCGGGTTGTAAAACCAGAGGAGACTGATTGAACACCAGGCGCGTCACGGCGCGATGGGGAATCACCACGCCTTTCGGTACGCCCGTTGAGCCGGAGGTGAACATCACGTAGGCTGGAAATTCGGCTGCTACCTCTATTTCTGGGTTGGCAAAGGATTTATTCCCTCGCTCCAGTTGGAGTGTGTGGATGGCGAACGAGGGCTGGTCAAAGGCGGGAGCGACATCCGCGTGCACAAAAAGATGCTGGGTATTGGCGTCGGCGAGCATGCGCTGCAGCCGCGCTGCCGGGAAAGCGGGATCCAGGGGCACGTAAGCCGCGCCAACTTTGAGGATTCCCAGAATGGCAGCCAGAAACTCTGGCGAGGTTTTCCCCAAAAGCCCCACGGTGTCACCGGGGCGAACCTGCTCCTGCAGCAACCTTTCTGCAAAGCCGTTGGCAGCCTGGTTCAGATCGCCATAACTCAGGGCCACCTCGTTGCGATTTGCATCTACAAAAACCGCAGCCAGGTCTTGTGGCCTTTGGGCTGCCTGCTGCGCGAACAGGGCATGAAGGGTCTGGTCCGAAGGAAAGGGCAGCGCCGTTTGATTCCAGGTTTCCAGCATCTGTCTGCGCGCCTCTTCGGGAAGCAGGTTTAAGTGAGACAGGGATTTGGAAGGATGGATCAGGCCATCGCTCAGAAGTTCCAGCAGGCATTCCAGCCAGTGCTGCATGGTGGCTTTGTCGAAAAGTCCCGTGTTGTATTCGAACTCAATAGTGAGTTTCTCGGGCTTCTCAATCACCTGCACCATGAGGTCGAATTTGGCATCCACGTCCAGATCTTTGGTGCCTTCTTTCTTCTCTTCCACATCCGCGATGGCGAAATCTTTTTCCAGGTTGTACATCACCTGGAACAGCGGATTGCGATCCAGCGAGCGGTTGGGTTGCAGGGCGGCAACCAGCTTTTCAAAAGGCAAAGCTGCGCGCGGGTATACATCCAGGCAGGTTTGCTTCACCTGCTTGGCCAGATCCTCGAAGCTATGGTCCAGGTTGAGATGGGTGTGGAAGATCAGGGTGTTGACGAACAAACCCACAACATCCTGAATCTCGTCCAGGTCGCGATTGGCGCTGGCAGAGCCCAACACAATCTCCCGGGCATCGGTTATTCGCGCCAAAAAGGCTTTCACTGCGGCCATCAGAGTCATAAAGGTGGTGGTGCCTTCGCTGCGATTAAAAGCCTTCAATCGAGCCACCACCTTCGCGTCCAGATCCCTGCGCACCTTGGCAGCCTTGGCGTCCCTGGCATGCTGGCGGGGGCGGTTGGTGGGGAGCTCTAATTCGGGAGGTGTCTCACCCAAGCGCGTACGCCACCAGGCCAGGTGCTCTTCCAGAACCGCGTCGGTAAATTTGGCGCGTTGGGCCTTGGCGTAATCGGCGTAATGCCACTGCAACGGAGTTGGCGCTGGCGTCTGTCCTGCCTTGAAAGCCTCGTAATAGGTCATCACTTCGTTGTAGAAAATGCGCGCAGACCACCAATCGGTCACCAGGTGGTGGTAGCTGAACACCCAAAAAAACCGGTCGGCACCCTGAATGAGGAAACTGCGCAGCAGCGGGCCTTTAGCCAGGTCGAAAGGCGCCACGGATGCTTCCAGAACCTTGTCGGAAGCCAGGGTTTCCATCTCGGCTTCAGGAAGGTGGGCGTAATCGAGAAGCTGGAGTTGCACCGGCTCTGGCGGGTGAACTTTTAGGAAGGGTTGATCGCCATCCTGGTGAAAGGTGGTGCGAAACACCTCGTGGCGCGCGATAACCAGACTTAGAGCTTTTTCGGCAGCGGCTAGGTCCGCCGTGCCCATGATGGGCAGGAAATTGACAATATTGTAGGCGGAAGTATCAGGAGAGAGCTGCTGTAAGAACCACAGGCGCTGCTGCTCAAAGGAAAGCGGGAAGGTGGTCTCTCCGGGTTTGCGGGCCTGGAAGGACCAGGACGACTCGGAAGGCGTTTTTCCTGTGGCTGCCAGTTTTTTGGCAAATTCTGCCAGTTTTTCGGGTGGCAGAGCGGCAATTTTTTTCGAAAGATGACTCATGATAATTCCTTGGGTAATGGCAATGCGGGGTCTGGGTGGAGGGAGTGGAGCGTTGGCCTTGGATCTAGGTGGCTAAATCTGCCAAAAGCTCAGGCGAAGCCTGTTCCGCCAGGCGGCTGATCACCAATTCCGCCTGTTCGGCGGGCGTTTGGGCTGCCAGCAGGCTTCCACCTGGCACTTCCACCGACAGGTTTTTGTGAATGCGCGACGAGAGGTGCACGGCCAGCAGGCTATCGCCTCCCAATTCGAAGAAGTTGTCGTGAATGCCAACCTGGCTAACGCCCAGCAATTCCTGCCAAATACCGCTAATGGCTTCTTCAAAAGCATTGGTGGGGGCGGTGTAGGCATTGGAGAGCTGTGGCCGGTCGTGTTTCTGGCTGTGGGTCGTGGTTTCCTCGCCACTTTCGGCTTCCGGTTCCAGGGAGTGCAGGTGCACCCAACGCTGAATGCGGTACTCCAGATCGCCAGTTGAAACTGCAATTTGCGAATAGCCACCACCTGCGAGAATGCGCTCGGTAATTTCCAGACCTTCGGGCATGGTCATGGCCAGCGCCAGCAGCGAATCTTCGGCAGATTGGGCGGCTTCTTCTTCGAGGATGCCCACCAGCCAACCGTCCCAATTCACACTCACCCAGGGGAAGGGGCTGGTGCGGTTCAGCAGGTGCGCGTAAGCATCCAGATAACTGTTGGCCGCGCTGTAGCACACAAAGCCCAGTCCTCCCAGAATGGAGGCGATGGAGGAGAAGCAGAGCACGAACTCTGGCTCACGGCAGGCAAGCAACTCTGCCAGATTCTGCATGCCCTGCACTTTGGGGGCGAAGTGGAAGGCGGCGTTTGCATCGCTGGTCTGCTTGATGGGGTAGTAGTGGCTCTCATCGGTGACACCCGCAGCATGCAGCACGCCGTTGATTTTGCCAAAATGTGCCTCGGTTGCGGCCAGGGCATTTTCCATGGCGGATTTGTCGGCTGCGTCGGCCACCAGCGTAAGCACTTTCGCACCTAGTTCCTCAAGCCGCTGCATTTGCTGAATTTTCCAGGAAGTCTTGTCATCCTGACCCCGATGCTCCTCCAGCCAGGTTTCCCACTGGTCCCTGGCAGGCAGCGGATGGCGTCCCACCAGGGCTAACTTGGCTTGGTAGCGCTCTGCCAGCAAAGCACCCAACTCAAAACCCAGATAGCCAAGCCCGCCGGTTACGAAATAGACGCCGCCCTTCTTAAACGGAGCCGCACTCTCGGGAACCTCCGGCAGGCCCGCCCTGGCAAAGGATTCGGCATAGCGGTACACCCCGCGATAGGCGACGACAGGATGGGCGTCGGGTGCAACCAACTCCTGACGGAGGTTGCGAACCATGCGCTGCATATCCTCCACCTTCTTGGGGAAGGGCACATCCAGCAGGCGGCAGCGCAGGTGCGGATGCTCCTGAGAGAGCACGCGCGTATAGGCCAAAAGCGTGGCTTTGTTGGGATCCAGGTATTCGAGGCCGGTAACCTCACTGAAGCCGTTGGCGACGATGGTAATCTGCATGTCGGCGCTGGAACGCATGGCGTGCAGGCCCTGAAACATCTTCAGCAGGCTGAGGAAGCCCAGTTGCTGGGTTTCTTCAAAACTCGCCCGTTCATCCACCTGCTCAGCTTCGGGTTGGTGGTTCCACAGATGCACCAGTCGGGTTGGCACCTCGTCGCGTTCGCCCAGAATTTCGAACAGCGTTTCATAATCACCGGCCTGATCGGGCGCCAGAGTGAAGCTCTCCTCATCCAATTCCACAAATCCCGCTCCGGGTTTTACCGAGATAACTGCGTCACCCCGCTGGCGTAGGGCTGAAACCAACGGCTTGCCAATGCCCTGTGGATGGTGGAACACCACCCAGGTCTGACGCGCTTCGGCATCTGCCACGGTGGTCAGCGGTGTGCGTTTCCAGGTAGGCGCGTAGGTCCATTCGCGTAGGTCGGGGTTTTTGCGGAGTTTAGGCTGTTCCTGATCCTGGCTGTCATCGCGATCGCGGTCAGCCCAGTAATGCTTGCGATCAAAGGGATAGCCCGGCAGGGGAATGCGCCGCCGTTGCTGGCCCTGGTAGAACCTGGCCCAGGTGACGTTCACCCCGTGCATCCACAAGCGACCCAGGGTTTCCAGGGCAAAGGTGAGATCGGTCTGGTCTTCTTTGGGATGGCGAATGCTGGTAAGCAGAACGGCGGGATTTTCGCGATTGAGCTGTTGCCGGGTGAGGGTAGTCAGCGTGCGACCCGGACCCACTTCCAGGAGCACCAGATCTGGCTGTTCCATCACTTTGGCAATGCCTTTGGCGAAATACACCGTGCCCTTCATCTGCTCCCACCAATAAACCGGGTCGGTGGCCTGTTCGGGCGTGATCCAATCACCAGTGAGGCAGGAGATGTAAGGTAGCTTGGGCGCCTTTAGTTTGGCCTTGCGAACAGCCTTCAGGAAATCTTCGCGCACCGGCTCCATGGTGACGGAGTGGAAGGCGCCAGAAATGCGCAGGCGGCGGAAATCCACACCTTTCTCCGTCAAGATTGCTTCAAGCGCTTCCACGGCATCGACATTCCCCGAAACCACGCAATTGGCGGCACTGTTAATGACACCAATGGAAATGGTGGGCGTTAGAAGGGGCTCCACCTCTTCCGCTGGCAGCGAAACGGTAACCATGGCACCACCCTCAAGACTTTGGGTGAGGCGCCCGCGCTCGGCAACCAGGATCAGGGCGTCCTCCAGGGAAAGCACTCCGGCCAGGGTGGCGGCTGCGTATTCGCCCATGCTGTGTCCCACCATCATGTGGGGAATCAGGCCCCAGGACATCCACAGTTGCGCCATGGCATATTCGATGATGAACAGCGCCGGTTGGGTGTAGCGCGTTTGGTTCAGTTTCTCGGTATCGGCTTCGGTGAGGATTTCGGGGTAAAGAAGTTCACGCAGGTCCATGCCCATGAAAGGCTTCAGCTGTTCGCAGCAGGTGTCTACCGTCTCGCGGAAAAGCGCCTCGCTCTCATACAGCCCCTTAGCCATGTTGGGATATTGACTTCCCTGACCGGAAAACATGAACGCTAGGGTCTGGCCCTGGCGCGGACAAGCCCGGGTGAAGACGCCTTTTCCCTGGGGTTTAGCCAGAAGGCGCAACGCCTCTTCGGTGGAATTGGCAGTAAACACCCGGCGATGCTCCATGGGCTTGCGACCCACTGCCAGAGTGTAGGCAAGGTCGTCTAGCTGGAGGTTGGGATTCTGTTCCAGTGCCTGGGCGAGATTCTGCGTTTGCGCTTCCAGTGCGGCAGCCGAACGGGCGGACAGGCACAGCAAGCGCTGGGCTCGGCCTGGCTCGGTAGCCACCTGTTCGGGGGCTTCCTCTATTAAAATATGCGCATTGGTGCCACCCACTCCGAAGCTGCTGACGGCTGCAATCCGGCGTTTGCCGGGAGCGACGTTCCAGGGTGTTGGCGTTTTTGCCACGAAAAAAGGACTTTTGGGCAGTTCCAACTTGGGGTTTGCGGTTTCGAAGTGATGGGTAGGGTGAATCAGCTTGTCTTCCAGGCATTTCACCGCGGCAATAAACCCCGAAACGCCGCTCGCCGAATCGCAGTGACCAATATTGGGCTTCACCGAGCCCAAGCCACAGAACTGCGCATCCTGAGTATCGTCGCGAAAGGCTTGGGTCAACGCCGCGACTTCGATGGGATCGCCCACCAGGGTGCCGGTGCCATGGGCTTCGACAAAGCCGACGTCGCGGGCATGGATGCCGGCCTGGGCCAAAGCGGCGCGAATCACTTCATATTGACCGCGAACGCCGGGTGCGGTGAAGCCCACTTTGTCGGACCCGTCGTTGTTGATGGCTGCGCCGCGGATGACAGCGCGAATGGTATCGCCATCGGCCAACGCGTCTTCAAGGCGTTTCAGGACCACGGCGCCAACGCCTTCGCCAATCACCATGCCTTTGGAAGAAGCGTCAAACGCACGGCAGGCACCATCTGGCGAAAGAATGCTGCCTTCCTGATAACCATAGCCGGAAACGTGCGGGAAAAGCACCGAAACTGCGCCGGAAATCGCCAGATCGCATTGGTGGCTGAGCAGGGAGAAATAAGCTTTGGCAATGGCGGCCAAACCGGTGGCGCAACTGGCCTGCACATTCACCGCCGGACCTTTCAGATCCAGGGCATAGGACACCTTGGAGGCCACGAAATCGGAAAAATTGCCAAAATCCACCTTCATGGAGTCCACCGTGGCAATAGCGGGATTGCCAATCAGGTTTTCATTAAAGTAGTAATTGGGGCTGCGCCCGGCATACACACCAACGCGACCGCCGTATTGTGCGGGGTCGTAACCGGCGTTCTCCAGGGCGTGCCAGGCGTTTTCCAGGAAAAGGCGCTGCTGGGGGTCGATAATGCCGGCTTCGCGCGGGGGAATATTGAAGAACTCTGCGTCGAATAAAGCCACATCCCGCAGCATGCCTTTGGCGCGGACATAGTTGGGATCGGCCAGAACGTCTGCGGGAATGCCCGCTTCGCGCAACTGGTCTTCGGTGAAATGGGTAATGCGATCCCGCTTGGCCAGAACATCGCTCCAGAACTCTTCCAGATCCTGGCCACCAGTAAAGCGACCCGCCATGCCGATGACGGCGACCGCACCACTGGCTGATGAGGCTTTCCGAAGGGATGATTTGGGGGACATAGGACGCATGGCGTTCTCCTTTTGGGGCATGCTGGCTGTAATCAGATCTGCAAATGTTTCGAAGCGAGTGAACCGCGCGGTATCTTCCAGAGTGAGGCAGGTATTGAATTCGCGATTGACGCGGTCCAGAACCGCGCGGCGCAAACCATCCCGCTCCAGAAGCAGAAACCACGGTGTCTGGAAGGTCACGGTTTCAGCAGGTAAGGCATCGCTGAGGATGTCAGCCAGCCGCTGCTCTACCGGTGAAAAGAGGGTTTGTTGGGAAAAAGGCTGGTCTGGAAACGCCAAAAGGGCTTCCAGCAGCATTTGGTAGCGATCCATGAGTTTGGCGAGGGTCTGTGGCTTAAAAAGCGCGGTGGCGAATTCAGCTCGCAGAAGCTGCTCTGACCCGTTGCCCATGACACTGAAAGCCAAATCGCAAAAGGCGGAACCCGTGTCGATAAGAGCGCTCTTAAGCGACGCACCCTGGCTTAGGTTCATGGACGGGTGGTAGTCGAACAGGACCTGGAAAAAGGCATTGCGGGACGCATCCCGCTGGGGATTGAGATGCGCCACCAGGGTTTCGAAGGGCACCTCGCCTCGGTCCCATGCCGCCAGGGTGGTTTGCGCAACCTGTTGCAGCAGGGAGCGAAAGGTTGGGGCGCTTTCGAGATCGGCGGTTAACACCAACGTATTGACAAAGCAGCCCACCACGTCTTGAGTTTGTGGGTTCTTGCGGTTGGCGTAAGGCGCTCCGATGGCGAGTTGGGTCGATTGGGTGGCATGGTGCAGCAGAGCAAAAAAGCTCGCAAGGTAGACGGTATAGTCGGTGACACCTTCTCGTTTTGCGAATTGCCGCACCCTTTCAACCAAATCGCTTGGAAGCGGTTTGGTCAGGGAAGTACCTTTGAAATCGGCCGATGGCGGACGGGGAAAATCGGTGGGAAGCGCGGTGGTAAATTTTTTTCGGGTGAGCAGGGTCTTCCACCAGTCCAACATTTCCCGGAATTCTTGCCCCTGTTCCGCGCTGCGACAATGCTGCACCCAGTCAACGTAGCGGATGGCGGGTTTGGGTGGCAGCGCTTGGCGGTCAAAAAGCACCTGGCATTCCGCGACCAGCACTTGTACGCTATGTCCATCCGCCACCATGTGGTGCAGCACCAGTAACAGGTCCAGTTCCCCGTTTGGCAGGGCGAACGCCACCGCGCGCATGAGGTGGGAAGCTTTCAAAGAGACCGGCCTGCATGCCGCCTCGCGAATGCGTTCCTCCAAAACCTGCTGCCAACCATCGCCTGTTGAGGTCAGGTCGTGGATATCGAGATTCAGCCTTGGTTGGCTGTCAATCCATTGCAGGGCCACACCCTCGTGCTCTTCAAAGCGCGTTCGCAAAACCTCGTGGCGTTCGGCTAAGGTTTCCAGCATGTCGCGAATGGAGGCCGCACCGGGATGGGACGGAAAGCGCAAGCGCAAAGGCATGGCATAAGGCGTTGCCCGCTGGTTGAGTTTCTGTACCAGCCACATGCCGTTCTGGCTGGGCGAGAGGGGGAAGGGACCCATTCCCGTTCCCCGAGCGAGGTTGCTTACCTCCTCGAGAGAATCATTTTTCCCGTTTGCCTCCAGCCATTGGGCCAACCTGTACGGTGTTGCCTGGCTGTAAAAAATGCTCAAGGTCAGAGGTGAGGGGTAGCATTGTCTCAGCAACCCAACGGCTTTGGCCGCCAGCAGGGAATTTCCGCCATTTTGGAAGAAGTTCTGATCTTTGCCATAACTGGGAACCCCCAGCAACTCGGCAAAGCGGGCAGCCAACGCAAGCACCAGGGGATTTGTCTCGTCGGCATCCAGGTCAGTGTGATCCTGAACCGCATGAGGATTGGGGAGTTGGTTGCGATCGATCTTGCCCACGGCATTCACCGGCATGGCGTCCACAAAAACCCAGCGATTGGGCAGCATGTAAGCGGGTAGGCTTTGGCTCAGCGCGGCGATCAGTGGTTCGGGATCTTCGGGCTGCCTGGGTGCCATTTGCACCCAGGCGACCAGCTCGGCTTCACCATTTGGGGTGGAAACTACATCGGCGAGCAAATGAACCAGATGGGGCAGTGCGCGGGCAGCATATTCGATTTCGGCCAACTCGATGCGGAAGCCACGAAGCTTAATTTGACGGTCGCCTCGTCCCAGAAATTCGAGATCGCCATTGGGTAACTCGCGAACGCGATCCCCGGTTTTGTAGAGACGTTCGCCGGGAAGGGTGCTGCAGGGATGGGGTAGGAAGGCTTGGGCTGTGAGCCTCGGGCGATTGAGGTAGCCACGCGCCAGACCTGGTCCATCAATCATTAACCCGCCATCCAGACCGGGAAAGCTCGGTTGGCCCAGATCATTCAGAACCCACAAGCGCGTGTAGTCAATGGCCTGGCCAATGGGAACCCGTCTGTTTTCGTCGGGAACGGTGCAAATGGTGTGAGAGGCGGAGAAGGTGGTGGCCTCGGTGGGTCCGTAGACATTGGCGAGCAACTGAGGAGGCTGACCTTCCATGAGCGCTCTGACGACGCGGGGATCGGTTGCTTCTCCGCCAAAAAGCAGCGTTCGCAGAGATGCAAAGGCGTCGGGTAGCTCGGCCACGATGCGGTTGAACAGGGCGGTTGTGAGGAACATGACGGTGATCTTGTGCTGCCGCAGTGCTTGGCGAAACGCTGGGAATTGGAGCACAGTTTCTTTGTCGATGCCCACCACCACACCGCCCTGAAGCAATGGCGCCCAAATTTCATAAGTGGTCGCATCAAAGGCGGGGTTGGCCACATGGGCAACACGCTCACCCGGCTGGATGGCAAGGGTGGCGTTGTTGAAAACCAGGCGGCAGATTGCCCGCAAAGGAATGCACACGCCTTTGGGGCGACCCGTACTGCCGGAGGTATACATGATGTAAGCCAGGTTTTCTGGCGCGCAGCGCACGTGTGGGGCGGCATCGCTTTGGGGAAGCTGGCTTGAGTGTGGGAGTGTGACCGTCGAAATCCCAGCGGGCACATTCTGAAGACAGACGGAGTGCTGAACCAGTACCAGTTGCGCCTGACTATCTTCCAGCATGAAGTGGATGCGGTCTTGGGGGAAGCTCGGGTCAATCGGCACGTAGCATGCGCCAAGTTTTGCCAGTGCCAAAAGGCTCACCAGATATTCCAGTGACACATCGGCAATCACGGCCACGGTTTTTTCCGGTCCAAGTTCCCACTCCTGAAGCTGCTGGGCGAGGCCGTTGGCCAGTGCATTCAGCGTTGCGTAACACACCGACAAATCGTTGAAAACGGCTGCCGGAGCTTGGGGGCGCAACGCTACCTGGCGGAGGAAATGCTCGATGGGAACACGTTCCAGAGCCTCGTCTACGGCCTGGAGTGGCTTGGTTTGGGGTGGAGACAATACTTCCGCGGCAAGATCTGCGAGCCTGGATTGGGGGCGCGCGGCGATGTTGCTCAAAAATGCGACAAGGCTCTGGGCAAGCTGGGCCACAGTTTCAGGATGCCAAACGGCAGTCTGATAATCCAGGCGGAGTTGCAGCGTCCCGCCATGGTTTTTTTCAAATTCCAGATGCAGCGGATACTTCACCAACCCGCTGAAAGGTCGTTGATATGCGAGATCCAGGTATTCCATTTCGGGAGCCGGTTGCAGGGGCGCAAATGACACCACCGCATCCACCGACTGGCTGAATGGGTTGTCGGGCGTTGCACCTTCTGGAAAGGGTTGCGCAGCCGGCATTTTTGCCGTGTTCCAGGTTTGACGAACGCTTTCGGTAAAGGTCTGGAAGGTTAAGCCAAAATCTAGTTTGCTGGCAAACAGGTCCAAGGCCACGCCGTACCCCACCACCGCTGCCTGGTTTTTGGAGCGGAGGCTTCTGGGCCAAGCTACCGTCACACTGGGTCGCCCCAGAACGGCGTGAAGGAAGGCCAGAGAAGCTGGAAAGAGAATGCCAAAAAGGGTTTCGTTGCGGGTGCGCGCCAGATGTGCAAGCGCTTCCAGGCAAGGGTGGGGAAGTGCCACCTGTAGGCTTTGACCATTAAAATCATTGGGCGACCCAAGTCTTGTGGCGCCTGGAGTTCCGGTCGTTATTGGGTTGGGAGCCTCGTCACCCTGGGTATTTGCAAAATCCCAGAAGGATTTAGCGGGCAGGAGATCTGGAAACTTGCCCTCGGCCATGGCATCGTAAAGCCGGCAAAATTCACCCAGCAGGGTGTTGATGGAAATGCCATCGATGATTAAGTGGTGGAAGCGCAAGAGCAACAAATGCTGGCTCCGGCGCTTGCGGAAAAGGCTGAACTGGAATGCCGGTCCCTGCGCCAAATCCAAGGTCTGCGCCTGTTCGCTTGCGAGCCATTGGGTTTCAGCCTCTTCCTGGCTATGGTCCGCTCGCGTAGCATCCAAAAGTTGTAAGAGAACTTCCACCTGTGGTTGAACCTGTTGGGTAAACTTTGCCAGATCAAAGCAGAGGCGCAAACTGTCGTGGCGGTTCACAAGCTCCTGCAGAACCTGCTGCAACAACGGCACATCCAATTTCCCAGACAAAGAGAGCAGCAGCGATTCGCTGTAGGCCCGAACCGCCTGGTCTCCCAATGCCATGGCGATCCCCATTTGTACCTGGCCAGGTGTCATGGCAAAGGGTTTACCGCCGCTGGGATGGGCTGTTTTGACGGCATGAACTGGCCGCGTGGTTGGCGTGGTCAAGTGTGGCTTGGCGGCATGTTCGGAAGGCAGTTCTTTCAGCCGGGGTTTCTCCAGCAGCGCAAGATGAAGGGCTTTCAGCGTTGGGAAATGCTGCAGCAGCGCAAAGGGATCCAGCTCTAGGGCAAAGAATGCCTCAATCCGGTTGGCAAAGTCGGCCAGTTGAATGGAATCCGGCAGCAGATCCGCCAGTGGCTGGTCCATCGAAACGCTGCTCTGTGGCATACGAAAGCACGCCTCTGCCTGGGTTAAAAGAAAATTCGTCAGCGCGTTTTCTGCCTGTGCATCCTGTGGTGCAGAGGCCGTTTGGCTTTCTCGCCACTGGGCGAGAATGGGCAATTCGCCCTGATGGAATTGGGCTGCGGCAAGACGTCTTTGAATCTTGCCACTAGACGTTTTGGGAAGGCTTCCCTGCCGAATAAGCGCGATTTCCTGCAGTTTGAGGCCGTGAACCTCGAAGATCAAACGCCGCATGTCGGCGAAAAGCATCTCAAAATCCGTTGCCCTGGTGGCGCTGCGGTGAAGTTCCTGTACCAGGTAAACGCGCGTTCCCTCAGCGCTTTCCTCCGACCAGGCAGCGCCGCAACTGTCGCGCAATTCCCAAAGCGCTTCCTGCACGGTGCTTTCCAGATCTTGCGGGTAATAATTCTGGCCGTTCACAATCAGCAGGTCCTTCATGCGGCCGGTAATGAAAAGCTGATCCTCGTAAAGAAAGCCCAGATCACCCGTGCGCAGCCATTTGCCTGGATCGCAGCCAAGTGTTGCCTCGAAAACAGCTTGGGTCAGCTCTGGTCTACGCCAGTAGCCTGCGCAGACCGTTTCGCCGGCAACCCAAATCTCGCCCACCTGGCCCTCCGCGAGCTTTTGGCATGTCTCCGGGTTCACGATGGTAATTTGCGTATCAATTTCCGCCATGCTGCAGGCCATGAGTTCCGTGCAGCCTTGCCCTGCTGGCGTAGGCAGGAACTGGTGATTCTGCAGAGCGTCGGTGTCGGCCCACAAGGTGGCGTATGGCTGATCGTGCCTGCCTGCGGCCACTTTCAGCGTCGCTTCGGCAAGGCCATAGGCAGCCGTCAAAGCAAGCGGTTGAAAGCCATGGGGTTGAAACGCTTCCGCAAAACGCCGCATGGTTGAGCCGCGAACAGGTTCGGCGCCGTTCATGGCCATTTTCCAACTTGAAAGGTCCAGATTGCCACAGTCTTTGTCCGTGGCGCGCGCCAGACAGAGTTCGTAAGCGAAGTTGGGTGCGGCGCTGTGTGTGCCGCGGTATCGCGAAATAGCCTGAAGCCAGCGCATGGGCCGTTTCAAAAATGCGGTAGGCGACATCACGTAACAGGGAAAACCCACGTACAGCGGCTGCAGAACACCATAAATCAAGCCCAGATCGTGAAAAAGCGGCAGCCAGGTAACCATAACGCTGCTCTCATCGTGGCCCCAGGTAAGGTTCAGATCTTCCGAATTCACCATCAAGTTGGCGTGGGTGACCATCACGCCTTTCGGATCGCCCGTCGATCCAGAGGTGTACTGCAGAAATGCCAGGTCGGACGGGCGGGGAGGAATGACGGCCGTTTCCTCAATGGGTTTCGCGTCCATAGCGTCGGTGGCAAGCAGGGGAATTCCCAAAAACGCGTCGGCATCTGTCTGATAAGCGCTCAGATTCGTCAGAAGCGACTTCGTGGTGAGGGCCACGCGGGCTTC
>Ga0214472_10001943_pt1 | contig 22464 bp, 25 predicted proteins | sample RVTome_6_FD_207662 | JGI IMG/M metagenome (GOLD analysis project Ga0214472, IMG submission 207662) | Soil microbial communities from uranium-contaminated site in the Upper Colorado River Basin, Wyoming, United States - RVT140D175 | ecosystem: Environmental > Terrestrial > Soil > Contaminated >...
ACGCCGAATACGAACGACTAAAGCGAAACGTCGAAATGTTGCGCGATGAGCTTCTCGGATTCGATCGCGACCCGCCTGGCCGCTCTCCCAACCCGTCGCCCCTACGAGAACCGCCTTCCCTGGGGCTGTAGAGCACTCCAGTATGCGTGACGCCGCCCCAAAGGGCCCGTTGGGATGGCTCGCCCTCCCGAGACTTCGCTGCTCAGCGCGGCGGCCGGCAGGACACCGTCACTGGCCGTGTGAGGCGAACGCCTCGGCGAGACGCTCGTCGAGAAAGCGGTCGATGTCTGACGGCCGGTAGAGAACCTTTCTGCCGACGCGAATCCCGAGCGCTCCGGGTTTATCACCGCGGTGGCGCTGGGTGTAGAGGGCACTGGGAGTGAGCCGCAGGTAGTCAGCTGCCTCTTTCAGTGTGAGAAGGGGTTCTGGCATTTGACGCCTCCGGTCCGGGCGCGTGGTCTTCAATCTCCTACACAAATATGGGGCGGGGTGAAGCCGGTTTCGCGACACTGGCTCGAAGGCGGGAGGGTCTGGCATGGCATCCGGAACAATCCGCCGACCTTGGCGACCCACCACCCAGCGTGGTGAGCATTCCATCCGACACCGCCCGAGACGTGCCGATATCGGATGGGTGTTAAGGATGTGCGTTATCGCTCGAGATCTGTTGCTCTGCGCTGCTTGAACGGAGCCCACCGGTGTGAGAATCGAACGTTGCGGCCCAGTCCGAAGCTCGTCCTCAACTGCCCATTGACGTATCGATAAACCATATGTAAGTTCATATCGTTATTCGATATGTTGACCGAAGAGGACTTCTAATGAGACAGGCCATCCTGGTTATTGCCACCAGAGTCTTGCTGATAGTCGGGATAGCCGTTGAGGTTTGGATCGCTGCCAGCTTCTTGATTGGACCCTACGGATGGGGAGTCGATGTCCCTCGTCTAGGAGGCTCGGTGCCAGAGGGCGTCTTTGTAATGCATGCCGATGGTGTGCTCGCTGGGATCCCGGAAGTAGGCACCGACCTGTCCTGGGCGAACACCAGCGAGGGGGCGGTCGACGTATCGACCGGTCTTCCGGCGGTGGAGCTGTCCGGCCCTTACACCGCGGTTGCCAACTTTCTGAATCCCTCCCGCTTAGAGCAGTCCGCCTACGTGGTCATAGGAGCACTCACGCCGATCCTCGTTGCGGTTGTCCTGTGGATCCTCTTGCGGGTCGTGTCATCCGTTGGCCACGGGAGTCCCTTCACCGAGGCGAACGCCAGGAGATTGTGGTTTCTTGCCGGGCTGATCGGAATCGGAGGCACTGTCGCCAGTGCCGCTAACGGATGGCTGGACAGCTTTCTCATATCCCGTTCGGCGGCCGCTCCGGCCTTCCGGACATCACAGGTCTCTCTCGAGGCCTGGCCTCTGCTTGTCGGACTGCTGGTTGCGGTTGTGGCCTTCACCTGGAACCACGGGGTTGCTCTCGAAAAGGACACAGAAGGTCTCGTCTGATGAGCACCAACGAGGACCTTCACCGGGTTGTATGCCATCTCGACAAGCTCCTGGCCGAACGCGACATGACACTGGTAGAGCTGTCCGATCTTGTTGGGATCACGGTCGCCAATCTGTCCATCCTCAAGAACGACCGAGCCCGAGCCATCCGCTTCTCAACACTCACCGCAATCTGCGACGCCCTAGGCGCTCAACCCGGCAACCTCTTCAGCGTTGATCCACCATGAGCACCGCCAGGTCTCACATTCCGACCCGAGCGATACGTGCCGATAGCGGACGCTTTCAGATATGGGCGGTTTCGCTCAATAACTGCTGATCTCGATCACTGGTGTAGAAACGGTGATAAGCGTGTCACCGATAACTGATGGGAACTGTTCGTTGACAGATGGCGTCTCAGTGAGGTGAAGCAGTCACGTGCGCTTGCGGGGTTGATTGCTGTCAGCTCGTTGGTCGCGGCTTGTGGGGCCTCTAGTGACTCGGCATCCACTGTCTCTTCCGCGCCGGCCACAACCGCTTCCCCGGCGGACGAGAGTACGGGCGTGCGCCCATCTGAGCCATTTGTAGTTGGTGAGACTGTCCGGCTCGATCTTCCTCGAGCCGACGTCGAGGCAACTGACGCTGACATCGCCGCGGTGGTGCATGGTGACCGGGCGCTGGGACTCGATCTGCTCCGGGTTGCCGCTGGCGATGAGAACATGATGGTGTCGCCGTATTCGATCGCCACCGCGCTCAGCATGCTCTATGCGGGAGCCAGAGGCCAGACCGCGGCTGAGATCGCGGCGGTCTTGAATCTCCGGATCGACGACGAGACTCTCCACGAGGTCCGCAACTCCATCGACTCAGCACTTGCTTCTCCAGCACCACCTCAGGGCGAGGACGACACCCGTGAGCCCTTTGCCATAAGCCCTGCCAACTCGGCGTGGGGACAGGGCGGATACCCCTTCCTCGACGACTATCTGGAAGTGCTCGCTACCCACTACGGAGCCGGCCTGCATCTTCTGGACTTCAACACCGACCCAGTGGGCTCGGCCGAGGTCATCAACAATTGGACTGAGGAAGCCACCGAGGGCCGTATCCAGGATCTAGTCCCGCCTGACGTAATCGACCAGCTGACCCGTCTCGTCTTGGTCAACGCCATCTGGTTCAAAGCGAACTGGGCGGAACAGTTCGACCCGGAGGCAACATCGGAGGGATCTTTCACACAGCTCGACGGAAGCCAGACAACGGTCCCGCTCATGCACACAAGCATTAGAACCGGTTACACCGAAAATAGCCTGTTCCAGGCGGTACGGCTCCCCTACACCGGAGATGCCGCCATGGTCATCGCCCTTCCCAGGACCGGGGCACCCGCGGACCTGGCCGCCACACTCGATCCCGACGCTCTCAGCATCGAATGGATGGACTCCCTGGTCGAGCTCACTCTGCCCCGATTCGAATTCGAATCAGAGATCGCGCTGAAACAGGCGCTGCAGGCCCTCGGGATGCGAACAGCGTTCATCCCACCCGCCACAGGAGCCGACGACGAGGCAGACCTCACCGGTGTCACCGCGATCCGCGAGCTCTACGTAAGCGAGGCACTTCACAAGACATTCGTCGCCGTCGACGAACACGGAACCGAAGCATCCGCCGCCACCGCAATAATCATCGGAGTCACCTCAGCCCCCACGCCCGTGACCCTCACCGTGGACCGTCCGTTCCTCTTCTGGATCGAACACACGCCGACTGGCGAGCCGCTCTTCCTGGGACAGGTCACCAACCCAGAAGCCAACTGAGCAGCTAAGGACACTTCAACGAGTCGTTTTGCCGCCGCTCGTAGGTGCCGTTATGTGCGCGAGCTTTCCCGGGTCAGGTCACGGTGGGCACCCATGGCCCATCGATGAAGCTTGCCTCCTCGTCGCCGGGCCAGGGCGGCATCGTAACGCATAGGAATCGCAACGGCTCAGCCCCAGTGCACCGGTACTGGAAAGCAGTCCCCACCGGAATGTCGATCGAGACGCCGGGTTCTAGAACAGCCAGCTCCTCTGTGCCACCCTTCCGACGCCAGATCTCTCCCCGACCGGACAGGACGTACCAGAACTCGCTCACCGTGGCATGGATTGTCGCCCGGTTCACCTGGTGCGGCGGAACTGACGAGTGAATCATGTTTCCGGTCGCACCTTCCATCAGATATCGGATCTCGGCACCGGCTGGCGAATGGGCATCGGGTGCCTCAGGAAACGGGCGGGCTTGCATGGCACACCTCCAACAGCTCACACCCATTATCGCCGGCGGACCTATGTGCCGTTAGCGCGCACTCTCGATGGTGAGCGTTGTCCGCCCAGAACTGTTGATCGGCGTGTCCTTGACCTTGGGTCGGCACTCATTTTGTCTCGACTGTTTGGGGGTTAGCTGGGTAGGAAGATGCGGGTGCGGGTCAGGGTCCGGGTGATGTCGCCGGTGGAAATGTTGATTGCGGTTAGCGCCTGCTGGCGGGGATCGAGATTCATGATGTCGTCGACTTCACAGGCCACGACCCATTCTTCTGCGAACTGCAAGCACAGAACCGGACGTTCGAGTGTCCATCGTCCTATCTCGTCACCGGTGCTCGTGTCGAGCACCACGATCACTGGACTCCAGAAATGGGAGATGGCTGCGGGGTCGGCATGGTCGACATAGGCCAGAAGCTTCCCGTCGGTGGATAGAGAGGAGAATCCGGCATAACCCTGACCTAGAAGGTCCACACCGTCGACACTGGCCAGTTCGGTCAGGTTTCCTTCAGCGTCGGACACACCATGGACGACAGCACCGCCACGCTCGTCGAACCACACCCGCTCCCCATCCTCTCGAGTCTGAAACTCGATCGGCGCCTGGTGTTCGTCTCCCGACCTGATCTCGAAAAGATGCCAGCGATCGTCTGCACACTGATCCAAGGCCAGCACCCCTCCATCTCGTTCCATCAGTCGGACACAATCGGCCGGATAGGTGGTTAGCGGGTCTCGCAGTTCAACGGCTCTGGTATTCCCTGTCGACTCGTCGCTGACCGCAACTATCTCGTCTTCTATCTGGAAGGTGTCATCGGCGAACCAGTTGGGGATCCACTCGTGCTCTCCGTTCTCCCATATCTCGAAAGCGTTGAAACGTTGCACCACGACACGTCGAGGAAGATCACTACCAAAGAGGGACTCGACCAGGCTTGGACCGGGATCAGAGACGACCAACGGTGGCAGATCAGCAATGACCAGTTGACCCTCCATGGTCGCCAGTCGAATCCGGCCTTCCGTGCCGCTCGGCGTATGGATCACCGTGACCCGGGAGGAAGCTCTTCGACTACGACTACAGCGAGATCGCCGACATCGTCGGAAAGAGCCGGGACAACTGTCGGCAGATCGCCAGGCGAGCCCGTGAGCGAGCCGGTGACCTCAACAGGTCTCGACCGACAATAGAAGCCGAACACCTCCTCATCAACCAGTACATAGAGGCCGTAACCGATGGGGATGTCGAACGGCTCGCTGCAATATTCGCCGACGACGTGGTTCTCTGGTCAGACGGTGGAGGCAAGGCTCGTGCAGCCCGCCACCCCATCTACGGGGCTCAACGTGTAGCAAGACATCTCATCGGCGTCGCACCCCAAACACCTGTGGGGACCAAGATTGAGGTCGTTCGGACAAATGGAGAGATCTCACTCATGGGAGTCCTCAACGGCACCGCCATCGGCATAATCGCCTTCGAGATCAGCAGCGATCAGGTCATTGGGGTAAGGGCAGTGCTCAATCCCGACAAGCTGACCGCTGCGTCGAGTACTAACTGAGTCGGCTATCTCGTCCAAGAGGTCAAGCGGAGCGGAACAGCGTATCTCGCATACGACCGCTAATTCGAAACCAAACGAGACGCCGGTTATCTGTTCGACGCGGTTCCCGTCATCACCTCACCCGGCAGACAGGATCGAGGACAGGACTCGCTAGAACCAACCCGCCCCGACGTGCCGATCTAGTGCGGTCTCAGATATGGGCGATACCCCAACAGAACTGGTGATCGGCGCTAGCGACTCGGGCGGCACGGACTCAATGGACGGCCAGCGAAGTCAGGTACTCGTCGAGCGCGTATTGGTCACTGAAGTGAAACCAGGCCTCAGTGAACTGTCCGTCACGCACGTGCATGACAATTACGGCGTTCCACGTGTGCGATCGCCCCTTAGCCTCCGCGGTAACGCGAAGCAGTTGCACAGCGTGGTCGTCCGTGCCGAGTGCGTCGTGGAGCTCACGTTGGACGGTCCCGCCCTCGAATAGCTCACCGAGTCTGTCCAGGAACTGGCCGACATCGGTGTACCTGCCCGCCAGCGGGCTGCGGCCGGGATAGTGCAGGACGAAATCGGAGGCGTAGAGAGCAGATATTCCCTCGTCGTCCCCAGCTTGGATCAGCTCGATCTCCCGCCGGGCCAACTCCTCATGGGGATGCATGAATGCTCCATTCGACGCTTGTGCGCCAGGGATCTTATGCGGCAGTCGAGTACCTACACCGAGCAAGATGTGCCGTTCTGATCGGTTTCTGGAGGCGGGCGTTATCGACCGGGATCAGTTGATATGCGCTCTCGCGCGCTATCAGTTCTCGAGTCAGCTCGTAGCTGAAGGCTCTCGTGTCCCGAGCTGCGATCAGACCACGCTTCCGCCCCAATCGCTCAATCGCCGCCGATCCCGACAATGGTGACGGCCGGTTCCGTGATGCCGAGTGCCTTCCGCGCTTCTCGCAGGCAGCTGTTCTGACGATCTAAGGGTGGCCCGTCACGTCTCTCAAGTCGCTTAGTCTCCGAAAATACCGCCTGCTCCCGCCGACCTGGTGTGGAATGATGCCGAGGATGGGCTTTCGGGAGCAGGGGATCGAACCAGCGGACGGGTTCACTGGAAACGGGTTCATCGTTCGGCCGCTCGTGCCGTCTGATGTGGTACTTGACCACGAAGCCGTGATGTCGAGTCGCGAGTTTCTCTACCACTGGGAGCAGGATCCCCCGTATCCGCCAGAGGACTTCTCGGTCGATGACAACCTCGAGGATCTCGAGCAGATGGACAGCGAACACCGCAAAGGGACCCGATACACGTACACGGTCATGAACGCCAACGAGACCCAGGTCCTTGGCTGCATCTACCTCCTGCCCAACGATGACCGCATGTACCGGACCGCTGAGGTGACATCGCACGATGGCACCGACTTGTCGTCGGTCGACGCCACAGTCGCGTTCTGGGTACGCGTCTCGACATGGGAGGACGGGTTTGAACGGACCTTGCTCGACGCGGTTCTTGAATGGCTACGGGACGCCTGGTCGCTCCAGCGACCGGTGGTCATCACCAGTGAAAAGCTCGAACACCAAATCGCGACAATCGAGTCGCTGGGACTGACCCGGCGCTTTGACTATGACCGCGAAAAGGACATGTATACGACACACGCCTACGCCTGAGGCCGAATCGCCGAGCAGTATGTACCGATCATGAGCACTCGGCGAAACGTGCGTTACGCGCCCAGAATGGGTGATCTGCGCTAGCCAGATGTGACGTTGACTTCTGATCCGATGTTGAAGAACGCGACCTCGCCCGTTGGTCCGGCGCACCTCGCAGCGGCATCAGCTACCTGCGAGCCGGCCAGCTGCTCAACATGATCCCGGTAGAGGTAGCCACCCTCTCCCGAAACAGTCGTTCCAGGTTCGAAGGTCTGACCGTCCAGCACAACCGATGGAGGGTCAGACTCCCACGACGCCCCGGAGGGCCACACCACTGGGTACTCAATGTCCCCTTGGATGAGACGGAGACAGTCGCCGTCAAAGACCAACGACCCGGTCAAGATTGCAGCCGTGCCCCCCCCCACGCCGAACAGTGGTGGTCTGGGAGAGGTGAGGACAGGTCCGTCGACGGTGCCCTCAGATGAGCATCCAGCGATGATCAGCGCCATCGCCACAAAGGAGAGGCGTGCTCGGCGCCTCATTTGGGCGTCGTCGGATTCACTCGATCGGCTGTCGTGCGAGGGTCGCTGGTTCGCGGCCGGCGACAAACCACCCGGCGCCGGTGGCGATAAGGGGTAGGCCAATGAGGATGACCAGGAAATGCAGGAAGGGAGGAGGCCGGAGGGTGGCGAGGTCGTGGGCGAAGCCGGCTGCGAAGCCCAGGTAGGCGCCGGTGGTGCCTACCACCGCGCCGAGCAAGGCGAGGGATCCGGCGGTGGCGGCGGTGAGGCTGCGGCGGATGCTGCTGGTTGCTCCGGTCGCGGTGAGGATTCGGAGATCGCCTTCCGCTTCACTGCGAATGAGTCCGACGGTCATGGCCAGGATCCCGAGCGCGACGAGGACCCCCACGACAGTGGCACCGGTGCGCAGCGCGACCAGGTTCGCTTGATCGCTGCGAGCTTCGACGGTTATTCCAGCGTTCACCGCCATCTCCCGAGCTTTGGCGAACTGATCTTCGGTGATGGGAGTGGGTGTTTCGATCAGCCAGGCGGCTCGGGCTGATTCCCAACCCCGCTGACGTAGGGCGGAGGGTGTGATGAAAGAGCCGGGAAGCGACGTGTAGCCGGGATTGAGCTTTTCGGAGTTCCTCACGAGCTCTGGTCCTATTGGCTCGAACCAGAGCTCGCCTGTCTCGACCGTCAAGACCTCGGTGTCAGCGGGAATCTCTTCGAAATCGACCTCGTAGTGTTCGAGGACCTCCGGGCTGGCGAGGTAGAGGAAGGTCAGGATTCGATTGAGTCCGGGCTCGACCTCCTCGGTCAATACCACCGCAGGTAGACCTCCGAAGCCTTCGTAGTCGCTGGCGACGGCCACGTCGATGGGCGTGACCGTGGCCCGGTCCAGAGCGGCGGCGATACCGTCGACGACGGTGCCGAGCTGGTCCACCTCGGCCGGGTTCAAGTCTGGAATCGGGTCGAGGGAGCCTTGGCCGGGAGTCTCGCCAATCCTGACCATGAGCTGGCTGTCCGACAGATTGCCCTCGGCGGCCGTGGCGTACAGGGCGGCGCTGCTGGCTATCACGATGGCCGCCGCGATCCCCAGGGCGAGGCTGATGGCGGCCAGGGCCGCTCCGGATCGGGCTTGGTAGCGGGCCAGGTCCCGCATCGCCAGGCGGACCGCCACCGATGAGGGTGTAGCTATCCAGGCCAATGCCCGGATCGCCAGAGGGCTGATCGAGAGGACTCCGAGAATCAACGCCACGGTGCCGACAACGATCAGCACCACGTTGATCCAGCCGTCGAGAGGATCAGCGGCGAGGACGAGACAGGCCACCCCGACGGCGAGAAGTGGTCCGGCCAGGGCGGCGGAACGGCGCGCTCGTTGCGGCCGGGGTGGCCTGCCCGACAACGCCGACACGATCGGTACACGAGCCACCGCCCGGGCCGGCCACCACGCAGCAGCGGTGGCGGTCACCACCGCAAGCACCATGCTGGTTCCGATCAGCCACCACGGAACGTCGAACCGATCGATCCGATGTCCGACCGCGCTTTCCAGGGACGGGACGACCAGAATCCAGCCCAGAATGGCGAGCGTCGTGCCGGTGACGGCGGCGATGGCCCCGATCACGGCGCCGTTGGCAACCATGACGAGACGCAGGTGTTTCTCGGTGGCACCGATGGCCGCCAGCATCCCCAACTGGCGAAGGCGACGCTGAGCAATAACCACGAAACCAGCCGCGGCGACCAGCGAGACCAACAACAGCACCACAGTGCCGACGATGAGCACCCCAACCGCCGCCAACACGTCCTCGTTTCCCGGCCGTGAGACGGCTATCGCCGAAGCCCCGCTCGGCGCCCGGAACGACTGAAGTTGGTCGTCGCTTCCAGAAACCAGGATCGTCACCGACTCCGGAGTTTCGGTCTGGGACGAGCCCACCAAGGCGAACTCGTCGTTGAGATCGCTCGGATTCTCCACCAAGCCAACCACGGTCCAGGCACCGCTGTCGACTCGCAGAATGTCGTCGAGGCGGACGCCGAAGATCTCTGCGGCACCGTCGGTCACGGCCACCTCGCCTGCTGAGGTCGGATAGCGACCCTCCACCAGCGCAAGCATTGGCGAACCGAGCGGCCCGCTTGGATCCTGAGCTCGGAACTCGACCGGTTCGAACAACCCCGGAACAGGTTCGAACCACCGGATGATCACGTCGATCGTCTCGAACCACTCCTCGGCGGCGGCGACATCGATCGCCAGGGACTGGACGTCGAGTTCCTCGAATTCCAGGGCATGGTCGGCGGAGCCAAAATCGGCGTTGCCCGCCGCGGGAGCCAGGTTGTAGGCCGCAGCGGCGCCGCCAACCGCGGTGGCGACGGCAAGGATGAGCAGTGCCAGCACCAGCGCCTGACCCCGCCATTGGCGCCGGAAGAGACGCCAAGCCCAGCGAATCACGGCACGACGGGCGGGAGCTCCTCCATCATCAGCTGTCTCCGACGACGGTGATGCTTGTGTGACTGAGGTCACTGTTCCGGACCAGACAGCAGTGACTCGGGGCCAGGTGGAGGGGCCGTGTGGTCGACGATGCGGCCATCCCATAGGAAAACAACCCGATCGGCCCAGGCAGCCAGCTGGGCGTCATGGGTCACCACCACCCCGGCCATTCCCGTTCGACAGGCGTCCCGGAGAAGTCGTATCACCGCTTCACCGTTGACGGAATCCAACGCACCCGAAGGTTCATCGGCCAACAGGAGGCGACGATTGCCGACCACTGCCCGAGCGATCGCCACCCGCTGCCGCTCACCCCCGGACAGGTCATCGGGAAAATGATCCGCTCGGTCGGCGAGACCCAGAGTCCGAAGCGCCTCAAGCCCAGTCGCACGGGCAGTGCCCGCGTCGTAACCGTCAAGCTCGAGCGGCAGGGCGACATTCTCGGCAGCGGTGAGCCCGGCCAACAGATTGAAATCCTGGAAGACGTACCCGATCGAACGACGCCGCAGTCTCGCCCGAACATTCGGAGACAGGCCCGACAGCTCGGACCCATCCACCAATACCTCGCCGCTCGTCGCCTCCTCCAAGCTGCCGGCGATCGTCAACAGGGTGCTCTTGCCCGACCCACTCGGTCCCATGATCGCCACCATCTCACCCCGGTCGACCGACAACTCGACGTCCCGGAGGGCGTTCACCTCATTCGGACCCGACCCGTATACCTTCGACACGCCGCGCAACTCGAGCATTGCTGTCATCGCCGACCCGAGACCCTGTCCTGCGAATCCAAGACATCTGCGGGTGCCCGGCCAGGGATAGCATAAACCTGACCGAGACGGGCATCGGCGGCGTCGAGCCACCGGACGACTCCCTCCAATCGGAACAGCTCGGCGTCGACGACGAGGGCCAACCCGAGATCGTGTTCGGCCGCTTCAGCCTTGACATGGGTGTACCGCTGCATCATCTCGACCAGATGCCGCCGATGGGCCTGTATCACCTGGTGAACGTCGACCCCGGGTACCCGCAGAGCCACCAGCACCTTGATCACCAACTCGTCTCGGGGCGGTATGTCGGTATTCGGCGGAGTCAGCAGCCACTCCGTGAGCTCTCGGCGGCCGTCCGGAGTGATCCTGAAGTCCTTCTGAGGGCCCTCGCCGCCCTCGTCGTCGGATGCCACCAGCCCATCGCGCTCCAGTCGCTGGAGGGTGGTGTACACCTGCCCTACATTCAAGGGCCACACCTCCCCGGTTCTAGACTCGAACTCCTGTTGCAGGCGCAGTCCAAACTTCGGGCCCTCCGTCAACAACGCCAACAGCGCGTGCCGGACACTCACGATCGTGACATCTTCCGAATCATACCGAGTAGTATACTCAGTATATCAGTCTCGGTCAACCATTGACACGTTCGCTGTCGTCGCATGGCTGGTCAATGTCAACCTCAAGGGTGGCCAATGGGCCGACTATCCAAAGCCGAGCCGACGAGCGCCGATGTGCCGATAGCGCGCATTCCTGAAAAGAGTGTTATCCGCCCGTAACTGTTGATCTGCGTGCCCTCCTTCGACTGCATCGTTACCTTTCTTGTCGTGAGCTTCTTCGACGTCCCGTTGCCAGATCCACCTCCCGAGCCCGTTGTCCAACGACCGGTCTGGTCGGGACCGCCTACTGGGGTCCTTCCCGGATACTCGGCGCAGAAAGCAGTCGTCTTCAAGACTGAAGACACGCTCCTCGTAGTGCATCGGTTTCTTGTCTATCCGAACGGGGTTGAATTCACTTTGACCCTGCTTCCACGGGACGCCTCCTACGAACTCGGCGACGTCCCGTGGCAGCTTCACGGACACCCCCACCGACGTTCCCGCAGCGATTCGATTCCCGACGAGTTCCTTCGCTTCGGGATTCTGTTTAGCGACGGAACGAAGTGGACCAACCTCGACTGGCGGCATCCATCTACCTATGAGGAACCGTCTGGTCCCGTCATCACCGGACGGGGCGGTGGAGGAGGAGGCGATGAATGGGAGATGGGCTACTGGATGTGGCCGCTTCCTCCTGAGGGCAACATGACTTTCGTGGCTTCGTGGCCGGTCCGGGACATTCCAGAGCAACGAGCAGAGTTGGATGCCACCGAGATCAGAGACCACGCCGACGAATCCGAGACCATCTGGGAGACCTAGACACCCGAGCGCGACGTGCCGATCCCGGACGGTCGAAGATATGGGCACGTCCTCTCCCGAAGTGTTGTTCTGAGCGACCAACTGAACGGCGTGCTGTGGTGGTTTCGAGATTGCTGTTGAGACGCTGGTGGGGCATGCCGAGAATGATCTTGTGAGGCGCTTTATATCCCTGGTGTTGGTCCTGCTTGTGGTGGGATGCGGCGAACCTTCTGCAGTCTCGCCAGAGTCCACCACATCAGTGACTTCGACTCCGTTGGGGACTGGACGGTCGTCTACAGGCACCACAACGACTTTGACAACTTCCACGTCTTCTGCAGCTGACATCGACTTCCCTGTGATAGAGCTGATCGATCCGGATCCGACGGTTCGAGGTTTGGATGTCCCGGTATTCGATGTAGACACGTTTCTGCACCTGCGTCCGCCGGTGTTCGATTTGAGCACCATCGCCGGGGCCCATAGCCACAGAGTGGAAGCGGTGGTCGACCTTGGAGAGGGTGGGTCTGTTCGCACCTGGTCAGAGACTGCCGGGCTCGCGACCCGTGTTCGTGTCGAAATAGCTCCCTTCGACGAGCGAAACCCGGCTGAGTGGATCATCACACCAGGGGGTGTCTGGGCTCTGGTGGCCGACGAGTGGGTCTTCTACGACCCGAACGACGGTGAGAGCGCCTTCATCGTGGCTTTGGCTCCCTGGCAGCTTTCCTCACCGTTGAGCGTGTACAGCCGGGTCTACGCGGTGTTTCGCCACCTGGAACCACAGGGTTGGCAGAGTTTCGACGGCCGGGATGTCGTGGTCTACACCGGTGATACTGATGTCGTCGCCCAATATTGGGATGAGCAGCCCGGCGACGTGGTGTCTGGACACATAGAAGTATGGATGGATCCGGCGGGATTCCCGGTGAAGGTGACCACCGAGGCCAGTGAGATTCTCGACCTTTCCATCCCGCCCAGATCGGAATGGCTGCTCCGCGACCTGGGCGCTGCGATCGAACTCGACCTTCCCGAGCAGGTCGCCGCTGCGGGCTATCCGACCATCTTCCATCTGTCCCCCGACGGTGTCCCCGTCCTGGGAGTCGTGTACATACGATCCTGCCCGGCAGCGAACCAGACCGGCGCAGACTGCTCTATGTCGGTGTTGGTTTATGAGGACGGGCGTTGGAAGACCGATGGGACTGAACAGGATCCCAATAGCAGCAACATGGCACCATCGGTGGTGGAGCCGCTGCTCCAAGCCCTGGAGACGGCTGATTTCGTCGAGTTGAGGACTCTCTTGTTTAAAGGCGAATGTCCAACCGCCACAGGCGGTCAAGAGACGGTTTTGGTCTTCCCCACGGTTACCGGTCCCGAAACGTTCGCCAGTTGCACCCTCATTCTCGACCCCGAACAGTCTCCTTATCGAGAAGCCTTCAAATTGATCTCAGAACTGCCACTCGACTGAGACGCGTTAGGCCCACTGCCTGCGATATCGTCCTGAGGTCTCGCCTAGCGGACTGAGCAACAATTGGTGCCCGGGGAGAGCTGCCGACCACGGGTTCGATCCAGAAGAGACCCTGTCACTCCACATCGATCCCCTCGACCTAGCTCCCCGGAACTCACAGCGCATAACGCCCGCCGCGGAAGAGCACGCTCGGCCAACTCACCCGCGCGCTATCCGGCAGTCTGAACCGCACGCCGACGTGCCGTTCTCGCGTACTTGGGAGAATGATCGTTATCCGCTCAGATTCGTTGTTATGCGCTGGTCGCGGTGTGCCTTTGGGAACCACTGCGTGCGTGGTGGACGGCTTGGGCGATGGTCTCAACGGTGCGCTCGATGTCTTGGTCGCTGGTCGACCAGTTGGACACGGCGACTCTCAGGAGCCTCTCTCCTCTCCAGGTTGTCCCTCCTAGCCAGACGGTCCCATCCTTCTGGATGAGCTCTTCAACGGTGTTCGTAAATGCGGCGTCTCCAACGCGGATCAGGACTTGGTTCAGAACGACGTCGTTGGCAACCTGCACGCGTGGAATCGCCGCCACGCCATCAGCGAGCCGTCTGGCGAGCCGACAGCATCTTTCGACGAGTTCAACGACCCCCGACCGTCCCAGCGAACGGATGGCTGCCCAGGTGGCGAAGCCTCGCGCCCGACGTGATGACTCGGGAACGTAGTCGCCACCCCCGAATTCCCTTCCTGCCACCTGACCAGTCAGGTATTCAGCCGTGTACGCCATGGCCGTGGCATGGACATCGGGGTGGGCACAGAATGCATAACCGGAGTCGTATGGGACGTTGAGCCACTTGTGCCCATCGCAGCCCCAAGAGTCGGCGCCTTCAAGGCCATCCACCAGATGCCTGAGCGCGGGACTTGCTGCGGCCCACAATCCAAAAGCGCCGTCAACGTGAAGCCATGAGCCTCTCCGGTGAGCCTCTTCTGAGATCCTCTCCAAGTCATCGAATGCTCCCGTGTTCACGTTGCCCGACTGGGCTACAACGATGGTTGGGGCCGCAGGCTCGTACTCGAGGATGCCCGACAACGCCGAAGCGTCCATTGAGCCGTCCGAGCCGGCAGGAACAACTGCCATTGCCTTCTCCCCGACTCCCAGCAGCCGAAGTGACCGGTCGAGGGTGGCGTGGCGCTCCTCACCTACCACGACCCTGAGGCGAGGCGCACCAAACAGACCATCGACGCCCACGTCCCAGCCATGGTCTCGTAGGACCTTCCAACGGCCGGCAGCCAATCCAACGGTGTTGGCGGCTTGGGCTCCGGTGACAAATCCCACTGAAGCCGAGGAAGGGATGCGCAGCAGGTCCTTCAACCAGCCGCCAGCGACATCTTCGAAAGCCAGCGCCGCCGGAGATAGAGCCTCGTTGAACGCAACCTGATCCCACCCGCTGGTAAGCAGGTCTGCCGCTAACGCGGCATCCAAAGAGCCGCCGACTACGAAACCGAAATAGCGCGGCCCAGCCGACGCCATGAGACCCGGCCCCGCCAGCTCGATCAGCTCAGCGACAACCTCCCGGGTGGTCACGCCAGCCTCAGGCACGGGTCCCACCATGCCAGCCCGGATCTCCGCCCTTGAAGCACGAGGTCCAACGCGGGAGTGTTTCAGGTCGGCCCTATAGGTGGAGATGTGATCCGCGGTTTGGCGCAAGGCCAGACTCAGCTCGTCCATTTCAGAAAGCTAGACCAGGCATCAGGGCCAGGTGGTCCAAGACTGGGGTAACCGAGCGCATACGTGCCGATTGATGACGGTCTCAGATGTGGGCGGATGTGCCCGGGATCTGTTGATCTGCGCTAGTCAGGGACCGACTTGGCCGGCAAGGTATATGCCCTGGTCGGTGACGAGGATGTAGTTGGTTCCGAAGACCTCGGCGGTTCGGCCGTCGACTTGACCGCTGACCAGGTTGATGGACTCGTACCCCAGGTGTCATCGGAGGTGGTCTCGACCAGCAACCAGTCTTTGAAGACTCCGCGGGGATTGAACCCGTGGCCGGGAAGGTAATGCTGGCGGATCTCGAGGCTGTTCGGGTCGAGGAGGATCAACCCAGAGCTCTCGTACTCTCCTGTGACTTCCGGCTCGTTGTTGCCTGGCTTGCACACCTCATCGCACCAGGTCTGTGACCCTTCTGATCCGGTGAGCACGACAGCACTACGTGTGGACAGCCCTCGGTTCACGGGCAATTCGAGGACTCTGTCGAGATCCAGGGTCTCTGTGTCGATGACCATCAACCCGAGTGCGGTATGGATGGTGTGCAGTCTGTTTTCAGAGTCGCGCCACGCGTCTCCCGTCTCGCCGGTCACAAGTAGGCGGGAGCCGTCGTGGCTAAGCCATGCTGAGAGACTCGCCGAGGGCTCACTGCCTTTGGCTTGAGCGGGTGGGATCAGCCACGACATGACGCCTGTCCAGAACGACGGTGGCTCGGCGAAGCTCGTGACCTCGGATGTTTCGGCCAGCAGGTCTACGGTGGTGAGACCTGCGCCGTCAGCATGGACGACGAACAGCCGGCCTCCCACCTCATCGAACACGATCGCTGGTTCCACTTCACCGTAGGGCCATTGGGGGTCGCGTATAGCGTCAGGTGCAAGTTCGGCGTGCCCGTGTACCACATCAGTCACTTCGATTGGTTCACCCAAAGTGTTGGTGGTGAGGTCGCCCACTCGCACCTGAGGTGGTTCTCCGATCCTGGTTTCGTCGTAGCCGAAGGTCTCGTAGATGGCCACCTTGCGACCGCCGTCGATGAGGGCTGCGTCGTGTACCCATCCGATGGCTTCGTCAACGAACACTGTGTCGTCGGCGAAAGAACCGCTTGTCGGGTCGAAGAGGTAGAGGTGCGGGGTGTCGAAATCAAAGCCGATCGTCACAACGCTCTGGAGCGCTGAGCTGTAGCCGAGTGGCCGAACACCTCCAGTGAACGGTGCGTCCGCCACAAAGTCAACGCGATTGGCGTCCGGGTCGAAGACAATGGCCTTCCAGTCGTCCTCCTCGAACGTGAACAACAGCAACCGTCCATCCGGGAGCGGCACACTCTCCTCAGCCAGGTATCCGGGCAATGTCGCCGGCGAGCCCACTGGCTGCAGAGTGGCCTCGTTCATCCGCTGCATAGAAGTGGTGGCCGCGGGGTGGATCGTTGTCGGAGGAGGATTGCTCATCGATGTCGTAGTCACCAACAAGGATGTCGTGGTCGCCGAACGGTCCAGCGTGGTCGATGTCGTCTCGCCAGCACAGGCAGAAACAACCATTAGGAACGCCCCAATGACGAGGCCGGTGATCCTCATGTCACAAAGACGACTACTGGGACCGCAAAGTTCCGCAACCCCATTTCATCCTGTTCGGCGCAGCACGTATCGGCCCGACATTTCTTGAGACTGGGTCAACGCTATACGTGCCGCTCTGGTACATGTGAACGAGATGGGCGGTTCCGATCCAGAATTGGTGATATGCGGCGCCGTCCTAGGTGTATGGGCCACGGCGGACCCGCGGTCTGAGCTCTAGAATCGAACACACTCATCAACTGCAGGAGCAGTTCATGGTCGGAGTAGTCGTCGTTCTAATTGTCGCCTTCATCGGCAGTCTGCTCATGCTGGTGGCCTGGGCCAAGGGTCACCTGCGGCATGGTCTCAAGGGCTACCCGCACGAAGGAGTTGCCATGATGGCCTTTCGACCCGCTAAGCCAGCGTCGCTGTGGGATCGCTGGAGTCAACGGTCACGGAAGCCTTCGACAAACAACTCCTGAGTCAGGACACTCGGAGTACGGAAGCTTCACCCACGCAGCGAGCGCCGAGGTGCCTGATTGAGAGCGCGCACCCAAACCGAGCGTGGGACTCCGTCCCAGAATTGTTGTTAGGGAGTTGTCCAAGGAACTTCCACCGTCTGCCCAGCGTCTTGTAGCTGTGCGGATTGTTGGCTTTTGCCTCGTATTGGTTTTCGTGGTTGCCGCCTGCACTTCTGGTCAAGATGTGGGCTTGAACACAACAACCACCGAATCGATCGGCGTCTCACAAGAGATAGCCGACTTGGAGGCGGCGAAGCGACGGATCGAAGAGTTGGAATCGACCGTCGAGAACCTCGGCAATCAGAATCAAGAACTGACTCTCGCGCTAGAGGAAAAGGAAGCAGCTCTGAGGGCTGCCAACCGGCAAGACAACATAACTCAGCCGGTCGGTGTTTGTCCACAACCGGGGATGGAACCTGGAGGAGGCCAACAGGTGGTGCTCCTCTACCTCACCTGTGATCAGATGACGACGAACGACAACCGGGTATTGGCCGGTCTCGTGCCGGTTCGACGCATCGTCGCCCAAGGCGAAAATGCCTTGGCAGTCGCCATGGATGCTCTCCTATCTGGGACGACCGACCCTGAGGAGACCGCCGGGTATGGGTCCTTCTTGTCATCCGCTACCGAGGACGCCCTGATCGCAGCCGACACTGAGGGCACTGTTGCTGTCATTGACTTGGACGCCGCGCTGATCGGATCACTGAACAACGTGAGCACCTCTACCGGAGGCGCCTATTTCCGGGGACAGCTCTACGGCACGGCCTTCGCCAACGCACCTGTCGACTCAGTCGAATTCCGTCTCGACGGAGACCCTGTCAGCTTCTGTGCGCTCATGGAGCTGGTATCCGACTGCACGCCCATCACGCGGAGCGAGTGGAATCGGGATTACACACAGACATTCGAGAAGTGAGCCGGTCGCAGAAGTGCCGATACTGAGCGGGTGACTTGACTCTGAGTCGAATTGCCGTACAACCGTGGGGTCCTCTGCTGCGTTGTATAGGTGTGGATCGAAGTGCTGAGTTGTATCTCAAGCATCGGAGTGATCTTCTCCGGTATGCGACCTCGCTTGTCAGCGCTTCCCAGGCGGAGGACATTGTGTCCACGGTGGTCTTGAGGGCAATGCGCCGTGGGCCGCTGAGCGATATCGAAAAGCCGTTCGCTTACCTGATGAAGGGGGTATTGAACGAGGCTCGTTCGGTCTGGCGGCGGACCACTCCTGTTTCGCTTGACGGGGTAGATGTGGGTCGCCTTCCCGACGAGGTGGTGGAGACCCTGGATGCTGTATGGCAGCTGCCAGTCCAACAACGCGCCGTCGTGTACTTGTTCTACTGGGAGGACCGGCCCGTGGACGAGATCGCAGAACTGATGGGGATCAGCTCAGGTGCCGTAAAACGATATCTGCACAATGCTCGCAAACGATTGAAGGACCAACTGTGATGACGCTATCCAGAAACCAAGAGGAAAAAGTGCGCAGGGCAATAGGGGTACTGGTGGACACCACACCCCCTGGCTTCGAGTTCGAAGAACTCACCTCCACGACTCTGGCTCCCAAACGACGCCCACCAATATCTGGATGGCTCACCTTCGCCACGGCTTTCCTGCTGGTCGCCGTGCTTGGGGGCCTGGTTGTGTGGGCCACCCTTTCAGAGCAGTCAGACTCCGATACCGCGTCCGACCCCGCCTCCGGCGAAGTGGTGCTTCTCCAGGACCCACTCGTTGTCAGAGGCGCCGAGAGCCCCGAGCCGCTCTTCGACACGTCACAGCTCGGCACGGAAGTCGAGCTCTCGGAGCCGGCCGACATCGGTGCCACAATTGTTCGAATCGAGGAATGGCTCGAGGACGTCGAGGAAGACGACATTATCAAGTATGTGGTGGCAGGAGCGATATCCACCGGAGCGCAAGCAGGGACCTTGGAAACCTCAAGTGGCCGCGGCTGGGGACTCTGGATAGTGCCCGCTACGGATGCGCTTCCCAGCTGGTCAGGCAGCAACGAAAACGAACCACAGCTCCTAATCGGATGGCATCCCGGCACGGATCACCCCACCGAAGCCGATATTGGCCTGCAGGGGACATTCGCATGGGGGCCCCTATCAACGGAGGCCTCCGTTGTTACAGCCAGCCACGGCGACACGACAGTCTGGCAGAGGCCAGTCGGTGGGATAGCAGTGTTTGACATCACCAACCCGGCACAGCACCCCATCGTGTGGACCGCCTACGACCAGAATGGCGACGTCATAGAAACCGTCACAGACCTCGGGGCCGACGAACCCGCTCCATAACGGCAATCGGCGAACCGCGGCCCGAGCGAGACGTGCCGATCGGGTGCGCCGTCAGATATGGGCGATATCGCAACCGAACTGTTGATCTGGGCGGAACTTGACGAGGGTGGAAGACATCTAACTGCCGTGAGTCGCCTTGTGGTCTCTCTCTTGCTGATTGGCGGCCTTGTAGCTGCATGCGGAGGGAGTGATCCGGGTGACGCCATGGGCGGCGCGGAGGTTGACCCGGGCAACGTTGACCCTTCGGTTCCCGACGTCGATCTCTACGAACAGCCAGTGGCTGACGCCCCTGACCCTGCTGACAGAGCCGGAGCGGCCGCGGATTACATCGAGTGCATGTATGGGATCTCACAAGGTGGATGGTCGATGGATTTTGGACCTCCGGGCAGCGCCTCGGATCCCGAGGAGGCTCTACTGCTGTTCGTGAGCGGTGGCCTGTTCTCTCTTCCTGCTCAGGATTACGTCGCCGAAGGCCGGGACCAAGATCGCATGCTGTACACGTACTCGGTGGCAGGGGTCGCCAAAGTAGCTGTCATTGTGGCTGACAGCGCCGAAGTTGAACTTGACGCAGAAGACGGATGGGTGGTTGAGACCTTCGCCAGTTGTGACCCGGCTGAGTACGACCAATCGACCGACGACCAACTCCCCGTGGATGTCTGGCTTGACGCCCAAGGCAACCGAGCGCCGACATCGATCATCACTTCGTTTCGAGGGCCGGAGCATTGCGACTGGGAATCGGTCACTTTCTTGGTCTTCGAAGATCGTCAGTACTTCAGCGATCCGCGAGGTGTGCTAGCTGACTTTGGGTTCGTTGTCCCGTACGACGACGATGCCGAACTTCCCGGTGATGCCACGAATACTGGCTATCACCTTGACGGCCGACAGCTCTGGGTTTCTTCAGAAGAGGCGGTCGCATATCTCGTGGACGACAACCGAGTCGAAGCCTGGCCCACCACCACTGATCCGGTCGGATGCGCCTGAGAACTAAGCGCCTAGCGCTCATTAGTCAGGGGCGGAAGTCCAATTGACCGAATGCCGTCCGAGCGAGCGCCGACGTGCCGATATCGCGCAGGTACCTTTGGGGACGTGGCTGACAATCGTGACTTCAACTGGGCCATGACGGCTGGCTCCCGCATGATCTCATTCAGCCCGATGCCAGACCGTGCTCAGTCGTCGCAGGAGATCGAATCGGTCACAGCGACACTCCCAGATGGTCGGGTCCTCGTCCCGCAGAAAGTGGTCGCAGAAGAAGCGACGGAGCCAAGAGGCGTCGACTTTCTGTTCGACGAGACGCTCCTCGACGGTGCTGTCGTCCGTATGAATGGCTTGGTGATCTACACGATTGATTCAAACCGATAAGGCCGAGCCATACGTGCCGATATCGCTCGGGTGAACGAGATGTGGGATATGCGCTCGATAACGTTGATATCGGGCGGTCGATCACGAGTGAGTCTTCCTGGGTACTGGACCGGCTGTGATGGACGACCACCGACCCACACGGGCAGATCCTCTGTGGTATAAGTTTGAGGGGGAGGTGATCGTCGCATGGCTTCTCTAGAGGTCGGCACTACACATCTGGAATACGTTGACTACGGATCCGGCACACCTGTCGTCTTCGTGCATGGAGGTTTGTCTGATCTGAGGATCTGGGAGTTCCAGACCGAGGCTTTCGCCAAGCAATACCGGGCGGTTGCATATAGCTTTCGGCATTACCACCCGAATCCGCCTGTAGCGACCGGTTCTGATATCACCCATGAAGTGCTTGTGGACGACCTGGCCCTCCTACTCGGAAAGCTGGATCTGGCACCGGCTCACCTGGTCGGCCAGTCGACCGGAGCATTTGTCTCTCTGCTGTTGGCCCGGGATCAGCCGGAGCTCGTACGAAGTCTCACCCTCGCCGAACCACCAGCGTTGCCTCTGCTGGATCTGGATGTACCGCCAAAGCCAACGCAGATTCTCAGGCTTCTGCTCAGGGATCCAGCTACCGCAGTCGCTGTGATCAAATTTGGCGCCAAAGGGCTCGGACCCACCGCCCGTGCCTTTGAACGCGGCGATGACGAGAAGGGCCTACGCGCATTCGTCACCGCTGTCATCGGGAAGGAAACGGTGGCAGGCTGGACTGATGAAGAGTTTCAGCGGGCCCGAGACAACCTAGGAGCCTTTAAAGCGGTTCTTGCCGCCGGAATGCCCGCATTCGGCGAGAAACATGCCAGAACAATCGACATCCCCACCCTGCTCATCACCGGAGAAAAAAGCGCTGCAGTCCTACATCGAATCACCGACAAGCTCGAACAACTGATACCCGACACAGAGCGAGTCGACATGCCCGGCGTATCTCATCAAATGTTCCGAGACGACCCCAATGCGTTCAACGCTGCAGTACTCAGATTTCTCGACACTCACAACCGTCAAGACAGCGCCTAACACGGTCCCCGAACGATCAGTTCGGATATCTGTCGACTACTGATCGGCAGTTCTGGATCGCACGCCGAGGTGCCGATAGCGGACGGTCTCACATATGGGCGGTTTTGCGCCCGATTAATCGTTAGGTAGCGGCCCTCGCCTCCTGGAGGACTGCCAAATACGGGCGGGAACCCGGCTGGTATTCCACCAACTCCCAACCAGCCCGCTCGGCTAGCTCTTTGAGTTCCTCGACCGGGACGAACAGGTAGTCGAACCAGCTAGTAGCCACGTCGCTCCAGCGAGCACGGAGACGAATCTGACCCGGATGTCTGCCACGGTTTCTGTTCCGTTCGTGGTAAGCGAGGTGGAGGGGATCCCCAGTGGCGAAGGGGTCGACACAGGTCCCGATGATCTCAGCACCCGGGGCAGCCACTTCTGCCAGGGCTCCGAGGAAGCTAAGGCCATGCGCCGGGCTCTCCAGCAGCCCGTAGTTG
>Ga0214472_10001944_pt1 | contig 22458 bp, 12 predicted proteins | sample RVTome_6_FD_207662 | JGI IMG/M metagenome (GOLD analysis project Ga0214472, IMG submission 207662) | Soil microbial communities from uranium-contaminated site in the Upper Colorado River Basin, Wyoming, United States - RVT140D175 | ecosystem: Environmental > Terrestrial > Soil > Contaminated >...
GAGCAGCGTGCAATTCGGATTCTCGCCGACATTATTGGACCAGACGGCGTCGATTGCGAATCTCACGAAATCGCATTCGTTGCGACTGACTGGACTGACGCCGAATGCGACGTATTACTTCCGGGTTACTTCCACGGATGAATTTGAAAACTCAACAACGTTTCCAAGCCCTGCAGATCCGCCAATGACATTCTCGACGCCGGCGTTTTTCGATACTTTGCCGAGCGATTTCGCCGCGGGTGCGTTGACGGGTCTGTCAACGGTCTCCGTAGGCAACGGGAGCCTGATTCTGACACCGCAGCATCTTGCCGATTTTGAAGGATCGGCGCTGCCGAGCGACTGGCAAAGCACTCCTTGGACGACGGGAGGGGCCGCCACGGTTAGTAACGGCGCACTGCACGTTGACGGAGCACTCGCATCGACGGGCCAATTCTTCGCCGGAAACAGATCGCTGGAATTCGAGGCGTCCTTCTCTGGCGAAGCGTTTCAACATATCGGTTTGGCGAACACATTAAACACGGCACCTTGGGCGATATTCAGTTCATCCGACGGCAGCGGGCTTTTTGCCCGAACGAACAACGGCGTCCAGACGCAAGACACGATGATTCCCGGGGCTTGGTTCGGCGGCGATCACACGTTTCGAATCGATCTTGGCCCGTCGTCCGTGCGGTATTCGATCGACGGCGTTCAGGTGGCTGAACACGCCTTTACGGTGAACGCGGCGGTCAGGCCGATCGCCAGCGATTCATTGACAGGTGGCAATCTACTGAACGTCAATTGGCTCCGGTTGAGTCCATACGAAACGAGCGGATCCATCGAGTCGCGCGTCTTCGACGCGGGTGCGCAGGTGCATTGGGCTGCCTTTCAATGGACTGCCGACACTCCCGCGAATACGTCGGTTCAATTAAGCGTGCGGATGGGAAACACTCCGCAACCGGACTCGGCTTGGACGGAGTTTGTGCCACTGCAATCTTCCGGAGTGACCGTAGGTGGAGTTTCACAGTATCTTCAGTACCGCGCCGAACTAACTACGAGCGACAATTCCGTTTCTCCGGGGTTGTCGGCCGTATCCGTCGCACATTCTCCTGCTTCGACGGATATCACGCCGCCGAGCGTCGCGGTCGCGTCTCCTGCCGCCCTAGAAACCAATGTCTCGCCGGCGGCGCCGGTCGTCGTTTCCTTCAGCGAGTTTGTGGACCCAGCTACGGTTAATTCGGCTACATTTCGTCTGCGCAAAGCGGGAAGCACAGTCGATCTGCCGGCCACAGTGCAATTGGTCGGATCGACCGCGACATTGACGCCACAATCGCCGCTCTTACCGGAAACACCGTACGAGGCCACGGTTTCAAACCAGATATCGGATCTTGCCGGAAATCAACAACCGCAAGATACGGTCTGGACATTTACAACCGGGTGGCAGGAGTTTACGGATGCGACCACGAGCGACTTTTCTGCGGGAACGTTGATTGCAGATGCCGCGGTCGCAGAAACCGTTGACGGTGAAGTCACATTGGCGCCGGTTGCCGGAGCGGAGTTTTCAGGAAATTCGCTATCGGTTGATTGGAACAGTGTCATCTGGCAAACGGGGGGATCGACCGCGGTGGATTCGGGCCGCGTGTCGATCGACGGCGCATTATCCCTTCACGTGCCTACGTTTGGTCCGGGGCACTCCGTTGAGTTTGTGGCCACCTTTTCAGGAGAGCCGTTTCAGCATGCGGGCTTCGCAACCGATCTGATTGAAATGCCTTGGGCGATCTTCAGCACGGCCGACGGCGGCGGTCTCCTCGCCAGGTCGTCGGGTGTGACGACTTCGTTGAATACTGCGCTGTTGGGATCACCGCATCGATTTCGGATCGACTGGCAACCCACCACGATCACTTATTATGTCGACGGTACGGTGGTCGCCGTCCATGACGTGAGCATCACCCAAAATATGCGAATGGTCGCCAGCGATTTGCAATCCGGCGGAGGGGCACTAACGGTCGACTGGATGAGACTCGGACCATATAGCATGGTTGGCGGATTCGAGTCCCGAATTTTCGATGCTGGCGAAGTCGTCACGTGGGATCAAGCGTTTTGGAAATCCACAACGCCGGCGAGTACTGACCTCTCGTTGAACGTACGGCTGGGGAACACGCCGCTTCCGGATTCTTCCTGGACCGCGTGGGTTCCTCTGGCGTCGACTGGCCAGATGGTAGGCGCCACGGCCAGATATGCCCAATATTCCGTAACACTCAACGGCCCAGGCGGCTTCACAGCCGGAGAGGCGCCGCAACTGGAGGATATACGGTTTCGTTATTCACCTGTGACCAGCGACACGACCGCACCGCAGATTGTGACAGTTTCGCCGCCGCCGGATGGTGCAAAGATCGACACATCGTCGGCCATTGAAATTGTGCTGAGTGAACTCATCGATCCGGCGTCGGTCGACGCAAACTCCGTCAGCCTCACAAACACTGCCGACGGCTCGCTGGTGCCTGTGAATCGCACGGTTTTCGGGTCCACGATCGTTCTGCAACCGCTTCAAGTGCTGGCGCCGAACACGACATACGCGGTCGCGGTTTCGCCGCAGATTTCAGATCTGGCTGGTAATACGCTCACGACGGGAAGCAATTGGTCATTCACGACCGACTTCTTGCGATATACGGATTCGACAACGGCGGATTTTTCCGCCGGAACGGATGATGGCGGAATTTCCGTAACCCAGGGTAGACTCACCTTGGCTCCGGCCACAAACGGTGATTTCGAAGGGTCGGCCCTACCCGCCGGCTGGTTTAGCGCCGCCTGGGATCCCAATGGTGTCGCGACGGTAAACAACGGCCTTTCTGTTGACGCTGCCAGAGCCGGGACCGACACAACATTCGGTCCCGGCCGTTCGTTGGAATTCATCGCCACTTTCGGCAGCGGGAGCGGACAACATGCCGGCCTGGGAATCGACTTCAATTCCTCGCCATGGGCGATTTTCAGTACGCGTGAAGGCGGCACTTTGTATGCCCGCACGTCTGGCTTCGGAGACACGCCGATTGGCAGCCAATGGTTGGAATCGCCGCACCGTTTTCGAATCGAGTGGAATCCGGCCAATATCGACTACTACATCGATGACACGCTAGTCGCCTCGCACAACGTATCGCTCGCCACAGCAATGAGGCCGCTTGTCAGCGACGCGACGCTCGACGGCGAGACTCTGGACGTTCAATGGATGCGCCTGTCGCCGTATGCCACGACCGGGACGTTTACTTCGCAGGTCTTCGGTTCGGACGGCGTTGCGGAATGGGACGCGGCGTCCTGGATTCAAGAAACTTCCAGCGGCACGTCCGTTTCAGTCGCCGTGCGCACCGGCGGCACGCCCACGCCCGACGCCAGTTGGGGTGCCTTTACGCCGCTTGCCGCTTCCGGCCAATTGATTGGCGTCAGCAGCCGTTACCTGCAATATCAGGTCATTCTGTCAACGAGTGACCTGAGTGTCACCCCTTCAGTCGATGAATTCTCGGTACAGTATGTGATCATTTCCGACACGACTCCGCCTATGGTGGTCAGTCAGACGCCTGCGCCCGGCGCAAGCAACGTCAATCTACTGTCACCAGTCGTCACGATGTTCTCTGAAATGATCGACAGCGCGACGATTACGCCGCAAAGCGTTCGATTACGCATCGTGGGTTCCGTCGATGACGTCGCCGCTATCCTGTCGGTTTCCGGAAACGAGGTAACCATTCAGCCGCTAGCGCCCTTGCAGGGAAACACGCAATATGAAGTGATCTTTGACGGCGCCGTGGCTGACAGCGCCGGCAATACCATGACCAATCCCGCTGTTTGGCAGTTTACAACCGGCCAAGGCCAATTCCTCGACACCACCGTCGGCGATTTTGGCAACGGAACGGCATCCGACGTCGTCGTCGTTTCCAACGGGGACGGCGCCTTGCAATTGAATTCGGTGTTTTCCGACAAATTCACGGATCCGACGCTGCAAGAGCACTGGACCGTGACGTCTTGGGAGCCATCAGGTGGTGGTCCAACCGCACTGACGATTGATGGCGGTATGGTGAACGTGGCCGGCGCCCAGTTGATCTCGGATCAATCCACCGCCGATGCCCCGGTGTCCGGGCGAGTCGCGTTTACGGCGCCTTTCCAGCATTTCGGCATGGCGACCGACCTTTCCGCCGTGGCGGGCAATTATTGGGCGATGTTCAGCACGGGTGGAACGTCGGATCGCTTGTTCGCTCGTGTGAACATGTCCGGGGCGACTCAGGATGTCGACATCGGCCCCTTGCCTGTTGGCCTGCACGACTATCGAATCTTGCCGATTTCTGGAGGTTTTGAATTCTACGTTGATGGCGTGCTGCAAACGACGTTATTCGCTTCGCTTCCCGGCGGCGTCACCATGAGCGCGGCGGCTTCCGCCTTCGGGAGCACGCCGATCGAGATTGACCAGGTCACAATCGATTCGTTCGTATCGGCTGGCGAGTTTTCGTCGAGCGTGTTTGACGCGCAGCGCAGCGCCACGTGGGGTGCCGCACAGTGGTCTGCCGAAATCCCTGCTGGTACTTCGGTCGCCGTTGAAACGCGATCCGGCGATGTCGCTTCCCCCGACGCCACATGGAGCGAATGGACGGCCGTACAAAACGGACAATCCGTCGGCAGTCCCGCAGCACGTTATATTCAGTACCGCGTGACACTCACAACCATCGATCCTTTGTTGACTCCCACGGTATTCGACGTACTTATCAATTGGCTGTAGAAAACATGAGCGTTGCGAACGGACCGTCCTTGTGTTGCGATCATTAGCTAAACGCCGTTTTTTCAAGTTTCTGGAAAAGGCCCTCGACCATGACTCGGGGCGGGCTTCTCTGTCGAAGTCGATGGGAGGAATGCCTGTTCGAACCGCGTCTTTTCCCCCGTTCGCACAGGTGCTGCCCTATTCCGATATTGGTCGAGTGGACTCCGAACGTGTAGTGCGAGACGACGCTGTCTTCGTCACGGGCCGCTTCCGGAGCGGCTCGACGTTGTTGTGGAACGTCTTTCGACAATGTGCTGATCTCACGTCCTACTACGAACCGTTCAACGAACGCCGCTGGTTCCGCGCCGATTGCCGGGGAGAACGCATCGACACGACGCACCTGGGCGTTGAGGATGAACTTCTGGAAAGCCCCGATCACAGGGCATTGGCAGCCGATTGGCCGATGTGTGGCAGTTAAATGGAACACATGCCTCCGTTGCGGCAGACGCGTTTGAGCGATCGCTGTGGACTGACGCTGTGAAAGCGAGGGGCGATCGATGCTTCAGACGATAACCGAAGTCCGCGCGGCGTACAGCGGCGAGGACGTGGCGGCCTCGTATGTCGACAAGCGTTTCACCAGCGCGTTGACGGCCCTCTTGCACGAACGCCAGGTGCAAGAAGTGAACCGGACGTTTGCGCGTTGCGCGCCCAGCGCGGCCTTAGAATTGGCGCCCGGTCCGGGGCGCATCACGCGGCACGTACACACGGCCGGCAAGCTGATCTGTGTGGAGTACAACCAATGCATGATCGACGTGGCCAAGAAAGCGCGCGCGTGCCCGGCCCAGTGGATTCGGGGCGATGGTTTCGCCCTGCCGCTGGATTGCCGCTTCGACCTGGTGTACTCCTTCCGCTTCATCAGGCATTTTCGCCGCGCCGACAGGGATCGGCTGTACGCGGAAATCCGGCGAGTGCTGACACCGGGGGGCATCCTTTTAATGGATGCAGTCAACCGGACGGTGTCCGAACCGTTACGGCGATCCAATCCGCGCGATTACACCGTATATGACAAGTTATATGAAGGCACGTCCGAGCTTGAAGTAGAACTGACTGATTCTGGTTTTGAGTTAGTCTCGGCGACGCCCGTCCAACGGTTCTTTTCGGCACAATCACGGGTGCAGAACATTGTGGGTCCCCGGTGGCCCCGGTTGTGCCGCAAACTAATCAAAATTTTGGAGTCGGTGCGGCAGGGCCCGGCACTGGAGTGGATCGTTACATGTCGCCGCGTATAGCCTATTGGACGACTTCATTCGTTCCGGAGATGGAGGCGATCGCGGCGGAAGTGGCCTTGTTGCGTCGCAATTTTCCTCGCAGCGTCATTTGGGGCGTTTCGAGCCGCGACGGAAACCGGCTTCACTGGACCAAAGGCTTTGCCGTCTCACCCCGATTCCAGATCCCGTTCCGTTTGATCACCGCAGTTGCTCAACATGCATTTCATATCAATCACTTGATAGGTGGACTGGGCGACTGGTTTCACCTCCGGTCGCTGACGAAACGCCCGACCGTTTTGACACTGGCCGTGAACGCTCCCGCTGCATGCCGAGAGTTGCTCGGCAGGGTCGACCGCTACGTTGTCGAATGGCCGGCGGCAATCGCGAACTTGTCGTTGCTGGGCGTCAATGCCGACCGGGTCGACGTGATCTATCCTTCGGTCGATATAGATAAATTCACCCCACGACCGCGGCCGGACGGACCGTTCACCGTGCTGTTCGCATCCAGCCCTGATCGAAAGGATTGGTTGACGGCACGAGGCGTCGACGCGCTGTTGGATACGGCGGCGCTCTGTCCGCAAATGCGGTTCCGCCTCCTTTGGCGTCCCTGGGGCGACAGCGCGGACGAAGTACGACGTTGGATCCAGCGCCGCGATTGCCGAAACGTGGAGCTCGTGACGGGCATAGTGACCGATATGGCGGAACAGTACAGTGCGGCCCACGTCACGGTGGTTCCATTCCGTGACTCAGCGAAGTGCAAGCCGGTTCCAAACTCCGTCCTCGAAAGTCTGGCCAGCGGCAGGCCAGTGGTGGTCACGCCGATTGTCGGGGTGGAGAGGTTGATTTGCGAATCACGCGCGGGACGTACGGCCAGTCCGGACGGTACTTCGCTGGCTGAGTCGCTTCGTAGAATCAAGGCTGAGTGGCCCAAATATTCTCACAATGCTCGCGACTTGGCAGTGGCTTGTTTTTCCACTACTCGCTTTGTCGAGTCGTACCGCAAAGTTTACAGCAAGGTACTATGAAGAACTCAAAGTGCCTGCTGATTTCCGAGATCTTTCCTCCGCACGTCGGCGGCAGTGGCCGGTGGTTTTGGGAGGTGTATCGGAGGATGGCGGCGGGAACTTGCGTCGTCGCCGCCGGAGAACATGAGGAGCAGGCGGAGTTTGACGCCCGATCGGACGTGCACATTGAACGAGTGCCGCTGTCGATGCGGCAATGGGGACTGCGTAGTTGGGAAGGGATTGGCGGGTATTGGACGGCGGTTCGGCGCCTTCGCACGTTGGTCGGCAAGTACCAAGTCAACTACGTGCATTGCGGACGGTGCATCCCCGAAGGCGTGATGGCTTACGCCTTAAAATGGCTGTGCGGATTGCCCTATGTGTGCTACGTCCACGGCGAAGATGTCGGCACCGCGGGAAACAGCCGCGAACACGCCATGCTTGTTCGCCGAGTCTTGAAAAGCGCGGACCTTTGTATTGCCAATAGCCAGAATTCTCGAAAACTGCTGACCGACGAGTGGGGCATAGACGAATCGAAGACCGTCGTATTGCACCCCGGCGTGGATGCGCGATGGTTTACTCCCGCGGCGCGATCGGAAACAGCCCGGAACCGGTTAGGCTGGGGCGACCGGCCCGTGTTGCTCACCGTGGGCCGTTTGCAGCGGCGCAAAGGGCAGGATCAAATGATTCGCGCGCTGCCGCTTATCAGGCAACAGTTTCCGAACGTGCTCTACGCGGTGGTCGGCGGTGGGGAAGATAGGACTCGGCTTGAGCAGTTGGTTGCCGCATTGAACCTACAAGAAAACGTGCGGCTGCACGGCGAATTGGGAGATGAATTGCTGTTGGATTGCTACCGTCAGTGCGACCTGTTTGCGCTGCCCAATCGTGAGCTGGACGGCGATATCGAGGGCTTCGGCATGGTGCTGGTCGAGGCGCAAGCCTGCGGCAAACCGGTGATTGCCGGCCGATCGGGCGGCACGTCCGAAACGATGATCCCGGGCAAGACCGGCCTGGTTGTACCATGCGAAACGCCGGAGCCGCTGGCGGAAGCGGTGCTGCACCTATTGGAAAACGACGCGCTGCGCGAGCAGATGGGCGCCGACGCCAGGCGATGGGCAGCCGATCATTTCGAATGGGAAACACTGGCCGGTTCGGCGCGCGAACTGTTTCATCGCTCCCGGGCTTCATTTCATCCCGCTGGCATCGTCGCAGAAAACTCAGCCGCCGAAACTTCAGTCTCCGCAGTGCGATGATATTGGATACGCAACAATCGCACGCTTGTTCAATGTCCGCACGCGACCGACGTGGCATCAGCCTTTCGGCCAATGCACATGCCGAATTGGCGAGAAAGCACGAGCCAGTGACCGTCGGCGTTCCGCTGCCGCAAGGTGTGTGGACGCCGGATGTCAAATGGCAGTTGTTGGATGTCACTCGTTCCGTTGAAATCCCCTGCCAGACGGAGAACCTCGCGCAATGGCCGGACGGTTCGGTGAAATGGCTGTCGCTGTCGTTTTTGACCACTATCGCGGCTAATGAAACCGCCCGATTTGAGATTCGTCCCGCGGGCTCCCGGCCGGGTGAAGTGGACTTCCGCTCTCGGCTGACGTTTCGGGAATCGGACGGCGAGCTTGCCGTCGACACGGATGCCTTTCGTTTTTTTATGCCAAAGCGCGGTGAATGGGAGTTGTCGGATTTTCAAGCCGACTCATTGCGCGATTGTCAGCCGTCGCTGCTTCGATTCAAGTGCGTTGATGCAAAAGATCGAATACGCGCGGCCGAGGTGCAAACACTTGCCGTTCAGAGCGCCGGCCCGGTGCGGATTGATGTCGTATTCGTTGGCAAATTCCGCAAGTGCCGCGGATTGCGAATTGCCGGACGACTGAGTTTTTTTGCCGGAACGGGATTGGTACGCGCGGAGGTCACGCTGCAAAACCCTGGCCGGGCGCGGCACAAAGACGGATATTGGGATCTGGGCGATCCGGGTTCCACCTACCTGCGCGGCGCCTGGTTCGAATTGGATTTACAAGCGGCGAGGAACACAACTATCGAGTGGATCGAGCAGCCGTTGGCCGACCGGCTTTCGGCCGATACCGGGAATTTTCGCATCCATCAAGAGTCCAGTGGCGGCGAAAATTGGAACAGCCGAAACCACTTGGATCGGCACAGCATAGTGCCGCTGCAAATTCGAGGATACCAGACCCATCTCGACCGGGCGATTCGCACAGGACAACGAGCCAGTCCCGTGGTCTGCATTTCCTCAGAGGTCGGGTCCGTCGCTTGCGCGCTGGAAGAGTTTTGGCAGAAGTTTCCCAGTGCCATTGAAGTCGATGAAAATAATTTGCGCGTTTCCTTCTGGCCTTTGAGCAATGCGTTGCATGAGCTGCAGGCCGGCGAACATTGCACACGCGTCGCCTGGTTCCGTTTCGACCGTAATCGACAACAGCCGCGCCAAGCGCTAGCATGGGTCCACGAACCGGTTCTGATTACGGTCGATCCACAATCGATTGCTGAATCTGAGGCTGTCTGTTGGTTTCCACAGCCCGATGCACCCGAACGCCCCGCATTGCGAGAGGTTTTAGCCGGCGCTCTCGATTCGGATCGAAGTTTCTTCGCCAAGCGCGAGGTGATCGACGAGTACGGCTGGCGCAATTATGGCGACGTGTGGGCGGATCACGAAGAGGCGTATTGTGACGATCCGCCGCCTGTGATCTCGCACTACAATAACCAATACGACTTACTTCACGGTCTGCTGATTCAATACCTGCAGAGCGGCGACGCGCGCTGGTGGCAATTGGCCGATCCGCTGGCGCGCCACATAATGGACGTCGACATCTATCACACGGACCGAGACAAGCCTGCATACAATGGCGGGCTGTTTTGGCACACCGCGCATTACCATGACGCCGGCACGAGTACGCATCGCTCCATGTCGCGCACGATGCGCGGAAAAGCGATGCCCGCGCCGGGCGGTGGGCCGGCCAATGAACACAACTACTCCACGGGGCTGTTGCTTTACCATTATCTTACCGGATGCCGCCGCGCTCGCCGCGCGGTAATTGGCCTGGCCGACTGGGTAATCGCCATGGACGACGGACGCCAGCACGTCCTGGGCATTTTTTCGGACCATCCTACCGGCGACGCCAGCAGAACCGCACTGGCCGGCTACCACGGTCCGGGACGCGGCGCCGGAAACTCGATCAACGCGCTCGTCGACGGCTGGTTGGTGTCGGACGACGAAAAACACCTTGTTAAGGCAATCGAACTGATCCGTCGCACGATTCACCCGAAAGACGATTTGCGGTCACGCGGTCTGGGAAACGCCGAACTGCGCTGGTCGTACACGGTGCACTTGCAGGCATTGATGCGCTTCTGCGAGGCGACCGCCCGTCGCGACGGCCTCCACGACGTGCATCGCTACATTCGCGCGGCTGTTTTGCACTATGCCCGATGGATGGCCGAACATGAGCGGTTCTATCTCGACCATCCGGAGGAATTGGAGTTTCCCACCGAGACTTGGGCGGCACAAGAGTTGCGCAAGGGCAACGTGCTGTTGATGGCGGCGTCGTTGTCAGATGGAGCGGAACGCGAGAAATTCGCGCGCCGGGGCCGAGAGATACTTGACCGCGCCTGGCAGTCGCTCGTGTCTTTCGATACACGGCAGTGCACGCGCCCGTTGGCGCTGGTTTTACAGCAGTCGTATCTGGAACGATACTTTGCCTCGCCGAACGCAGCGCGCTGGCGCATCGTGCCGGACGCAAAGAACGGAACGCATGACGGCGGATGGGGCGACCCGCTGCCGTTGGTCAGTCAGAAGGCCGCGATTCGGCGGGCGTTCCGGTCTCCACGAGCAATCGCCGGCCGTCTCTTGTTGGCGATTCAGCCGCGGCGATGGAAGTGCGCCGTCCGGCAAACTTGGTTTGGCGAGCACATACGCAGATGCATCGAGCGATTTTGAAACAAGCGCCGCCGGGTCTCCATATTGTCGTCCGGCCGCTCAGGACCAGCAAGGTTTCAAAGCGCGCCGCGCTATGCGTGATACTGGTCACGGTTTTTGTCGTGGCATCCGGCTTTCGCGCGACGGCCGACGACGCCGGATTCCGCATTTGGCGCGATAACACGGGACAATCATCGTTCAAAGCACAATTCATCGCTGTCAGAAACGGCGCGGCGGAATTACGGTTGAAAAACGGCAATCGAGTGCTCGTTCAACTGACCAAATTAAGCGCCGAAGACCAATCGCTTGTTCGCCAATTGGCCACCCCGAATCCGAAAGCACAGGTTGACGGATCGACGCCGGAAACGCCACAGAGCGTGAAGCGGGCGGGTTTGTTGAATTCTTCGGATCTTCAATACCTCGGCGCCTTCCGTGTTCCGCTGGGCGACATTGGAGCGTCTTCGTTTGCCTACGGCGGCACCGCCTGCGCCTTCAACCCCGCGAATCGTTCGCTGTTTATCGTCGGACACGACCATCACCAGGCGGTTGCGGAGATTGAAATCCCCCGGATCGTCCATAGCGACAAGATTGCTGATCTGGCAACCGCCAAAGCGCTTCAGCCTTTTGCCCGCGTGTTGCCTCGCATTCCCCATTTTACTTTGGAGGGGAACGTCAAGATTGGCGGGCTGCTGGTTGTCGACGGCCAACTGATCGGGACGGCCTATGAATATTACGACGCGGATGGAAACGCGAGAGAATCGCACTTTCGGCTTTCGTCGTTGGATTTGAAATCGGCGGACATCGAGGGTCTCTTTCAGGTCGGCCGTCAGGGTGGCGGCTTCGTCGGCGGATACATGACCGCCGTGCCGGGCGCATGGGCCGAAAGGCTGGGGGCGCCCTTCCTGACAGGACAAGCGGCACTGAGCATCGTCAGCCGCACGTCGGCCGGCCCGTGCGCGCTGGGGTTCGACCCGAAACAATTGGGCGCACGTGTCGCCAACGTCAGGCCGTTTGTGTGGTATCCGCTGGCCTTTCCGCTACGCGACGAAACGAGCACGAATCTGGTCTACAATCTGACATCCGACATCTCCGGCGCATATTTTGACGAGGGCAGCGGGTCGGTGCTGTTTTTCGGCTCTCATGGAACCGGCGAATACTGCTATGGCACGCCGGAGGAGTGTGGCGATCCAGTACGCGGTGGAAAGGGAACACACTCGCGGGGCGGGCGTTACCGCTACCAGGTTTGGGCATACGACGCGTTTGACTTCGTGGCCGTCAGCAACGGGCGGCGAAAGCCATGGGAACTTGAGCCGTACGCCGTGTGGCCCCTGGAGTTTCCATTCGCGGAAAAAAACGCGATGATCGGCGGCGTCGCGCATGATCCCAATACCGGGAGGATCTTTGTTTCGCAGTTGTACGGCGACGTCATTGGATATGATCTCAATCCGATTATTCACGTCTTTACCATCCGACCCGCGAAGACAACGCATCCGTGAGTTTGGGGACCATTCCTAACAGTCAAGGGCACGTCTCAACGGCAACGTCCCATTGTCGATGCGACGAGCCTCTTTTCGATGTCCGGCCGACCATTTGTCACGTGCTGCACACGATGCACTTCGGCGGCGGAGAAATGCTGGCCCGCGAGTTCGCATTGGCGCACGGCGGGGAATTTCGCGCGGTGTTTGCGCTGTTGGACGACATCGGCGACCTCGGGCGGGAAATGCGGGGCGACGGCCACGTCGTCGAGGTGATCGGCCGGCGGCCAGGATTCGATGGGCGGTGCGCAGGCCGGCTGCGGGCGTTTCTTCGCCGCGAAAACGTCCAACTGGTTCACGCGCATCAGTACGGCCCGCTCCTTTATTCGGCCTTGGCCCGGCTGCCGCGACGGCGGATTCCGATCTTGTTCACCGAACATGGCCGCGATGAACCCGACTATCGTCGCCGCAAACGCGTCTCGGCCAATCGCCTGCTGCTCACGCGGCGCGACCGTTTTGTCGCCGTTGGCGAGCGTGTCCGCCAGGCGCTGATCGAATACGAAGGCCTTCCCGCCCAGCGCGTCGAAGTGATTTACAACGGCCGGGACCTGACGGCCTACGACCCGCGGCGCCCTTTGCGGCGACAAGTCAGAGCCGAGTTGGGACTGCCGGACGAATCGTTCGTCGTGATTCAGGTGGCTCGCTTGAATCGGCTCAAGGACCATCCGACGGCATTGCGCGGCTTTCGTCGCGTCGTCGACACGGTTCCCCTCGCGCGGCTGCTGCTGGTGGGCGACGGCGAGGAGCGGCCTTCGATCGAACGGATGATCCGCGAACTTCACCTGCAAAATGTAGTACATTTATTGGGCAGCCGCGACGACGTGCCCCGGCTGTTGCAAGCCGCCGACGTTTTTCTGTTGACCAGCATTACTGAAGGCATACCGCTGACGTTGATCGAAGCCATGGCCACCGGCCTGCCCTGCGTGGCCACGCGGGCGGGAGGAGTGGACGAAGTCGTGGTGAACAAGGAAACGGGGCTGCTTTCCGATGTGGGGGATGCTGGCTCCTTGGCCGAGCAATTGTGTTTCTTGGCGAATGGTGAAGATGTCCGGCGGCGATTTGGACGAGCCGGCCACTCTCGCGTGAAATTGCATTTTGACGCGCGCCGCATGCACAAGCGCTATAGGAGCTTATACATACAATTGACTTCAGATCAGGTATCAACCGCCCGATCATACGATCGCACAACTTAGGCGACAACGGCACATCGGCATTTCCATGCGCATCCTGTTCTTAAGCGAACAATTGCCCTATCCGCTTCACGACGGGGGCAATCTTAGGACGTATCATGTCCTCAAAGCGCTGGCGACGCGTCACGAAGTCACTCTTGTAACGCATTGTGATAAAACGCAAAGTCGCAAGGCGTTGACGGCGTTTGACGGCTTGTGCCGTGTCGTGGCAGTGCCGGAATCCGGTACCGGTATACGGTTAGGCGGAAACATCGCGCGCTTCGGATATTCGGGCCGGCCGCTGTTCGTGCTGAAGAACCGATCGCAACGACTCCTCCGTGAAGCACGACGGCAATTGGAATCAGAACCGTTCGACGTCGTCCACTTTAGTCACCTCGATACGGCGTGCTATGTTTGCGAGGGACACTGGAGTGCTAAAACGGTCTTCGATACGCACAACTGCCTATCGGCGATGGCGTCGCAATTCGATGGACGAACGGTCGGACGAACGCGCGCCGCGGTTCTGGCGCGTGAGGCCAGGTCATTGCGGCGGTTTGAGGCCGAAGTCTGCGCGGCTGTTGACGCCGTTCTCGTTTGCTCAGAAAGCGACGAAAAAGAGTTCCGGCAACTTTGCGACTCCGGGCACTACCATGTCGTTCCCAACGGCGTCGACACGAACTATTTTAGTGCGAAATTACGGGACGAGGAGCAGCAGGGCGAGTTAGTATTCACCGGCGCGATGGGTTACGCTCCCAATGAACAAGCCGCTTTGTATTTTTGCCGAAAGATTCTGCCCCGGTTGCATCAACAAGGCATTAGTGCGCGGGTGACGTTTGTGGGACGCGGTCCGTCGCCCCGCGTGAAATCGCTGCATAACGGAACGACGATCCGCGTCACCGGTGAAGTGGATGATGTCAGACCATACTTGCGACGGGCGCAAGTCGTTGTGGTTCCGTTGCGGCACGGCAGCGGGACGCGGCTAAAAATCCTTGAAGCGTTCGCCATGGGAAAACCGGTCGTGTCGACGCGTCTGGGCGCCGAGGGGATTCCGTGCGAACACGAACGAGAGATTCTGTTGGCGGATGACGATTTCGCGTTTGCGCATCAACTGGTTCGATTATTGAATGATCCGACGGCACGCCGACGAATCGGCCAAGCAGCACAAAGGCAGGCCCGACGACAGTTCGACTGGGCTGCAATCGGCGAAAAGTTGTGCAACGTCTATGATCAACTGGCAGGCAGTCGACTTGCGATTGGCACGAGATAGCAATGTCATACAACATGATATTACACGTACGCAGCGTCACCGGTTGTGGCGGAGGGCCGGAGAAGACGATCCTGAATTCACCCCGTTTCTTGACGAAGTTGGGTTATCGATCCGCCTGCGCGTACCTGCGCCCGCCGCGCGATGCGATGTTTCAGTCCCTGCGCCAGCGCGCCAGCGCAAGCGGGGCTCGGCTGATTGAAGTGGATGATCGGGGCGCGCTCGACTATTCACTCGTGAAGCGGCTAATCCGAACTTGCCGCGAGGAACAAGTCGCCGTCTGGCACGGCCATGACTACAAAAGCAACGCTTTGGGCTTGCTCGTTCGGCGGTTCTGGCCGATGACACTTGTCACTACGGTGCACGGATGGGTGGAGCACACACGCCGCACGCCGCTATATTACAAGATCGACAAACTGTGCCTGCCGAGATACGACGAAGTCATTTGTGTGTCGAGCGACCTTCACGCAGAGTGTCTTCGCGTGGGTGTTTCGCCTTCTCGCTGTCATTTGATCCACAACGCCATCGACGTGGAGGAGTTCCGCCGGTCAAGGACGTCAGCGGACGCACGCAAACTGTTTTCTGAAGCGCCGGCGAATGCGATCATCGGCGCTATGGGCAGACTGTCTGAGGAAAAGGGCTTCGACATCCTCATCCGCTCCGTGCATCGATTGATTAAGTCGGGCCACGACGCGAGCCTTTGGATCGCCGGTGAGGGACCGGCGCGGCGGTCGCTGCAATCACTCGTCAATGATCTGGGCGTGGCCGAAAAGGTCCGGCTGTTAGGGCACGTGGAGGATATCAAGTCCTTCTTCGAGGCGATCGACCTGTTCGCTCTCAGCAGTTTGCGGGAGGGATTACCAAATGTACTGTTGGAAGCAATGGCCATGGAAATCCCCATCGTGGCGACGCGCATCGCCGGGGTGCCATCGCTGGTGGCTGACGGTCAGAACGGCTTGCTTGTCGACCCGAATGATGTCCGAAAGTTGGCGGATTGTCTTCAGCGGTTGCTGCTCGATAACCGCCTGCAGGATTCGCTCAGAACTGCGGCTCGAACCACCATTGAAAACGGCTTCAACTTTCAACAGCGAATGCAGAAGGTGGTGGATATCTACGATCGGCTTCTTGGGCGTTCGTTGGAGATTGGCAAATCGTTGGCATGCGGCGTATAATTAGAACTCAGCGTCGGGCAATCCCGGGAATAGAACCGGGTGACGAATTCAATGGGCGATGCCGACATCTCGCAGCTCGAATTCCTCAAGCGAGTGCAGGATCGCTCCCTTACGGTGGGTGTCGTCGGCTTGGGGTACGTCGGCTTGCCGCTGGTGCGGACGTTCGTGGCGTCCGGCTTTCGCACGATGGGTTTCGACGTCGATCCGTCGAAGGTCGAGCGCCTGTTGGCCGGCGACAGTTACATCGGCCACATCCCGTCTAGTTGGATTGCCGATTGTGTGGCCGACGGCAAATTCATCCCGACGCCCGACATGGCTCGCTTGTCGGAAGCCGACGCACTGTTGATCTGCGTGCCGACCCCTCTTACGGCCGAAAACGAACCCGACTTAAGTTTCATTCGCTCCACCGGGCAGCAAATCGCCAAAACGCTCCGTGCGGGTCAACTTGTGGTGTTGGAAAGCACGACCTATCCCGGCACGACACGCGACGTGCTGCTGCCGATTTTGGAATCGAGCGGCCGGACCGTCGGCCGCGACTTTTTTTTAGCGTATAGCCCGGAACGGGAAGACCCGGGCAACCGTGAATTTGAAACCGCGCGGATTCCAAAAGTCGTTGGCGGCATCGACGACACCAGCTTGCGTTTGGCTCAAGAATTGTACCACTCCGCGGTAGAGCGGGTCGTGCCGGTATCGAGTTGTGAGGCGGCCGAGGCATGTAAGATGTTGGAGAACACGTATCGGGCGGTCAACATCGCCCTGGTGAACGAGCTAAAAGTGATCTTCGACCGCATGAAGATCGATGTCTGGGAGGTAATCGACGCGGCGGCCACGAAACCGTTCGGATTCCAGCCCTTTTATCCCGGTCCCGGATTGGGCGGTCACTGCCTGCCCATCGATCCGTTTTATCTCAGTTGGATCGCGCGACGTCACGGTGCGGAAAGCCGCTTCATCGAATTGGCGGGAAAAATCAATACGGGCATGCCGCGATACGTGGCCGATCGCCTTGAAGCGGCGCTGCTGGAGAGCGGCAAAACCCTTGCCGGCAGCCGTATATGCATCCTCGGTATCGCATATAAGCGCGACGTCGATGATCCACGGGAAAGCCCATCGTTCGAATTGATCGACATCTTGCGCGGCCGTGGCGCCGAGATCAGTTACAACGACCCTCATATCCCGCGGCTGCCGCAAATGAGGCGTCATGACGTCCCGCCGCTTATGAGTACTCCGCTCACGGCCGAATATCTTTCCCACATGGACTGTGTTTTGATCGTGACCGACCACAGTTCGTATGATTACGATTTCATCGCCCGGCACGCGCCCATTATTGTGGACACGCGGAATGCGACGCGCGCGGTAGTTTGTAAACACGCCAGGATTTACAGAGCGTAGCAGTTCATTCGCAATGTCGATGACAAAACCACCACCGGAAGCGAACTCTGTGACCGTCGCGCCGCCGGAGCGCCCCGCAAGTGTCGTGTTCGCAAAACGCTGCACCCAGCTTTTATTCGGTCTCGTCGTATTGCCGCGGATGGTAACGTACGGGATCGCCCGTCGGCTGCTGGGCCGACGCGCCTTTAGCGCCGCCAGCGAATCGATCGCCCGCATTCCCGGCATGCGCGGCGTCTACGCGCGCCAAGCCTTCTACGCCAATTCGCTGTCACGCTGCGGCCGAGACGTGTATTTCGGCTGGATGAGCGTGTTTTCGATGACGGAAGCTCGCGTGGGCGATCGCGTCTATATCGGCCGTTTCTGCAGCATCGGCTTCGCCGACATCGGCGACGACGTCATGCTGGCCGACGGCGTGCAAATCCTCAGCGGCGGACGCGAACACGCCACGCGCGAGTCGAACGGCAAGTCGATGCAATCGCAGCATCAGACGTACCGGCGCGTACAGATCGGCCGCGGCGCCTGGATTGGCGCCGGGGCTATAGTCATGTCCGACGTGGGTGAAGGTGCCGTCGTCGGCGCCGGAGCGGTAGTGACGCGGCCGATTCCTCTTTATTCCGTGGCCGCTGGCGTTCCGGCGCGCATTGTCAAATCATACGATCGAATCGAACCCCAATTCGCAATCAAGTAGTCGTCACATGTGCGGGATAACCGGCGCCGTATGGACGGGCGCCGATAAACAGATCGGACGACCCACGCTCGACCGCATGACGGACGTCCTCCGTCACCGCGGTCCTGACGGGCGTGGTACGCACTATCAGCGTTACGAGAACGGCTCCGGCGTCGCGCTGGGGCATCGCCGATTGGCGATTATCGACGTGGCGGGCGGACAACAGCCGTTATCGAACGAAGATGGTTCCGTTTGGATCACCTTCAATGGAGAAATTTACAATTACGTCGAATTGCGACAGCTATTGATTTCGCGAGGCCACGTATTCCGTACCAATTCCGACACGGAAACGATAGTACACCTGTACGAAGAATATGGCGAGAACTGTGTCGACCATCTGCGCGGCATGTTTGCCTTCGGGATCTGGGACGCCCGGCGCCGCACGTTGTTTCTTGCCAGAGACCGGCTTGGGCAGAAACCGTTGGTGTATCACGAGACCGGGGGAAGACTGTCGTTTGCCAGCGAAATCAAGTCGCTGCTGCAGATACCCGGCCTCACTTGGCAGCCCGACCCGGAAGCGATCGACTTGTATTTGACGTATTCGTACGTTCCCCACCCGTGGACGATGTTTTCCGGCATCAGGAAGTTGCCGCCGGCGCACTGTGCGATCTACCGCAACGGACAACTCACAATCCGCCGGTATTGGGATCCGGATCTGAACGCCGAGTCGCAGCTCGATGAGGAATCGTTGCGCCGGCAACTCCGGTCGGAACTGCACGACGCGGTTCGGCTGCGGCTGCGCAGCGACGTCCCCTTAGGCGCGTTTCTCTCGGGTGGAATTGATTCGACCGCGATCGTCGGATTGATGCAGCAAAACCTGCCCCAACCGGCCAGGACGTTTACAATTGGCTTTCCTGAAGCGGCTTATGACGAATCCGCCTTCGCCCGGAAGGCGGCCGAACATTTGGGAACAAACCACGCCGAGTTCCAAGTAGCGTCGGGTGATCTCGATTTGTTGCCCACGCTCACCTGGCATTTCGATGAGCCGTTCGCCGACAGCTCGGCGATTCCGACGTTTCGCGTGGCGGAAGTCGCGCGTCAACACGTCAAGGTCGCGCTGACCGGGGACGGTGGCGACGAGTTGTTCGCGGGCTATCCGCGATATCGCACGGTGCATCAACTTCGCCACGTGGATTCACTGCCACAGTTTCTTGCCAGCAACATTTTTGGCGATCGTTGGATGCGCTTGGCCGGCGATCGTGGAAATCGCTCGCCGCTGTCAAAATTGGCCTTTCGGATGCAAATCCTTGGTCAGAATCGCGAACAGCGGTACGTCCATTGGCTGGCAAACCTCCACGCGAATCAGCGTCAATCGTTGTACAAAAGGGACTTCGAACACGCGCTGAACGGAACGGATTCACGAGAAATCATCGCGGACGCAATGAGCCGCTGCCGGGACCGTGGTCCGGGCACGCAAGCAATGCTGACCGATCTGCAAACCTATCTGCCGTGCGATCTCTTGGCCAAAGTCGACATCACCAGCATGGCCCACGGACTGGAATGCCGTAGTCCCTTTTTGGACCATCGCGTCGTGGAACTCGCCATGGCGATTCCGTTCCGGTTTCATGCTCGTAGTCGCAGTCCGAAGCCGATGATCACGCGTACTTTTCAGGAGTTTTTTCCACCGGCCTTGCGCAAACGCTCGAAAATGGGGTTTTCGGTGCCGCTCGACGCCTGGTTCCGTGGTCCGCTAAAAAATGAGATTCGTTCGACATTATTAGACGGACGGGCCACACATTGCTATTTCCGGCGCGAGGCGATCAGCGAACTTCTCGAACAACACGCCAGCGGCCGTTGGAATCACGGCGAGAGAATCTGGGCGTTGTTGTGCTTTGATCGCTGGCACCGAATGTTCGTCGAAGCCGGCTCTCCGGCCATCCAGCCGCCAACGGACAACCGTTTCGAGGTTGCCCACGCTGACAACGCCGAAATCGCCCAAAACATTCAATCCATGACGGCCTGACCATTCGCATGTTGACGGACCGCATCATCTGATAATCTACGGTCCGAAATCGGTCGTGGGTCTGGCATCCGATACCGACGGCAATCGACGCTCTCGCGCCTCGGGCATTACTCAAACGGCGTTCCCGACGCGGATTGGCAAACACCGGGCTGCCGGTTAGTCGATTTGACGACTACGCGCGTCGTGCCCCTCTTCGAGGATCTCAGCTTCAACCTGGGAATCCGAGAATTCCAGGCCATCCTCCGCGTCCCATCCGTAGAGGCTGGTGGCCAATTCATGACGCGGTCGTGAAGCACGCAGCCGTGTCGTGAAAGAATATTTGCTCGCCGGCGCGTCCTCGCCCGCTGCTATTTCGTCGAAGACTGCGTCCAGCGCGTCGTCAAATCTAAGTCTTTCAGCGCGAACTTCAATCACCGCGGCGGGAGCAGCCAGCGGCGCGGACATCTCGACGTACGTTGCCGCGCCGGCGGCTCGTACAGAGTCAACGCCCTGTTGCAAAGCGGGCGCGCCACTGGTGAGCGCCGCGTCTTGTCCGAATTGATTGCGAACTGCATTCAAGTCGTCGACGTCGACATGTTCGTCGCAATTCACGTCGCCGGCCAAATCTGGCCCGTGCAGGCCGAATGAATTCCGCACGGCGTTGAGATCGTCGATATCGACGACGCCGTCCCCATTTGCATCGCCAAGTGCCATGCTGCACGTTGGATGCGCCGATACGGTCACCTGGAATTCCTCACGCGAGATCGCTCCGTCACCGTCCTCGACTTCGATTTCCAGCTTGGCAATGCCGGTTTGTCCCGCCACTGGTGTGATCGTAATAAAGCGCGACACGCCGGCACCTTGAATGCTGACGTTGGCTTCTCCCACCAAAGAATCGTTGGAAGACGACACGCGTATGACGAGGTCTCTGGGCGCAGTCTCAACGTCACCAATGGTAAACGGCAGTGGATCACTGGCCGTATCAACGCGAATCACTTGGTCGCCGATGGACGAAATCGTAGGCACGTCGTTCACGGCATTGACGACGATCGTCACGTAGCTTAAGGATGACGCCGCCGCGCCGTCCGAAGCCCGGTAAATGAACGTGTCCGATCCGTTGAAGTTTAAGTTCGGAGTATAAACGAACGAACCATCCTCATTCAGCGTCAACTGCCCTTGCAATGGTCCCTGGACGAGTTGCGCGGACACCGGCTGGCCGTCTGGATCATGGTCATTTGCTAAAACGCCTTCCGCGTTGCTGACCTGCAGCAAGTCGTCTTCTGACAGCGTGTATATGTCGCTATAAGCCGATGGCGGGCGATTGGTGGTCGATGAAAGGTCCGCAACGGATTCTGCGGACAATGGAGCATCGTACAAACGCACTTCGTCCACGTCCCCATCGAAGAATTCTCCCCATACGCTGTTCCCACCGATTCGCAAGACGCCGTTGGACGTGACAATCGGGCTGCCGATCGACTCCATCGCCGCCAACTGGCCGTTGACATAGAGTTTTAATACGTCGCCGTCGTACGTGGCCGCCAAGTGAGACCATTCGTTGATCGGCAACTTCTCTTCGGCGGTGGCGTGGCGGTCGACGCCCGTGTTGATGTAAATGGACGGATAGCCGTCATTGTCAGAAACGTATAATCCATACGCGAGTCCGCCGCCGGTTTCTTTCAAAACAGCCGTTTGCCAACCCCCGGCGTGGTTAGGACGCACCCAGGCTGTCACCGTCATCGACTCTGTAAAGTCTAAGTCATCACTGTCGGGGATCGTTACCCAGTCGTCGATACCGTCGAACCCAAGTGCATTGCCGTAAACACCGGCCGTCCACTGGGCGCCGGAAATTACGCCCTCGATGCCCGATTCGTCAGCGACGATGTTGTTTTGTCCTTCGTCGAATTTGAAAAGCGTGAAGTTCACGGACGCAACCCGCGGTATAGTTACCGTGAAATCGCTTGACACGCGAAGGTTTCCGGCCGCATCGCGAGATTTGACACGAAAATGGTATAACTCGCCTTGCGTCAGTCCGACGAGCGAGACGCGGTGGTCCGTCACTGGATCGGTGTCGATGACGGTTTGCCTTCCATAGGAAGTGCTCAAGCCGTATTCTACTTGACTGTCCGCCGCTTCATCGGTGGTCCACGATATCTCGACTCTCCCCCGACGTAGGTTATTGGCTGCAACCTGCGTTATGGTCGGAGCCGTCACATCGGGCGGGGCGGACGTATCTACAACCGTGATGGTGACGGTGGCGGTGAGGGAGTTGACGGCGCCGTCGTGGGCGTGGTAGGTGAAGGTGTCGGTTCCGGAGAAATTGTTGGTCGGGGTGTAGACGAACGA
>Ga0214472_10001945_pt1 | contig 22456 bp, 18 predicted proteins | sample RVTome_6_FD_207662 | JGI IMG/M metagenome (GOLD analysis project Ga0214472, IMG submission 207662) | Soil microbial communities from uranium-contaminated site in the Upper Colorado River Basin, Wyoming, United States - RVT140D175 | ecosystem: Environmental > Terrestrial > Soil > Contaminated >...
CGTGCTCTATGGCGTTCATGGCGGCCTCGGCGACCGCCGTCTTGAGGCGTTCGAGTCGCTCGGGGGCGAGCCCGAACTCGGTGACGCTGGCGGTGACCATCTCCATGACCTGCCGCTCGTTGCCCTCTTCGGAGGGCACGGCGAAGTCGGCGAGCACGGTCGTGCCGGCGAACACCTCGGCGGCCGCCTCGGCGGCCGCCGTTCGGCGGATGGAGACGAGGGTGATGTCGTCCTCGGCCTCGTGGCCCGGCCCGACGAACCTGTCGAACGTCTCGAGGAGGTGGCCGATCACGTCCAGGTCCTCGCACGCCGCAATGGCGGATCGGACTGCGTCGAAGCCGAACATGGCCCCATCGGGGTCGTGCGCCTCCACGATCCCGTCGGACGAGAGCACCATGACGGCACCCGTCTCGACCGAGGCCGTGACCTCCTCGTAGGGCATCGCCGGCATGAGGCCGAGCGGCATGCCGGTGGCGCGCAACTCGGCGACCTCCCCCTCGTGGCCGACGTAGGGCAGGTTGTGCCCGGCGTTGGCGAAGCGCACCTCCCCGGAATGGGTGTCGAGGATGCCGTACAGGCACGTGACGAACATCCCGCGCGGCATCTCGCCGACCAGGATCTCGTTGACGTCGGCGAGCACGGCGCCGGGGTCCTTCGAACGCTGTGCGGCTGCCCGCAGGTGCGACCGTGTGGTGGCCATGACGAGCGCCGCCGGGACGCCCTTGTCGGTCACGTCCCCGACGACGAAGCCGAGACGCCCGTCGGCGAGGGGGATGAAGTCGTAGAAGTCGCCGCCCACGGCGCGGGCCGGCCGGTAGAAGGCGTCGATCTGCCAGCCCGGCGGGCTCGGCAACTCCTTGGGCAGCAGGGTCTGCTGGATGAGGGCGGCGACGCGCATCTCCTGCTCGATGCGCTCCCTCCGCTTGGTCTCCGCCTGCTGCTCGCGCACCAGGTTGGCCACCTTCACTGCCGGGGCCACCTGGGCGGCGAGCCGCGACAGCAACCGTCGGTCGTCGGCCGAATAGGGCTGGTCGGAGAGCCGGGGCCCCAGGTTGAGCGTGCCGAGCAGCTCGCCCTGGGCGACGAGGGGGACGATCAGCACCGAGCCGGCGGCCCGCAGCTCGTCGAGTGCGGGTGAGGTGAGCTCGAGCTTGGTGATGTCGACCGGCGCCCCGGCCTGGATCAGGTAGGCATGGAGGGGGTCGTGCTCGAGGATCGGGACACCCTCGGCGACGTGCACCGGGACGGCGGGAGTCGGGGCCTCGCTCCGCTCCTTGCGTTTCCTCAGCATTCGCTCATCCTCCTGGCGTTCCGTTCCGGAACCGTTACGAGCCCTCGGCAAACCACCATGCCGGGACGGCGCCGGAGATCCGCAGTATTCTCACCGCGTCTCCGTGGCGTCGGGGGCTTGGTACCAGACCGTGAGGCTGCGGGGGCCGAGGGTTCGCCCCAGCATCGCTTCGACGTCCCCGTGCAATGTCTCGAGCCCGGCGGTGCTCCCGAGCCTCGTGGAGAACGCCTCGATCTCGCGCTCGGCGTCGTACCTGGCCCGGTCGAACCGGCGGTCGACCCATCGCTGGATGCGCCGCCGCACCGGGGCGAACACCGCAGCGGCCGCCAGCGTCGCCGCCGCCACGGCCAGGTCGCTGGACAGGCCGAGCAGCTCGGGCAGCAGCACGACCGGGATCACATAGGCGGCTGCGACCACCACGGCGACGGCGGCGTAGGAGACCGTCCGGCTGACGATGCGGTCGATGTCGAACAGGCGGTGCCGGGTGATGGCGATCACGATGGCGAGCCCGGGGAGCGAAAAGGTGGCGGCATCGGTCACGGCGCCCAGCCAGCCGAACCCGGCCGGAAGCGCCTCGATCGCGGCCGAGGCCCCGAGGAGCAGGGCCGCCGCCATCGCCGTGCCCCAGAACATCCACTTCATCTGCTCGCGCTCCACGCCGCGGGCGCGATGGAACCGCACCCCGAGAGACGCGATGCCGGTGACGAGGCCGGTCAGCAGCAGGACGAGCATCGCTCCCTCGAGCACCGGGAGGACCGTATCGAGCGCTTCGATCTCGAACGGGTTCACCCCGTCGTCGGGCGGGCCCACCATGTATCTCGCCACGAGGAGGGCCGACCCGGTGGCGGCGGCGAGGAAGCCGGCACGGAGCCATCCGGAGAGGGGACGACCGGTCGGGAAGACGTGGATCAACACCAGGAAGATCCCGAGGAAGGCGAAGAACGACCAGGCGGTGACCCACTGCGCCAGGTCCTGGAGCGGGCCCACCCGGTCGAGGTCCTGTCCCATCTCGGCGGCGTTGGCGGCGAGGCCGAGCAGCCCCATCGAGGCGAGCAGCCATCCCACCGTGTTGCCGCTCTCGTGGCGGAGCACGATTCCCCCGACCACCGTGTAGAAGGTGTAGACGAGCCACACCGACAGCGGGATGTCGCAACACGCCCCCGACAGCGCCGTGACGGCGATCAGCGCACCGAGACCGAGCGGGGCGGCGGCGAGGACGACGGTGCCGGCGGTGGACCGCAGGGTGGGCGACACCCCCCGAGCATGGTGTCCGCTCGCTCCGGAATCGTTACGAAGCCACCCCCGGCGACATCGTTACGCACTTCCGGCCTAGACTCAGTTCGTGACGTTGGAGATCGCCCTCATGGGCGCACCCGAGGTGCTCGTCGACGGCGAGCCGATGGACGTCGACACCCGAAAGGCAACCGCCCTGCTCGCCCTGCTGGCGCTTGACGGCGGCCCCCAGCCGCGAGACCGGCTCGTCGACCTGCTGTGGCCCGACTCCACCCCGGACCGCGCCCGCTCCAGCCTGCGGCGCACGCTCTCCACGCTGCGCAGCGCATTGGGCGAGCGCTGGGTGTCGGCCGACCGCTCGGTGATCGAATTCGACGGCTCCGACGGCGTGTCGGTGGACGTGGCACGATTCGAGGGGCTCCTCGACGACGACCACGGCCACGACGACGCCGCGACGTGCGAGCGGTGTGTTCCCGAAATGGCCCGGGCGGTGGCTATCCATCGCGGGCCCTTCATGGACGGGTTCGCCCTGCGGGACGCCCCCGACTTCGAGATGTGGGTGCTGGGCCACGCCCAACGGCTCGACCGCCTCGTGGCCCGCGCCTACACGCGTCTCGCCGCCGCACGCGCCGCCGACGGTGACTACGACCGGGCGATCGAGGCGATCACCGCCCGCATGGACGTCGAGCCGCTCGACGAGCAGGCGCACCGGGCGCTGATGCTCTTTCACGCCTGGAACGGTGACCGCGCCGCGGCGGTGGACGCGTATCGCACCCTGGTCGATCTCTTCGATCGCGAGCTGGGCGTCCCGCCGCTGGAGGAGACCACCGAGTTGTACGGGGCGATCCTCGAGGAGGACCTGCCGCGTGCGCCCGCCGCCCCCCGCCGGGTGGCGTCGGCCCCTGCCCCGACCGTCGAGGTGGAGCTTCCGCTCGTGGGGCGCGCCGAGCAGCTCGCCGCCGCCGTGGCGTGCCTGTCCGAGCGGGGCGGGGTCCTCGTGGTCGAGGGAGGCATGGGGGCGGGAACCACCCGCTTCCTGTCCGAGGTGGCGTTCCAGGTGGGCGCCGCCGACCGCACGGTGCTCCTCGGCCGGTGCGGGTTGGGTGAGAGCCAGGTGCCCTACGCCGCGGTGCAGGAGGCGTTGCAGGGCCTCCTCTCCGACCCAGGCCGCGAGCAGGCGGTGCTCGACCTGCCGGCGCCGGTGCTCGCCGAGCTGTCGCGTCTCTTGCCCGAGATGGATCCGGGCGAGGCGCCCCCGGCGACCGGCACCAAGACGCGCTTTCTCGAGGCCCTCGCCCAAGTCGTGGCCACGGCGCCGTCGGCGGTGCTGCTGTTCGACGATGTGCATCGCGCCGACGAGGCGACGCTCGAGTTCATCGCCTTCGTCGCCCGCCGCGCCGCCCGCATCGGGGTGGCGCTCGGCATCGGGATCGACCCGGGCCGGCTCCCTGCCGGATCGGAGGCGGGGGCGATGGCGTCGAGCCTCGCTGCCCGCGGGGTGCGGGTGGTGATGGAGCCGCTCGACGCCGCCGATGTCGCCGCCCTCGCCGGCCACGCCGGCGCCGAGATCGACGCCGTCCAGTTGCATCGCCACAGCGGCGGAGTGCCCTACTTCGTCGTGGAGAGCATCCGCAGCGCTCTCGCCGGCGAGTCGCATGTGCCCGAGCAGATCCGCCGAATCGTGGCGGCCAGGCTCGCCGAGATCCCCGACACCGCCCGTCAGGTGATGGACGCCGTCGTCACGCTCGGAGCGGCCGATCCCCACGCCGCCTCGGCGGTCTCGGGCCGGACCAGGGAGGAGACAGACGAGGCCCTCGACGTCCTCCTGGGCCACGGGTTCGTGGTCGAGGAGCCGGGCGGTCGGGTCCGTGCCTCCAACGGGCACGTCGTGGACGTGGTGGGCGGCCGCCAATCCGGGGCCCGGCGCCGCCTCCTGAACCGCCGCGCTGCCGTGACCCTGCAGTCGGGCCCGGATCGCGCGGGCCGTTCGGCCGCGGTCGCCCGGCACCTGCGCGCCGCCGGTGAGGACGCCGAGGCGGCCCTCTGGTACGAGGCCGCCGGGGACGAGGACGGCGAGTTGTTCGCCCACGGCGACGCCATCGCCCACTACGAGGCGGCGCTCGCCCTCGGGCACGAGGACCGCACGTCGCTGCACGAGCGGATCGGGGAGATGGCCGTCCTCGACGGCCGGTACGGGCTCGCCCTCCGGTCGTTCGAGGCGGCGATCGCCGCCTCCGACGAGCCGCAGGCGCGACTCGAGCACCGCATCGCCGAGGTGCACCGCCGGCTGCGACGCTGGGACCTGGCGGTCGCCCATTACGAGCAGGCGGAGGCGCTCGGCCCCGAGCCCGAGCTCATGGCGATGGTGGCTGCCGACCGCGCCGTGGTGGAGCACCATCGCGGCGAGGACGCCGCCGCTCTCGTGCAGCGGGCGCTCGGCCTCGCCGCCGCCGCACGGGACGACCGTTCGCTGGCACGGGCCCACAACGCCGCGGCGCTCGTCGCCGACGATCCCGCCGAGCGCGAGGAGCACCTGCGTCAGGCCCTGGAGCACGCCGAGCACCCGGGGGATCGGCTCGCCGCTCTCAACAACCTTGCTCTCACGGCGATGGCTGCGGGAGATCACTCGGACGCCATCGCCCTGGCGCGCCAGGCGATCGACGTCGCGGCCGGGCTCGGCGACCGCCATCTCACCGCCGCCCTCCACAACACCCTCGCCGACGCACTGCACCGCGAGGGGGATCAGGACGGGTCGATGGACGCCCTCATCGCGGCGGTGCGCCTCTTCGCCGACATCCGAGCCGACGAGGGGCGCTGGACCCCCGAGGCGTGGATGCTGTCGGAGTGGTGATGGCTTGCGCAGCGGAGGTGGACGGCGACCGCCACCGCGACCGCGACCGCGACCGCCACGGCCCGAAGACGCGGGGCCTGGTTTCTCCCTCCGGAGGGGGAGTGCCCCGTGGCCGCGGGTTGGCGCGGTGAGGCTGTTTCACCCGGGGCTGCGATACGCATTGCGAGAGCGATCGCCGTTTGTCGGACGTGGGCGCCTCGCATCGAATTGCGAGTTGCGCACCGGCCGTACGCTCACGGTGACTCGCGACGGCTGGCCGCGTCGTGCGGCTGCGCCCCCTCCGGCACTTCGTGCTTCCTCCCCCTCCGGGGGAGGAAACCGGAGGGCCGATGTCGGCTCGGTCAGGGGCGTGAGCGCGGGCCTGGTTTCTCCCTCCGGAGGGGGAGTACCCCGAAGGGGGGAGGGGGGCGCTCCTTTTCTCCCCGCCCGAGCACACGCGACCGCAACCGCAACCGCCACCGCGACCGCGACGGCCCGAGGACGCGGTTCTCTCTGACCGCTGTCGCTGTGGCTGTCGGTGTGGCTGGGCTGTCGGCACTCCACCGCATCCCGCCGCGGGGATGGCATTGCCTTGACCCGGGGGGAACAGTGCGTCAGGTCCAGCGAGACCACTTCGGTTCGTCGCGTGTCGAGCGGTGCGCCCCCTCCGGCACTTCGTGCCACCTCCCCTTCCGGGGGAGGAAACCGGAGGGCCGATGTCGGCTCGGTCAGGGGGCGTGAGCGCGGGGCCTGGTCTCTCCCCCCGGTGTTGCGGGAACATCCCCGAGAAGGGGAGGAGGCGCTCCTTCTCTCCCCGTCCGAGCGACCGCGACCGCCACCGCCACCGCCACCGCCACCGCCACCGCCCGAAGACGCGGTTCCTCTCTGACCGCTGTGGCTGTGGCTGTCGCTGTGGCTGGGCTGTCGGCACTCCGGGCGAGGAGACCCACGCGCCGAACTCGAGTCGGGATATCGAGAGGTGATTTGTAGCCCCGACCGGATTCGAACCGGCGTTACTGGCTTGAGAGGCCAGCGTCCTAGGCCACTAGACGACGGGGCCGTATGTCAGCGCCGCTCTGGCGCTCGCTCGGGGGGAAGGACTCGAACCCTCAATGACGGGACCAGAACCCGCTGTGTTGCCAATTACACCACCCCCGAATGGGCGACGGATGTTATCAAGCGGAGGCGCTCAACCGACAACCGGGTCCATCCCCCTTTCTACGCTGCTCCTTCGGCATTCATTCCGGGAGGCATGATGGAGCAGCGGATCAGCCTGGTCACGCTCGGTGTCGCCGATCTGGCGCGCTCGCGGGCGTTCTACGAGGCGCTGGGATGGTCGGCGGCGGACGGCCCGGCCGACGACGTGGTCTTCTTCCAGGCGGGCGGCCTCGTGTTCGGGTTGTGGGGCCGGGAGGCGCTGGCGGCGGATTCCGGTGTGCCCGACGGCGGCGGCTGGGGCGGAGTCACCCTCGCCCACAACGTGGGGTCGCCCGCCGCGGTGGACGAGGTGGTGGAGCAGGCCCGCGCCGCGGGGGCAACGGTCACCCGCCAGCCGGCGGAGACCTTTTGGGGCGGCTACTCGGGTGCCTTCACCGACCCCGACGGCCACCCCTGGGAGATCGCCCACAACCCTTATTGGACGATCACGGACGACGGCCGGACGGTGCTCGGCGAATAGCGAATGGCGAATGGCGGCGCCCGCAGGGCGCCGATCTCACCCGCTGCCGTACACCGGGATCGCCGCCCCGTTGACGACGCCCGAGTCGGGAGTGGCGAGGAACTCGATGACGGCGGCGATCTCGTCGGGCGTGGGCCAGTCGACGTAGTTGGCGAACGGCACGGCCTCGCGGAATGCCGGGGTGTCGATCAGGGACGGCAGGACCACGTTCGAGGTGATGTTGGCGTCCCCCACCTCCTCGGCGATGGTGCGGGCAAGGGCGATCACGCCGGCCTTTGCCACGTTGTACATCGCCTGGCCGGGCGTGGGCTCGAGGGCCGAGCGGCTGCCGATCATGATGATGCGCCCCCACTGCGCCTGGCGCAGGTGTGGGATGGCGGCGCGGGCGGCGTTGAACGAGGTCCGCAGGTTGAGGTCGATCATGCGCTCGAAGCGCACGTCGTCGGTCTCCTCGACGTCCTTGCCTCCGAGCCAGCCACCGACGAGCGTGGCGAGCACGTTGATGCCGCCGAATCCCTCGGCGACGGACTTCATGAAGGACGACACCGCCTCGGCGTCGGAGGCGTCGACGCGGCGCAACATGAGCCGGTCCTCACCGAGACCCAGCTCGTCCTCGACCTCCTCGGCCTCCTCGGGGACGAGATAGGTGATGGCGAGATCGAAGCCGCGGGCGGCGAGGCGGCGTGCCACCTCGCGACCCAGGCCTCCGGTCCCTCCGGTGATGACGGCGACGGGTGAGTCGGGCATGTCTGCCCGGCCATGGTACAGGTGCCGTTGCTAGTCTCGGCGTGCCGTTTCGAGACGTGGGAGGCACGGTGGCCGAGATCATCATGGACAACCTGGGGAAGATCTACGACAACGGCGTCCGCGCCGTCGGCGATGTCGATCTCCACATCACCGACGGGGAGTTCCTCGTCCTCGTGGGCCCGTCCGGGTGTGGCAAGTCCACGATCCTCCGCATGGTCGCCGGCCTGGAGGACATCAGCGAGGGGACGCTCCGCATCGGCGACCTCGTCGTGAACGACATGCCGCCCAAGGACCGCGACATCGCGATGGTGTTCCAGAACTATGCGCTCTATCCCCACATGAGCGTGTACGACAACATGGCGTTCGGCCTCAAGCTGCGGAAGATGGAGAAGGCGGAGATCGACCGCAGGGTCAGCGAGGCGGCCGACGTGCTCGAGATCACCGATTTCCTGGACCGCAAGCCGAAGGCATTGTCCGGTGGCCAGCGCCAGCGCGTCGCCATGGGCCGGGCCATCGTGCGCGAGCCCAAGGCCTTCCTGATGGACGAGCCGCTCTCCAACCTCGACGCCAAGCTGCGCGTGCAGATGCGCACCGAGTTGGGGCGCCTCCATTCCCGCCTCGGCACCACCACCCTGTACGTCACGCACGACCAGGTCGAGGCCATGACGCTCGGCCATCGGGTCGCCGTGCTCAAGGCGGTCAGCAAGCAGCGCCCCCACAACCTGCAGCAGGTGGCACCGCCGACCGAGCTGTTCCACAACCCGAAGAACCTGTTCGTCGCCGGCTTCATCGGCAGCCCGGGCATGAACATGGTGAACGGGCGCCTGGAGTCGTCGGGCGGGAAGGTGGAGGCGGTCCTGGGGCCGTACCGCGTCGAGGTGGACCGCAGGGCACTCGATCGCCACAAGGGCATCGAGGAGTACATGGGCAAGAACCTGGTGATCGGCATCCGCCCCGGCGCCTTCGAGCACGCCTCGCTGGCCTCAGGGGGCGAGGGACGGATCATCATGGCGGACGTCGACGTGGTCGAGGTGCTCGGCAGCGAGACCTTCGTCCACTTCGAGGTGCCCGTCGCCCCGGTGATCACCCCCGATATCGAGGAGCTGCTCGCCGACACCGGTGCCGGCCCCGAGTCGCTCGGTGAGACCACGAGGTTCACCGCACGCATCAGCAGCGATGTCCGTGTGCAAACGGGTGACAAGATCGATCTGGTGGCGGAGACCGCCAAGTTCCACTTCTTCGACCCCGCCACCGGCGACCGCATCGGGTTCGTGGAGGGCAACGTCACCCACGAGTAGGGGTCACGGCCCCGGGGTCGCGACCACTCCCACCTCGAGCAACTCCGACTCGAGGAGGCCCCACTCCACCGCGGTGGCCATGGCGCGCGCCCCCGGGTGGGCGGCGACACCCGTGGTCATGAGGTGGGCGAGCGCCGTCGCCGGGAAGGCGGTGGTGCGGGCCAGGGCGCTGAACCTCCCGTCGTGACGGTCCTCGATCTGCAGCCCCTCCACGGTTTCGCCCCGCCGCGCCCACACCCGCACCAGCACCAGGTCGTCGTCGCGGCGCGGCAGGTGCGTGTCGAGCGCCTCGAGCAGCACCGTGCGCGGCGCCGCGCCCGATCCCGGCTGTGGCGACTCGTCGAACAGGCCGATCTCCAGCATCGCCCGAAACGACCTGCAGTGGCCCGGGTAGCGCAGTGTCTTGTAGTCGAGCTCCGCCACGCGGCCAGTCCACGCCGACGGCAGCGTCGACGACCCTCCGGCGGTGTGGAAGGCCTCCAGCGGGCCCCACCCCTCCCAGGCGACCTCCTCGAGGCCGGTGAGCGGCTCTGCGGTGGCGGGCCGCCCGCCTGTGAGGATCTCGCACGGCTCGGCGTACTCGTTGACGAGACCGGCCGGGTTGAAGGCGAGCTGGTACCCGAGTGCGCCGGTCGGCTCGACCGGCAGGGCCCCGACACGGATGCGCACCTCGTCGACCGGCCCGTCACCGAGGCGGGCGACCAGCCCCGACGCCATCACGTTGGCGAGCCCGGGGGCGAGGCCGCAGTCGGGGACCAGGGCCACGCCGGCGGTGCGGGCCGCCCCGTCGAGCTGCAGCTGGGCGGCGACGACCGTGGGGTTGCCGCCGAAATCGAGGTAGTGGCACCCGGCGGCGATCGCCGCACCGGCCACGGCCTCGCCAAGGGCGTAGGGCACGGCGGAGATCACCACCTCGTGGCCGTTGAGGAAGCCGGCCACGGCGGAAGGGTCGGAGGCGTCGAGCGTCGATGCGGCGGCAGCCCCGATGCCGGCGGCCACGGCGTCCGCCGCATCGCCGTCGCTGTCGGCGACCGACACCTCATGGCCGCGACGCACCAGGTCCCATGCTGCTGCGCTCCCGACGATGCCGGTGCCGAGGACTGCGACCCTGCTCATTCGCTCATGCTACGAAGCCGCGCAGCCACCGGCCCCGGGGCAGCGAGGCGGCGGCGGCGAGGTCGGCCGGTGTGTCCACCTCGAGGGCCAGCCCCACCGACACCAGGACGCGCACCCGCTCCCCGGCCGACGCCAGATGGCGGTGGAAGGAGCCGGGCCCGAACCGGAACCGGAAGCCGCCGGTCGAGGCGATCGCATTGGTGCCGCCGTCGCGCGACGGGGCGAGGGCGGTCTCGCCGGCGTCGAGCGCCGCCCTCAGCGCATCGGTGTCGGCCACGTCGATGAGGGGCAGGTCCCCGTGCACGAGGCACCACGGCCGCCCTGCCGCCGCGGCGACGGCGTCGGTGGCGGCGGCGTCGAGCCCGTGGCCGGCGTCGGGGATGGTCCCGATGCGGTGCTCCTCCGCCCAGGCGGTCACGGCCGGGTCGGCGGTGACGACGGCGACGGCGAATCCGGACTCCTCGAAGGAGTTCACCACCATCCCGGCGGTCGCCACGGCGAGGCGATGGCGGAGGTCGTCCGGCAGGGCGCCGGCGAGCCGCTGCTTTCCCTCCACCCACCCCTTGAGCGGGACGAGGGCGAGGGGTTGCGACATGCGACGAGGGTAGGGCGTGTGCTTCCTTCTCCCGTCGGCGGCATGCCGCGTCTCGCCCATCTCCGCGGCGAGGCCCGTGGCACCCGATACCCTTTGGTGGTGCGCCAGACCAAGATCATCGCCACGCTCGGGCCGGCATCGGCCTCGCCCGGGGTGATCTCGGGGCTGGTGGCGGCGGGGATGGACGTCGCCCGCCTCAACTTCTCTCACGGTGATCACGATTCGCACGCCGCCGCCATCCGCTGGGTGCGCGAGGCGGCAGCGGAGCACTCGCGCGCCGTCGGCGTGCTCCAGGACATCCAGGGCCCCCGCATCAGGGTCGGGACCTTTCCGGGCGGCTCGGTGGAGCTGGAACGCGACACGGAGGTTCGGCTCGTAGACGGCTCCGACGAGGGCGACGCCGGCCTCATCCACGTGCAGCACCTCGCCTCGGCCCACCTCAGGGCCGGTTCACGCGTCCTGCTCGCCGACGGTCTGATCACGCTCGAGGTGACCGACACCGACGGCGAGTCGGCCGCCGCCCGCGTGGTCGAGGGCGGCACGCTCTCGGACCGCAAGGGCGCCGCCTTCCCGGGCATCCGGGTCGACCTGCCCGCCATCACCCCCAAGGACGTCGCCGACCTCGCCTTCGGAGCCGAGCACGGCGTCGACATGGTGGCGGCCTCGTTCGTCACCACCGGGGAGGACATCGCCCTGGTGAAGGAGCAGGCGGGCGACGTGCCGGTGATCGCCAAGATCGAGCGAGCCGAGGCCTACGGGAACCTGGAGGCCATCCTGCGGGTGGCGGACGGGGCGATGGTGGCCCGCGGCGACCTCGGCATCGAGTTGGGCCTCGGCCCGCTGCCACGCGCCCAGAAGGAGATCATCGCCGCCACCAACCTGAGCGGCCGCATCTCGATCACCGCCACCGAGATGCTGGAGTCGATGACCTCGGCGCCGCGGCCGACGCGCGCCGAGGTGACCGACGTCGCCAACGCCGTGCTCGACGGCACCGACGCCGTGATGCTCTCGGCCGAGACCGCCATCGGGAAGTACCCGGTGCGGGTGGTGGAGGTCATGGGGACGATCTGCCTGGAGGCCGAGGCCAGCCCCGGCTATCCGGCCCCGATGCACGTCGACTCGGCGGAGGACGTCACCTCGTTCGCCAACGCGATCGCCATCGCCGTGTCACGCGCCGCGGGCGGCCTCGGGCTGGAGACGGTGGTCGCCTTCACCGAGAGCGGCACCACCGCCCGCCTTGTGTCGAAGCACCGCCCCAAGGCGCGGATCGTGGCGTTCACCACCAGCGAGGTCACCCGCAACCGGCTGGCGCTGGTGTGGGGGGTGCTGCCCCTGATGTTCCCCCGCCTCGACTCCACCGACGAGATGATCGCCCTCGCCGAGCAGCGGCTGCTCGAGTTGGGGCTGGTGGGCGACGGAGAGGCCATCGCCATGGCGGCGGGGATCCCCCCCAACCAGCAGGCCACCACCAACCTGCTCAAGCTCCACGTCATCGGGGAGGGCACGGCCGGCGTCCCTACGCAGTAGCCATCTGCCTTCTGCCGCAGGCGTTAGCCTGCGCCCCCATGGGACAGAAGATCGAACTCCGCTCCACGACGGTCCTGGGCGACGTGGCCCTCTACGACACCGACCGCAGCATCACCGGCCAGGACGGGCGCTCCTATGCCTCCGGCGAGGAGGCCGGCGAGGGCGACGACTTCCCCGATCGCCTCGCCGCCGAGATCTTCGGCGCCGACGCCGCCGTGACCCACGTCTTCGTCGCCTCCAACCAGGTGTCGGTGCGGCGCGACGGCGGGTTCGACGGTGGCGCCGCCGATGCCATCGGCCGGGTGATCGGCGACTTCTTCGTGTTCTACGCCGAGGGGGACGAGCCGGCGGGGCTCGTCAGCGAGTAGGGCCCCCGGGCCTTCAGCCGCTGAAGCTGCCCGCTCTGATCCGGACGACGGTGTTGGGCGGGAGCTCCGTTCCAGCGGCAACCTGGCTGGCGTGCGGCGGGATGCTCACCCATGCGACCACCCCGTCGAGGTCCTCATCGTCGATGGAGATCGGTCTCCCGATCTGCACCTGGAATCCAGCGTTGCGCAGGCGGGCGGCAGCGTCGTCGACGTTCATCCCGATCAATCCACCGGGGATCGTCGACACACATCCGTCCGAGTACTGCGGGTCGTGGTCGGGGTGGTCCTCGGGGAGCATGCAGGGGTGGACCAGGTAGATCATCGGCTTGGCAAAGTAGCGCCAGGTCCAGGTCTGTGACTCCTTCGTCCCGTCGGGATGGGTGATGGTGCGGGTCACCGTCGCCGTGAACCCCTGCTCGCCGTCGTCGTCCAACTCCTTCTGACCCGGTGGGATGCTGAGGTCGGGCTCGAAGTACTCCCCGGGTTCGGTGAAGTTGAAGGGCTCCGACGTGATCCCGTCCACCTCGATGCCGCCGTTGTCGCCGAAGAACTTCACGGTGATGCTGTCGTCGGTGTACTCGGTCTTGATGTAGATCCCGAACTCGGTGTTGTTGCGAAAGATCAGATCCGGTTCGGGGAACCCGAGCGTCGCCTCGCGCACCATCGGGTACCGCGAGAAGTACAGCGTGTGCGGGGTGTGCCGGACGTCCTCGAGGCCCGACCAGAACACGGCGTTGTAGAGGGTGGTGGTGAACTGGCTGACCCCGCCGCCCACGTTGGCCGGGTGGTCGCAGCAGTCCACGATCGGCCCGATGATCGCCCCCGACCGCTTGTAGCCGTCCTCCTCGGTGCGTTCCCCGACGTGGTCGTTGAGTGAGAACGTCTCGCCGGGCAGGACGATGGCGCCGTTGGTCTCGTCGGCGATGCGGTGGATGTTGTTGATGCGGTTGAGGTTCTTCTGGTCGCCGCAGCACGGGAAGAAGGTGGTGGCGGTGTACAGCAGGTTGCGGATCCCGAGCGCCTCGGCGTCGTCGGTCGTCAACTCGGGCGGCTCGCCGTCGAGGAGGGGCAGCGGCGCCGTGCGGGTGACCGCCGTGGCCGCCTGCAGGACGGCGTCGGGCAGGGAGCCGTCGTCGATGGTGGCGCCGTTCGAGCCGGGCAGGATGAGCGGCTCGTCGGCGGGGGTGATGACGATCTGGGCGTCCACCGGGTCGGGCTCGATCTGCTCGCGGATCGGCTCGAGGTAGGCGAGGAGCGGCCCGATCGAGAAGAACAGCTCGATCTCGGGATCGTCCGCTGTGCCGCCGACGCGGCTGGTGAGGGCGTCGGCGAGCACCCGGGCCGGGATCGTCAGTTCGACCTCGGGCTGGATCTTGGCCAGCGACACCGGGCCATCGATGAGCGTGGCGGCGTCGTCGACCACCGCATCGACGTCGGCATCGGTGAGGACCGGCACCCGGAACTCGGTGAGGGCCGCGACCGAGCCGCGGGCGGGGCCGAGGATCTGCGCCTCGATGAGGTCGGCGGTCCCCGCCACGTCGATACCGGTGCCCGGTGAGGGGTATCGCGGCGTCACGACGCCGTCGATCACGGTGACGCCACCCTCGGACGGCGGGTCGTCGATGGCGAGGCGCTCCCAGGAGGCCACGATGGCCTCCAGCGAGGCGCGGTCGTAGGTCGCGACCGCCGACAGCGCGCTCTCGCCGCCGCCGGTGAGGTGGCCGATCCACCACTTCATGTCGGAGAAGAAGCCCCCGTTGCGCCCGACCGACATCGCCTGGTCGATGAGGGCGTCGGTGTCGATCGAATAGCCGACCTGCGAGGGGGTGACGACGAACTGCGAGTCCTCGACCTCGACGGTGATGGGCTCGGAGCCGAGCTGCTGTTCGATGCCCTCCAGTGCGAGGCGCGCCTCGGCGTCGGTCAGCCCGCCGAGGGCGACGTCGCCGACGACGACGTTGCCGAGGATCTCGCCGCCGTCGCTGGCACGGTCCATCGCAAAGACCACGCCCACCCAGAGCAGCAGCACGAGCGGCGTGGCGGCGGCGATGAGTGCTATGCGCAGGTTGCTAGACATCGGTACCCGGAGGGGGCGCGGAGCGCTGGATTGTACCGCTGCGGTGGATTAGCCCCGACCACACCCTTCCGGGGGATACGATCGGCCCGTGGCCCTCGATCCCCCCATCGCATTCCCACCCGTGGACGGGGGCGAGCCGATCGTCATCTCGGCCTCCACCTTCGCCACCTTCGAGCGCTGCCCCTCCCAGGCCCTGGGGCGCATGCGGGGGGTGTACGGCCCCGAGTCGCGGCGATCCTTCGTGGGCGGTCTGGCCCACCGCATCTTCGCCCGCCACCTGTCCGACGGGCCCATCGGCGAGGCCGAGCTCGATGCGGCGTGCCGCGAGGAGATCGGCGGGGGCATGAACATGAAGATGACGGCGCTCAACATGAAGCCCAGCGAGCTGCGCACCGTCATCGACGAGGTCGGTGAGCTCTATCAGCGGTTCAGGACCATGCCGACCGACGGGTTCGAGGGCGCCGAGGTCAGGCTCGAGGTGGAGCCCGCCGACGACGTCACCCTGCGCGGCGCCGTCGATGCGGTGTTCACCGAGGGGGGCGGGGTGCGGCTCGTGGACTGGAAGACGGGCGGGATCGGCGAGCCCGGCCCGCAGCTCGCCTTCTACGCCCTGCTGTGGGCCCTGGAACGCGGCGACATCCCCACCCGTGTCGAGGCGGTGTCGGTCGGCACCGGGGAGCGGACCGACTCCGTCCCCACCAGGGCCGAGGTGGAGGCGACCGCAGCCCGCGTGGCCGAGGTGGTGACCGTCGTGCGCCGCTCGTGGTCGACCGGAGCGGAGGGGGAGCGGATCGCCGGACCGTGGTGCCGGTGGTGCCCGCTGTTGGACGAGTGCCGCGAGGGGACGGCGGCGATGGAGCTGCTGGCCGGGAGGCCGTCAGCCGGCCTCTGAGGTCGAGGCGAACGGGTCGGCCTCGATGTCGCTGCCGGGGCGGATGTCGATGACGTCGCCCATGTCCCCGAAGATCTCGTGGAGCGCCCGCGCCACGTCTGCGTCGAACTGTGTGCCGGCGCACCGGCTGATCTCGGCCACCGCCACCCCGATGGGCAGCGCCCGCTCGTAGGGGCGGTCCGACGTCATGGCGTCGAAGGCGTCGGCCACCTGCACGATGCGGGTCGGCACCTGCAGGGTGCGCCCGGCGATCCCGAACGGGTAGCCCTGGCCGTCCATGCGCTCGTGGTGGTAGAGCACCGCCGTGGCCACGTCGTGGTGGACGACGTCGGCGACGAGGCGGTGGCCGTCCTCGGGATGGCTGCGGATCACGCGCCACTCGGTGCGCGACAGCCCGGTGGGCTTCCACAGCACCGACTCGGAGACGCCGAGCTTGCCGATGTCGTGCAGCTGGGCGGCGAGGAAGGTGCGGTCGAGGGTGTCGCGGTCGACCCCGAGCTGCTCGGCGAGGGCGGCGGCCACCTGAGCGGTGCGCTGGCCGTGGCCTGCCAGCTTCGGGTCGCGCAGCTGCATCACCAGGAGCAGCTTGTGGACGACGGCCTCCTCCGTCGGGCCGGGCACGCCGGGGTGGGGGGCAGGCGCCGCGCCGATCGTGGTGTCTGGGGGTGTGGGGTACATCGCCGTCCGTGGCTCGGGCAGTTGTCGCGCAGGTTATGACCCCGACCACGCGATGTCGCGTCTTTCCCGGTTTTCGCGACCTGGCGGTGCGCCTCAGCCGGCCCGGCGCAGCTCGCGCTCCAGGTCGTCGACGTGCTCGAGCAGGTCGTCCCGCATGTCGCCGAGCGACTCGTGCACCTTCTTCACGGACTTCTGCACGTCGGTGAGGCCCTTGCGGCACTGCTTGAACCGCTCGGCGAGCTTGCACAGGCGCTCGAGCCGGTCGGCCACGACGGCGTGGTCGATGTCGGCCACGCTGCCGCGGGCATGGAGGGCCGCCAGGTTGGCGGCCCAGCGCAGGGCGACGCCGAGCAGGGTGCCCTCGCCGTCGTCGACGACGAGTACGCGGGCGCCGTAGGTGTTGAACGAGCCCACCTCGTTGGGGAAGGCGTCGCGGGCCGACACACAGATGGCGAGCGTGGCGTCGCGGTTGGCCATTGCCCGGTCGAGCTCGGCGAGGATGCCCTTCTCGCCCGACAGGCCCACGCTCTGCTGGTTCTTCGCCTCCACGGCGATGCGCCCACCCTCGGGCAGGGTGATGACGAAGTCGCCGACCTTCTGACCGGCGCCGAGCGAGCCCTCGGAGCGTCCCGTGCGCTCCACCAGTGCCCCGATGCCGCCCGCCCACTGGCGCAGCAGGCCCTCGACGACGTCCTCGAAGTCCACGCCCTGGGCGGTGCCGCGCTGCGCCTCGAGGGCGCGGCCCTCGTCGACGCCGTGGCCGTGGACGATGAGGGTCTGCAGCTCGTCGATGCGGTCCTCCAGGGACGCCCTGACCCGGCCCAGGGCCGAGCCGTCGGCGTCGGGGTCGAGCGCCTCGCGCAGCCGGGTCTCGACCTCGCCGTCGGGGCCGAAGAGCGCCGTGAGCCGGGTGAGGAAGGTGGTGGTGTGCGAGCCCTCGACGCCGGGGTCGAGCGTGCCGAGCAGGCCGTCGGACCACTCGCCGAACTCGCCGATGATGCGGGCGACGAGCGACGAGCGCTGCTCGGGGTCGAGCTGCTCCGTGAGGGCGCGCTGCGCCGAGGCGAGGGTGGCCTCCACCTGGCGCTTCGCCTCGTCGGTCACCGAGGTCACCGTGGCGCGCACCTGCTCGTCGATGGACGCCACGTCGAGCCCGAGCCCCATCGCCGCCAGGCCGCGGGCGCCGACCGACAGCATCCGCTCGACGACGGCGGTGCGCTCGTCGGCGGGGGCGCCGGCGACGAGGCCGACCACCGCCGGGTCGTTGACGACGAGGCCGTCGATGGTGACACCGCCGGCGTCGAGGCCGACGGTGCCCTCGGGGACCGGGCCGGGCAGGGCGTGAATCGCACTGGTGCTCATGCCCACACCGTACGAAGCGGGTGTGACACGTTCGGCGCTGGAGCGCACTCCCTGCCACAATCGGCGATGTGATCGACCACGCCCCGTCACCGGTGCGCCTCGAGGCGCTCGTCCGCACGCTCGACCGGGTGCGCCTCTCCCTGGTCGGCGGCGAAGGCGAGTCGATCCGGCGCCGCACCTTGCGCCACGCCCGCGACTACCTCCTGCCCCGCCTCGCCGACCCGACCATGACCCTCGTGGTCGCCGTGGTGGGGCCGTCCGGGGGCGGCAAGTCGACCTTGGTCAACTCGGTGGCCCGGCGGCGCGTCTCGCCCGAGGGCGTCGTGCGCCCCGCCACCCGCCAGCCGGTGGCGTGGTGCGACGGGGCCGTCCCCGGCACCCTCGACGCCGTGCGGTCCCGCATCCCGGGCCGCATCGTGGGCTCGCTGCGCCCGCCGCCGGAGGGCATCGTGGTGGTCGACACCCCGCCGCCCGAGATCACCGGGGCGGGCGAGCGCCCCATCGCCGCCGACGTGCTCGAGGTCGCCGACGTGTGCGTGTTCGTGGCGGGCGCCTCCCGCTACGCCGACGTCGAGGGCTTCGAGCTGCTCGCCCCCTGGGCGGAGCGGGGCATGCCCACCGTGTTCGTCCTCAATCGCCTCCCCGACTCGCCCGAGCTGCAGCAGCGGCTCAGCGACGACTTCGCCCTCAAGCTCAGCGGCGCCGGCCTGTTGGACCGCGCCGACGGGGAGCTCATCGTCCCGGTGGCCGAGGGGCCGGTCTCGCCCGACAGCGGCGGACTGCCCTCCGAGTGGGTGTCGGGGGTGGCCAAGGAGCTGCAGGCGCTCGCCGACCCGCAGGCGCGGCCCGGCATCGTCAACGCCGGCATCGCCTCCGCTCTCGCCCTGGTGGAGCGCGGGGCGCTGACGGTCCGCCGCATGGCGGTCGACAACGAGGCGCGCCGCATCGGGCTCCTCGAATCGGTGCGCCACGAGTACGACACCGAGGCCCGGCGCCTGCGCGAGCGGCTCCAGGCCGGCGGCCTGGCCGGGGTCGGCCCGACCGTCGAGGAGATGACCTCGGATCTCGCCACCGTCGTCACCCACCGGGCGGGGCGCGCCGCACGGCGCGCCGCCGAGCGCTGGGCCGAGGACCCGGGCGCCGGGCCCATCGTGCACGACGCCCCCGGCCTGTTCGGCCACGGGCCGGAGATCCTCGAGGCGGCGCGCGAGCGGGTGGAATGGTGGGTCGGCGCCCTGCCGGACATCGTCGCCGAGGCCTCCGGCACCCGGCTCGGGAAGCGCAAGGCCCGCAGGATCGCCGAGGCGGTGCGTCGCACCGTCGTCGACGCCGCACATGAGCCCCGTCGCCGCTCCCGCAAGTTCCTCGCCCGGCACGACGCGGTGGTCCCCACCGCCCGGGCCCGCCTCGCCGACGAGCTCGGCGGCGTGCTCGCCTCCGACGCCCGCCGCTTCGAGGGCCCGCTCGGGCCGCCCCCGCCCGACGAGCTGTTGACCGTGCTCACCCCGGAGGGCGATCGGTAGTGGCCGACGTCATCAAGGTCGTCGAGGACCTCGACCTCGTCGTGGAGCTGTCCGAGGGCCACCTCCACCCCGACGACGTTGCCGGCCTGCGCCGGTCGGCGGCTGCGGTGCGCGAGCAGGCCGGGCATCTCGGCACCACACTCGTCCTGGCCCTGGTCGGCGGGACCGGCGCCGGCAAGTCGAGCCTGCTCAACGCCCTGGCCGGGGAGCAGGTGGCGTCGGTGAGCGCCGTGCGCCCCCACACCGACCAGCCGCTCGCCTGGATCCCGTCGAGCCCGGAGGGGTCGCTCGTCCACCTGCTCGACCGGCTCCGCATCACCGAGCGCGTCCCCCAGGACCGCTTCCCCGGGATCGCCGTGCTCGACCTGGCCGACGTCGACAGCGTCGAGGAGGGGCACCGCCGCAGGGTGGAGTCGCTCCTCCCCGACGTCGACGTCGTCGTCTGGGTGCTCGACCCCGTGAAATACGCCGACCCCCGCCTGCACCGCGACCTCATCGCCCCCCTCGCCGACTCGGCCCGCCGGTTCGTCTTCGTGCTCAACCGCTCCGACACCGTCTCGCCCCCCGCCCTCGCCGAGGTGCGGGACGACCTGCACCGCCGCCTCTACGAGGACGGGGTGATCGCCCCGGACATCTTCGTGGTGGCCGCCAACCCGCCCTCCGGAGAGCCGCAGGGGATCGACGCCCTCGCCGCCCACCTCGAGGAGCGCCTCGACGAGAAGCGGATCCACCTGGGCAAGCTGATTGCCGACGCCCGCGCCGCCGCCCGCCGCGCCGCCGGCGCCGCCGGGGTGGCCGGAGGGGGCTCGCTCGACTTCGAGAGCCGCTGGAAGCGCCTGCGCGACGCCGCCGCCGACACCCTGGCCCGCGGCGGCCCGACGCTGGGGTCGGTGGAGGAGACGCTGTGCGCCCTCGAGGACCTGATCGGCCACCTGTCGGTGGAGGCAGGCGGATCGTTCGGAACCCGCATCCGCAAGACCTTCACCGCCGAGCGCATCGAGCGCGAGTTGCAGGAGGCGATCGACGCCATGGAGGCCGTGGTCGACCGCCCCCGCGATCGCGACGGCCGGCCCGACCCGCTCGACTCCGAGGACGCCGACCGCGCCGCCCGGGTGCTCGACGACGAGTTGCAGAGCCGCATCGGCGCCCCGCTGCGCACGCTGCTGTGGGAGCGGGCGTCGCTCTCGTCGGTGGTCGCCTCGCTCGCCGTCGACGCCACCGAGGCCGAGCAGAACGCCTTCGGGGCGTACATGCGCTCCGGTTAGATCCGCCGCTTCTTCCCGGCGGCCACGTCGAGCACCGTCAATGTGTCGTCCGCGGGGCGGAACACCGCCGCAGTGGCCGGGCCGAGCACCTCCCCGTCGGCCTCCATCAGCGCCGCCGGGTCGGCCTCCACCTCGATGCGGTCCCACCCGGTCCACACGTCGATGCCGCCCACCCTGGACAGGTCGCGGCGCGTCGCGGCGCGCAGCACGGTCCGTGCCAGCCGCCACGGACCGGCGTCGGCGATGATCGCCGCGACCGGGCCGGGGCCGGGCCCGAGGCGCAGCGGGAGCCGTCCCAGGAACGTGAAGTCGTCGTGGACCTGCACCTGTATCCCCACGGCGTCGGCGCGGCGGTCGGCGGCGGTCACGCGCAGCGTGGCGAGGCGGCTGCGGTAGCGGCGGGACACCCGCACGGCGCTGCGGCCGTAGTGGAGGGCGCCGAACCCGAGCTTGCCGTGGGGTCGGCGCTCCGACTCGGCGATGACGTCGGCGTCGAACCCGATCCCGGCGGCGAACACGGCCACGATGGGCGGCTCGTCGTCGCGGCGGATCTCGAGGACCGGGACCGACCTCGTGCGTTCGGTGGCGGCGATGGCGGAGGCGGCGTCGCGCAGCTTGGACGGCATCCCCAACAGGCGTGACACCACGTTGGTGGTGCCGACGGCGAGCACGCCGAGCGCCGTGTCGGTGCCGACGATGGCGTTCGCCACCTGATGCACCACCCCGTCTCCGCCCATCGCCACGACCACGTCGACCTCACCGGCGGCGTCCTCGGTCTCGGCGCGCGCCTCGTCCGGCCCGGTGGGCCACGACGCGTCGACCTCGTATGACCACGACAGGATCTCGACGACTTCGCGATGGGTGGAGGCGGCGAAACCGGACGCCGAGGGGTTGGCGACCAGCAGGAGGCGTCGCATCGCGTCGAGCGTACCCCTCGGGGTGTGATGCGCCGGGCGGTACGCTGGCCGTGTGGCCGCCTTCCCCGACCGCACTCAGGCGGGTCGCCGCCTCGCCGGCTACCTCTCCCACCATCACGACCACGACCCGCTCGTCCTCGGCATCCCGCGCGGCGGCGTCGTCCTCGCCGCCGAGGTGGCCGGGGCGCTCGACGGCGACTTCGGCGTCGTGATCGCCCGCAAGATCAGGGCGCCGTTCTCCTCCGAGCTGGCGATCGGCGCCGTGGCCCCCGACGGCGTGCCCATGCTCGACGACCTCATGGTGCAGCGCCTCGGCCTCACCGAAGAGGCCGTTGCCGAGGCGACCGCTGCGGCCCACGAGGAGGTGCGGGCCCGCCAGGCCCGCTACCCGGACGTCGACTCGCGGATCGAGGGCCGCGTCGTGATCGTGGTGGACGACGGCGTGGCCACCGGCTCCACCCTGCGCGCCGCCCTCGGGTACGTGAAGCGGCGGGGGGCGGCATTCGTGTCGTGTGCGGTCCCGGTCGGCCCGCCCCGCACCATCGACCTCATCGCCACCGAGGTCGACGAGATCGTCTGCCCCCTCCAGCCCGACCGCTTCCGCGCCGTGGGCGAGTGGTACGACGACTTCGGTCAGGTGACCGACGCCGAGGTCGAGGAGTTGCTGCGGGCACGGGCGTAGGGGGTCTGCTCGGCGGGCTTGGTTGCGCGGCTGGCGGAGGCGCCAGGCGCCAGGCTCCAGAACCACGCTGGCCAGCTCGATCGCGTCTGCCCCGTGGAGACGGATCGCCGATGGTCTGGTCCTGGCGCCTCTGCCCTCTGCCCTGCGCCGGGTCTCGCAGCTCTGAGGAACGCCGGGAGGTGTGCGCCCCACCCAGTCCCGCCGCGATCACCAGGGAACCACACGTTTGTGATTTGCGTCCAAGGGGTAGTGAGAACGTGTCACACCCGTCTCGTACGGTGTGGAGCATGAACAAGGGAATGATCACGATGCTGAAGAACGCTGGCTCCAGCATTCGCCGCCGGGACGACCGGGTGGCCGACGCCGTGGCCCTCCTC